>FLSK01003030.1_pt1 | contig 91939 bp, 100 predicted proteins | sample 1550541 | NCBI WGS metagenome assembly FLSK01 (sample SAMEA4031773, study PRJEB14383) | metagenome | biome: human; feature: oral; material: saliva | place: Philippines | collected 2014
GACAACCTGACAAACTCGCTATTTCACATACATTTAGATGGAGGTTTAGAATGGTTGGAGAATGCTGATATTGTTGTGATGACTGGATGGCATAATACTCAAGTGATGCCGTCTGAGGCTTTATTAACAGCATTACGGCAAGCGTATCAACGTGGTGCGACAGTAGTGGGTTTATGTTATGGCGCCTATGTGTTAGCGTGCAGTGGCCTACTTAACGGCAAAAAAGCAACCACACATTGGTTGGGAGATAGTGATTTTACTAATCGTTTTCCGCAGGTGAAATGGGATTTAAATCCTATTTATTTGGAACAAGATCGACTGATTACCTCAGCAGGAACAGCCGCTTCCATGGATTGTTGTCTTTCTATTGTCCGTAAATTATATGGTGTGAAAATTGCCAATCATATTGCCCGAATACTGGTTATCCCCCCTCATCGAGAAGGCGGACAAGCACAATTTATCGAACGCCCTATTTCTCGTTCCACACCTAATCATAATATCAATGCGTTGCTTGCTTATTTAAATGAAAATCTGACCGCACTTCATTCGACTGATAGCCTTGCCGAACGTTTGTCAATGAGCCGTAGCACTTTCACCCGACATTTTCGCAAAGCAACTGGAATGTCATTAAATCAATGGTTAATTGAAGCAAGGCTACAGCGAGCAAGAGAGCTTTTGGAAAGCACAGATTTATCTATTACTGACATTGCAGAACAAAGTGGATTTCATAGCGATACCGCCTTGCGTCAGCACTTCTTGAAAAAACATAAGATTTCACCGAATCGCTGGCGTAAACAGTTTCAAATTGAGGATGTTTAAATCTTTTTATTTTAAAGTATGGTCAGATTTTTAGATGTTTTTGCAAATTCAATTCAAAATTAGACCGCTTGTGTGATCTAAACTCAGTCTATTCATCTTCCCTCTCTCCGTTAGGAAGTTTGATTAGAGAAAAATAAAAAAGGTGAGCCAAAATGCTCACCTTCTAAACTGATATTTCTTAATTAACCAAATACTTTTTTCAAATGTGCTTGGTAGTCTGCTAAGTATTGTTCTACTTGTGGATTTTTAATCACGTCGCTACATAAAAATGTCGGCAGACAGGTCAAACCGATGAACTCGTTGAGTTTGTGGAAGTGCATATATAAAGCATCCACACCTTTACCTTCGAAGAAGTCGCCTTCGCGGGTGAACGCTTCAATAGGCGCATTCCAAGTAAGTGAGAGCATGTGTTTTTTGCCTTGCAACAAGCCACCTGTGCCGTAGCCTTCTGTCGGATTGACACGATGACGGCCGTCACTGTGGTAAAGCTTGCCGTGTCCGGCGGTTAATACCTCGTCTATGTATTTTTTAACTGTCCAAGGTTCGTGCATCCACCAGCCTGGCATCTGCCAAATCACAGCATCCATCCACAAGAATTTTTCTATTTCTGCTTCAACATTATAGCCGGCATCAATCACGGTTTCTTGTACATTGTGTCCAAGCGCAGTCAAAACTTCTTTCGCTTTTTTGTGAAGTGTGTGATTTAACTCACCATGTGAATGTCCGAAATCTTTACCACCGTCTAGTAATAAAATATTCATCTTTTTGCTCCTAAAACAAATAATTCTGAAAAATGAGGGCTGCCATTATGTAGTTTTATTTTATATTTTAAAAGTGTATTTACTCTTGCTTTGCCAATGCTAGCATTTCTTTAGCATTGGCTAAGACAGCTTCAGTAATTTTGCTGCCTCCTAATAAACGCGCTAATGCGCTAATTCTTTCCTCTTCTTTAAGATGAGTCATTTGTGTTTCTGTTTGATTGTTTTCTACATATTTCTGCACGTTGAAATGATGATGCCCGTAGCTCGCCACTTGCGGTAAGTGAGTCACGCATAAAACTTGGCACTTTTTGCCTAATTGTCTTAATAATTTTCCGACTGTGGTTGCAGCGGAACCACTAATGCCAACATCCACTTCATCAAAAATAATTGTTGGCGTAGAAAGTTTATTTGCGGTTAATACCTGTACGGCAAGGGAAATACGCGATAACTCACCACCTGAAGCAATTTTTGCTAATGGTTGCATTAACTGTCCAAGGTTACTGCGTAAGTTAAATTCGACAAAATCAGCCCCTTGTGGAGATAATTTTTTCGGATCAAATCTAACATCTACAAAAAATTCTCCATTTTCCATGGAAAGCTGCTTAATTTGCTGAGTAACTTGTTCCGCTAATTTTTTCCCTGCTTGCTTGCGCTTCATTGAAATTTGCTCAGCTAATTGCACACACTGTTGGTGTGCGGCTCGCTCTTGTTCAATTAGCGTTTGCTCATTTTGTGAATGATCTAATAATTCTTGTAGTTCTTGCTGTAACTTCGCATGATGTTGCCATAGTTGATTTGGCAACACATGATGCTTACGTGAAAGTGAGATCGTTTTGGCTATGCGTTCATCTAATTCTTTCAACATCTCTGGATCTTGTTCGATATGATCCGCTAGATTTCTCACTTCTGAGCTCGCTTCTTGTACTTGAATAAGCGCTTCATTTAGCATATCTAAGGCTGATTGATAGCGAGTATCAACTTCCGCTAAATCTTCTAAATCGCGAATAGCTTGATAAATCAAGCTATCAGCATTGACATTATCATCACTTAATACCTCTAGTACAGATTGAGAAAGCTCAGTTAACGATTCAGCATTCGAGAGTCTAGCGTGCGTTTCTTCCATCTCTTCAAATTCATTTTCTTTAATCGCAAATTCATCTAGCTCTTCCACTTGATATTGTAAAAGCTGCTTACGCGCTTCATTTTCTGCACACTGTTGATGGTAATTTTTACGTAATTGATATTGCTTGCGCCAATATTGATAACTTTGCTGCATTTCTGCTAAATCAGCATGCAAATTCGCATAATTATCGATAAGCTCCAATTGATATTCATTTTTCAGCAAAAGTTGCGGTGCATGCTGTCCATTAAGATGGATTAAATACTGCCCAAGTTCTCGCAGTTGAGAAGCTGGTATCGGGTGATTATTCACAAAAGCTTTAGAACGTCCTTCAAGGTTAATCATTCGACGCAAAATACACTCTTGAGGATTCTCTTCATCCAGTAACTCTCGCTCAGCAAGCCACTGATAAGCAGGGCTATTAGGCTGCATAAAGAAAGTCGCCGAAATATCTGCTTTATCTGCACCATGGCGAATCATGCTACTTTCTGAACGATAACCTAAACAAAGCCCAAGTGCATCAATCGCAATAGATTTACCTGCACCCGTTTCACCAGTAATGACTGACATTCCTTGTTCTAGGTCTAAAACTAGATGGCGCACAATGGCAAAATTATTGACAGAAAGTTGGGTAAGCATAATGAAAATCCCTGAATAAAAAACCAATTTATTGATAATAATACCAGTAGTTTTTCAAACAGTAAATATACAAGAGGCAAAAAAAACGCTACATCTTGTGGGGGGATATAGCGTAAAGAGTTGGAGTGATTACCTATTATTTTTGAAGTGAGTAGATGATAATAATTCTCAACAATTCAAGCAAGATAATTTACAAAAACTTACAAATGAGAATATTTCTCATTTAGGCTTTATTGTCTATTTTTTTCGAGAGGTTTTTGCAGATCTTTTTGCTTTTTTGACCGCTTGCGTTTTATTTTTCTTCGCTTTTTTCACCGTTTTCGGCTCTTTAAAAATAGGCAATTTTTCTGCCGCTTTAGCCTTTTTCTTTGCCGTTTTTCCTACTTGAATGCCTTTGCGAAAATTATTTAACAACGCAAAATCAATTTTTTTCTCATCTAAATTTACGTTAATCACTTTTACCCGAACAGGATCACCAATTCGATAAATAATGCCACTTCCGCCAACAAGGCGTTGTCTATCTGCATCATAGTGATAATAATCGTTCTCTAGTGTTGAGATATGCACTAAACCATCAATCAATAGCTCATTGAGTTTAACAAATAAGCCAAACCCTGTGACTGAAGAAATCACACCATCAAATTCTTCGCCTAAATGATCTTGCATAAATTCGCATTTTAACCAATCTGCTACTTCACGCGTTGCTTCATCCGCGCGACGCTCCGTTGCAGAACATTTATCGCCAAATTGATCCATATCATCTAAACGATAATGGTAGCCACCGCCATCGGTATAATTACGGGTATTTCCCTTCTCTTTTTCAATTAAATATTTGATCGCGCGGTGTAACAAGAGATCAGGATAACGTCTAATCGGTGAGGTAAAATGCGCATATTCGGTTAATGCTAACCCGAAATGCCCAATGTTATCTGCTGCATAAACTGCTTGTTTTAACGAGCGAAGCAACATTGTTTGAATGAGTTCGCGATCCGGACGGTCAGCAATTTGTGTTAATAATTGTGCATAATCTTGTGGTGTCGGATCTAACCCAACTGACCAAGTAATACCGCACTCTTTAATAAAAGATTTAAAGCTGGTTAATTTCTCTTCACTTGGTTTGTCATGAATTCGATAAAGTGCTGGTTCATTCGCTTGTTCAACAAAACGTGCTGCTGCAATATTGGCGAGAATCATACACTCCTCAATCAATTTATGTGCATCGTTACGAATAACAGGTTCAATACGCTCAATGCGCCCTTGTGGATTAAAAATAAATTGATTTTCGATTGTTTCAAACTCAATTGCACCACGTTTTTGGCGTGCCCCGACTAACACATTAAACATCGCATAAAGCTCTTCTAAGTGCGGAACTAAAGGTGCATAACGTTCACGTAATAGCTCATCTCCTTGAAGAATTTTCCACACTTTCGTATAAGTTAAGCGTGCGTGTGAATTCATAACGGCTTCATAAAAACGATAACCCGTTAATTCACCATTTTCTGATACCGTCATTTCTGCGACTAAACAAAGCCGATCAACTTGCGGATTTAACGAACAAAGCCCATTTGAAAGAATCTCTGGCAACATCGGAATGACGCGATTTGGGAAATAAACCGAGTTCCCACGGTTTGCTGCTTCAATATCTAAAGCCGTTTTTGGGCGTACATAATAACTGACATCAGCAATAGCCACCCATAAGCGCCAACCCTCATTTTCTTTTTGTGCAAATACGGCATCATCAAAATCTCGTGCACTTTCGCCATCAATAGTCACTAATGGTAAATGGCGTAAATCCACACGACCTAACTTAGACTCTTCTGGCACCTCTTCTTGAAATTGTCGAATCTGTTTTTCAACACCTTCGCTCCAAACATGCGGGATATCGTGGTTTCGCAATGCAATTTCTATTTCTATTCCAGGCGCTAAATTATCCCCAAGGATTTCAGTAATCACGCCAATTGGACGGTGGAAACCCGATTTACGTGGTTGTAATTCTACTACTACCACTTGCCCCATTCTTGCACCTAAACGTTCAGTTTCAGGAATCAGGATATCTTGCTGAATACGGCTATCATCGGGCACCACAAAACCAATCCCACTTTCTAAGAAAAAGCGGCCAACAATATGTTTTTTGCGTGCTTCTAACACTCGTACAATCCGCACTTCTTTACGGCCACGTCGATCTGTACCATTAGGTTGAGCTAATACAAAATCACCGTGCATTACACGATTCATCTGTACATTGGGAATAAACCAATCATCGCCTTTATCTGCTCCTTCAACTTGCAAAAAGCCATACCCATCACGATGCCCCGTTACGGTTCCTTTAACTAAATCCATTTTTTCCGGCAAGGCATAACAATTGCGTTTAGTAAACACTAACTGCCCATCATTTTCCATTGCTCTCAGTCGACGGCGAACGCCTTCTATACGCTCTTCATCATAAATATGAAAAGCTTCTAACAAGTCCTCTCGACTCATCGGGGCATCAAATTCACGAATCGTTTGTAAAATAAATTCTCGCGAAGGCACAGGATTCTCATATTTTTCTAATTCTTGTTGGTAATTCGGATCTATAATCATATTATTCTCTTTAAATTATGTGTTATTAGGCATTCTACGCTTTTCAAGATGTGTTACCTAATAAAAGTTAAAACATTTGCAAAACTCTACTTTTTTGAACTTATGGAAAATCCAATAGATGATAACAATTCTCAACTTACAAATTGAATTGTAAAATCTATCAATAGACCTTCATTTTCATTTTAAAATAGTTATAATGATAGTTGACAGAAACAGTCATCAATCGTGGCTTACTGTCCTATCTACATAACATAAAATTTTCACCCTAATTTATACATATTGACCTCATTAGAAGAGGATTTTAAATAATAAGGAATTTTAAGGTGAATAAACAAACCCTCTCTATCGCCATTTCATTAGCGATTACCTCATCAATTACTACCGCACAAACCGTTCAAGGAACCAACCAAGTAAGCAGTGACTCTGCTGTCGTTTTTGGCGATGGCAACATTGTTTCTGGGCTAAGAGCAACGGCTGTCGGAACCAATAACAAAGCTAGCGTAGGAAATGCTATCGCCATTGGTGTTGAATCTGAAGCAACGATTGCTGATCCTGCCGCTGCGAACTCAAATAAACCTTCAAACCCTCTTGCTATTGGTACAAAAGCTAAAGCACAAGCTGCTGAAACTGTAGCAATTGGTGAAAGCGCGCAAGCAACTAAACAAAATGCTAATGCATTTGGTTCACAAGCAATCGCATCAGGTGAAAGTGCGTTAGCATTAGGTTCAGGCTCAAACGCTACTGCTGATTCTGCAGTTTCTATTGGTAATGATGCCAACGCAACCGGTAAATCCTCTGTTGCAATCGGTGAATCAACCAATGCAACAGGCGTATTCTCTACTGCAATCGGTGATTCATCTACTGCATCAGGTACTCGCAGCGTAGCTGTTTCAACTAATGCAAAAGCATCTGGTGAATCTAGTCTTGCAATCGGCACAGAGTCAAACAGCTCAAAAGAGAACGCCATTGCAATCGGCGAACGCTCAAATGCTGCTAATCAAAATGCTGTAGCAATTGGTGCTCGAGCTAACGCTACTCATCAAAATGCGGTGGCATTAGGCAGCGCATCAACTACTAGAAATGCCACTAAAGAAACACAAGCGACTGTTGGTAATATTACTTATTCAGGTTTTGCTGGCACAGATGGTACCGCTGTAGTTTCTGTAGGAAAAGATTTTACTCGCCAAATTGTTAATGTTGGTGCTGGTAATATTTCAGCAACCTCGACTGATGCCATTAATGGTAGCCAGTTATATGCTGTTGCTTCGCAAGTTTCAAAAAACGGCGATAATATTGCAAATAACACAGTAAATATTACGAAAAATGCAGGCAATATCGCGAATAACACTGCAAACATCACCAAAAATGCAGACAATATTGCAAACAACACTGTAAACATCACCAAAAATGCAGGTAACATTGCGAACAACACTGCAAATATCACTAAAAATGCAGGCAACATCGCAAACAATACTGCAAATATCAGCAAAAATGCAGACAATATCGCGAACAACACTGCTAATATCACAAAAAATGCAGACAATATTGCGAATAACACTGCAAACATTACGAAAAATGCAGGTAACATCGCGAACAACACTGCAAACATTACCAAAAATGCAGGGAACACCGCGAACAATACTGCAAATATCTCGAAAAATGCAGGCAATATCGCGAACAACACTGCTAATATCAGCAAAAATGCAGGCAATATCGCGAATAACACTGCAAACATCACGAAAAATGCAGACAATATCGCGAATAATACGCAGCAAATTAACCAAAACACGCAAAACATTGCAAATAACAAAAATGCAATTAACCAACTAGAACGTCGAGTAAACGATACCGATCGTAAAATCAATCGTGTTGATCGTCGCTCTCGTGCAGGTATTGCTGGTGTTGCGGCAATTGCCTCTGCACCGAATGCGCGTAAAGATGGTAAGAGCATGATTTCTGCAGGTGTAGCACATCACCGTGGTGAAAGCGCTATTGCAATTAAGGCATCACGTAACTCTGATAACGGTAAGTGGTCAAGCAACGTAAATGGTGCGAGCGATACTCGCGGACAATTTACAGTGGGTGCTGGTGTCGGCTATGAGTGGTAATCTCTCAGACTAATAACAAGGTTCTTCTTCGGAACAACCTTTTATTTTCCACAAGCGGTCAAATTTGATCTAAAATTTGCAAAAGATATGCAAACTTGACCGCTTTCATGAATAAACTGCTAAAAAAAATCCAAAGCGACTGGCTTTCAGACGGCATTATCAAAACCTTGCCGATCTTCATTTCCACCAATCTAGTCGCAGTAATTATCTGGACACTTCAGATTTCTCACTATTCCATGCCACTGGTGCTCGGCATTATTGCAGGGGGATTAGTTGATTTAGATAATAGCCTGTCTGGCCGCTTCAAAAACCTCATTTTAACGCTCATTGCTTTTGCGACTTCTTGTTGGGGAGCAACCTTAGCGCTTAGCTATGGCTGGCTGTTTATTCCATTTGCGACCATTTGTGCATTCGGCCTGGTAATGCTTGGGGCATTAGGTCAGCGATACAACACCATTGCTTTTGGTACATTAGCCGTAGCAGTTTATACCTCTCTAACTTATAGCGAAAATAGCTCATCTATATTAAATATGGCAATGATACTCACCGGTACACTACTTTATGGTTTAGTGGCAATGTTGGTGCATATCATTTTTCCTAATCGCACGGTACAAGAAAATCTTGCCCGCTCATACGAAGCATTGAGCGCTTATTTACAAGCTAAATCTGCCTATTTCGATCCAGACGATGATGATTTAGCACAAAAACAGATGCTACTGGCACAAGCGAATACTCAGGTAGTCAATGCTTTTGACCAAACTCGGCTTTCTCTCTTCTACCGGCTACAACGCCATACCCGCCAAAAACGCACGCAGCGAATGTTGCGCTACTATTTCACAGCACAAGATATTTTAGAGCGAGCGAGTTCTAGTCATTATCAATATTACGAGTTATTTAGCGCACTTAATAACAGCGATTTAATGTTCCGTTTCCAACGAGTGTTAGAGCTGGAAGCAGCAGCTTGCTTGCATATTGCTTATGCACTACGCCACGGGGAAATTTATCAACATGGCATTCGTGTGGGAAAAGCCTTACAAGGACTTTTTAACTCGCTAAATTACCATCAAGAACAAGGGCTAAAAAATATCCACCGTTGGTTCTCTATTGCAGAAAATCTCCGTAACATTGAAAGGCAACTTAACCAAATTGAATCGGGTGAAGATGAAGAACAAGCGGTCGAAATTCGCAAAAATTTAACAAAATCCGACCGCTTGGTGGGTGAACCCGTTTCTGGCTTTCGTAATATGATTCGTGCGGTATGGGCACAATGCACACTTTCATCGCAGCTCTTTCGCCATGCCGTTCGTATTGCCTTTGTGGTAGGCGTATGTGGCAGCCTAGTGCCACTTTTCCAGCTTGATAACAAAGGCTATTGGATTTTACTGACTGCCATTTTTGTCTGCCAACCCAACTACTCCGCCACCAAAAAACGCCTTATTCAGCGGGTTGTCGGCACAATTTTAGGCGTATTGTTCGGAATGTTAGTGCGAGAATATTACATTACTTCCACACTTGAAGCGAAACTGGGGCTAATTGTCATTAGTGGGAGTCTTTATACCTTCTTCCGTTTCCGAAATTATGGCTTCTCAACTTTCTATATTACGATTTTAGTCTTAGTCAGCTTAGATATTACAGGCATTGGCGCGGATGAAGGCATTTTACCTCGTGTGTTAGATACGCTAGTTGGCACGGCGATTGCGTGGTTTGCGGTTTCATTTATCTATCCAGACTGGAAATACTTAAATCTGCACGAGAACTTGAAAAATACCCTAAAAGCCAGCGGGCATTATTTGCGTCATATTATGGCGCAACTGCAATTTGGCTATAACGATAATCTTCCATATCGCATTGCAAGACGAGATGTGCAAAATTATATTTCAGCCCTCAGTGGCGCAATTTCGAATATGCATAGCGAGCCGAAAAAATATCAAGATGCGCTCAGTTTTGCCCCAACATTATTAGGGGTGACTTATACGCTATTAAGTTATATTTCAGCATTAGGCGCCTATCGAATAGCGCAAGCATCGCTAGATCGTCAATTAGATTTCTCTGCCTTGTTTTATACTCAAGGAAGAGAGGTCGCGAATTGGATTGAACGCATTGCGGAAGGAAAAACAACCTCTGCAAAAATGGACGACCAACTGGCCATGATTGCACAAGAATTGAACCATTTTGAGCAAACGCACCAACAAAAAAGTGATGCATCCGCATTGGTATTGATTCAGCAATTGCGTTTAATCGTGGAATTACTCCCGCAACTGCAAACGTTAGTAGCAAAAGAAAAACGCTATCATCAACAAGAAGAGATAGAAAATAAGGCGGACTAACCGCCGCCTTATTTAATGTCGCCAAATAATTTCACAGGCGATTTTCCGATTTTTAACCTTATGCCCTTGTAAGCGTGCTTGAATCATTTCAAAGGCTTGATGGGCAATTTCTTCGTGTAGCTGTTTAATCGAATGAACCTTAAACGGCAGTGCATTGAGCATATGATGATCATCAAAGGTTGCTAAGACTAATTCGCCGTTAAGCACTTTATTTGTGTAGTGATGCTCCGTTAAATAACGCAGTACTCCTTCCATTAACGTATAAGCGCCCGTAAACACCGCTTGTGGCAAACGCCCTAACTGCTCCACCGTTTCTTTCATCATTTCATAGCCGGAATCCGATTGGTAATCTTTATGTAAAATCCAACCGCTTGTCGGCGTAAGTTTTGCTTGCTCCAACCCTTCATAAAAGCCTTCCAAGCGTGAAGCGCTTGGTGAAAGCGAAAGCTGCCCGCCGAAATAATAAAATTCATTCAGCTCATAAGCACGCACTATATTTTCTACTAATTGCGCAATGTAAGGCGTATCATCACTTGCCAACGACGGAATCGTTAACGTTGGAATATGACGGTCAATTTGCACAATCGGCGTATGTTTAATCACTTTTTTATAATAGCTGGCATCTTGATGTGTTGGCGCAGTCACAATCAGATCAACCTGTCTATCCAATAATCGCTCGATCACCATTTTCTCTTGTTGCGGATCATCATCTGAACAAGCAATCAGCAAGTATAATCCTTGCTGGCGACAAAGTTTTTCTAACGTTTTTGCGGTTAATGCAAAACCATAGTTGGTTAAATCTGGTACTACCAAGCCAATTACATTGGTGCGCTGTGCTTGAAGCGCTTTGGCATAAGCATTCGCGCGATAGCCATGTTTTTCCACAACTTGGCGGACTTTTTCTTGTGTTTCTGGGCTAATCCGAAAACGGTCACTTTTCCCGTTTAGCACCATGCTGACAGTAGTTTTCGATAATCCTGTTAGCTGTGCAATATCATTCAGTGTTAAACGTTTTTTTACTGGGGCATCCATAGTTATCCGTAATATGGGTGTCTGAAAAATCGGTTGCCGATGCCATCAGCTGGCATCAGCACTCCATCATATTTGAGTTAAATATCCAATAAGTGAATTGGCATCACTTGAGCAATTTTCGCTGTCATTGGACGCGAAGCACTAACGCTATTTGTGCGCTGGCGAATAAAGAAGCGAGAAGTCATCACTTTTTCGCCACCATTAAGAAAAATTTCCACCACAGAGCGGTCGAAGTAAATATCAATTCGTTCTAATTTCTCCACTTCACAATGGCGCACGCTATCAAATTTTAACATCCAATCTGTTTGTTCGGTTTGGCTACGGTCAAGGGTCACTTTACCGTTAGCATAACTGAGCTGTAGTTGCCCAAAGAAAGTCAGATCAAGCGGTTGATTTTCAACTTGGATTTGCAAATAGCTAGTATCTAAATTTGCAATTTCTCCTGATAATTCGACCGCTTGTAAGGTGGAAGTTTTCACGATTGGGCGTTGCTTAATCGCACCATTTTCCACGGAGATTTGGCGTGGCATGGTTAACATAGAGTGCCATTTAAATTCATCTGTCGGGTAAGTCAAATCTGGCAATCCCACCCAACCAAACAGAATTCGGTCAGAATTTTGCACCGTTTGTGGCGCATAAAAATCAAAGCCGTAATCTAATTCTTCAATACTTTCCGCCACCAATACATTATCGGTTAATTTGCCTAAAGCATAAGTGGCATGGTAATTATTTTGGAAACGATTCGCTTCACGTAATTTCCCTTGCGGTGACCAAACAAAGCAGTCTTTCCCGCCAAGCTGGAAGAGATCAGGGCATTCCCACATAAATACGTGCTCGTTATTAAAATCTTGCACCGACAACTCACCGATTAAGCGCGGTGTATCTTGCAAATTATCCATTTCATAGACTAAGCAAGTTCCCGTTAAATTCTCACGCTGCGCCCCTAATACAAAACGAATTTTGCCTTCTTTCGTCACATATGGCTTAGGATCGCGCACATGTTCCGTGTAACCGTTTGGTGCTTTGTCAATAATGCAGCGTTTTTCTAGCAATTTGCCCGATTTATCAAAAATCGCAATATTTTGATGTGGAATGCGCGCATTATCGCTTGGTCGACGCGTGTTGCCAGTATAAAACGCAACAATTTGATCTTCCCATAAAATCGCCCCACCAGAATAGCAGCCATGCGATTCAAATAATTCATCAGGAATGAGTAAATCCCCACGTTCAAAGGTTTGAAAATCTTTGGTTATAAAATGTGCCCAGTGTTTCATTCCATGTATCGCATCATAAGGGAACCACTGCGCGAAAATATGATATTTCTCACCATCAAAGATTAACCCATTTGGATCGTTAAATAGCCCTGTTTTAGGTGCTAAATGGTAAATGGGGTAAAAATCTTGGTCAGATAAAACCGTTTGACGAACCGCTTCTAATTCGCCTTCTGTTTGAGCGTGCAAATTTTTGTATTTGCCTTGATTGAAAATATGCATGAGGTGGCATCCTGAAAGAGCCCTCTCGCGACAAATTCACGAGAGGGAGAAATGAAGGAAAAATGTGTCAAAATTAGTTTGCTAAAAATACATCTAATTGTGCTTTATTCGGTAAGGCAGCCATCGCCCCTTTAGCAGTAGTTGCAAGGGCACCCGAAGCATTCGCCTTGCGAATAACACTAACCAATGCATCTTCATTTTTCCAGTCGCTGACTTCAGAAAGCCCAGCTAATAAACCACTGACAAACGCATCACCTGCTCCGGTTGTATCAACAGGTTGTAGCGCCTTGCCTGCAACTAATTGACTCTTACCGTTGAAATAATAAACCGCACCATCTTTACCTAAAGTCACAATAATCAATTTTTCTGGATATTGAGAGGTAATAACATGCGTTGCTTCTTCTAAAGTGGTGGTGTTCGTTAATAAAGTGAGCTCTTCTTCAGAAAATTTTAAAATATCTGCCATGGCAACAACTTGGTTTACAACCGTTTTCATCTCTTCTAAAGAAGGCCAAAGCGAATCGCGTAAATTCGGATCAAACGAGAAAAAACCGCCTGCTCCTTTAATTCGACGAATGGCTTCAATCGTTGTTGAACGAGATGGCTCATGAATCAAGGCAATTGAACAACAGTGTAAGAAATCTCCCGCTTGAAATGGCGGTAAATCCCCAACTTCTAAAAATTGGTCGGCACTTGGATTAACCATAAAGGTAAAACTACGCTCACCGTTGTCTAATCCAACAATCACGGTTGAAGTGCGGTGATTAGGGTCTAAAATCATATGCTCAGTAGAAACATTCTCAGCATTCAGCGTTTCTTGCATAAACTTACCAAGCGGGTCAAATCCAACTCGGCCGATAAAGCCTGCGTCACGACCCAATCTTGCTACACCAACTGCCACATTAGCTGGTGCACCACCTGCGCATTTTAAATAATGATTTTCACCATCGGGAATTAAATCCACGACCGCATCACCTGTTACCCAAATTTTGCTCATAACTCGTTCTCTTTTGAAGTAAAAACAATAAAAACATCTTAGCTAAAACGATTTAGCTTTGCAAATTAAATGGAAAATTTGACCGCTTGTTTACACAGTTTTGTGATCTAGCTCTCATTTTTTATGTTTATTTTTTACGCTTAGAGAGTTTATCAACTAAATCCCCTTTGCCTAAATACTGTGCTTCATCAAACTCAAATACTGGCAAACCTAACTTAAAGCGAATCGCTAATAAACGAATGCTAAAACCTAATAATAACGTTAAAAGCACCACAATATTTTGCGACCAACCTAGAGATTGTAATCCCACATAAATGCATGAAGAGAGAAAAGAAACACTGGCATAAAGTTCTTTACGAAAAACCAAAGGGATGCGGTTACAGAGCAGATCACGCAACACGCCACCAAAAGCGCCCGTAATGACAGCGGCAACGCTAGCAATCAGTAAGCCATAGCCCATATCTAACGCAACTTGCGCACCAATAATCGAAAAGACAATTAACCCCAGCGCATCAAGCACTAAGAAAATCGTACGGAAATAACCTAAAAATGGCGCAATAAACATGGTAAAGACTGCCGCACCTGCCACAATCATTAAATATTCTGGATGCGCCACCCAACCAAGCGGATAGTGTCCTAGCAATACATCACGAACTGAGCCGCCTCCAATGGCAGTAACTGAAGCTATAATAATCACACCAAACATATCCATTTTTTCCCGCCCTGCGGCTAAGGCGCCAGTAATGGCTTCTGCTGTAATCCCGATAATATAAAGTACAAATAACATAGGTAAAATATCCTTAAAAAAGCACCGCTTGCACTATGATAAGCGAGAAAAAGGATGAACTCCAAACCTTTCGTAAAGAAAAAGAATCCCGCCTTTTCATCTAGCCAAAAGCGTCAAAAATCGTTATAATTGCACGCTTTTTGGGCAGGGCAACCTGCGTGTTTTTTATCTCTAACAGAGGCGCAAAAAATTGAAACAGATTTTGGCTAAAATTGCTCTTGTGGGCATGGCATTCTCAGCAATGGTCGCTCAGGCGGCTGAAAAGCTGTATGTTTATAACTGGACGGAATATGTTCCTTCTTCGTTATTAGAACAGTTTACTAAAGAAACCGGCATTGAAGTGATTTACTCTACTTTTGAGAGTAATGAAGAGATGTATTCTAAACTTAAACTCTCTAATTCAAAAGGTTACGATATTGTTTTTCCATCTAGCTACTATGTTGGCAAAATGATGAAAGAAGGTATGCTAAGTGAATTAGATAAATCAAAATTAACTAATTTAAAAAATGTTTCGCCTGATTTAATGGGAAAACCATTCGATCCAGAAAATAAATTTTCACTTCCTTATGTTTACGGTTTAACTGGTATTGGCGTGAATGCAACAGATATCGATCCAAGTACGATTTCTAGCTGGGGCGATTTATGGCGTGATGAATACAAAGGCAAATTATTGCTCATGAACGATCCGCGTGAAGTATTCCACATTGCATTATTGCTAGACGGCAAATCACCAAATAGCGAAAACGAAACGGAAATTAAAGCGGCTTATGAGCGCTTACAAAAAATCGTTCCGAACGTGCTCGTATTTAACTCTGATTCGCCAGAAATGCCTTATTTACAAGGTGAAGTTTCTGTCGGGATGCAATGGTCTGGCTCAGCACATCGTGCGAAAAGCGAAAACCCAGATTTAAAATTTATTTTCCCGAAAGAAGGTGCGGTACTTTGGATGGATAACTATGTCATTCCAAAAGGTGCGGAAAATAAAGAAGCAGCACATAAATTTATTGATTTCTTATTACGCCCTGAAAGTGCAAAAGAAGTGATTGAAACCATGGGCTTCTCAATGCCTAACGAAGGTGTAAAAGCATTACTTTCTCCAGAATTAGCCAATGATCCGCTTATTTTCCCACCATCGGAAGAAATCAATAAAGGGATCTTACAATCAGATGTTGGTACAGCGGTAGAAATCTACGAGAAATACTGGAATCTGCTAAAAACCGGCGGAAAATAACCGCTTGTATGCTGGCTATTATAGCTTAGATGACGATTTTACTGGCATAAGTCATTGTGCCGTTTTTTCTAATATTGGTTCTAGTGTGAATTGGAGCCAATATTTTTTATTCGACATATAGAGGGTCTTTCATGTCAAATCATCAATCTTTAACAGCAAATCCTGCGCCATTAGGTTTATGTGGTTTTGCTTTAACAACTTGGCTTTTAAGCTTAATCAACAATGGCACCTTTGGTGGTGAAAATGTTGGTCTAGTATTAGCAATGGGCTTAGCTTTTGGTGGCTTAGCACAAATGCTTGCAGGACTTTTTGAATTCTCAAAAGGCAACACTTTCGGTTTCACCGCATTTACTAGCTACGGTGCATTCTGGATTTCATTTGCACTATTTAAAATCTTCTTTGCTGAAGGGGTAAGTGCTGCTTTCGTTGGTTGGTACTTAATTGCTTGGGGCACATTTACTTTAATGATGTTTATCGGCACTTTAGCGAAAGCGCGTGCACTACAAGCTATCTTCTTAGCATTAACCATCACCTTCTACTTATTAGCAGCTGGTGACTTTACTCACAATACAACCATCACCAATATTGGTGGTAACTTCGGTTTATTAACTGCCTTATTAGCTTTCTACTTAGCCGCAGCAGATATCATTAACGATAGCTTCGGCCGTGAAGTTTTACCAGTGGGTAATCCAAAATAATTTAATTTAATGAAAACAAAGGGCGAATTTATTTAATTCGCCCTTTTATTTATCTGCATTGCTACTTTTTAGTACCTAATCCTTCCGCAATAATATGCCCATTCACATAGTACTTAGTAAAGATAACGTTGCCATCTTTATCAAAATATTTCCACGTTCCTTGCTCTACACCATTTTTTAATTCGCCTTGCGAGATAAGTGTTCCTGATTCATCATAATATTTAGTGGTTTGCACGCCATTTATTTCAACCACCTCCGATTTTATATTACCGTTAGGATGAAAAGTCTGATTATCTATTATTGAACGAATATGTGCCGTAGCAGAACCAATACAAAAAAGTGCTAAAACAGTAAATAGAGATTTTTTCATAGCTAATTTCCTCATATTAAATAGAGAGTCATCAAAGTAATTTCTGGAAAAAGTATAACCTAACAAAACAAATGTGTAAAGCAGTGCTTTTTACTTTTATGCATTTGGAACATAAAATTTACAAAACAAGCGGTAAAATTCTGTGAAATTTTTACTCATTGACCAAATCTGGATATCTCACTACTTATATGATCTGCTTCACAACTTTGACATAAAATAAGATGAAACGCTTGTAATGCTAGAAAATCAGCGTATTTTCTATCTATTTTATTCAATATAAATCACTAAGCGGTCGGGTTTTAGTAGAAATTTGCAGATTTTGGGCTAGATTCGCCCGCTTGTTATATCTTTTAATTATAACAAGAGGCGTTTTGTTCTTTACTCATGAAATAAGAACAGGTAACCTTGCCCCCAATTTTTCCGATTTTAGGAGACAGTATGAAATTAAATCGAATCACTTCTATCGCAGCAGGTTTAGCAGCAGTATTTGCATTAGCCGCTTGTAATGAAGAAAAAACAGAAAATACGAGTGCAAAAAATACCGAAAAAACATTTGTGAACTGTGTAAGTCGCTCCCCACAATTCTTTAGCCCAGCATTAGCAATGGATGGTATCTCTTATAATGCTAGCTCACAACAAGTTTATAACCGCTTAGTAGAATTTAAGCGTGGTTCAACGGAGATTGAACCAGCTTTAGCAGAACGTTGGGATATTTCTGAAGATGGCTTAACTTATACTTTCCATCTACGCAAAGGGGTAAAATTCCACTCAAATAAAGAATTCACACCAAGCCGTGAGTTCAATGCCGATGATGTGGTGTTCTCATTTAATCGCCAATTAGATCCGAACCATCCTTATCACAATGTATCAAAAGCAACCTATCCGTATTTCAAAGCAATGAAATTTCCTGCATTGTTAAAATCGGTAGAAAAAGTCGATGATCAGACCGTGAAATTCACATTAAACAAACGTGATGCGACTTTCTTATCTAGCCTCGGGATGGATTTCACATCGATTTACTCTGCGGAATATGCGGATGCCATGTTAAAAGCCGGTAAACCTGAAACGGTAGATACCACACCAATTGGTACAGGACCATTTGCTTTCACGGGTTATGTATTAGATCAGGCGAGCCGTTATGTTGCCCATAAAGAATATTGGAAAGGAAAAGCGGATTTTGACCGCTTGATTTTTGAAATTGTCCCTGATGCGACCACACGTTATGCCAAATTGCAAGCTGGACAATGTGATCTAATGGACTTCCCTAATGCTACTGACATTGAGAAGATGAAAAAGGATCCAAAAATTCAGCTGTTATCTAACCCTGGTCTGAACATTGCCTACGTTGCTTTCAATAATGAAAAGGCCCCGTTTGATAATGTAAAAGTGCGCCAGGCCTTAAATTTAGCTGTGGATAAAAAAGCCATTATTGACGTGGTTTATCAAGGTGCTGGTGTAGCCGCAAACAGTCCACTACCGCCAACAATTTGGGGTTACAATGCAAACTTACCGCCTTCTGAATATAATATTGAGAAAGCAAAACAATTATTAGCTGAAGCAGGTTATCCAAATGGTTTTGAAACCGAACTTTGGGTACAACCTGTTGTGCGTGCATCTAACCCAAACCCACGCCGTATGTCTGAAATTATTCAAGCAGACTGGGAAAAAATTGGTGTAAAAGCGAAATTAGTGACCTATGAATGGGGCGATTATTTAAAACGTGCGAAAGCAGGTGAACTCACTGCGGGTACTTTTGGTTGGTCTGGTGATAATGGTGACCCCGATAACTTCCTTTCTCCACTATTCGGTGCATCTAATATTGGAAATAGCAACTATGCGCGCTTTAATAGCCCAGAACTAGAAGCGATGTTAGAGAAAGCGCTTGGACTAACCGATAAAAACGAGCGTGCAAAAATCTATGAGCAAGCGCAAGTTTTATTACGTGAACAAGCGCCATGGATTGATGTTGCCCACTCCATTAACTTTGCGCCAGTAAGTAAACGTGTCCAAGATTATAAACAAAGCCCATTTGGTTATACTTATTTATACGGCACTAAATTAACAGATTAAATAATATTTAATATACAAAAAGCCACTAAGTTTATTTCAACTTAGTGGCTTTTTTTATGAAAAAAATTTAACTAGAACACTTATTCTCTCTTAATGCTTCAAATTTACAAAGAGTTTTGTAAATTTTGTGAACTTTTGCTTAATTAAGAAACTCTATTGAAACACATATTATTCTGGAAATTTAAATTTTTTCTAGCTTTGTCATATTTTTGTCAGGGCAAAACATTTTAAACTAAAAAATATTGTGGATATTATTCAATGAAGCATTCATCTTTAGCGCTTTCACTATTGGCTTTGTGTGTTAGTCAAGCCGTCAGCGCCACTATGACCCAAACAGATATAAAACGTGAAGAAATTATTATTTTCTCACGCCAAGGGGAAGCGCAACTTAACCAAGCCATTCCACAACTGCAAAAGTTATATCAGCAAACTCATGACAGCAAGGTCCGGGACGATTTAATTACATTATTGGTTCGTCAATCTCGCTTTCAAGAGGCGGTAGATGTTTGTGCTTCATGCGCCAATAGCCATTTTTCTGAAAACGAATTAGAAAACCTCGCTAAAGCGTACCGAATGGTAAAAAATCCACAAAAATCATTAGCACTGTATAGTTTACTTGCTCAAAAACAGCCTAATAACCCTAACGGATTATTAGGTAAAGGTTTGGTCGCAACCGAACTAGGCGAATATGCTCAGGCGAAACAAGCACTCAATCAATATCGTACTAAATTTGGCACGGATGATGCTTTTAAAGAAGCCAATAGCTACCTACTCAACAAAACTGAACCCGATGTAGCAAAACTAGGCCGTTGGCAAGATGAACTAAAAGAAAATCCTAAAAATACACGACTTGCTTTAGATCTCTATCGCCTTTCTGCCAAATTGAGCGTTCGTCCACTACAAGATAAGCTAGTTGCAACCTATCCTGAACTGTTTAGCGAAAAAGATAAACGATGGTTAGCCCATGATGAAATTATTACTTCAATTCGTGGCAACACCAGTTTAAAAAACACTGAATTAGAACAAGCCTATCAGCAATTAAGCGATTTAATGGCACAAACAGACAGCCAAAATCCGCTTTATATCCAATCACTTAGTGATCGTATAGCTGTTGCAAACCGCCTGAATGACAATAAAAAAGTAATGGCGGATTACCGTCATTTAACTGAATTAAATCAGCCTATCCCCGCTTATGTTCAAGAAGCTTATGGCGATACCCTATTGCGTCAGGGCTCCCCTCATCAAGCCTTAGCGGTTTATCAAGAGATGGAAGCAGAAGCCCGTAAAGCCTCTCCAACAAAAGAAGTGAGAAGTGCACTATTGTTTAAATTAGTTGCTGCATCAAGCGATGCTGGGCTATTTAAACAAGCACAGCACTATCAAGATCAAATTAAAGAGCCACCTCAAATTTGGGATTTCACTAAAACAACCCGTTTAGCAAATCCAAATTACGACCGTAGTTTTTACAACCAAGTAAACCTACATAACTGGCGTGGCAATAAAACCCAAGCATTCTCTCTTTTGGAAAATCGTTTAACAAACATCACGCCAGGTGATCCGTGGGCTATGTTAGCGTATAGCGAATTAGAGGCGTCTCGTCATCGCTATGATGATGCAGTGGAAATGGCAGAAAAAGCCAAATTCTACTTAAAAGAAGAAGAGCAAATTTTTTATCGCAATCAACTTGGCAGTATTGCTTTAGCCCAAGGCAATTACGCTTATGTTAAAAAATTAGTAAACAGTTATAGCGAGAAAGACAAAGAAGATTCAGCCTCATTCTTAAAACAATATCAAGAAGCAAGAAGAGGACGTTTTACTGCCTCACTTGGGATTTTTCATCCAAAAGATGTGCTACCAGCGAAAACGGCAAGCAATGAGCTTACCCAAGAATACTACCTCTATTCGCCAATGACTGAAGATGGGCATTATCTTTACGCACATCAGTTTGAGGCTAGAGTGCCCACTGACAGCGAAACATTACGTCTGCAACGTTTCGGCTTAGGGGCGCATGCTAATTTCTATCCGTTTAATCTTGGTATGGAATTAGGTTCAGGCACACGCTTAAACAAGAAAAGCTATGCTTCCTTTAATATTGATTATCTGCTGAATCAGTACTGGCAATTCAGTGCAGCAGCAAACATTAATAGCCAAAGCACACCGATTAAAGCTATTCGTCAAGGCCTTTATGCAAATGATTATGGTTTTTCGACCGCTTACACCTTCAGCAATCGCTTCCAAGTGGGCGCTGGTGTAAACCAAATGAAATTGGATGATGGCAATACACGCAAAATGGCAAATGTTTGGTTGAATGTAGAAACCTATAAGCATGACCGCTGGACACTAAACAACGGTGTTCGTTACGACTTCCAACGTAACCAATTTACGCCTTCTGCTTATTACTACAACCCTGCTAAGACGCAAAGCCTAGAGTTTTCTAGCGACTTAGGCTATTACCAACCGTTCGATTATGGTGTCACACTCACTCATCATCTACGCGGAAATGTAGGACGAAATAAGCAGTTAGAACAAACCAACGTAACGAACAACTGGTGTAGCCAAAACTGGTGTGAAAGAAAAAATAGTGCAACCACATGGGCAGTCAGCTATGGACACGACTGGAAACTGAATAAAAAAATTTCGCTTTCTTATGAAATTGGTCGTAAGAAAAATATGTATGACGGTGTAAGCGAAATGAATAACTACGGAAATGTAAATCTTTCAGTCTCTTTTTAATTTTTTGAGCAATTAAACATGAATTTTAAAATACTCGGTGCAATGTTAACACTTAGCTTTTCGTTAATGGCAGGAAAAGCTTTCGCACAAGATAACTATAGCGTACTCGCTTATCACTCTGTGGTAGATGAAAGTGCGCCTAAATCACAACAACTTTTTATTTCACAAACTATTCCCGTACAAAAATTGATTAGCCATTTTAACTGGTTAAAAGATAACGGTTATAACGTGATTAGCTGGCAACAAGTCATTGATGCTGAAAAAGGCAAAGGCACACTACCGCCAAAAGCAGTTGTGCTCTCTTTTGATGATGGCTATGAAACGATGTATAGCGTAGTTTATCCACTACTAAAAGCCTATCAATACCCAGCCGTCTTTGCACCGGTAACCAAATGGATTAACACACCTGCTGGTGGAAAAATCGATTATGGAAATCAAATGCTGGATCGTGCAACCTTCTTCAGTACTTGGGCACAAATTAGTGAAATGCGCCACAGCGGATTAGTTGAAATTGCCTCACATTCTTATGATTCACATCATGGTGTTGTTGCAAACCCAACTGGCAGCCAACAGCCTGCAATGCTTGCTCCTATTTACCAAAATGGTAAATATGAAAGCGAAGCACAATACAAAGCTCGTGTTTATCAAGATTTACGTCGCTCTGCCAATGATATTGCAAAACAGGCTGGTAAAGCACCAAGCATTATTGTTTGGCCTTACGGTGCGTTTAACAATATCTCGATTGAACAAGCAAAATCTGCTGGAATGCCTTACTACTTTACGCTTAAAGAAAAAATTAACCGCGTTGGAGATGCACATGTTGGTCGTTTCTTAGTCGATGCTGAAACGGAACTTGGTGTGCTTAAAAACTATTTAGAGCGTACTGAAGATCCACATAACACAACTGTTGAGCGCGTGTTACAAATTCGCTTAGACGAAATTGATGATCCAAATCCCGCACAGTTCGAGAAAAATTACAACGCACTCATTAACCGTGTTTACAAATCCGGCGTAACAACTGTTTATCTTTCAGGCTTCTCTGATCCCGATCAAGATGGCGTGATTGATGCAGTTTACTTCCCTAACACCGTATTACCGGTTAAAGCCGATCGTTTCAGCCAAGTTGCTTGGCAATTACGCAAACGAGCTGGCGTAAATGTGTATGCGTGGATGCCTTCTTCATTAAACAACTTACCACCGCAAGCTCGCACAGAATCAGCGATGGTGAATCTGTTCAAGTCATTAGCTTTATACGCGAAATTTGATGGCGTGTTTTTTGATGACCATCTCAATCCGAATGATTGGGCGAGCCACGATGCTTCAACAATACGCCTAACAGAAAATGCAAAAAATGCCATGGTGCCTTATTTTTATTGGGGCAACGAAAATATTAAAACTGCACGAAATCTGAATCCACAAGCGGTCGATTTTACACAAACTTTTGCAAATTACCGCCAAGCATACAGCATGGTTGTTGTGAATGTAGAAGATAATCCAAAAACCATCATTGAAAGCGTGCAACAACATCAGCTGCCTGCGAATAAAATTATTTTTAATTTTAACAATGAGGAAAACGGACAGCTCATCTCCAGCCGTCAACTAATAGAAAAAACCAAGCAATTAGAAAAAGCTGGCTTAATGAATTTAAGTTACACGTTTAATCATTTTTTAACGGAAGAAAAAACATTAAATGAATTGAAACCTTATATTTCAACGAATAGAGATGTAACAAGGAATTAGTTATGCAACACAATTTGATCATTGAAGCAGTTGGTTTATTTATTTTTGCTTATCCCGCTTTAATGGCATTTTATTGGGCAACGGCTGGCATGGTCTACTTTACCTTTAAAGAGCGCCATATGGTGCCACCGGGCTTTTCTAAAATGAAAGAAGAATTTGTGCCAATGGTTAGTCTCATGGTGCCTTGCTATAACGAAGGCGACAACTTAAATGAATCTATTCCGCACTTATTAAGCTTGAAATATCCAAACTATGAGCTGATTTTTATCAATGATGGAAGTACAGATAACACGGGCGAATTGATTGATTTATGGGCTAAAAAAGATAGCCGCATTGTTGCACTACACCAAACGAACTCAGGAAAAGCAAGTGCACTCAATCATGGTTTAAGTATTGCAAAAGGCAAATATGTGGGCTGTATTGATGGTGATGCCGTGTTGGAATACAAAGCATTGGATTACATGGTGCAATCTCTTGAAGCCAATCAAAACTATGGTGCCGTGACGGGTAATCCACGTGTACGTAACCGCAGTACGGTTTTAGGTATGTTACAGGTTTCTGAATTTAGCTCCATTATCGGTTTAATCAAACGGGCACAATGCTTAATGGGCACCATTTTTACTGTTTCAGGGGTGTGCTGTTTATTCCGTAAAGACGTAATGCATCAAATCGGTGGTTGGAGTACCAATATGATCACAGAAGATATTGACGTGAGTTGGAAAATCCAAACTGCCGGTTTAGATATTTATTACGAACCACGAGCACTCTGTTGGACATTAATGCCAGAAACAATGACCGGTCTATTTAAACAACGCTTACGTTGGGCACAAGGCGGGGCTGAAACAATGCTCAAATACTTCCCGCAAATTTGGCGCTGGAGAAACCGCCGTCTTTGGCCAATGTATATAGAGTATATCGTTACCGCTATTTGGGCAGTTTTACTCACCATTGCTTCAGCTTGTTGGGTAGCAAGTTTAATGGATTACAACAATTTAAAGAACTTTCTTAATCCATTAGTCATCAAACCAACATTATCGATTTTATTCTTAGCCTTCTTCATGCAGATGTTCTTTAGTATGTATATCGACTCTCGCTATGAAAAAGGGGTTTGGAGATACGCTTTGGTCTGTATTTGGTACCCATGGTGGTACTGGATGCTCAATACCGTCACCCTACTTTGCGGTATTCCAAAAGCGATTTTTAGAAATAGATCGCGCCTAGCAACTTGGACCAGTCCAGATCGCGGCGTTTAAGAAATAATAACAACCTTATAGGGAGGAAATCATTACCAATGAGCAGCATCGAATTACAACAATTAATGGTTATCAACAAACGTAATCAGCTTGGCTGGCAAATTAAACTCAAAAGTTTGCTCCTCGATTTAGCCGCATGGACAGTTTGGGGATATTTGGTTTATTTTATCATCAGCTATTTTGATAAAATTTTCCTTAGCCCAATCGTGGCTAATCTCTACCTTTCAGAAGTGCTTATTTATGCCTTCTATTTCGTATTCAGCCTATTGATTACGGCAATCATCTGGTCTCATATCTCAAGAGATAAGACAAAAGAAGCTTAATCAACAAGCGGTCGGATTTTGCAAAAGATTTGTCAAATCCGACCGCTTTGTGTATTATGCGCCCCTTATTTCTTGCCGAGTTCCCTTACCTCGGTACTTTCACTAAAAAGGATTATTATGCAATTATCTATCGACTTTTCAGATGCAAACAAGCGTCGCGCGCTCGTTTTACTTTCTTTTTTCCATATTTTCATTATTACGCTCAGCAATTATTTAGTGCAAATTGCGTTTGAAGTAAATATTCCTGGAACAGAATGGACAATTCCTACCACTTGGGGAACCTTCACTTTTCCTTTTATCTTTCTTGCGACCGATTTAACGGTTCGGGTTTTTGGTGCATCGCTTGCACGTAAGATTATTTTTGCGGTCATGCTACCGGCATTGCTTATCAGCTATGTGATTTCAGTACTCTTTTTCGAAACCCAATTCCAAGGTTTTGCTACATTAGCACAGTTTAATACCTTCGTGTTTCGTATTGCACTAGCTAGCTTTAGTGGCTATGTTGTGGGGCAGTTATTAGATGTCTTTGTGTTTAACCGCTTACGTCAAGGCAAAACATGGTGGTTAGCACCGACTTGCTCAACAATTTTCGGCACACTTATCGATACTTTTGTTTTCTTCGCAGTTGCGTTTTATCAAAGTAGCGATCCTTATATGGCAGAACATTGGTTCACTATCGGTTCGGTTGATTACGCCTTTAAGTTATTTGTAAGCTTACTGCTCTTTTTACCGCTTTATGGTGTGATCCTCAATCTGATTATGCGAAAATTACGACTGAACGAAACTTCCCGTTAAAAAATTATGAAAACTGAATTGATTGCTTTCATTAAATACTTTATTCAGCGTGCCCAAGAAAACCGCCTGCCTATGGCGGCGGGCTATTTAACTTATAGCACAATGCTTGCTTTGGTGCCGTTGATTATGGTGGTTTTTTCGATCATTACCGCTTTTCCTTTTTTTGAACAGGCAACACAATCACTCAAATCACTCATTTATGACAACTTTGCCCCCACTTCCAGTGAAATGGTGGCAGAGTATATCGATCTCTTTGTCAGCAACTCTCGCAAAATGGGGATTATCAGTATTATCGGTTTGGTAGTTGTGGCAGTTATGCTGATTTCAAGCATTGATAATATTCTCAATGAAATGTGGCACGGTGCACGCAAGCGGTCAGTTTTTCTCTCTTTTTTACTATATACCGCTATTTTATTCTTCGCACCGCTAATTGCTGGCGCAAGTATTGCAATCAGCTCCTATGTGATGTCGCTTTCTCTATTTAGCGAAAATGGCGCGCTTTCCTTTGGCGAGTCATTATTAGAATACACACCATTTTTTCTTATTTGGTTGCTGTTTAGCATGGTGTATAAATGGGTGCCGAATACAGAGGTTAAATTCAAATATGCCGCAACTGGCGCATTTTTTGCTGCGATATTTTTTACTTTGGGTAAACAAGCCTTTATTTGGTATATCGCGAGTTTCCCTTCTTACCAAGCCATTTATGGCGCATTGGCTACTTTGCCAATTATGCTAGTTTGGATTCATTTAAGCTGGAATGTAGTGCTCTTTGGTGCGCAGCTGGCTTCCGTATTGAAAGATCGTGCTAACATGGCACAAACAGGAGTAAAAGATGATTGCACTGATTCAGCGTGTTAAATGGGCTAAAGTTGAAGTAGAAGGCAATATCGTGGGGCAAATCCCGCAAGGTGGTTTACTTGTTTTATTAGGGGTAGAACAAGGCGATGACCGTGCTAAAGCTGATAAACTGTTAGCGAAAGTCTTGGGCTATCGCATTTTTGCGGATGAACAAGGCAAAATGAATCTGAACGTGCAGCAAGCAGGTGGCGGGTTGCTAGTTGTTTCGCAATTTACTCTTGCGGCAGACACTCAAAAAGGATTACGTCCAAGTTTTTCAAAAGGCGCAGCCCCAGATGAAGCTGAAGCCCTTTACGAATACTTTCATCAACAAGCTGCACAACACATTGTGACAGAAACCGGACAATTTGCTGCAGATATGCAAGTTAGCCTTCAAAATGACGGACCTGTCACCTTTTGGCTACAAGTTTAACGCAATAAAAAAGCTGACCTCAGTCAGCTTTTTTATTTTATTCAAAAGTATTACATACTGCAGGATTACCGCTCTGTAAGCCTTTTCTAAACCAAGTTAAACGTTGTGCAGAAGTGCCATGCGTAAAACTATCTGGCACTGCATAACCTTGGCTACGTTTTTGCAGGCGATCATCGCCTACCGATTCTGCCGCTTTAAAGGCTTTCTCTTCATCACCAGCCTCAAATAAGCCACTTTTTACCGCTTGATTTGCCCAAATACCAGCAAAACAATCTGCTTGTAATTCTAAGCGCACCGATAACTGATTCGCTTGTTTGCGATCGCCTCTTTGTTGTGCTTGATGTACTTGCGGTAAAATGCCTAATAAATTTTGAACATGATGTCCAACTTCATGCGCAATCACATAGGAAAATGCAGAATCACCGCCTGCACCTAATTGCGTTTTCATCTCATGATAGAAAGAGAGATCCAGATAAACCTTGTGATCGTTCGGACAATAAAATGGCCCCATTGCAGATTGCCCTGTCCCGCAAGCGGTCGGTGTACTGCCATTATAAAGCACCATGGTTGGCTCCTGATAAGTGCTACCCATCTGTTTAAAATAAGCGCCCCAAACTTTCTCCGTATCCGCCAATACCACTTTAGAGAGACCTGCAAGCTGCTGTTCCTCTTGGCTATTCGTTTGCTGTGTTACCTGTGGTGAGAAATCATTGCCCACTAACCCAGATAAATCAACGCCATAATAAGCGCCTACCAGTAAAATAATCACACCAAGAATACCCGTGCTCTTACCACTGCGAAAATTCCCGCCACTTCCTCTTCTATCTTCTACATTTTTACTCTCTTCACGCCCTTGCCAACGCATAAGCTTCTCCTATTCTTTTTAAATCACCCCTACAAATAAAGCGCCATGACTATGGCATCTTCTCGTCCGCTATCTGGCGTTGGATAATAACGTTTTCGCACTGTTACTTCATTAAAACCTAACGATTGATAAAGCTGTATTGCCACCTGATTTGAGGCTCTAACCTCTAGCCATAAAGTCAATACATCACGACAGCGAAGTTGTGCAATCAAACCACTGAGCAATTGCTTGCCAATGCCTTTTCCCTGTGCTTTCGGATGAACGGCAATGTTAAATAACGTTGCTTCATCCAATACTTGTTGGCAAATAGCAAAAGCTAAAATTTCGCCTTGTGCTTGCCATTTTAAATTCAAATATTTATCGCCCTGATTATTGCGTAATGTTCCTTCACTCCATGGCACTAAATGTGCAGCCTGTTCAATCTCAAACAGCTGAGAAAAGTCTTCAGGTAAAACGTTTTCAATCATATTTCATCCAAACAAAAATCGGCAATTTGCTGCCAAAGTTGGCGCTTCGTTTGTGCTTGCTCTAAAGCCTGCCAAGAAGACGTTTGCCAAGCGGTCTGATTTGCCCATTTTTTTGCAAATTCATCTGCAGTGACTGGCGGAACAATTAGCCAAAACATCGGCGAATGCGTAAAGCTGATACGCTTTGCCTGCTCTGTATCAAACCACTGCGCCGCATTCATCGGCAATTTCAGTGCGCGTAACACATCTTCAAAAAGCAGACTTTGCCGATGCTCTTCATCACACACTACCACTAATTTAGTCTGTTCATTCAGATGAATCTGCGCCTCGCCTTTCAAAACTTGCGGCCTAGTGAGTACCCATTGCGTTATTTGCATTTCTTGCAATAATAAATCTCGCCGATTCATAAGTTTCCTCATAAAAATAGATAGGGAATAGTAGCAAAACTCGGTAAAATGCGGAAATTATTTTAATCAGAAAAGGAACCTTATGTTAACCATTGAAAGCGAAGTACTTGCTCGCCATGAACATTTATTTGACGGGAAGTCCTTGCTCTTTTTCGGGCATATTCGAGATAATTTTGCCTCACAATGTAAAAACAGCACAAAAGTGGAAGTCGTAAGTCAATACTTTGACTATGCAAATCAGCATACTAAGGTAGAATTTAGCCTAGAAAACCATCATCAAGCTGATTTAGGTATTTTTTATTGGACAAAAAACAAACAAGAATGCCAGTTCCAACTCTATCAATGGCTTTCTCAAGCACCCATTGGGCAAACGCTACTTATCGTTGGAGAAAATCGTGCGGGTGTGCGCTCAGTCGAAAAAATACTCTCTCCATTCGGTGAAATCGCAAAAATTGATTCTGCACGTCGCTGTGGACTTTACTATTTCAACTTGCAAACCAATCCTAACTTTGATTACAAAACTTTTTGGAAATCTTACCGCTTGCAAGCGCTAAATATTTTCGCACTGCCTGCCGTATTCAGTTCAGCAGAATTAGATGGTGGCACACATTTATTGCTTTCTACTTTTGAAACAGAAAAATTAAGCGGAAAAGTATTAGATTTAGGTTGCGGAGCAGGTGTGATTGGAGCGACTTTAAAACAACAAAATCCCAATATTGATCTGACCCTTAGCGATATTCATGCCATGGCGCTTGCCTCGACAACACGTACGCTAGAAGAAAATGCGTTAAAGGGCGAAGTTGTTGCCAGTGATGTCTTTTCACATATTGATGGGCGTTTTGATTTAATTGTTTCCAATCCCCCATTCCATGATGGGATTGATACCGCCTATCAAGCGGTCGAAAAATTGATTTTAGAAGCCAAACAACATCTTAATCGCGGTGGAGAATTACGCATTGTTGCGAATGCCTTTTTACCTTATCCGGATTTATTAGATAAAGCCTTTGGCTCACACCAACTGTTAGCCAAATCCAATAAATTTAAAGTTTATTCGGCGAAAAATTATCGTTAATGATCAGGCTTGTTGTGATGTTCACAGCAAGCTTTTTTATTTGCTGGCGGAACAGGATCTTCTCCGCCTTCGCTCCACGGATGGCAACGAGCAATCCGTTTTAAGGCTAACCAACCTCCCTTCAATGCGCCGTGTAATTTAATTGCTTCAACAGCATAAGTTGAACAGGTTGGGTAAAAACGACAACGTGGGCCAATGAGTGGGCTAATGGCATAACGATAAAAATAGATTGGGAGCAATAATAATTTCGCCCCGAAAGAAGGAGAGGTTACGGGCGTTTTTCGCTCGTTGCAACTTGTTTGCTTAGACGAATGTGTCTTGCCCATAGTTTTTCCAAAGTTTCAAACAGTGTTTGATTATCTAACTTACCAATGCCACCTTTGGCAACAAAGACAAAGTCAAAATGCGGCAATTCGTGTTGTTTTAAACGGAAAGATTCTCGCACAATACGTTTAATACGATTGCGATCATGTGCTCTTTTAAGATGTTTTTTAGCAACAGTTAAACCGAGACGAGGCAAATTAGCATCATTTTCACGCGCTAAAAGTGTCATTTGAGGGGTGCTGGCACGATGAGGATTTTCAAAGACCGCTTTAAATTGAACGGGAGCTAACAAACGTAGCTCCCGAGAAAAAGTTAGCATCTTCACTATTGTGATTTAGCTTGCTTTAGCTGCAAATTATGCAGATAAAGATTTACGACCTTTAGCACGACGACGCGCTAAAACTTGACGACCGTTTTTAGTAGCCATACGAGCACGGAAACCGTGAGTACGAGCACGTTTTAATACTGAAGGTTGAAATGTACGTTTCATTCTATCTACCTAAAATTTAAATTATTGGCATTTAATGCCAAATAAGAACCATAAAAAGAGGTCGTCATTTTATCGACTAATAAAACAAAAAGCAAGGTAAAAACGCAATCAGCCCTAAATTTGTTTGCAAAAATTTCTAAGAATTCAACCGCTTGCCCCTGTATAATAGGGGAGATTATTTTACTGACCGAGAGAAATTTCTATGACAACCCAAAAAATCGGCCTCCTTATTGCCAATTTAGGCACGCCTGATGAACCTACCACTGATGCGGTAAAACGCTATTTAAAGCAATTTCTAAACGATGCCCGCGTCATTGATTTACCGAAATGGCGCTGGCAGCCGCTTTTAAATACGATCATCCTCCCTCGCCGATCACCAAAAGTCGCCAAGCTTTATCAAGCAATTTGGACAGAAAACGGCTCTCCGCTTTTAGCCATCTCTCGCCAGCAGCAGCAAGCGCTACAAACCTATTTTGATGAAACTGAACAAAATGTAATCGTTGAATTGGGCATGACTTACGGCAATCCAAGTATGGCAAGCGCAACCGATCGTCTTATTCGTGCAGGCGTTAGTAAAATTATTATTCTGCCACTTTACCCACAATATAGCAGCACAACTACCGCTTCAGTCTTTGATGCGTTTGCGAAAGGGCTTCTCCGGCAACGTGGCATCGTGCCGTTTGAATTTATCCATCACTATCACGATGATCTGCTTTATATCCAAGCGTTAGCTGAAACCATTACATTAGCAGAAGATGAAAAATTACTTTTCTCATTTCATGGCATTCCAAAACGCTATGAAACCGAAGGTGATTTTTATCCAGATCACTGCCGTGAAACCGCGAAACTTGTAACAGAAGCACTGAATTTACAACCTGAACAATGGCAAATGGCTTTCCAATCTCGCTTTGGTAATGAAGAATGGCTACAACCTTATACTGATATCACTCTTGAGCAATATCCAGCACAAGGAATAAAAAAAGTAGCGGTTATCTGCCCTGGTTTTTCTGCTGATTGCTTAGAAACCTTAGAAGAAATTGCAGAAGAAAATAAAGAGAACTTTATCAATGCAGGTGGCGAAAATTATCGCTATATTCCAGCGTTGAATGCAAACCCTGCACATATTCATGCTTTGGCAAAATTAGTAGAACGTTATCTATAAACGAGGATAATATGAAAAAAAACATCTTTGTTACTGTCATTTTAGTGGCAACTACTTTTTTAAGTGGTTGTGAAGATAAAGAGGCACAAGCTAAGCTGGCGGAACAAACGCAAATCATTAACCAGCTGACGACAGAAAATACCCAATTAAAAGCCGCATTAAATGCCGAAAAAGCCAAGCTAGAAAATATCATTCCAGCGATTTTTGCTGAGAAAGAATTCATTTTTGAAGCAAGAGAAATGCTACCTTATCCAAAATCTTATCACCGAGAAGGTGAAGAAGAATTTCGTTTTGAGATCGCTACACTACACACCAATATTGATTGGCTTAATGCGAAATTATTAAATGCGATTCAACTGGATAAAACCCAAAATTTAGACAAAGCACAACTAGCCGAAGCTTATAAAGCCTTTTATCAGAAAACTAAAACGGAGATGGCACAAGGTGCTGTTTTTGGCATCGATAAAAGTTTAAGTATTTACTTCTTAAGACAAAAAGGGAAACTTGCCACCTTTATTGTTAACGATTACGAATTTGGCGGCGGTGCTCATGGCGCAGGACATAGTTATTTCTTAAATTTTGATCTTGATACTCGTAAGCAAATTGAATTCAATGATGTGTTCAAAGCCGATAGCCAAGCTAAACTTAACGCGCTACTTTGGGAAAAATATACTGATTATGGCGCACGCAAAGACGTGGATATGCGCAAAGAGAATTTTAAAGTAAATACCAACTTCGACTTTAACGATGAAGGGTTTAATTTCCACTATAATCCTGGTGAACTTGAACCAGATACACAAACCACCCTTGCTTTAGATTGGGCAGAAATTGAAGATCTGCTCAAACCTGAATTTATTCAACAAAAATATATCTCTTCTTTTGGGGAATAGCACAAACATAAAAAATGCGGCATTAGCCGCATTTTTTGCTTTATATAAACCTACTTATTTATCTTTTTCAATACTTAAAACTGTAGATGTTAATAAAAGGCCTTAAAAAATCAGGCATATTTTTCTTTATATTAACCAACCTTTCAATATTCCACATTCCACCGATTTCACTCAAAAGTAATCCCTTTAAAACAGGGCAATGTCTTCCAACATTTAAGGTTTTTAAGATGTTCTACAACAATACGGTTCTAATCTAAACGCATAATAAAAAGCAACGAAATGCATTTCACTTCGTTGCTTTATTCAAATTATTAAAAGTTATTTCACTTCATCGTAAAACTTCACTTCAAATCCTTTTTGCAATGCTTGAATGCTTTCAACTTTCTCAAATCCAGCAGGTTGCACTGCTTCATCCGATTTCGTTTTTGTCCCTAATGCTTGGCTAATAAAGACTAAACCTTTTTGCTCAATCACCGCATCTCGATAGAATTTCACAATATCTTGATGTGTGAGTGCTTTTACTGCCTCAATCATTTTAGCGCGCTGGTTAAAGTCTGGATTATTGCGGGCTAAATCAGACGTGAACTCGCTAAATTCTAAAGCCAGCGATTCGGGCTTACGATCCAATTTTTCTAGCAAACTCTGTTTATAGCGGTTAAATTCAGCTTCTGTTAAACCTTCTAATTTAGTGAGCGTTTCTTTAAAGAAGCGTTCGTTATGCGCCATAATCGCTTTAGGTGAGCTATTCGGGCTTTGTACCATAAAGCGTAATCCTGAGGTGATGCCAATATGCGCATCTGTTGCATATACTACATAGCCAAGCTGTTTATTAGTACGTAAATCATCGAAATACCAACGTCCAATCATATCACGTAATAATGATGCTCGCGCTCTACCGCTAAATTCTTCATAACCATTAGCCATCATCATGACAATCAGCGCATTATCTTCATTAGGCACATTTTTAATCGCATTTAATTTACGCGTTGAACCTTCTACCGACAAATAACGTGAGCGTGCCAATTCGCTATTTTGATTTTTTACGATCTTTTCTACCGCTTGCGCTAATGCTTTTACTTGCGCATCCGTAAAATTCCCGACAGAAAGTAACGTGAGACTTGTTGGAGCATTTAGTAATCTTTCGCGTACTTTTTGAATATCTGCTAGGGTAATTTGTTTGAGCATCTCACGTTGCGCTTGCTCTTCAAAATAAGGATATCCAATGAAATTGCTAATTGTTTCGTTAGCTTGATTCATACTATTTGCTTTTTTCAAGCCATCTAACCCTTCCAAATAACGCTGCTTCGCTTGCGCTAGGAAAACGTCATTGAGTTCAAATTCGTTGAAATTACGCAGTTTATCGATCATCAATTTTGCTAAATGTTGGGTATAACCTTCCGCTTGTAGCGATAAACCGTTCGTTTTCCCGCTTACGCTGCTTTCCATTCCTGCTACAGAAGCCTGAAAATCCAACTGCGTTTGCGATAATGCATTCATATAATTTAACAATGCGCTCGCCACGGTAGTTTTGAGATCGTCATTTTTCGGCATAATCCCAAAATTGATTGAGACCCGCGCTTTTGGATCTTGTGGGAAATAATGGCTCGGCATCGCATAAATTCTAGTGCCTTTTGCGGTATCGATCATTTTAGGCTTATTGCGATCATCACGCTCAATAAGCGAAAAATCAGTTGCAAAATAAGGATTAAGCGCCGGTAGTTTTAATTCAGGGTTTTGACTAAAATTCAACCATTTAGCTTTTTCTGCTGCACTTATTTTGGCAATGTGATAACCCGCTTCAAAATAAGGTGTTTTTTGATCCGTTTTTGCTTGCTCGGAAACGACTAAAATACGCGCGTTATTCAATGTCATTTCAGCTAATTTTGCTTCAATTGCTTGCGTATCCATTTTCTCAGCCAAATAACTTTCATCTAAAACGTGTTCTAACGGATAAAACAACATTTGTTCAGCAAGCCATTCAATATAATTACCATCTTTTTCTACTTGCAGGTGGGCAAATTCTTGTTTTAAGCTCTCTTGTAATTCTTTGAAATAACTTTCTTGAATGCCGGCTTTTTTTACTTGCTCAATTTGTTGGAAAATTAACGAAATAATTTTATCTTTCTCTTTCAGACCTTTTTCGGTTAATGCAACATAAAAAGTAAAATCACCACGGTTTCTGACCGTGTTTGCACTACTACTTGCAGAAATACCACTATCAGAAAGCCCTTGTTTAATTAAATAATCAGATAAAGTGCCATCCGTATTGTTATTAAACAAATAAGCTAAATATTCACCGCTTTTATTAGCAAATTTATCTTCATCATTTGGCATATCAAACGAAATTGCTAATAATTTAGCAGGTTGAATGGGTTTATATTCAATCACAACGCCTTTATCTTCCTCACGCAAATAAGGAATATCGACTTTAGGTGCGACTAAATGTTTATTTTCCATTTTTCCTAAAGTGTTTTCTGCCAGCTTCGCTAATTTCTCAATAGGTTGATTAGAATATAAAACCGCTTTGGTTAAGTTGGCTGAATAATACTTTTTATAGAAATTTTCTAATTCAGTTTGTAATTGACTATTCGGTTTATCCGATAATGTTTCATGATTACCAACAGTAAATTTCGTGGCAGGATGTGCTGGGTTTACCGTGGCTAAATTGACGCTATTTAATAAATGTCCATCGCTAGATTTCGCACGAATCATTTCTGCATTAACAGCATTAATTTCTTTTTTCGCATTTTTTTCAGATAACAATGGAAAAGCAAAAGTATCAGCAAAACGTGTTACCGCTTCATCAAACGCATCATGGTTCACTTCAAAATAGTAAGCTGTGCGATAGCTTGTCGTTGAGGCATTATTATATCCTCCATTTTTAGTGAGAAAGTTATCTAAACTATTGGTTTCAGGATACTGTTTAGAGCCCATTAAAATCATATGCTCAAGGTAATGCGCTAAACCTTGTTGCGTATTCGGATCTTCCATTGAGCCAATCGGTACTGCCGTTGCCATAAGCGATTTATTCGCTTTTTCATCCGAAATTAACAGCACGGTCATTTCATTATTTAACTTAATTGCTTGATAAATTGCTTTATCATTTGGGCTTTTGTTAATTGTGGTATGAATCAGTGAAAAGCCAGATTGCACAGGCATTGTTGATGCTGCAGCCTGAGAAGCGGTCGGATTTTCAGAAGATTTTGCAAATACATTTGTACTGCTGCTTAATACCAAAAGAGAACAAAGAGCCGTAGCTACTGCCCGAGTTAAATAAGATTTTTGCATGCTTTTTCCTTAAATAATTTGATGTTCAAACATCGTTTTAAACCAATTTTCTGTGGTTTGATAAATTTGTTGAGTATTAATCTGTTCTGTTTGTTTTAATACTCGTTTTAAATAAATTCCATCATTTCTTTCTGTGAGTGTTTCTAACATTTCTAATGTCGTTTCTTCACCATTTTCTAAATATTCTTCAATTTTCTCAGTCACGACCAATGCAAGCTGGCTTGTAGAAGTGAAATAATCTTTTAAATAAATAGCGAGTTGTTGTTTAGCTTGTTCTGGAGAAATAGCTTCAAACTTGCAAATAGATAATTCATTGTGCTTTTCTTTATCTAAATAGTAATAAATAACAGATTCTTTCTGCTCTAATGCCGATAACACTAAATGATAAATCCATAGTTGAATCAAATCTTTATCTCGCAAAGAACCAACCCGCCATAATACGATTTTATTGTGATAACGGTGTGGAACAAGCCCTTCTAATTTGCATTTAAAATCTAACCATGGTGTAAAATCCATCTCAATATGAATATTTTCTGGCAACATGACTAAATATTCAGATAAGGCTTCGCGTAATATTGAAACTTTCTGATTTAATGTTTTAGCCGTTAATTCTCCAAAATAAGAAACTGGTAACTGTCCTTTTAATCTTTCATGCGAAATAAAAGTCTTAAGTTCATCTTCTTGAATTTCAACCAAGGCATTTAATACATGATAATTTTCTAGTGCTGAAAAAGAAAATGGTTCAGTTTCTGCAATTCCATCTTCCACGTGGTTAAAATAAACACCTAATTTCTGATTAAAATAATATTTAATTGGTGACTGAACAAAACTAATTAAATCATCTAGGTTTATCTGACCAACATCTCGTGCATTGGTTTCTTGGCTATCCATAAACGGCTGTATTTCTGCATGGTTTGCAAATACTTGTAGCCATTCATTATCAAAACTCACTTCATTTTTATGGCTAAAATTAGTCATTGGATGATCGGTTATCATCTCAGCTGGCTTGATTTCACCTGATTCGCCCGCTAATTGTTCTAACAGCTGAGAAACCAAAATAGATGGATAAAGCGGTTCATTTTTGGTTAAGGTATGCCCAATATAGCTAACATAGAAAATGTCTTGAGCGGAAAGCAGCGCTTCGAGGAACAAATAACGGTCATCATCTCGTCTAGCACGATCGCCTTTTTGTGGCTTAATTTGCATTAAATCAAAACCGTTATGCGTATGCTGACGCGGGAATTCGCCTTCATTCATGCCTAATAAGCACACCACCTTAAATGGAATTGCCCGCATAGGTAACAGCGTACAGAAATTTACTTTACCGGCTAAAAAGGTCAAATGACTCTGCGTTTGGTTAAGTCGCTCTTGTAATAATAAATTCAATACTTCGAGGCTAATCGGCGCTGTAAAATGTGCTTGGGTAATGCGCGTTTCAAGTTGCTCAATTTCTGTTGCAATACTGCTTAGCGCCATCTGTGCTTCTGCGGTATCTGCATAAAAACGTTGCACAAAATCACGTAGCGCTGCCGCCCACATTTGAATGGAATTTTCTTGATGTAAAAGTGCTGCCCAAGCGGTCAGATTTTGCAAGAAATTTGCTAATTTGCCTACACTTTCTACACTTAGCCCGTAGCTTTCATCTAATGCTATCCGATCTTCCCAGGTGCCATTTTCGGCTTTCAAACAGGTACCGAGCAACAATCGTTCAATGCCATTTTCCCATGCGTTGTAATTTTGCCAATTCGGTTGTTCGATATTTAATCCTAAACGTACGCCAGCTGCGTTAATCCAACTTCTTAAACGCGCTAATTCAGCTTCATTTATCGAAAATTTTTCACGAATCGCAACCACTTCTAATAAGGAAAAGACGGTTTCGGCGCTAAATTCGCTCTCTTTCATGGAGAGTAATTGCAAGAAACTCGCAATAACAGGATCAAGCTGGCTCATCCGTTGGTCTGAAATCGTAAACGGAATATAACGACTGTCTTCTTTTTTATAACGAGAAAAGACCGCTTGAATATAAGGCGCATATTGCTCAATATCCGCTGCCATCACGATAATATCTTTCGGGGAAAGCGCAGGATTTTCCTCAAAATAGCTTAATAGCTGATTATGTAGCACTTCCACTTCTCGCATCAAACTATGGCAAGCATGCACTTGGATAGAGCTATCTTTTTCACGAATAACGGCATTTTCATTATTAAGCATCGCATTTTTAATTTGTGCTAATGCGTGCGTTTCTTCATGTGGCAAAAAGACCTCAATTTGGTTTGGTTCTAGCTCAACTAACTGCGCTAAAAACTCTCGGCCTTGTTTTGCCCACATTGCCAATAATTGATTGCCTTGTTGCGCTAATAATGCCTGAAGATCTTCTTCAGAAAGGGACTGTTTTAGCGCAATTTTCTCCACCACAAGATCTTCAATATTATCCCCCCAATACATTTCGCTTGGGTTTAAGAAAAATAAATGCACTTGAATATGTTCACTTAATTTACTTAATACGGCTAATTGACTCGCTGGCAATGAGGAAATCCCAAAAATAAAAATTCTTTTTGGTAAAAGTAATTTCTCTTCTTCTGTTAAATTATCTAAGCGAGAGAAATATTGTTGTTGTAAATAAGCACGATGTGAGGTAGTGAAAACTAATTCATCTGTATCTGATTGAATATCTTTTACTAAAGCCAACCATAATTTACCTTGCCAAATAATATTAGTTAATAAGGCATCTGAATCTGATTCAGTTGAATTAACTGATGAACGTAATTCATTTAAAATAGTTTGATAATCTTCTTTTTCCCAAGCCAATAACCAATGTGGACGATAAACTAAATATTGGTCAAATAAATCTGCAATTTTACTCGAAAGTTGGAATAATTTTAATTGATATGTTTCTGCTGATTTTTCTTCAGATAAATAATGTTTTAAAACTTGGCATTCTAGTTCTGAAAATAAATTAGGAATAATCCGCATCAAACGCCAAATCATGGTTTGTCTTTCAAAAATATTCTCTTTAGGCAAATGCGGAAATAATAGGCGATATTGTTGCCATAAAAAACTGGTTGGGAAAGGGAAAACGAACTGGCCAGCAACGCCAAAAGCATCCGCCATTCGCATTTGCAACCATTGCGCCATACCTTGGCTTTGCACCAAAATGGTTTCAGGCTCAAACGGATTATCATTGGGCGCCACTTTTTGGACTTCAATTAGCATCTCGCTCAATGACGATAATTTATTAGAGTAATAAACTGTAAACATCTTCCCACCTCATCAAAAAATACGATATGCATTTTGCTTGAATTAACAAGAAGATTCAACGATTAGCGGATGCTTGTAAGCGCGCAAAAATGTTTGCATAAATTTCCATTTTATTTTGCATAGGTGCGCAAATCGCTTATGCAAAATAATTCGTAACAATAAATTCCCCATATTCTAATAGACATAATCATCTCTTGGGTTACTTAAAAGGTGGGAGTGACTTTAAAAAATAACCGCTCGGAAGGCGAGCGGTTAGGGGTGTGATGAAGGGTATCACAGATTACACTTACATTATTACGCCTGCTGACGTTTTGCTTCAATTTCTTGTGAATCCGCGCGAGATAACGAAATAAAAAAGTGAGATAATCGACTTATCAAGATTTTTTCACATAGTGCAATTATATTGCACTTAAATGCGGCCAAAATTGACCGCACTTTATTCATTAAAGTATATCGCTCACATAATTATAATCCACTAGCTCGAAATCACTTGCAGTACTCAAATCAACTTCGTCACGGTCAATGCGAGCTTTCTCGGCCAGCATTGCGGATTTCGCATCGGCATAAACTGATTCCTTAAGTCTGTATTCGCTAAGTGCAATGTTTGACTCAAATGGTGTATCAAGCAAGGCCTGCAACCCATTTTTATTCACATAAACTTTGCCGCCGTCACGCTCTAATTTACTATTTTTCGCTTTAGCTCGGACGTCATCTAGATAATTGTCTGTGAGCCATTTTGCGAGATATTTATAAATGGCTTTATCGCGTTCTGCTCGCTCTTGTTGCTCTTTGCGTCCGCGTTCTTCACGTTCTTGTGCTGCATCAATGTCATTTATCTGTTGCTGGTCAAGTGCTGCGGTAATTGTATCAGCCTCAAGCCTGTAGATAGGAGCGAGATAAAACTCGCTTACGTTATACTCAGCGTAAACAGATAGAGTTTCTTTAGTTTCAATGAGACTGATTTCGCCGTTTTGTGATTTTATGCAAATCGCATTTTGACACTCAGGCGGTAAGTTAATTACTGCTTTAAGCCCATGTTGTTGATATTTTTCTGGTTTTGCTGGCACGACAATTCTGATCGCTTTTACAGCCTTGTTTTTAAGCGTCTCAATCTCAAAGCCTAGCTTTGCCACGTCTTGCCCGAGTTGATAAACAAATGATTGTTCTTTTTTAGTTGGTGCTGTATTTGCCATGGTAGTAATCCTCTTTGGCTTGGTTATAGGTTTTAAGTAATGCGGCATCATATGCTGCTAGTGACGATGAGCCAGCCGATGTAGCGCCTGCCTCAACTACCGCGACAATTTCTTGCGGTTGTTCAATAGTTGCTATCACTTCGCTCATTGCGCTGCGTCCATTTCCATTGTTGGGGTGATGTCTAACCGCATATAAATTTTGCCATCTTGAATCGGCGTCTTAATGCGTCCTGTGTCTGTTATGGTTTGCAAATCATAATCAGCCTGTGTCCATGTTGCCTCCTTAGTTAAGTTATGATCAATTACCAGTTTAATCACCCCGCCCACGGCGTCTAACACCTGAATGCTTCCGGTGACAGAGGAGAGTGTTAGTACCGTTTTACCGCCCGAGTTAGCCCACAAATCAAAGCGTGCAATATTGCTTAAATCCAGCGGTTTACGCGTTTTATCTTTTTGTTTTTCAAATAGGCGGACGATGACATCTTCATCGTCTCCACGGTAGAGTTTGATGGTTGTGTTGCTCATTTAGCTGCCTTTTTTCGCATTTCCGAGAATCGTTTATCATGCTGCCGTCCTTTGAGTTCGCTTTCATAGGCGGTTTTGCAATGTGCTGCATCAAAAAATAAGCCATTGATAAGGCGATAGAGCACGCACCAACGTTTTTTAGGTGGTTTAGCTAGCATAGCACCTCGATAGGTGCGGCTTGATAGCGTTTCATCTGCAGCCCCACCGGTTAAAGCGTTAAATAGTTGGTCTAATGCGATGACTACATGATAGCCCCATGTTTTTAATTTGCTTGCCACTGATTTACCTCTAGTTCCAGTTGTTTTAATTGTTCTAATGATGTTGCTTGCATTAAGCGGTCTTCGAATTTTTGTCTCTGCCCAATAATCTCGCCAATCGCCACTGCAAATTGATCTGATTTTTCTAACACCTTTCTTACCAAAATCTCAAACGGTACGCCGCGTACTTTTGCTATTTGAGTCAGCATTGGTGTTTGAGCTGAGTTATCTGTACGCCAAGCTAACGCTTCCTTTTCTTGCCGGTAAAACGATTCAATTTCAGTTTGTGGGTAACCAACTAAAAGTGATGATTTTAGTTCATCCGCCTTGTTAGCAAGTAGTAGCAACAACCCGTCCTTTCTTGCATTAAGTAAAGTTTGCTGCCCAACTTTATCAATCGTCCATTCCTTGCCGTTCCATGTATGGTTTGAGCTTGGTTTGGGTGTGGTTAGGGATAACTTGTTATCTTTGCTTACGATAATCTCGCAACCGCGCGCACGGCCGTCAATTAAGGTTTGATAAACCTCATTGCTGACGGTAATAGCATCAGCAGGGATTGTGTGGATACCCTCAACTAAAAATGTTTGTTGGGTTTTATCAAAAAAATACTGCATTTTTATCTCCCTTTTGCAAACCAACGAATAGTTCCTGCATATCTGCCTGCTACAATTTCTGCTCCCGTATTACTAACATTACGCACACTGAGTGCCTCAACTCCGTTGGCGTTTGTTACATCAATTGGGATAACAAAAAAACACTCATTGAAAGCGATAGGGAAGTTTACGGATACGACAGAATGACCAACCCCAAACTCTACAACACCCCACTGTTCGATTTCGCCGCTTGGGTTGATAGCCCAGCCATTATTAGCTTTAAGATTTTGAGAAAACTGTGATTTAAACCATTTCGCAGTTACTGCTTTATCCCCATCTTCGTCTTTGTTCGGAGTGACTAAATGGATTTCATTTAATTTTTTATCCGGTAGTCCGAGCGTACCTTTCCCTTCATCAACTGGATAAAAATTATGTTCCTCATCAAATCTCCAGCTTGATGCTCCCCCCATAACTACAGTCATGAAATTTCCGCTGTAAGAGTAGCGCAAGCCGCCTTTAAATACTCCGCCTTGCTCAAAATCAAGATTACCGGCATTTTGGCCATCTAAATGGATACTAGCTGTCGCGCTACTCTCAACTAATAAACCATTAGTGGTGGTTGTTCGACCTGAACCGCCGTCATTTTTAGCTCTCAAATGCAAATCGGCTAATGGTGCCTGAGTTAGTGGCATATGCAAGCCGATTCTCCCTGCTAGCATATCGCCAGTGATAACATCAGCAATAGAGAGGCGGTTGTTTATATCGGGTAATTGGCTTGATGCATTACTACCGATAATCACGCTATTGTTAATGCTTGTAGCTTTTACGCCAGCATTAAATCCAATCACCACGGCATTATTGATACTTTCTGCTAACGCGCTTGCTAATGACCCGACTACAACGTTATTGTTAGCGTGCTTAGCCTGCCACGCCGAGGTATGCCCAACAAAAGTATTATGGCGCGATGTATTAGGGTCTTTATCTTGTGATAAACTCCAGTAAATCGTAGCTTTACCGTTCCCATCACCTTCATACGGACATTCAATCGTCACGGTATTGCTTGTCACCGCCACTACTTTTTGTCGCCACGCGTGCCAATGGGCTGGCTTTGGAAATGCTGGGCCGCTATCCCATTTAATATAGGCGGTTGCACCAACAACGCATCTATGGTTTGCTATCGTGACTGTCACTTGATTGCCTTGCTTGGTGTATGGTACTTGTAAGCCTTTGTCGCCTTGTCCGTAAATGGTTTTGATAAACCCGTCCCAGCCCACGTCATGCTCAAGGTTCATCCCTGTCCGGTAACCAAGTAGCGTATTAGCATCTCCCGTTTTTAAATTCACACCCGCTTGTCCTCCTAATGCGGTAGCAAATTTACCGTTGTAATACAAAAGCGTGTTATGCCCAACCGTTGTAATTTTCGCTTCTTTTTGGCTATTGCCTACTTGCACCTCTACATCTTTGTACCAGCCGTTTGTGTTCTCTCCGCTTAACGCACCAGAACCAAGCGCAGTGCAATCCCATGCGCTCTGTAAACCGCACGCGGCATTTCGTCCAATAGCTACATTACGTGTGCCATCTTTTAAAAACTGCAACGCATTACCACCAATCGCAATGTTTCTGCTTCCATTAGCGGCTTGATAGTAAGACGAGCCGCTTGATTGTAATTTTTCTAGCGCAACTTCCCCTATCGCGATATTTGAATATGATTGTTCAGCTTGATTTAAAGCATTACCACCAATCGCAATGGTTTGCCCTGCACCTGTCGCATTAGCTAATGCGCCACGCCCAATTGCCACCACGCTTTCCGGTACATTAAACTGGTCGGTTTCTTTTTTATAATCCAATGCAAGGCTATTCGCGCCATAAATACGGGTTACCCCGTGAGTAAATGCAACATCGTCCCTTAGTTCTGCTCCTCCGAAATCATGCGGTAAGATAATATCGTCAACCCGTTTCCACCTTTTCCCCGCTGCCGTCACAATCACAGTTCCACCATTATCAGTAGTTTGATTGTCGGAAAAATCCGCAACAAATCGCCCACCGCCTTTATGGCTGCCTGCGTGATAGCCCTTCACATATGCCAACTGACGGTCACGTCGTGGCTCAAACTCCCGTAATGCGGCAATTGAATCCACTTGACCTGATAACATCTGCAATGCTTGCCATAATTGAGTTTCATCGGCTTCGTTGACTTCGATTCCGGCTTCGCGTAATACAGTTAAAATTTCCCCTTGATTAGTGAGCAATCCTTCTTGCACATCATTGAGCCATTTGGCTTTCACAATCGTGCCATACTCACCAGATAGCGGGTTGCCATCTTTAAATTTGCCGTTATCACTATCAATTCGTTCAATCTTATTACGCATTTGTTTGTCCGTTATAATATCTAATCCAGTATTTGGTGTAGGCGGGTTGTACCACATTCAGCAAGGCTTCAAGTATCGGGTCGCTAATGGTTTTCACCCCATATAAATCCAAGCGATATTCACCACTGTATAACTTTTCAGGCACGCCAATATCCACAAAAAACAGCCATTTCACGCCCTCATCCCATAACACCTCTCCCGCACGACTAATCCCAGCCCGAAATGGCTCAGGCTCTACAATCTTGATGTCATAGCCAATCTCTTTGGCTTTTTGTGTCAGGTAAGGAATGGATAAGGAGGCTTTATCATTAAACTTTGCTACCACTGCAGCAATTCTCTCTTCGAGCGGTTTATTTTTGTTTCTTGTTAAGCCTGTTACCCGTTCCCAATCGCCAATCATTACACCTGCAAGCGGGCTAATTGCCTCAACAATTTGCAAACTGCTTTCATAGGTTCGGTCAAGTGCCAAACCATCCACTAATAAAGAGCGATAAATCAGCTCCCCTCTAGAGTGGTAAGATACTGGCGGCAACAATAAGCCTAAGGCTTCGGCGTGTTGGCTTTTTAGCTTATCCATTTTGCATTTCCGTTACGGTCACTTTACCTAGCTTAAACCAGCCCATTTCACGCAAGGCGTCAATCGTTTGGTTTTTAGTTGGAGAGATTAAATTTCTGTCCACCACGCCAATTAAGTCGCTAATCACGGCTTCGATTTGCGACACTACCAAGGTGTCGGCAGGTTTTAGTGAGGCAAAATAGTTAATCAGTGCTTGCTCAATCTCGCTTTGCATTTCATTGAGTGTTACGCCATCATCTAGGGCAACCTCAATTACAAAATCCACTGTTTTAATCACAGGTTTAATCACTAGCACGCTTTTCGCCCCCACTGGACGCACGCTATCAATGTAAGCCTGACATTCGGCCACCACTGCATCAGACGGCAAACCATCGCCGCTGGTAATCGCAATATCGACCGTGCCAGACCCGCGGCGATAAGGATAAACAAAGGCAGTTGTCACTCCATCAACGCTTTTCGCCCAGCGTGCAAAATCTGCTTTTGTTCCGCCTGCCGCTGGTCGGCGAATCTCATCAAGTAAACGGTCTAACAACTCCGCATCGCTTTCCGCATCTGTGCCACCGCCTGCTTCTCTCAATATTACTGAGCTTGCCACCCCAGAAGGGGCGGCCATAAATACCGCATCAGTTTCCCGCGTGATATTTTGATTTGCGCCTGTTGCTAACGAGCGAATTTGTACCACCGCCGTGCCACTCACAATTTTGGTAGGCACAATCACTTCGTAATAATTCGAACCTGCGAGAATCTGCAATCCCACGCCAATCACCGAATCATCACTACCCGTGACTTTGGCTGTACCGACTGCATAAGTCGCATTTTTACGAAAAATGTTGCGTAGCGCGGCATGCATTTCCAAATATTCGCTGTCTGCGGTGTCGGGGAACGTTTGGCGAATAATCCATTTTTGATGGGCGTACAAGCCCGACACGCAAGAAGCCAATGCCGAAGCTCGCACATAATAATCAGAGTCCGCCGAAATATCGGCAGACGGTTGAAGTGAAACAATATCCCTCAAAATATCCTTGCGGATCTCTTCGAGGTCGGGCGTATTAAAAGCCATTTACTCCCCCTTTAAATGATTTTTACAGGGTGTTTAAAAGTGACTGTTTCGCCCCTGTTATCGGTGATTTGAATAAAAAGATTGAGCGTGCCATTCAGTGGTTGGTCGTGCGAAACAATAATTTCGCTCGCACGCCCATCATCAAGCAAAGGTTGCAAGGCTTCCTCGGCATATTGTTGTGCCAACCGCCCAACACGGCTTACATCTTTTTCTCGTTGAATAGTATGGAGCAGAGATCCTACACGCCCATCTGCCCACCAAGAGCCTAATGGTGTAGTGAGTCTGATATACACGGCATTTTGCAGTGTACTGATTGTTTTACTTGTATAGTCCCCAGTAAGCGGGCTGATTTCTCTGTCCATATGCAAATTATGGACGGATTAAAAGGCAGGATATAAAAGAGAGACTTCAACATAACAAATAAGCCCCAATGGGGCTTATTTACGTAACCTATAGAAACTATAGGGCTAAATTGGCGAGGTTGTCACTCCACGATCGCCTTGCGCTCGGTGAGTATGATTCTTTAATGATGTACCATTAGCCGTCACATCGCCATCTGTTGTAAAACTACCACTAGATTGCACCACATTACCACTAAAGGTTGCACCACTGCCACCTTGCACTATCATTCCGCCATTGCCGTTAATCTGCCCTTGTGCGGTCATCACTTGCGAAGTTTCCAACAATGGCGTATCAAATTTCGCAGAGCTTGTAGCATTTACGCTATATTCTTTGCATTTCAGCACAAAACGGTCGCACTCCACTTCAATCAGCTTCCCGTTGCGTAAAACAATGCTTGAGCCCGATTCATCATAAACTGCAACCTCCCCCCCCTTTAAATTTTTGACCCGAAACGAACCATTCTCTGTTGCCACTACTACGCTATGCGTTGTAGCTCCACCTACGGGAATTACCACTACTTGCGTGCCAGCAGGCGGAACAGACGTTAAGCCGAACTGCTGCATAAACTCCACGTCTGCGATGGTTTCATCAGCCAAGCCAGATACCTGCACTTTCTGGATACCGTCCGCACTATTAACTAAGTTAATCACGCCACGAAAAGCCGAGCGAAACGACTCTTGCACTCCTTGTGCCACCTGCTTTACTTTCTGACTCAACGCTCGCATTATCTTTCTAACCCCAATACAATTTCTGCTGGGCGTTCTTTTTTCTTACGCCCTTTGCCTTTCTTCTTGCTCAATCCTTTTTTACCTTTGCGTTTTTTGGCTTTTTCCGCCTTAGCCTCATAAGCATCAGGTGTCCACACGCCATCTTGCTTAAAGCGTAGCTCGGTGCGAGTGCCTTCAGTTTTAGAAAGCATAAAGCGACGACCCATCAAAAAGAAAATCGCATCAATATCATACTCCTCACAAATCACATGTACCCGCTGTCCAGCCTCCCACAAGGTGCCGTCTTGCGTAGTATGGCCTGCTACAATAATCTTCATATCAAAGGCTTCTAACTGCCAGTCGGATAGTTGTTTTTTCGCTTGTTTTTTCAAGGCTTCCAAATTTTCACAGTCGCCCAGCACCACCGTTTTCGGCTTATAAAACGGAAAATCGTCATCTTTATAAACCCACTTTAAATCGTTTTTATTGTCATCATTTTTCTTACCATGCGATTGCGCAAGAAAGGTCACTTCGCTAAAGCGATTCGCTACATCAAAGGTCACTTCAATATCCGTAAAGTTATTCCCTTTACCCTCACGCGTACAGCAAAGCGTTGCCACTGGGGGCGTGCTATAATCCGCTCCGCCCACAAGCAACACCCCATCAGGGCTAAACCACCAGTGCAAGCCTGCAGAGTTCGCAATCCGACTAATCGCCGTAGCAGCATCAATGCCCACATCAATATCCACCTTATCCAGCGACGGGTTCTTTTCGGCTTTTAGCTGCATTGCCTTAATCCCCAACGGCTCGGCAATTTTTTTCACCGCATCGAGCACCGTTAAGCCCTTAACGTTGGTAATCTGAGCAGAGCTATCCACCAACAAAGAGGCACGATCACGCCCATTAAGGGAATAAGTGCGACTGCCTTTACGTAAGCTATGCCGCGTGGTGTCCACAATCCCTGTCATCACCAAAGTATCGTTAATCAACACCTTTGCAGTCTTACCAGAGAAATCAGGCAACACCTCATTATTTGCAGGCACACCAATTTCAAAACTAAAGGCATCGGCAGGAATCTGGAAATCACTATCTACATCATAGGTCTTCCAAGCCTTATGTTGTTTACCATCAATTTCTACCACCACATTATTTTGCGTAAGCATTGAGTAAATCCCCTTCCTTAATAAAATTTGGCAACCGAATTTGTGGGTTAAGCAATAACAACTCATCAGCACGGGTATAATCGCCATATAAGGCATGCGCTACCATATGTAGCGTGCCATTTAACGGGCAAGCACGCACCACAAGCGGTGGTTTTTTGTTAATAGCTGACAAAATCAAGGCGGTGAAATCGTGTGCTGTTTGACGTAATGCTTCAATCACCCCTTCCGCCCGTTCATAAATTGCCGTAGTTTGAGCATTTTCTGCAGCCGAACGCTCTGCTTGTTGTGCTTGGCGAATTTTGTTAATTAGCGCCAAGGCTTCAGCTCTCACTGTGCGATTCAGTTCTTCTAGCTCATAAGTAATCAACGTTTCTTGCTCACTTTCAACCAACTGCACCGCATATTCGCTTAATTTAGCAAAGGTCATTAAATCCAGCATCATCGACAACTCGCTCACATCACTGCCCTTGAGTTTAACTGTTTTAGAGCGGTTGAGCGTTTCATCTTCAGACACTGCCTTCGGAATCGCTTTTACCTTTGCCACCGCTTCCGTGACATTACGCAAGCGAGCAGAAAAAGTAAGCGCATTGCGATTGCTGGCACTTTCAACCCCAAAATCCACCATCTCTTTTAGTTGCTGTATTGCCACATTCGCTTGCTGTGCATAATTTTTCGAAGATGCCGAAGAGGCAACACGATATTTCTTCTTATCCAATCCAAACAAATTACGCACAGCTTCAAAGGTCGCGTAAAGTCCGCCCCAAATGCCTAATAAACGTGCTTGCCAGTTAAAGCCAATTGACGCCACATTCATTACTGCCGACCAAAACTCCGAACCTTGAGCAAACAACGCATCAATCTGATTAAATAGCCCATCAATTTTGCCCACAATCGGCGACTCAAACACAAAAATCGGTTCTGCCTCTGTCGCTGCTTTAAAAGTCAAATCCAACGCGCAGTAATTGATATTTTCCGCATCGTGGCGAATTGAGTATGAGGTGCACAGCATATTTGGCATACGTCCGAAAATCGGGTGAACCAATACGCCTGCTCCTCGTTGCTCCATCATCTTTAAAAAGCGTGTCACCTCCGTGTAATAACCATTGCCATTAAAAATCGCCTGCAACTGCACCTGTTTCGGGTTTAATCCCATATCCTCTAAATCCCCACCGTTCAGGTAAGGATAGAGATGCTCCACCACAGCACGATCAGCGCTATCATTGATATTGATAACCTCAAAACTCACGCCCTTATAAGACGCCGTTTGCATTGGCACTATCCACATACACTACCCTCGCTTAAAGAATTGAAATTGTCGCTGCGACACATTTTCCGCAATCACCGCACCGTCCAGCTCCACCGTAATGCGGTTATCAATGGTGTGAGACTGAGCAGCCAAACCTGCCTGAATCCCATCAGAAATTTTCTGCCCAAAGGCATTAAAATCAGCCTGATATTGTGATAAGACATGATTAACCGAACTCACTTCTCCTTGCATAGCAGACTGCTGTGCTGTTACCGCGCCAATTTGAGATGCCATCTGCGCAATCCCCATTGCAAAAGGCGGCGCGGAATTGACCGCTTGTTGACTCTGCTGTGACACGTACATATTGCCGCTAGCTTGCATTTTTTCGAAACGGGCAGCAATCATCTCATCTTCCCCCGCATTAAGTTCGTTCGAGTGCAACGCTAACTCAGCCACAAGCCCCGCTTTTGCTAACCAACCCAAACCAAAACCTTTGCCACCGGCTTTCGACCCACCATTGTTTTTGCCACCAAAATCTCCAATATCAAAGTCGCCGAATCCACCACCATTTTTGCGGCCAAGCAACGATATAGCGCCAGCAGCCGAAAGTGCTGCTGCACCTAATGCGGCAATCCCCGTGCCAGCACTAGCCACCGCAGCTGTCAAATCAGGGTATTTACTCATATATTCCGAAAGCGTTTCTGCTGTACTGCCCAACGCATTATTAAAGCCTGATAAGCCTTCCATTTGCCCAAATTCGAACTGAGCCTTGAATTTTTCGGTTTTAAAGTCGTTGGTATCCGCAATGACTTTGTAAGAGGTTTCGGTTGCGCCATCGCTTTTGGCGACACTATCCTTAACCTCTTGCCCTAGTTGCACATTGTTGCGAATAGCAAGCAACGCCATCAATGCTTGACGGTCGGAAATAATTTGCCCAATTGCTGTACCTTCAGCCATTGTGGTCATCTCATTTAAAATTTTTGCCTGCTCTTCTTTTTTAGCATTCTTCAAACGCGCTTGTAATTTTTTATAGCCTTCATCACTCCCAATTACATCGTCCATAATCGAGGTAAAGGCTTCTAATGAGTTTTTCCCCTGACTTTTGTAAGCCTCCATTGATTTAAGATAATTGATACTACGTTTCTTGCCTTTTTTATCTGTGTATTCATATTTTTCAAGGCGTTCAACGGTTTCTTTTGAGGTAATTTTAGAAAGTAAATTGACTAAGTTATTCCCTGCTTCATCGTTTGTCCCTGCTGTCACGCGGGCTTGTTGGTTTGCAATCAAAAGGGCTTCAAACCCTTCCAAGCCTTTTAAACCCATCTGGCTTGCTGCTGCCATCTGTTGCGGCAACCAGCGAGCCATATCTTGCAATTCAAACTGTCCTGCTTGACCTGCGGCAATCGCCATATCCAACGCCTTGCCAATATCTGCCTCTTTAATCCCATTTTGCAAAGCGGAAATAGTAATCGCTGCTAAATCTTCAGGACTTGCGCCAGTTGCCGTAGCCCCTTTTTGTAAGGTCGGTAACAAGCTAATTGCGGTTTCTGCTTTCATCCCTGAAGCAAGCAATGCATTCAACGAACTCAAGGCTTCTTCTTTCGTTCCACCTCCTGTTTCTACTGCCGCTTTCACGGCTTCGTGCAACTGTTTTTTGCCCGCAATACGCCCCTCTGCATCACGGTCTGAAAAGGCAGTATTGGCAACCATTGCTAACTCACGGTCGTAGCTCATCGCCTTTTTCACAGGCTCACGCATGACCATCGCGCCTGCCATCACACCTGCGCCAACCCCAACTACACCACGTCCCACGTTAGCCATTCGTTGCCCTAATGGCTGCTTTCCCATCTCTGCTCGCAGTTCTCGTTCTTTTCGGATTACTGATTCTCTGGCTTTTGCTAAATCACGGGCAGACGCCACGCCACTTTTCGCTAACGTCTGATAAGCTTGTTGGGTTTTTCGCAATTCACGCTGTAAATCCCGCTCAGTGTTAATCTCTAGCGTTTTCTTTGCTTGTGCCACTCGTTTAGCATGCATTTCGGCCTTAGTGGCAAGCTCTTGAGATACTTGCGCAGTTTTCTTTTTCGCTTGCTGTTGCTCATTCTCACTTTGTTTGGTGCTATTTTTAATCTCGTCGTTTGCACGCTTAGTTTTATTCGCCACAGCTTGCACTGCAGCACTGGCTTGGTCTTGTGCCTTAATCTTAAAACTGACTTCAAAATCTGCCATTTAAATACCCTTTAAACCCTGTTTAAAATTATAAAAAAAGCGGCAATTTAAGCCGCTTCTTGTCGTTTTTTTAGCTCGCTGAGCGGGATACGGGCTGATACTGCAACCCCCTCACCATCCGCTTTTGGTTTAATACCTTGGCTTTCTAAATAAGTGTCCACCCAAGCCATCACTTCCTGCACAGGCATTGCCCAAACATCATCTGCAGTAAAACCAAATTTCGCCAGCACCATCACCGCTTGCCGATAATTCGCTAATGCTGATTTTAAGCTAGGACGTTGAGTTATTCCTCGCCCGCCTTTGGTTTCTCCCCAGCGAGCATTCGCTTTTTTCGCAAATCTAGGATTAAGCCTGTAATCAAGCCATAATCATCAGTAGTCAAATGCTCTAATAAATAATGCGGGGTAAGCTCCGCTTTCGGGATGTCAATCACCTCAATCTGCTCACGCAAATAAGCAAATTCAGCCAACACCTCACGCACTCGTTCAGGCGTATTTTCTGGCAGTTCAAGCTCTGCGATGGTTTCCAACGCACGGCATTCTGCCCCCATCGTAAGTGCCGACACTTGCACCGCATAATAGAGTTGCCCGTTATAGGGCAAGCCCAGCAACAAATCACCTGTCACCGTCAATTGCATTACTCAACCACCTTCTCAAGTGCGCCCATCTGAATATCAACAACGGCTTCGTTATCCACTGTGTAGCTTTCGCCAACTTCTGTGGTAAAGCAGCCACGATAGCTCGTACGCTTATCTGCTTGATTGAGAGGATAATAAGTCAACTTCGCGTCCGTGATATTCTCCCAGTCAATTTCAGAACCATCGGAAGGAATCACCGCTGTAATCGAAAGCGTATATTCCGCAATACCCTGAATAAAGCCACGCATACGCCCTTGACTGTTAAGCGTTTTCACGCCCTTACGCCCCGTGTTCACCTTCGGATCACACTTGGTCACTTCCACTTCTTTGCCGTCCACCTCAAGGACGATTGCGCCAATATATTCCATCTCCCCCCCTTATGAAACGAGCATCACTTTGGTTGCTAAGACATGTAAGCCTTTTACCACATCTGCAGGCACTTCGGCATCAATACGGCTGTCATCTTGCGGATTAACCACACAGATTAAGCGCGCCTTGTTTTCTGCCACATTCTGCCAAATTTCTAGCTCTTCAAGTTTAAACATCACGTCCAAAATCTCAGAGCGCACCTTCGCAGGTGTTTTCTTTTTCACCAGTTTTGAGCGACCAAAACGCAATGCCAAACGTTGCTCAATCGCCTTACGCCCATAATCTAATGAGCGAATGGTACCCAGTTCTAAATAGCTTGGGTCATCTACGCCCGTTGGCGATTTAGTGTAAGTGGTAATTGCACGCATAATTTGCACACGGTGATTTACAATGTTCAGCGGGGTTAAGCCGTGATACAGTGCTTGGTTGTACTCCGCCCATGTTGGAATTTGAGCATCATTGACTAACGCTAACCCCTTCACTGGTAAAGTATTGAGTGGACGAGCAGGGTCTTCCTCGCTCGCAATCACTGCCGCATAACCTGCTGCAATCAAGGCATTCGACTCTGTTGCACCTTTATACCACGCCACTGTCAAACGTTCGGAATTTAACGTCGAAGTAAAAGTCGTGCCTGTGGCAAGCGTACTACGCCACGCCATCACCCCAATCGCAGGCTTTTTCGCAGTCGGTGCAGAGACTGCTTCCAAGTGTTCTTTCAGTGCATTCGCATTGTCGGTATCCGTAAACGGACTGACGATCAAGTTATAATGTGTCCCAGCCACACTTGCTAACGCCGTAGCAATTACTGGGTTTTGCTGACCGTTCGCCATTGCCGACAAATCAAGACTCACACCTGTTGCCGTATTGGTTGAGCTTAATGTAATCTCATTACCTAGTTCGCCTTTGCATTTTGCTTTTAAGGTTACGGCTTTCGCACTAACAGTTGCTGTTACAGGGCAATCTGCTTGTGCATTGATTAAAGCAGCCAAACGAGTTGCAATCGCTGTATCATTTTCCCCTTTAGCAATCGCAAGTGGATATTTAACCCCAGCAATCGCAAGTGTTAACACACCTGCCATGCTTGCTGTACCTGCTACTGTTGCCGAACCTGTTGCGGCCACACCTGCAGAATGGTCAAGCAAGCCCACCACCGTCAAATTCATATTCGGGTTATTTTTCAGCGCTTGGCGTACCATTAAATGCGCCCACGAACCCGCACCAAATTGATTTGCGGCTTCCACATCGGAATACACCTTCACTGGTGCGGAATAATTGCCTTCAGCCAACTCTGCCGTTTGTGGGGCAATAATCAACACCTCCTGCGGATTAACTGGCAATGCCGTTACCGCATCTTTATTGTCATATTCCGTATAAACACCGGGGAAGCGAATACTGCTCGGGATCTGATTAAATTCAATGTTTGACATTATTTATCCCCACCATTATTTGCATTTTTTTCCACTTTTTTGACCGCTTGTGCTTTATCCACTAGCAAATCCCCATCGGCAATTCGGCGGAGGTAATAGGTTGTTGCTTCAACTTCCACTACCTCGTTTTCTGTAATATATTGATGTGGTGCATTTTCCATCGGTACACGCACACCCTTTGTTGCAATTACTTTCATTTATCCACCTTAAAGCCAACTTGCGCATTGCTAGCTGGCTCATAAATTCTTCCGTCAATACCTGTTAATTCAGGTATTCTGCTTAATTCACCGCGATAATGTTTAAAGAGATATTCAATACTCTCCTTATCATCGTTCCCTTCAGGGTATAACCCATCTTCAAGTGCTGGGGCTTGGTTGTAATTGATTTCAAACTCTACTGCATACGCGGAGAGTCTCTCTGATTTCACTTCGGCATTATTCCAAAGTGTTCGTACCCGCAACGGCTTAATCGGCTCAACCAATCCCTCTAGTGTTTGGTTAATCAGCAAATACTTCACAGCCTCAATAAGCTGATTTGCTCCAATCACACGCTCATCACCGTGTCTGCCAGTAGCATCGCTACGATAAGAGCGGGTAAGTACTAACACCACAAAAGTGTCGCTATTTTTAAACCGCTTGCCACTATTGCCCCCAACACTGACTGGCGTGATTTTTGAGCCACCGTAAGAGGTCAGCACTGCAGGCAGTCGCCGAATATCTAAATTCGGGTCGTCCAACTGCCCTGTATAACTTTCTACACGGCAGACCATCTGCCCCAATCCGCGTTTTAGACGGTTAATCAACGCCTTTTCGATTTTGGTTATCACGACTAAACACCCTCGAATTTCCGTGTGCAAACATCACCACCATATCGCCTGTTGGATCAGCTTCCATCTGTTGTTCAACCCCTAAAGCTGTTACCCCTTTTGCAAGTAGCTTGAGCTCTGCTAAAGCATCTTCATAACGTTCTCGCACCTCATCAGTTACGGTTACATCACTCATACTGCACAAGCGATAGCGAGCTAAATCACAGCAAATCCGCACTAAATTAGCTGGTACTGTTGGTAGCGGTAGTTGATAACGACTGACCAGATAACCATCAATTTGCGAACTACTATCTACTAGGGCTGTGTTGAGTACAACCTCATCAACTTCATTGATAAATTCACGGTCGGTTAAATCAATCGTCTGTTTTTCACCCACTCGCAAAATGAAATCTGCTATGCTTGCATATACCGTGCCATGTTTATTCGCACTCATATTCGCAATCTAAATATGGGTCATTATCAAACACACCAATTGCCTCGCTAGGGATATCCGCAATAGGAATGCGTACTGGTGTTTCTTTGTTAAAACGATAACCACAGCGCCCATAACTATCGTGTGGATGCGATGCGCGCAAAGTGATTAACAGCGCCACACACTTCACCGCTTCGCCCTGAAGGCTTTTTTCTGTGGTTTCATCAATCTTTTCTGCTTCAGCAACCTCTGTTTCTGTCTCAGTTGCTTTTGCACTAGTTAGTTCAGATAGTTCAGATTCTGCTTTTTTGTTTTCGTCTTTTTTGGCCATTTTCCTTTCCTTCTTAAAGGTTTCCCCTCGCCAGTTTACGGGAGAGGGGAAAGCACGGATTATTCGTTAATAAACGGTGACACCAACACCTCAAGTTCATTTTCTAACACGTTAGAAGAACCGTTAATCATTTCAGATTCAAATAATTCTTTTGCCTTATACTTCAATGAGGTAGGCACTAAAATTAAGTTTGGTTTAACATTTAATTTCTTACCACCATCACCGCCTAACGCTTCCATTTGCTGAATGATTTTCATCACATTCTCTTTGGTTAATGCGGTCTTCTCAACGCGGTGAATTAACTGCCAAAAACCAAAACCCGCCGCACCACGAGCACGCACTCCCCATAAGTATTCATCTTCCATAAACGCTTTATCGGATTTGCTTGGGTCAAATTTGGTTTCAATTTCAGGTGCTAAGCGTTTCTGCCAAATAAGTGGCTTAATTGGCAAGCGAGTGTCTAGAATGTAGAAAGTTGGGGCATCACTATCTGTCCCTACAGTTAAGTTACTTTGCACGGTATGATTGCCCGTACCATCTACTTTTTCATACAATGGGTGGTCTGTATCGAAAAAGTTTTGACCATCAAAACAGATAGTACTTTTACCTTTTTTCAGTAAACTAAACACTTCATCGTCTGGTAATTCAGCGGCAGCTTGACCTGCAAGTTTCACGATTGGACGGTATAGACCCACCTGATCATCTTCAATATCCGTGCGAGGGACAGCCACAGTTGATTCAAATGTTTTATTTTCAATACTTGTGCCTTGCGAACGCATATTCTGAATTTGACGTTCACCGACCCATTCACGCATTTTCGGAAAGGCACTTAAAAAACCGTAAGTGTTGGTTTTAGTTGTGGACGAAATTTCCATTGCCACTTTGTCCCATTGATTAGGGAAATTACCTAACCCATCTAAAAATTCTTTACGGAACTGCTCTGTAATAATATTCAGCACCGCTGCTTTGCTCATTGCCATTATTTACCCTCCTTATGGGCTGTAATAAATTCCGCTTCACTCATACCAAGCATTTTGGCTGCTGCAAGCTCTTCAGCACTTAATGCCACTACATTGTCTGTTGGTGCATCTTTTGATTGCATACCGCCTGCTAGCGCCGCATTTGGCGTAACTGTTGCCAAATAATCACTTAACGCCACCAAGTTGGTTTGAGCCAAGTTTTCCGCCCACTCTTTTTGAGCAGGCAATAAGCGGCCATCAGATAACGCTTGTGCAATCAAGGTATCTGCTTTCTCTTTCGCTTGCTGTGCTTTCAGCGTGTTCAGCTCTGTCTGCACCGCTTGCATCTGTGATAACGCCACAAATTTTGTCGGATCAGGATTTGCAACTTGAGCCGATAAAGCAACCGCTTGTGCCGTCTGTGTTTTAAGCTCATCATAAACCGCACTTAAAGCGACTTTGCTGTCGCCTTTTGCCGCCGATAAAGCGGTCAATTTTTCAATCATTTCTGCCTCTGATGCATTCGGTGCATCAAAAAGCTGTTGTAAAAGTTTCAGCATTGGCTGTCCTTGTTGTTGGTTAAAAGTTTTAGAAAGGGCAAAGGCTTCAGCAAGGTTGTGTAACGCTGGGCGATTAGTCAGCGCTGCATTAAGCACTTGCACCACACGTCCGCTACTATCAGGGATAAAGAGTGGCGAAATATAGCGATACTCCCCCGCTTTAATTTGCGAAGCCGCCTTATCTGTCCAAGCCACCGTCGCAAACAAGCCCTCATTCGGGCGATATTCCACCTGCTTAATCCAACCCGCTGCGGGATTACCCTGCCCATTTTTTTCGAGATAAAGAGTTTGGTGTTCATAGTCAATCATCAAATCAATGCCTAGCTGATTGATACTTTCAGCTAATGCATAACCATTACTATCATCTACATACCAGCCTCCTACTCCCTCAGCCCGACCATCTGCAGGATAAAACCGCCCAAACGGAAAAAGCTGAATATGCCCATTCGCCTCGGCTAATTTAAAACTGCATGCAATAGGATTGATTGTCATAATGTCCTCAAAAGTTGATTGAGGATTACAGAATAGAGAAAAAGGGAAAAGAGAGATAAACGACCGACTTCAACAAAGTAAGCGGTCGAATTTGAGAAAAGTTTTGCAAAAAGCCCCATCGGGGCTGATTTATGTATAACCTATAGCGTGTAGCCATAGAAGAAAAGAGTAACCCCATTTTAAAACGCTTTAAAAGCCGTTTAAAACATTTTAAAAATTTTTAATCGTAAAACGACACCAATTAAAAACAAAACGCCTCTACGGGCGTTTTAGGGCTAAATTCACTTATTTAATAATCGACTGAAAGTAATCTTGCACATCTTGCAAAATATCCTCCTCATCTTCCGGCGTTAATGTTAAAAACGGACGAGCAGGAATATCCACCTTTTTACTTCGTCCCGCCTCACCACCAAACTGATGAATTGCTGCATAAGCCTCATTTGTCCCCACTATTGCATTATCGTTATCATAAGAGCTTTCAATACTACTCATTAAATCTCCCGTATCCACAAGCGGCTTACCTTCCCTATACTTTAACCCTAACCATTTAGGGCGACCACCTGCTTCAAAATTTTGCAATACTGCAGATTCCATCGTACCAGCGATATTACGCATTAGTGTCGTGCGATGTTTGATTCCATCAGCAATCTTTTCTAAGACTTCTGTAATCTGTTCTGGATTGGTTACTTCAATTTCAATCATCTTTTCAGTACCTTGTTGCTTTTTAAGCCACACGGGTATATATTCACAATACGCACTTAGAAAAGCGATGAATCTCCCAGATCGCGGGCGAAGAGGTGAAATAGACTCGGGACTGTGTGTAGGTGTGGGGAGCCCTACCTAGGTGCGTTTTCCTTTTCTAATAGCTTCTGAATCTCTTTATTTTTTATCTTCCTAAAAGACAAAATAAAAATTTCATCAGGGAGTACTTTTGCAATCAAAATTTTCCCATTTTTGATAAACGTATATCTATCAGGGAAATCTTTTCCTTGTAATAGATATTCAGGCGAATAAATTAAATCAGGCAAATCGCCATATTCTTCCACTCCAAAATCTTGCCCATCACGGCTATTAAACTGCTTAATCAAAGTATCATCCGAAAGCCACACTGTTGCTGTGTTAGATTTCATTAACGTTTTACTTTCTTGCGTTAATACTCCCGCTGCAAATTTAAAATTCCGAGTAAGATTATCACGCATCGCAAACATCTGTTCAGGCGAAAGCTTTTTACCCTCAGGGGAAAGCATGCCTTTCATTTCTGAAATCTGCTGCTCAAGCCGTTTATAATCCAACCTAAACTCTGCCCCTGTCATTTCCACCTTGGCAAACTGGTGTGCCAACTTCTCAGGGTATAAATCCAAATTGGGCTTATAGCTAATTCGCCCTACATTGTAATCAAACCCCTTGTCAGCAATTCGCACTGAGCCATCAGCCAACTTAAAGCCCACGGTTTTCTCTTTATTGCCAAACTTATCCGCAGGGCGTGTTGCCTCCACCAAAAATTCACTGCTATCGCCCACCTCATCAATCCCACGTCGAGCCAAGTCTCGGTCGGATAACGCAATCACAGTGCAACGGCAATTAAAGCCATTTGGTGGGTAAAAGGTCACCCAGAACGGATCATCATAGCGATAAATCTTACCACTCAACGCCAAGTGAGCAGGACGAGTACGAGCATCCCCTACCGCCGAATACTGCCAATAAGGACGATTGTCCACATTATCCCGCAACCGTTGATAACGAGCCGCCGAATACGCCGACTGCATATTTACCCGATAAATCGTATTTAAGCGGCGAGGTGTACCAAAGTATTCACCCGTTTTCGGGTCGGCAAGTAACTTGCCATCAATCCCCTTGCTGATTTTCTTATCGTGCCCTGCTAGCCAGCCTTTGCGCTCAAATTCACTCACCAGCTCTTTTTTCCACTGGTGCAACGGCTTACCTTCACGCATTGCCGTTTCTAACGATTGATAAATATCCTTCGTCATCTCAGCAGACGTCAGCCGTGCAATGGTGGTGGCACGGGCTAACGCACTCGCTTGTAAGTCTTTGGTAAAGACTTTAGCGGCTAACATTTTCTTTTGGCGTAAAAATTCTACTGCTTGTTCAGGGCTATCCCCCAATCTAAATTTCACGCTCGGCATTACTTGCCCCTAATAAATCTGCCAAAAATAACGCACTTGCTAAATAGTGCTGATGAGCTTCTACCGACAATTCAGGATAAAGTGCGATCAGTTTATCGCTGGCTTCTTCATAGCTACTGCACGCCATCAACACGCCTACCATCTTTTTAATCGTTGGCTCAAGCTGGCGATTAAAATCAGGCTCGGCAAAGCCTTCATCTGCGGCCTTATCTAATACCCCTTGCTCATCATCGGCATAATTTGTAATCTGCCCCGATAAATGCACCGCTTGCCCACACCCACAAGGGCAACCCGCTTTGTGTTCCCCCTCTTTTGTAAAAAGGGGGCTAGGGGGAGATTTCGCACTCAAAGCAGTCGATTTCTCTGCTTCTTTTGCAGGTTTTAAATCAGCTTTAACCTCACTTTGAAGCGGTTTTAAAATCTCCTCGCGCTCTTCAGCGAGCGGAATGCCCGTTTTTTCGTGCGCCCACGCCACCGAAATTTTCATTCCGTGCGCCACCAAATTCGGCAATGCAGCCGAGAAGGTTTTAATATCCTCATACTCCTTCAAATCGAAGGAAAAATAAGGGATACGGTTCGGGTTGATATTCGGAAAGTTGATTTGTAAAAACGGTAAAATCAGCTGTTGCGTAAGAGTTTGCTCAAGCTGTTTTGCATCACTCACTAACAAATCACGGCGTACTTCATTGTGGACATTACCTAACGCATTCGTTGAGCTTTTACCATCTGCGCCACTGGTTAGGGTCTGCCCTAAAATCATTTTGGCACTGAGCTTGCTTGCCCAGTCGCTCATCTGCAAATAAGGGTTATTGCCTGCAATGGATTGCGAAGCCGCATTGTGCAGCTCAATCTTCATTGAGTCTGGCATAATCCCCGCGGCATTGTGTCCAATATCAGATAATGCTCGCAATAAAGAGCGTTTTTCCTCTTTGGTTGCCCCCGCGCCATATTTACCGATGCGAATCGGGAAGCCATAAAGTTCTAAAAACTCGGCAAAATCGGTCACCGCGTAATAGTTGAACATATAAAGCCACGCGAGCGTTCTGCCTAAACCATTACGCGCTAATGGGCTTGAGCGGTTTTTATGGCTATGTACAATCCATTTCTGGGCAATCAACGACTCACCTTGCGGATTAAGCGGCGAAATCAACAATAAATTATCATTGTCGTCTAACTTAAACCACGATGCTGGTCGATGTACAAAACGCTTTGGTAACCACTTGCCTTGCTCAAAATGCCATTCTATTTCGTTAGCGGAAAAACCTTGTAAGCAGGCATCCATTAAATCCATCAGCAAGTCATCTAAATAGCCGATTTGCTCAAATAACTGTTTTACTTCTGCCGTCAATTTTTCTTCCGCTTCAGTCGCATTCAGCGGGGCTTTAATTGCCCAGTCCAGCGTTAATGTTGCTCGCTTACGGGTCACTAGATTTGAGCCAATTGCCGCATCTTGTTCTTCGATATCCATAAACAGTTGCGCTTGCTCTTGGATGTTGCCTTGCTCTGCATCATCAAAAATCGCTTGCAGTTTTTGCGGACTGAGTTTTCGAGAGGGGTGGTCATCTAAAATCCGCCCCATACCCATCACATCAGCTTCTGCCGATTGCAATGGCTCACGTTTCTGTACTAAGTCACGCAATGATTGTGTAATTTTGTTCAAAAATTTCATCTAGTGTCTCCAACGCCCGCCGGAAAAATCCGCCCAATCATCAAAATCATCACTACCAAAGCCCCCTTCATCAAAGCCGTCTTTAAGCGAAATCCATTCCATCGGAGCAGACGAACTCAAAGCATTACGCCACAACATTTCCAACGCATCAGGGCCATCATCGTGATCCGCTTTTGGAAAGTGGCGCAACTGGCTTTCAAGGGTTGATTGCGAGCGGTGCAATAAAATCAAGCCATTAGCAATATGCGGTTGTAGGCTCTCAATTCGTAACATTTTGTCACTATTTGGCTTGGTTGCCGTTGCTGGCACTGGCACGCCTCGTTGTGCTGAACGTTTTACCAGCTCTGTGGCTAAAAACTCTTGGAACTGCACGGTTTCCACAAACCAACGGTGGCACTGATATTGGCTCTGCATGCGGATCACATCTTCAATGATTAAATCAGGTAAACGCTTTTTAATTTGGGCTTCCACGACATAGAGTTTGCCTGTTTCACGGTGATACCCACCGACTAAAATCGCAGATGGGTCTCGGCTTGCCCCTGCTTTACCCATTGATGGGTCAAGCGCGCCGAAATAAATCAGGTTGTCAGGCAATTCTGTCCAGTATTGCAATGCATTGGCAAAAATCGCATCATCACCCGAAACTGGGTCATTTTGATATTCTGAGTCAAATGCCGCGTGTCCATCGCTGGCACGGATTTTCATCAAATACAAAATCGGGCGAGCCAACCAAGAAACAATCGCCCCTCTGTCCATTTCCGCTTTATGTTGCTGATAGAATAAATCCGAAAGCGTGTCATCATCGCCCTCTTCCGAGAGATAAATGTTCTCCCATTCATCCCACAGCACCATATTGTCAGGCATTTGCAAAATCGCTTTAAAACGCACCCGCTTCCAGCCTTTGGTATTCAGCACACGGTTTAACACGCTGTCATAATGCAAAATGGTGCCGACATAGATCACATCGTATTTCTCGCCTGCTGCGCCCAGCTTTAACACCGCTTTTAAAATCCAATCGTGCAACTTATTGCGTTGCTCAGGCGTTCGTACGCTTTCATCATTCTCAATATCGTCCAGCACCATTAAATCAGGGCGATAAGCCCCGTGTCGACGACCACGCAATTTCTGTCCTGCACCAACGGCTTCCACTTTCTGATTTTTGGACGTCAATATCGCCCCTGAACGCCAAACTTTACCTTGTGAGAGTTCTGGGAAATCTACCGCTAGGCGTGGATTGCTTTCAATTTCCACCTTAATCGCCTCAAGCATTCCGTAGGCTTGTTCTTTGGTGTCCATCGCAATCAGAATATAGCGTTTTAAATCACACACCATGCACCAGAGCGGAAAGAGCTGCGTACAAATGGTAGACTTTGCCTCACCACGCGGCGCAGCAATCGCTTGTCGCACCGACTTATCAGGCATTGCCACCGATTCAGGTAAATTTTTAAACAGGTATTCGTGCAACTGTGATTTATGCTGTGAGCGCACATAATGGGGAAAATACTGCTGCACAAAAAATTCAAAGCCTGTCGCTTTATCTAGCACTTGTTGACGGCGTGCTACAATCGCTTCAGGCTTATCATCCCACCCTTCAAATGCTGCTTCGATGTTTCGTTGTAATGTCGTTCGGAGTTTTTCTAACTCCAATTCAAATTCTTTAGATTTCATTATTTACCCGCGAATCAAAAAAGCAGCCATTAGAAAACAAAACCAATGTTTTGAACCAGCCATAGCTAACCAAAAAGCAAACAGCAAACAGAATATCGCCATTACCTAAATTCCTTTTTTACCAACACTTCCAACTCATCAAACAGCTCAATAAAGTCGCTTAACAAATGTGGCTTACGGCTTTTAACTAAATTTGCGATCATTTCAATCGTTCTCATTGCCGTGGCAAGCGCAGAGGTTTCAGGTAATAATTTCTTACTAGATGCAGTCATTTTTGCAAAAGAATCTGCCAAAGCAGAAAGGGCTTCAACCTTATCCGCCGTTGCCATTGCCTCATTCTCTTCTAGCTCGGTCATTAAGGTGCGATACTTAATCAAAAAGCCTGCCAGCAAACCTTGTGCAATGTGCTCAATGCCACCGCTAGCCATCACATGCACATCACGCGCTTTTTCCCAGTTATCACCCGCCTGCTCAGACTGTGCTTTCCAACGGCGAGCCGTGCCGAATGAAACGCCAGCTTTTTCTGCTGCTTTTTCAAGGCTTAAACGGTCGAACACATAGTAAGCTCTAACTGCCTTTTGCACTTCTACATCGTGTGCCATTAAGCCTCCTACATACCCAATTTTGCCCGCATCAGTTCAAAACCAATCGTAACTAAACCGCCCCCAATACCGCCTGCAATCAATGCCGAACGGCGATTTTTACGCGCCATCTCATCAACCAAGCGTTGGGTTTTCAGTACTTCACGACGAAGAATTTCAATCTCTTCATTTTGTTTATCTACTTTTTCATTGATTTCAGATACTGCCCCTAAAATCAAATCCAGTTTTTCTGAATCTGTGCGTTTTTCCTTTCTGCGACCCATTATTTATCCACCTTTTTATCTAATTTATTATTTATTTCGTGGAGCTGTTTTAATACCTCCCCTAGTTTTTCTTTAATGCCTTGATTGACCGTTTGCGCCAGTTCTTTCGACTGATACTTCGTCTCCAGCTCTTTTTCTAGCTCTTTAATGCCTTGCTCATTACGGCTAATGCGGTCAAATACTACCTTAATACAAAAACCAACTAACGGAGCAACTACAAACGACACCAACATCTGAAACAGTTTTTCATCAATCATCACGCTTTCCCTGTTTAATTGCCGTTTTTAAAAACTCTCGGCGTGCTGCAATTTCAGGTTTCTGCTTGCGAAACTGACGTTCAAACCACCAACTTCTAAGGCGTTTGAGTAATTTTTTCATCTTCATTACACACCTCTTTATAAGTCAGATTGTGAGCTAGAATCTGACGTTTCGTTTCCGCTGTGTCCGCACGGCTTGGATAAATTATCCCGAACGCACTGCACCCCGTAATTGTCACCGTCTCTGAACCAACCGTGTTGGTGCAACTGCTCATCGACGCGGCTAGCGCTAACACGGCGAGTGTTTTCTTCATTTCTTCGGTAAGTTTTCGCATTTTGAACCTCTGCATTTTTTTGACGAATTTCTACCGCTTGCTTGCGAGTTTTTTCTTCTAATGCCTGTTTTGCTTTAAGCAAACGGTCATTTTCTTGGCGTGCTTTGCGAATCTTGTATGCGGCCACACCACTCAAACCTAAAACTGCTAAAGCAGCTAACACAAAGAGATTAAGGACGCTCATAGCTCTCCTCCTCACGGCGTTTTAATGCCGACACTACGCCTTTTGTTGCAGGACTACCCAACACACAAATCCCCGCATAAGCAAACCACCAATCAGAAATAAATGCCTTATCTACCCAATAGGCATGGATTAAAATCGCTGTTAACACCAGCCAACTCATAAACTGGATAAAGCCCGTAGTGCTAGCACGACCGTCAGAATTGGTTAAAAGATCAAATAAAAACTGTCTCACTTTTACTCCCCATTATCCTGTGCGGCATACACTAAATTCCCTGCCATGCGGTTAACCCAGCCCTTGCCAAAAGCATTAAAATTCGCTAAACGGGTATAAAATTTCAAACGCTCTGCTACAAAACACATCAAGGTATCGTTAAGCGCCTGATTTTCCACTGCTTGCAAGGTGAGCTTGCCAATCACACCATCATCTAACACACCTACAGCACGCTGAAGCATACGCGCCGCATTCCCCGCCCCATGGTTGACGCACGCATCAAAAAACTGAAATGCTAAAGCAGACGGCAATTGCTCACACTGATAACGTTGCCAAAACGCCTGCTTATAAATCTCAAAGGCTTGCGCACGTTTCATCTGCTTCATCTCACCCTGATAACCATTTTCGCGTGCAGTTCGCTTGGTAATTCCCCAAATGGTTTCCCCACCAGCATCTCGCGGGTCATACACATATCCCCCTTCGTGCCCAATTACACGGTCAAAAATCTGTGGAAAAGTTAAAGTTTGTTGCATAAAAAAAGCCTCCGGTTAAAAACAACTGGAGGCTATTTTGAATAAAGAGGAAGTGATTTTATAAAAGATGCACTTCAACAGAGCAAACAGATTCCCCTCTTTTGCAAAGAGGGGTTAGGGGAGATTTTTAGAGAAGCTAAAACAACATAGCCTGCTTATGCGTAGGTGTACGGCGAAACGAATAGACAATCTCCCAGCCATGTCGGTCTGATAGTTTATATTTCCGACAAAGCTCAATCATAGCAGCACGACCACTTTTACCTGATTCTGTTAATGCCAAAAAGTCCGTATTAAACGCCCGATTTCGCAATACTCGCAACGCCACATCGCATTTTGGTAAATAGAAATAAGCGGCTTGATAATACTCGGTCAACTTCTTTGCCAAATCCTCACCGACAGCCAACACAACACGTTCATAATCTAACCCGTTCCGTGTTAAATAAAACCCAGTGCCACCAAAACTTTTCACTAATGTTACGGTTGCGGGTAAACCAATCACCCCTACAATTTCTTTTACTGTTTCTGGCAAATAGACTTCAACTTCTTCAAACTCACACATAAACAACCACCTATCTGACTAAATTTTCGCGGAATATATCAGACGATTTTTGAATTTGTGAATGTTTTTCAAAAAAATTCGTAAAATTTGCATAAAAAAAAGACCGCTTAAAAGCGGTCTTGAAAAGTTAATGTTTTAAACTGCATTCAGGAATAGGAAAAGGGTGTCCTTTTCTTGCTCTATAAACCTTTGTAGGGTCATTCTTATCACGTCGTGTCATACGGAAGTGAACTGGGCAATGATTACCACAAGGGCAGTTTTTATAGGTTTTTTCCATAGGAATTTTCCTCAAAATGAAGAAATCCCTTGAAAAATCACGAAAATCAGGTAAGATCTATACCGTGTTTTATAGAAGTCAAGTATTGACTTCTATTTTTTGTAGAAAAATCCCTGATTCCTTGAAGTTCTCAAGGGATTTCGTGGTGATGGTCGTTATATATTAGTCGTCAAACTAGGGTATATAACAACCGCTTACATTAAGCCTCAGAGGTTGCAGCCTTTGAGGCTTTTCCTTTTATGCGTGGATATTCCCACAGCACTTTGTATAATAAACCTATTCATCGATCAAATCAAGTGAATTGATCGATAAAATCTTTCAAAATCGCCCTGAATAAAACGGAGCGTGGAGAAAAGAATACTTGTCAAGACTAGTTTCATCTTTCAGCTAAATACGCTCAGAATCGCTCTCATTGCGTTTCTTGCAAAATACTTTGCATAACCATACATTTATCCAGTAAATAAAAAAAGACCGCTTAAAAGCGGTCTTAAATATCTTATTTTTTAGCCTGAATGGCTGTTACTAAAGTTGAAGCAGTTTCCCATGCTTTTTTATTTTGTGTAGGGGCAACTTTCTGGCAAGAAATAGATTCATTGGCATAATCGGTATCATCACTCTTATCAGGATGTAGCAAAATAATAACTTTTCTAATGGCACAAGCTGTAATTGGGTTTTCATCGTGACCAAACGCCCCCTTCTCCATACCATACGCCACATTCCTGAGCTTTTGATAATCCCCAGTCACTATCATTTCAGCAATTTCTTTTTGCGCTTTCTCTGTCATACCAAAAGCAGAAGCAGATAATACGCTAACAAATAAAACTAGCAATTTTTTCATTTTAAACCTCATAAAAGTAAGACCAAATTAAAAAATAACATAAAAAAAGCCCACTATCTATATAGTGAGCTTCTTTTTATTTCACCCTCTGCCCATGCCGTTTCGCCATCACAGCCAACATTTGCACAATCTTGCGCAACTGCTCTTCTGTGCACCACTGCAAGCGGTCAATTCCAAAGGCTTTTTTACAAATGGCATGAGCATAACTCCAAGGCTTCTTGTTCTCGCTTAAAAACGCTTCGATTTTATCTAAGTAGTTTTTTCGCACCGCATTCTCTTTAGCTTGCCCCACATCAGGGCGTTTACCAGATTTTCGGCTTTTCACTTTAAAGCCCTTTGCTTTCATCGCTTGCAACACCTGCATCAACTCACTGTCTGTCATCACACTGCAACTGTGTTTATCCACGGTTTCTAACAAAAAGCGCGTGTAGCATTCCCTATCCATTTTTAATTCAGCCTTTCCAATATGGATTTTCTGAATCATCTGCTTTCTAGTTTGTGGTTGCATGGCCTTTTTCCTCCTGATATGCCAACCAAATCTGATAGCTTTCGGTATTTTTCACCGCCTCTAACTGCCCCAATGCCCGCATACGTTCAATATATTGGATCGCACCATGTTTTTTCTGCGCTTCCATGCTCTCTTGGCTTTTTTCTTTACGCTCCCCTTCATTTTGTACCACCGCAAATTGCGGTTTCACGCTTTCATAGACTTTTTTCAAATAATTGTGGTTAGATAATGGCTCAACTCGTCCTGTTTCACGTCGATTGCGCCGTACTTGCTCCACCGTATCGCTTAAAGCCTTTGCCAGTACATTCGAGCAAGGGTAGATTTCTAGCAAACTTTGCAAGATTCTCAATGCTCTGCTATTCGCTAACGTGCTTTTCGCGGGCTTAAATAGTCCTAAATATGCCACCATAGGACGACTACAGCCTGCAGTTAATTCCGTAATCGCTCGCAACAATTCTCGTCCGGCATCATCTTCCACTAACGCTTCAAGGTACAAATCTGAATGGCAAATTGGACAACGGCATAGTTTCATATTATTTCCCTTGTAAAGCAAAAAACTCACTTTCTTTAATTTCAGTCAAGCAGCTTGGCACGTCTGGAAATGGCTCACTATCTTCATCAATTGGAGTTGGCATTTTAACTAACAACACGCCATCATAGGCACCTGCTGCAGATAAATAAGTGGTAGGTCGCGTTGAAGTTGAATAGTAATCTGTTACGGTGTACAGCATGTTTAATCGACTTAAGACAAAATAAGAAAAGTCACGATGTCTTTGGTAAATGGTATCAATTTTCTTTAAATCCTCAGCCAGTTCTCGTCCAACCTTATAACGTTTATCTGGCTTAACTTCAAAATAGCCATCACTGACTGGCTTAACTTTAAAGCCTTTAATACCTTCAACCTTACGAACCTTCGATGCTTTACAGGCAATTCCACTTACCATTCTGCAATACCAACCAGATTTACTAATTAAACCATCATTAAAAGAATATTTCGCAATTACCGCTTTAATTTCAGCCGAACGTTTTTCGCTTGACTGCTTAAAATCTGCATAAATGGTTTTCAATGGTTCTTGTGTTAAATCACCTTTAAAAAATTTGAATTGCATATGTTACTCCTATCTCAACAATCCCAACTTAATTCTGACCGACTGATAATCATAGCCGGCTTGTCGCCAGAGATTATCTGCCACATCAAAAGCTTCATCATTTAAGGCATCACAGGCAGACTGTAACAACATCAGCACATTTTCCATCTGAGCCCGAGCCTTTTTCTGATAATCCAGTTTTACTTTAGCTTCCATAACTTCCTCACTTGGTTAAAACACTTAACCAAGCCCCCTCGCAAGGAGGCTTTATAAGCACTTTAAACGCTCGCCATATCTAAACTAATTGGCTGATATTTCCCATCTGCATCACGCTGATAGAAGCGAATATAATCTTTACTTCCTACCACTTGCACGCTATCAGAAATTGCTTCCATAGCTTGATTCCAACGCTTATCCGCAATTTCCACACGACGAAGTGAAAGAATCTTAGCTGTAGAAAGATTACCTTCTTTATCTACTTCAAATGCATTATCAATTAAAGCTTTTAATTCAGGTTTTGCTCCTTCCGACCAATCATGCAAGCATTCATCAATTAGCGCTTTAGCGGCATGAATACGTTCATCAAAGCGGATATACTCTTGTACTGCTAACTGCATCTTGTAACTGCCATCATAAGTAAACAGGGTTACATTTCCTTTAGCACCGCCAATTCTTACTCCATATTTTTCTGCTGAAAGGCTAATAAATGCTCCCACATCGTCAAATACCATGCGCTTAAAACGCTTCATCGCCATGCTATGTTCTTCGGCCAATGCCACAAAACTACGCACCAGTGCATCGCGCTCTTTATCTATCGGTTTAACTAACTCATCGGGCTTCAATGCGCCATTGGCATCTTTCCAATAACTTTTACCATCAATCATTACTTTCATCATTTACTCCTGTTCATTTTTAAAATCAAAAATACCCATTGCCTCAGCCATCTTGAGCATACTTTCATAAGAGATCATGCATACTTTGGGATTACCCGAAACTCTGATTTGGATACCATATCCGATTACAGTGTATACATTTACATTAAATGTTTTCCCATAGATTTCTGTTGTGGCATCGCAAATATGTTCTTTAAGTGTAAGACCTACTTGTTTATATTCCACACCTAGATTTTTCAGGTGTTGTTCTGTGGATTTTTTAGTGATAATTTCTGTCATAAGCTTTCCTTTTTTTTAGTTAACAGACTCTTGCTCGGCTTCCCACACGCATTTCACGCCGCGCACCTGCATTTGATACAAATCAAATCTCTTTCCACCTTTACTGATAAAGCCGTAATGCATGGCTTTGCCTTTTGCAATAAGGTGCTGTGTTTGTGTATTACTTTGTAATACTAGGCGTGGCTTATAACCTTCGCCCCAATCTACTTTTAACACTTCAAGCTCAAGCTCTTCGCACTTTAAAGCGGCTAACTCTAGCCCCACAATGGCCTCATAAACGCCTTTATTATTTCGGCTCATATAACAACTGCCGATTTCACTAAACACCTTCTTCATTTTCTATCCCCTATTTCTGCGCGCCCCAATTTCACAATTTGCAAGCCACGTTTTTGTTCTTGATAACTTGGTGTTGCCAATTTCCGCACCGAACTTACTGCTATATCTAATGCCAGTGCTAGCTCTAATGCTGTGCCGTCCATTACATATTTATCACCGGCATAGGCTGCATAAATTTGTCGTCTTGCCATCATCGCCCCCTTAGTTAATTAACATCTTCGCAAAATGATTGATTAAATCCCCATCAATCTCTCGTCCGTTAATCTGAGCTGTTCTTACTACCCCACGCATCAATTTACTTAATCGGCGAGCATTGCCTTTTGCCGCGGGAATCAGTTGAGCATTAAATTCATCAGTTCCCATCGCACGGCTTGCTAATAAGCTCAAATCGTTCTCACATAACGCATTGCCAAGGTCTAATGCAAACGCCACACGGCTATATAACTGGGCAAGCTCATTGTTTTTACCCTTCAAGTTCACCAATAATCTCGGCATACCTGCCAACACCACGCCCACGCCCGTCAAATCGTGAATACGGCGGATAAATTCCAGCGAACGGGTCGAAAGCAACTCTGCCTCATCAATCAACAACAAGCGGTTCGAATTTGCCAACTTTTGTACAATCCCATCTAGCAACTCATTGTTAATCCCACGGCTGTTCGCCCCTACCGCATCGCTGATTTTTTTCAGTAACACCTTCGGCGTACAACTTGGATCAACCTCAATCAACACCGCAGAACTATTCTCTTTCGCATACTGCTTCATCATCTGCGTCTTACCCAAACCTGCCGCACCATAAATCACGTTAATCTCGCCATCAGCGTGGGCATATTTCATAATCTCCATACCACGACGAGCCACCAACGTTGGCACAAACTCCGCCGAGTATTTTGCCTCACTGGTTTTTTGCTGATACAACGCAATCAACTCATCAGTCTTCGCATCAAGCTCTCTCGTATCCGTCGGATATTTCCCATTTAAATACTGACTAATCGTCGTAATCGACTTCCCAAAATGCTGTGCCACCTGTTTTTGGTTCCAGCCTTTCTGCTCCATAAATTGTTTAAGTTCTAGGTTTTTCATTGTGACCTCGTTATAATCTAGTTTTAAAATTGGTTTAAATTAAGGGACTACTATTCTTCTCTGATTAAAGAGGGTGTTACTCATTAACAACCTTTTTTCTTTCCCATTCCTCTTTATCCGCCCAAGTCAAATGAATTTTCTCTGCTGGCTTGGCATTTATTGCCTCAACCGTCGGCACAAAGCTAAACGTTGGCGTGTGTTCAATCGTTCTGACTGGGTTTAACTCTGCCTGAATCTCATCAACCTGCTCTTGTTTGAGCTTCATTCGGCGGTTTGCACGCTCTTTGCGAGCTTTATCCATCAAGGATTCTGGGAATGCTGCGCGCTTATTGCCATCAAATTGGGCTTCACAGATAAATCTGCCGTCTAAGTGACGAACAATCACGCTTTCGGCGTTGTGGATATCAAAACTCACTGTCACTTTCTCCCCATCCACCTCAATCAGTTTCTGGTTAAAGTAATCATTGTTAAACACTGATAACCAACCACGCTGTGCCACACGAATGACTTGCGGTCTAAACATATCTCTGGCTTCAATCGGGGTAATGTTTAACACCTCAACATCTTGCAATAACTGTGCGCGTTTTTTAGCAGGCGTTGTCCCGATTTCACGGTGCACATGCTCGTTGTTATACCAATCAATCCCAGCTTCAACGGCATCAATAAACTGCTTCCAGCTCGGCAATTTGCCTTTTGCTCGGTTTTGCTTATCGGTTAATTCTGTTTTGCCTTGTCGCAAAGCTTTTTCTAAACTAACCACACCGGTTGATACTTGACGAACCGTTTCACGGTCTGCCCCTGTGCCGTGATAAGTAGCAAACTGTCGGGCAACTCGTAACGCAATGGTTTGGTTCACTCGCTCAATAATGCCTCGCGCTTGTGGGTTGCCGGGGATACCTGTTTGGTGGTTAATGCCTAATCTCGGCAAAATCCCCGTAATATCCGCATCTAACGTCCAGTTCTTCTCACCGCCACCGTTATCGGAGTAATACACCGCTGGGATACCGTGCTTTTCCACGCCGTTGCGGATTGCATCGGCAACTGCGATGCAGTTTTCCGCTAGGCTAACCGACCAACCCACAATAAATCGGCTAGGGGCATCCATGACCATCGTAAGTTCAGGGATAAAAGGTCTACCGTGGTCAGGGTGAGCCACTTTCATTTTCATTGAGTGGCCATCGCCCACCCACACATCATTTGCTTTAAGCACCGACCAATCACGCTTCACATACGTATTCAATGCTCGCAGTTCAGCCCCTGTTTTACGCCCAATCGACTTAAACAACTGGCTAAACTTACTCATTACTCGGCGAACTTGGTGGATACTTGGCATCATCTCCAACCATAACGGTTGGTCTGCAAAAGCCGTCTGCCAACGCCACGTAAATTCCTGATAGGCTTCTGTCACATTTAGCCCATTGGTATTGCGATATACCGCTAAAAACTCAGGTAGCCAGTTAAGCTCCGTAATTTCCACTGGTTGTCGCACCCGTGGGGCGCTGGCTTTTAATCGTTGCTCAGCATTCTCAGCTTTACAATAATCAATCACCCATTGATTTAACGTCCGTTCGCCAATCGTCCGCTTTTCATTCTTCTTCGCATTTGCCATTGCAACGCGTTCTGCCATTTCCGGTGGTAGTTCGCCATTTTTTGCAAGCCGACATAAAAATCTGACCGCTTGTATCCGACTCATACCACTATCTTCTAGCTCTAGCACCTTACTAATCAGCACCATTCTGGCATCTGCCACTGCGCGCTGTTTGTTGGTTAGGTTTGCCAAATCGACTTCGGCTTTGACTACCGGCAGTTTCTTCGGCTTTTGCTCCACCACTGATACGGCAAAGCGTGTGCGGAGTTCTTGCTGCACTATTTCTGGGAGAGTCACTAAAGAAAACTCTAAACTTTCACCCCCTACACCTACCTTTTTACAAGCTTTCCACTTTTGTTTCTTAGCTTGGTATAAAATACCTTGCTTTGTTTTAGGTAAACAGGCTAAACTTAAATCGGCTAGCTCCTTTGCTGAATAGTGCGTTTTTAGGTTGCTTAAACTCATAATCACCTCTTTATGCTATCGATCAGCAAATTTTTTAAGATTTCTCTGTTGGTATCTGCTAGCCCAGATTTCTTCAGGAGGAATACCAATTGCCTCAGCAATAATGCGCTCACCTTTAATCCACGGTCGATCAAGAGCATTTTTTAATGTTGTGCCATCTTTATATCCGTGATGAAATGCAAGCTGTCGCATACTCCAACCAACTTTATGTAAAGCAGCTACAATGTCAGCTCGATGCCAGTCTTGTGCTGTTTTTTTATTATTCATTTTTTGCCTCACTTGGTAACTCTACTTGATTAACTTGTGAGAAATGATATACCTATTTACGCTCAAAATAAAGCGTAAAAAAGTATTTTTACGGTTATTTTGTGAGCAAATGAATTACAAACACTCTAAATTATTGATTTATATAGGCGTTTTTAGAGCGTAAATACTGTAAAAAAACAAAAGAGAGTTTTAACACTTATGAAAATTGACTGTAAAAAGACAAATGGATTTGGTAAGCGAATAGAAGAACGCAGAAAAGAAGTGAAACTAAGTAGGGCTGATGTATGTAATCAGCTTGGAGGAACAGCAATATCCACCCTTCAAGCATGGGAAGCTGAAACTAGAGAGCCACCAATCTCAAAGTTAATTGAACTTGCTAATATATTAAAGACTACTCCAAACTACCTATTAACAGGTGAAAAAAGTGAGCTGCAAATCAATAAAGGTATTGTAACCCGAGCATTTGAGCGCTTAGAGCGTGAACGCACGGACATGGAAGAAATGGGGGAAGTAGAAATGCTGGCTAGCTTTGAAAGTATTGAGGTTTCAGCTGGCTTTGGTTGCTTTAACGTGGGCGTAACCGAACCAGATGGAAAGGTACCATACGATAATAACCTTCTGCATAGCCTAGGCGTTAAAGCAAAGCATTGTGGCGTATTTTGGGCAAATGGTTCGTCAATGCAGCCTACCATTAACAATGGAGATCAGCTATTAGTTGATTTTAGCCGAAATGAGGTAAAAAGTGATAACATCTACCTAGTACAAAATGGCGATAGTGTATGGGTCAAGCGAGTTAAGATGCTATGGGACGGCGTTGAGTTAATTTCTGACAACAAAGAAGAGTACGAGCCAATTAAAATAACCAACCAAGAAGCACAAAACCTACAAATCATTGGACAGGTTGTTCACGTTGGTCATAAACTAATTTAAAATATTTTAAAGTCTTTTTAAAAACCATTTAAACCCCGCTCAATCCTATGCAAAAAATAGTGCAATTTTGCTCACTTTTTTACTATTTTTTCCCATTTTGTTTTTTGCATAGTTTCCACCAACAAAAATGCGGAGAGCCTTGTATTTCCTAGACTCTCCGCATTTTTTCCGACCAAATTTTTTTCTTTCTCTCTATGCAAAAAAGATCAGTACCCCACATGCTAAGGCGTAATTTCAACCTTGCCGAGTGGATAACGCACTTCCACTTTTTCACTCTGGCAAAAAATGGTAAATTTTAGTGCATTTTGCACCGCTTGTTGTTCACATGACTTGCCTGCAAATTGCAGTGCTAATTGATTTTCTGCAATTTGTAGCGCTTGTTGGCGCTGATAAAGTTGCATCGTATGCCGATTCTGTTGATGCTGCCAACCTTGATAACCAAGCAACATTACACTCAACACACCAAGCGCAGCTAATACGCTGATAAAACTTTCTGCTTGATATAATCTATTCATAAGTTGAAAAATGATTCGAATAAGGTAAACGTGTCCAATGTGCGTAACGGGCAGCAATATTCTCTACTACTGCACGACTAAACGTTAAATTTCGCTCCTCTCTCAAATTATCAAAACTAGAATATAAAACACCATAAATCTTTTTTGAGCCTGTAATATCAAAATAATAATCGGTAATAATCACGCCATAAAAGTTTTTTTCTAATTTTTCATCAATTGCATTTTTTGCAACGACAATTTTAGGTGTTGAAATCGTCGTTTCTGGCAATTCTGACAAATGAGAAATGAAATAAATTTCTGAATGGTAATTATCAATATCTAAGTAATGTCTAATATTATCTACTTGAATATATTTTTCTTTAGTGGGTTTAGGCTGAAGAAAAATACTCTTTTCTTGGCAAGCATATTGGTAACTTTCCTCACCTACTTTGATTTTCACAAAAGATTCTTTTTTATCATGACAAACATCCTCTTTATACATTGAGTTTAAGAAGGTAATTCTTCTCGATAAATAACGTTCATAATCCATTAAACTAGAGGACTCTAAACCCAACCAACTTTCTTTATGTAAAAAAAGCAATATTAGTAATCCACTTAATAAAATTAACGAAGCTAATAAACTACTGGCGTGAAATAATTGTTTATTCATGGCATATCTTCCGCATTTAAGATAAACACTTTCGCTTCATTCTCATAACGAATATCTTGATAGCTTAAGACTAAAGCAATACTGACCAGGTTTTTCGCCAGCCACTTAAAGGTTAATTGTTCTACTTTAAAATCAGCTTGGGTGATCAATTTCTGCCACTTTCCACTACTACAATTTGTTAATAATTGTTGGCAAATCTCCCCTGTACAATTTTCTAACTGATTATCTGCATAAAATGAAAGTTCGCCGTGCTCCACTTTTACGCCAAATATTTCTTTCGCTAATTCACTGGTTTGGTTCAGTTCTCCTATTCGACAGGCAGATTTTTTTGTTTTGCGTTTGCCTAAACAGCCATCATGATTCGCATCATAGAAAAAAATAAAACAGTTCTTATTTGGCTGGGCATAGCGTCTGCCTTGATATTCAAACAATTCAAAATTGCTCAGCTCTCGAAAGCTTCCCTGATAACCCAGATGTTGCAAATGCTGCTGTAGATAATTCAGCAACTGATGCGATTCTTTTTGTAACCACATCAGCCGTTGTTGTTTTTGTAAGTTCAGTTGGAAATCGCTATATAGCTTACTGGCGCCTAATAAAATTAAACTAGCAAGGCTTAAGCTCAGTAGTAATTCAATCAAGGTAAAAGCGCTAATCCTTACATTGGCTACGTTTCGCTTTATCAATAACATAAGCTCGCCCTCCTTGATATTGTAAAATCTCCATGACACCATGACGGCTAATTTGCAAACATTTCGATTCAAGATTGCCAGCACTGCCGTCAATATTAATAAACGTTTTGGGATATAAACTTTTATTTTTTAATAAAATATCAGTATGTTGATTGCGATATAAGAAATAGTCTGTTTGTAATGAACAAGCGGTCAAATTTAGGCAGTCGCATACCATTTCTTTTCGGTTATTTTTAGGTTTTTCAATCGCAATTAAACACCATGCTTTTTGTTTTTCATTTTGTGAAATGGTTAAGGAATAACTTCGCTTTTCATAACGGGCTTTGCTTTGAATTTTATAAATAAAGGCTTGGATTTGGTTAATTTCTTGGTTTAGCGCAGTAATATCTTGTAAGTGAAACGCCACCATCGAAATGAAATAAAGTGCAATTACAGAAATGGCTAGGGTAACAAGCCCTTCAATCAGACTAAAGGCAGGAAATAATTTAAAATAATGCGGCATAAAAAAACGGTTCATCTTCTTTTATCAGAATATGAACCGTTTATAAAAATCTGTAAATCAATCGAAAGCGATTATTCGATCAAGATCGCAAAAATAATTAGAATGCAGAAGTATCTTGGAATAAGCCTACTTTTAAGTCGGTTGCGGTGTAAATCACGCGGCCATCTACTTCTACTTCACCATCAGCTAAACCCATCACTAATTTGCGATTGATCACGCGTTTCATATGAATACGATAAACCACTTTTTTCGCCGTTGGTAAAATTTGACCAGTAAATTTCACTTCGCCCACGCCTAACGCACGACCTTTACCTTTACCACCAATCCATCCAAGGAAGAAACCGACTAATTGCCACATTGCATCAAGCCCTAAACAGCCCGGCATGACGGGATCACCAATAAAGTGGCAAGCAAAGAATGGAAGATCTGGATGGATATCTAATTCTGCTTCAATGTAACCTTTATCAAATAGACCACCGTTTTCAGTCATGAGGTTAATTCTATCCATCATAAGCATGGTTGGCGCAGGTAATTGCGGGCCTTCTTTACCGAATAACTCTCCTCGACCAGAGGCTAATAAGTCTTCGTAAGTATAGCTAGATTTGATGTTTGGTGTACAACTGTTCATTTTTTAGAATCCTATTTAAAGAAAAAAAGCCTGTTATCACAGTGCTCAGAATTAACTGGCATAGTACAGGCTTTTAAATTAGTGAACAACTGTTAGCTGAAATTATTCTAACTAATCGGATGAGTTACGTTTGAAAAACATCCCAAATAAACGCGACCAAATCGATGCATGCTCTTCATCTGGATGTGCCGCCAATTCTTGCTGAATTCTTTTAGCTAGCGTATCTTGTTCTTCGTCTGATTCTGCTTCAAAGAACGGTAAACCAAATAGCAATTCACAAGCCTCAAACACATCCTCAACAATCCAAAGATGAAATTGTTTAGCTTTCACTGCTTCAATTAGCTCAGATTTTAAGCTTAAATGCGAAAGACAGCTTTTTGGTATGAGCACGCCCTGTGTTCCGGTTAATCTGCGAGCCTGACAAAGCTGGAAAAATCCTTCGATTTTCTGATTTACGCCGCCCACACTTTGTACTCGACCGAATTGATCAATCGCACCAGTCAGCGCAATAGATTGTGGTAATGGTAATTTTGCTAATGCGCTGACTAAAACACAAAAAATAGCTAATGCAGAGCTATCGCCATCAACCTCACCATAAGATTGCTCAAAAGCGAGAGAGGCAGAGAATGGCAATTGAGTAGGCAATTCCAATAAATTCATCAAGCAAGATTCAGCAAGAAGAATACCTTTTGCGTGTAAATGCCCGCCTAATTCTACTTTTCGCTCAATATCGGTAATTTCGCCATCACCAAAACGCACCTGACAGCTGATTCGTAAAGGCTCGCCAAAAGTGGTGGGAACACCATCAAACTCAATCACTGAAAGCCCATTGATTTGTCCAATCTTTTCCCCTTCCGTTTCAATATGCAGTTGATCCGTTAACATATCGTTTAATGCAAACTGGTTGAGCTGTGCAGCTTGTTTTTCTTGGTAACGGAAATATGCTGAAATTGACTGACAAGCGGTCAAATTTTCAAAATAATTTGCAAGCGAAGTAACATCTTTTTTAATTTTCGTCGGTGAAATCATCACTAAATCTTGGCTTTCACTTTCTCGAGCATACTGAGCAAAAAACTCACTTAATGCTGAAGTCGTCAAAGATTGTTCGGTATAGCGTTTTGCCAATGTTTGGACATAATCGCCCCATTGCTGGATATTATTGGCGTCTACCGTTAAATAATTATGAATTTCGCTATATTCACCAAAGTGATAAAGCGAATCGTCATATTGAAATAATGCGGCGATGTCTTCCCGACTGCCCACTAATAACAGTTTAAATGCGGTTTTAATCGGTAAAATTTTCTGTGGAATCGGAGTTAACGCTAACGGTGTGTATTCGCCCAATAATAGCGCTTGTTTTAATTTATCCCATTGCGCAATGTCTGATAATAAGGCTTTAATACTCAAAACTATTGTTTGAGGTTCTGCTTTTGCTAGTAGCCCATCAACGGTTTGAATACGATTTTCTTTCTCTAAGAAAACCTGATAACCAAAAAGCATTTGGCTATCAAAGTGTATTTGAGTACAAACAGGTTGGGTTGCACCTTGTATTAAATCATCTTCAATAGCTTGAATATATTCTGGAAATGTTTCCGTTTTCATTACCAATAAGCTACCACAAGTACGACGTTTAAATTGATCGAGTGCTTGTTTGGCTTCGGTTTGAAAATCAAAAAAATTCACCGCTTGTGCAGTGTCCGAAAAAGTATGTTGGGGGGTTAGCGATTGCCAAGCTAATGGGCTTAATCTCACAAAAATACCTCGTTATAGAAATTTGGTTTATTATACCGAATTCCGCTATACTGTTGGGGTTTAAAAGGGGGAAAAATGCGATATCAGAAATTAGAGAGCCAAGAAGCCAATTGGAAATGGAAATATCTCTTAAAAAAGTACCGTGAAGGCGAAAACATTACTAAGCATGAAGAGCAAAGTTTGGTTGAGCTAAAAGTGCAATTACTGACGACTCTACAAAACTCTCCTGCAGAAATTGAGCAATGGATTAAAGCAGAAATGACCGCCGAGCAGCGTAAAAAAATGCGACAATCTATTCGCGCACGACGTAAACGTTTCTTTAATGCCGAAAAACTCAGTACGCGTAAAAAATCGATCGATTTAGAATATGCTAGCTGGTTAAGCCTTTCAAAATATGCCAAATCGCAAGGCATTACCTTATCAGAAGCCATCAATCAGTTAATTGATGAAGTAGAAAACCAAGATATTTATCGCGAACAAATTGCTAAAATGAAATCCAGTATTTCAGAACTCCTTAAATAATCTAAACCTCTCAGCATATCTCCTGAGAGGTTTTTATTTTATTAAAAATCTATAACAGAAATTATTGTACGAAGCCAACTAAGCGGTAAACTTCATCAATGGTTTTTTTCGCTCTTGCACGCGCTTTTTCTGCGCCTTCTCGGAATATTTTTTCTAATAATGCTTCATCTTGGCGATAGTGATGATAACGCGCTTGTAATTCACTGAGTAAACCAGAAACTTGCTCTGCCACTTCTGTTTTTAAGTGACCATACATTTTTCCTTCAAATTCAGCTTCTAATTCAGCAATGGTTTTACCACTTACTGCAGAAAGAATATCTAACAAGTTAGATACGCCCGCTTTATTTTGTGGATCATATTTCACTACAGGTGGTTCATCGCCATCGGTCATCGCACGCTTGATTTTTTTCACGACTGATTTTGGATCTTCTAACAAGGTAATCACATTATTACGGTTGTCATCCGATTTAGACATTTTTTTAGTTGGCTCAAGCAACGACATCACACGTGCACCAGCTTTTGCAATAAACACTTCCGGAATAGCAAAAACAGGCTCTACTACATTGCCTTCTGCATCTTTTTTGCCATAAAGCGCATTAAAACGGTTAGCAATATCACGGGTAATTTCCAAGTGTTGTTTTTGGTCATCCCCAACTGGCACTTGATTTGCTTGATAAAGCAGAATATCTGCCGCCATAAGCACAGGATAAGTAAATAACCCAACATTCACATTCTCTTCATAACGAGCAGACTTATCTTTAAATTGCGTCATACGGCTCATTTCACCGAAATAGGTGTAGCAGTTTAAAATCCATGCTAATTGCGTGTGTTCTGGCACATGAGATTGAATGAAAATTGTGCTTTTTTCAGGATCTATACCACAAGCTAAATAGAGGGCTAAAACATCTAAACTTGCTTTATATAGGGCTTGTGGGTCTTGGCGAACGGTAATGGCATGAAGATCAACAATGCAAAATAGGCAGTCATAATCGTCTTGCATTTTTACCCAGTTGCGTAGTGCACCCAAATAGTTACCAATCGTTAATTCACCAGAAGGCTGCACGCCACTAAATACAATAGGTTTGCTCATAATTATCTCTTTTATTGATTAGAAAGGAATAGTGGCTATCTTAGCCGTTATTAAGGCATGAGAAAAGCGCAAGCGGTCGGATTCCACAGATTTTTTGCAAAATCTAGCAAGAATTCGACCGCTTGTATGTATAGTTGACTTATTTTGCTTTTGCATGAGATTGCTGAGAAGCCGCATCGGCCTCTTTTGCAAATTCATCAGCCTGTTTTGCCGCTTCTTGCGCTTCTTGAGAAAGTTTTATGACTTGTTGTTGGAAGACATTCCCTTCTGCAGTTTTCTGATCTGCTAACTGCTGGGCTTGCTCCCCTCCTTGGGCTAAAATTGCTTTAGCTTCGTCATATTTTTGCGTCATTAGCTTAAGATTTTCCTTAGCTTGTGCTGCTTTAGCCTTAGCAACCTCAGCTGCTGCTTTTGCTTTTTCTGCTTTTTCTTGCGCAACTTGCTTATAATCAATTACTGGTGCTGCTTGTTTAGCAGGTGCCGTTTGTGCTGCAGGCGCTGTCGATTGTGTACTTTGGGTTTGAATATTTTGATCACAAGCAGTTAATAATGTTACAGAGGCAAATAATGTTAAAACTATTTTTTTCACAGTTTATCCTTATCGAATAAATTTCATTACGCTATTAGAGGTAATACACTTCAAAAAGTTTAGCCATTTTCTGCTATTTTTAATACTTCAGCAAAATCATCCACCACAAAAGTTGGCTCAGCTTTCGCAATCGGCACATTGTAGTTATAACCATAAGTCAGTCCAACCACATCACAGCCTGCGGCTTTTGAGGCAATTACATCATTCTCTGAATCGCCAACAAACAACATTTCATGCGGCGCAATATTAAATTGCTGACAAATGAAGAACATTGGATCTGGGTGCGGTTTGATTTTAGGGAGAGATTGCCCACCTAACGTTGCACTAAATAACTCAAAAATACCAAATGCGGTTAATACCGGCTCAACTAAATGTGTAGGCTTATTGGTAATCACCACTAAAGTATAGCCTTTCTCTTTGAGTGCAACTAACGTGCTTTTCACATTCGGGTAGAGCTCACTTTTCTCACAAACATAAGTGGCATAATACTTATCAAAACTCGCACGCATTTGGCTCAGTTGCTCAGCATCAAATACTTTACCGGTCGAAGCGACCGCATTTTGGAAGAAAATATCTGCGCCTTTTCCAATCCAACTAAGCACGGTTTCTTGGGTCGTGGTTGGTAACCCATGCTCACTAAACATACTATTAGCGACTAATGTTAAATCTGGTAAAGTGTTTACCAAAGTCCCATCTAAATCAAATCCGATGACTTTATATCGACTCATTTTCTCTCTCCTTCTATCAAAAAAATAAGCGGTCTGATTTTAAAGGCATTTTGCAAATTGTTGCCTGAATCCGACCGCTTGTTGCTATTGTTTTTTAGTTTTATATGCCCAGAGCATAATCAATATTCCACCGAAAATCATCGGCATAGAAAGCCATTGCCCACGGGTAATTAAATCGCCAACTTGGTTAACAGAGAAATCCATTTCACGGACATATTCTACTAAGAAGCGGAACACGCCGTAACCAATGAGAAATAATCCTGCCACAGAACCCATTGGACGAGATTTGCGAATAAAGACGTTTAAAATAATAAACAGCACAACGCCTTCTAGGAAAAATTCATAAAGCTGTGAAGGATGACGTGGTTGGAAGTTACCGCCTGGGGAAACAAATGCCCAAGGCACATCAGTCACGCGCCCCCACAATTCGTCGTTAATGAAATTCCCAATGCGCCCCATCCCTAATCCAAATGGCACTAACGGCGCAATAAAATCTGCAGTTTGCCAGAAACTCCGTTTTTGACGAACTGAGCACCAAATCATAGCTAAAATAACGCCAATTAGACCACCATGGAACGACATTCCGCCTTCCCAAATTCTAAATAGATAAAGTGGGTCTTCTAAAAAGCGGGGAAAATTATAAAAAAAGACATCACCAATGCGGCCACCGAGCACAACGCCCCAGAAACAGGTATAGATAAGGTGATCGACTTGTTCTGTGCTCCAAACACCGTTTGAAGCTTTCGCACGGCGCATTCCCAACCAATAGGCAAAACCAAAGCCGATAAGATACATCACACCATACCAGCGCAATGAAATCGGCCCTAAACTGAAAATAATCGGACTAATTTGCGGGAATTGAATAAATTGTTCGTGCATAATTTTCCTATTTTAAAAACATATTGATGGCAATCAGAACCAGCATCACAGCAAACGCTTTTTTAAGCATCGGCACTGGCAACACATTTGCCGCATTGGCGCCTAATTTTGAAGTGAAATAAGAAGTTAACGTAATGCCAACTAGTGCAGGTAAATAAATATAACCTAATGAATAATCTGGCATACCGTTTACGCCCCAACCGCTAACCATAAAGCTAAACATGCCTGATAGCCCTAAAAAAGCACCACAGAAAGAAGAAGTGCCGATTGCTTTTTTCATTTCAAGCCCGCGGCTATTAAGAAACGGAACGATAAAAGCGCCACCGCCAATACCAGCCACACTAGATAGCGCACCAATAATTGCACCAGCACTCACTAACACTTTAGTATTTAATGGCTTATTTTCCGGGCCTTTTTTCAAAGAGAAGATCATTCTGCCTGCGAGGTAAAATACCATCAATGCGAATAAACGCGTCATTAACTGGGTATCTAAATTGCTGATCAGCAAGCCTGCTAGGAAAACAGATGCCATAATGGTAGGAATAAAGATCTTACTGACTGAAAGATCTACATTACCTAATTTATGATGGCGCTGAGCTGAAGAAAAGGCTGTCACCACAATTGTTGCAAAAGAGGTACCTAATGCGGTGGACATTAAATATTCATGCGGAATCCCAATCATCGGTAAGAGGTAAACCAAACTTGGAACAATAATTAACCCACCACCGATACCAAATAAGCCGGCTAAAAAGCCGACTACAGTACCCAATAATAAGCAAAGTGCAAAAAATTCAATCATGATGCTCGCCCTTTATTTGATTGCCATGCCCGATAAGGTCTGCGTACTTCTTTCTTATAACTTTCAGACTTCGGCTCATAACGCTCAACCTGCACAATCTCTTTTCTTTCAAGTTTTCTATTTCGCTCTGAATCTGTTTTACGATTTTCATTAAATAATACGAAAGCAAACTCTTTCATTACCTTGCGGTAAACATCGCGCTTAAAAGAAACCACTTGTCTAACGGGATACCAAAAACTTACCCAACGCCAACCATCAAATTCTGGATTCTTGGTTGCTTTGAGGTTGATAGTCGATTCATCTGCTGTTAACTGCAGTAAGAACCAACGCTGCTTTTGTCCGATACATACCGGCTGATTACAATTTCCCTCATTACGCACCAAACGTTTCGGGAGTTTATATTTCAACCAATATTTTGACGCCCAGATAAGTCGTACATCTTTTTTCGTTAAACCGACTTCTTCATAGAGCTCACGGTACATTGCTGTTTCAATGTTTTCACCTTCGTTAATGCCTCCTTGCGGAAACTGCCACGAATTCTGTCCAAACCGTTTTGCCCACAGAACTTGTCCATGTTTATTACAAATGACGATACCAACATTTGGGCGGTAGCCATCGAAATCGATCACTCGACCACCTTAATTCTATCAATACTGAAAAATGTCCTGATTGTTTCATAAATCCGGCTTTTATACAAGAAAATCCCCCTGTGTGAATAAATCTGTGGATAAATCAAAGGAAAGATGTGAAAAGACTCAGGATAACCCAACGCAATGTTGTCATCTCTTGTTTGCGTTAAAAACGAAAAAAGATCCAAATTTTGGATCTTAACTACTGGATAAACGCAATTTTTTGGTGGAAAAATCCTCTTCTTATGGATAAATTTGCAGATCTCTATACAAAAATGACCGCTTATTCACATTAGGAAGAAAATTATCCCCATCATCTGTGGATAAACCCGTGATTAACGTCAAGAATAGCGGTGAAAAAATTTATCCCCTACAGCAGCTAACATAGCCCCTATTACAACAACTATCGATCCCAAATAACTAATCAGGTTCATTTCTAATGGCTCAAAAATTTCAGGAAAAAAGAAATGTCCAAGCAAAGAAAAAATCATTGTGAAAATCGGAATCAAAGTTGTTACTAGGCTGACTTTTGAAGTATCCCATAAATTCAAAGCCTCACCATAAGAACCATAGGCAATTAAGGTATTTAAACAGCAATAAATAAAACATCCCCAAAAGAAGGCTCCTTCAATTTGTGGAATTTGTGTTGGCGTTGCCACAAAGGAAAACGACACGGCACAACAAGTATAAATAATCAACAAGATTTGTTGCGAACTAAATTGCTTTAGCAACAATTTTTGGGCAATACCATAACAAACCCAAATAAGGCTTCCTAATAAACTAACAAAGATCCCAATAGCATAAGCGCCTAATTGCAACAGCTCGTCAAACTTATCATTAAAAAAAGCAACTAATCCTAACAATAGCAATAATGAGCCTATTTTTTGAAAAAAACCAAATTGTTCTTTAAACAACAACACGCCTAAAAAAATCATCGTAAAAGGTGAGAACTGCCATAACACCTGTGTTGTAGTAGGAGAAATAGAATGCAAGCTTTCCGCAATTAAAAAGAAATTACCTGAAAGCCCCAATGTACCTAAGGCAATTAACCCCAAAGTCTTGGCATTGCAAGCGGTCAATTTTGGCAGTTTTTTTGCAAATCCAAGTACTAATAACAATCCTACACTCGCAACAACAAATCGAGCCCAAACCAATGTCTGGGCATCCATTACTTTCATGACTTGTTTTACTGCAATGGGTAAACTTCCCCACATCATCGTAGCGAGTAGTGCTAATACAAATCCTAAAATAGGCTTTTGAGTCATCAATTATTCCTCTTTTTTCCGTCTTGCCCGTGGATGCGCTTGATCGTAAACCGTTGCTAGATGTTGGAAATCTAGATGGGTATAGATTTGCGTGGTTGATAGCGAACTATGTCCCAGTAACTCTTGCACTGCACGCAAATCACCGCTCCCTTCTAGCATATGTGTTGCAAAAGAGTGGCGTAATTTATGTGGATTTAGATGCGTTGCTAGCCCTTGCTTTTTCCCCCATTTTTCCATAATCAACTGAATAGAACGGTGAGAAAGTCGGCCTCCACGGCGATTCAGAAATACTGCATTATCTTTCGGAGAAAAGCTAGCTCTAACTGCTAGCCAATTTTGCAATGCTGTGATAGCTTTTCGCCCAATTGGCACAATACGCTCTTTACTCCCTTTCCCGAATAAACGCACCTCTGCGCCCTCTAAATCCATATCGCCCAAATCAAGCCCTTGCAATTCAGACAAACGCAACCCTGAGCTATACATTAATTCCATCATAGCCAGATCGCGCACAGCCAACGGTCCTGTTTCTTCAATGTTTAATAATTCGCCAAGCTGTTCAGCATCTATATTTTTCGGTAAATGTTTCCCCACTTTTGGTGCTTTGATGCCAACAGCAGGATTCACTTTTAACACACCTTGCCCAACGAGAAACTGCAACCATTGACGAAGTGCAACAAGGCGCAATCCAATACTTTTAGCACTTAATCCTTGTTTGTGGCTTTGGCTAATCACCCAGCGCACAGCGCTGCTATCCACATCAATCCAGTCTTTTACGCCAGCTTGAAGAAAAAGTTCGCAAGATGCCATCAGTTGGCGTTGATAATTACTTAAAGTATGAGGGCTGGCTTGTTTTTCGATACGAAGGAAATCCCAATAAGGTTGGGTTTGGGCGAAAAGCGGATTAGAATTTTGCATACAAGCGGTAAGATTTTGTTTAGGATTTACTGATTTATGATAATGGCATATAACTTGAAAAAGTTACGCACGCATTGCGAATTTTATCTAAAAAACGACCGCTTGCGTGCGTAACGTGAAACGTTAAGCAAGATTTAACTGCCCAATTTTCACACCTACATGACCTAACGCCACAGGGCTTAAATACTGCCCTAAAAACTCAAACAATTCATCTAACACGGTAAACTGTTGCTGAACCTTAATATCGTCTTCAACCTTACGCACAAATTCATAAGTTGCCTGACCGTTCTCAATTTTTACCTCAAGCGTTAAATAAACCGTTTCAAAAAAATGGTTTACATTGCCCTCTTCACCTGGATCGCTTACTCGAACATTCCAATGATTGCTAAATAAAGTTTCAGTTTTTGACATTGTGTTTTCCTTTTATATAAAAATTATTGTGATGTTTCTTTAAATCCGACAGATTATTTGCTGTTCATAAGCGGCATCATTTTCTAGCTTAATTCCATCTTCATTAAAATCAGCGGTATGTTTATGGGTAAATCTGACTTTTTCTGTTGCGCCCATTTTAAACCATTCATATTCCGAATCAATATGGCCTATATCAATGGCTCGATAACCTAATTCGGATAAATTATAGGCTAACACTTTTGCCGTTGGTCCAAGCATAAGCAATATGAGACGATTTTCTGCATGCTGAATGATTGCTTGCTGAATTTGTTCAATGTAAGAATATGCATCTCTGGCAGGGCAAATAATTCGCTTAATGGAATGAGCATTATCAAATAAGTCATTTCCCACTCCAGAACGCGAAGTCACACCTTCAACAATCAATAAATCTTTATCTTGCCAAAGCTGTTTTAATTTCTCGAACCAACGAGCAGACTGGCTTTTATCTTGCCAATCGATATAAGGACGAGAGAGGAAAGTATTCCCATACTCACTCGCAGTACATACATTCTCATAATAAAGAGAATGATTGTTTAAATGAGTTCGCCAATAGCTTTGCGTTGAATCAATATAAGGTGAAAGTGAATCAAACATCGGTGGTAAACAAATCAATCGATTTTCATTGCTTTCCATGCGTAAAATATTTTCTAACTCTGCCGCCAATTTTGGATCATAATCTTGGTAAACAATCCAATTCCCTTTAATCAGGATAAATTCACCATCACCAAAACGAATCACTGAACATGGGTTTTGCAACATAAAATCCAAGGTTTCATCTACGGATTTCACCTTTATTTGACGTGGTAAAACTTTATGATTTGCCTGAGCAATAAGAGGTAATGTTTGAATTAGAACATCAATATCACAAAAATCACCTAATCGATGAGCCAACCAATAAGGTTTCTCACTCTTCAATTTATTCAACATTTGCTTAATGAAAGCCTTACGAATCAAATACATCTGACAATACGCAAGATTGTAATGTTCTATCCGTCGAAAAAGTGCCGAATTAATCCGCCCTTCTCCTTGATAAATCTTATCATCCCAAAACTCATGCTGACGTGAACATTCTAGTAACGCAAGCTGATATTGAGAACCTGCTAGATAACCATTCACATATTCTTGCAATGCACCAAAGTAATTTGGCGATAGCTGTAAATCTGCTTCCGCAACAATCGCAAATTCATTATCAGCAATCGTTTCATCTACCGCTATTTTCCGCCAACATTCAATATGTGAAAGCGTATTAGCGATTTCATCTACCGTGACTTCCCGATGTAAAATTGCTTTGGCTTTTGACAAATTAAATACGGTTTCACCACCAAGTTGAGATACCAACTCAGATGAAACAGAAACAACAGCCGTGTAATCACAGCCATCTGCTTGAGCCAAGAGATGAGCAAGTTCAGTTTTCTGACTTGGCAGATAAATCACAAATCCTTTCATAGATTCTATTCACTTGATAATAAAAAGCCCCATAAAGGGGCTATTTGAGATTATTGTAATACCGAAATATCTGCTACTTGTAAGAACAAGCCTTGTAACGTGTTTAAAATCGCTAAGCGGTTTTGGCGTAATGCTGGATCTTCAGCATTTACCATTACGTTATCAAAGAAACTATCTACCGGTGCGCGTAAGCTCGCTAATTTATCTAATACTGCCGTGTAATCGCCTTGTGCGATAAGCGGTTGTACTTCAGTGCGTAACGCAAGTACCGCTTCAGCAAGGGCTTTTTCTGCAGGCTCTACGCAAGCGGTCAAATTAATCTCGCCAATTGTCGCATCCGCTTTGGCTAAAATATTACTTACACGTTTATTTGCTGCCGCTAACGCTTCCGCTGAATCTAAAGTACGGAAGTGTGAAACCGCACGCACGCGCGCATCAAAATCAGCGGGACGAGTTGGACGACGCGCCAATACCGCTTGAATCACATCCACCGCAATGCCTTCATCTTGATACCATGCACGGAAACGACCGAGCATGAAGTCCACTACATCAGCAACCACGTTTTTATTCGTGAGTTTATCGCCGAAAAGTGCGGCTGATTTTTTCACTAAATCTTCTAAATCCAGTGGTAAGTTTTTCTCAACGATAATACGTAATGCACCTAATGCCGCACGACGCAATGCAAATGGGTCTGCGCTGCCTTTTGGTGCTTGGCCGATGCCGAAGATCCCCGTTAAGGTATCAAATTTATCCGCTAAAGCGACCGCACTTGCAACGAGTGATTTTGGTAACTCATCCCCCGCAAAGCGTGGCATATATTGCTCATTTAATGCCACTGCGACTTCTTCATCTTCACCATCATGGCGAGCATAGTGCATGCCCATTACGCCTTGCGTATCGGTGAATTCAAATACCATGTTGGTCATCAAGTCACATTTTGACAATAAACCTGCACGTTTTGCTTTCGCTTCATCTGCACCGATTTGTTTTGCAATTTCGCCAGCCAGTTGCTCAATGCGGTCAGTTTTGTCTTTCAATGTACCGAGTTGTTGTTGGAACAACACAGTTTCTAAACGTGGTAAACGATCAACCAGTTTTTGTTTTAAGTCAGTTTTGAAGAAGAATTCCGCATCGGTTAAACGTGGGCGAACCACTTTTTCGTTACCTTCAATAATCGCGGTTGGATCTTCTGGGTTGATGTTCGATACGAAAATAAAGTGCGGTAATAATTTGCCCTCTTTGTCATAAATCGGGAAATATTTTTGGTCGCCTTTCATGGTGTAAACCAAGGCTTCTGCAGGCACCGCTAAGAAGCGTTCTTCAAATCTTGCCGCTAATACATTTGGATATTCCACCAACGAAGTCACTTCTTCAAGCAAGCTTTCTTCAATATCAGCCACACCGCCAAGTGCGGTCGCTTTTGCTTGAGATTTTGCCAAAATTTCTGCTTTACGCTCATTGAAGTCCGCTACCACAGAACCTTTCTCACGTAATAATTGCGGGTATTGGTCAGCATGTTGAATTTCAAATTCTTTTTCGCCTAAGAAACGGTGTCCGCGAATAGTGCGCGCACTTGCCACACCTAAAATTTCGCCTTCGATTAACTCATCACCTAACAACATCGTCACGGTGTGAACCGGACGAATAAATTGCACAGTTTTGTCTGCCCAACGCATTGGTTTTGGAATTGGCAATTTCGCCAACGCATTTGCCACAATGTCGTTCAGCAAGTTTTTGGTCGGCTGACCTTCAATTTTTGCACGGTGAACAAGCCATTCACCTTTATCGGTGGCAATGCGCTCTGCTTGCTCAACAGTAATGCCACAACCGCGCGCCCAGCCTTCTGCCGCTTTAGTTGGTTTACCTTCCGCATCAAAAGCAGCTGACACTGCCGGCCCACGTTTTTCAATTTCTTTGCTTGGTTGTTGTGTCGCTAAGTTCAACACTTTCAACGCCAAACGACGCGGCGCCGCAAACCATTCGATTTTGTCGAATGATAACCCCGCTTGGTTTAATTCCGCCTCAACGTTATCCGCAAAAGAGGTTGCTAATGTTTTGAGAGCTTTTGGTGGCAGCTCTTCTGTGCCGATTTCTACTAGGAAGTTTTGGGTTGTCATTTTGTTTTCTCTGGTAAGGTGCGATTTGGCACCATTTTATTTTAATTTAATCTTTTTCAATAATGGCTTCACATTTCACCGGAAAATTAAGTGAATTTGCGATAAAACATGCCTGATGCGCATTTTCATGTAATGCCAATGCCTTAACGGCATCCGACTCACTTGAAATTCTCACACGAGGATTTAATGTTGCCGAAATGAAGCGTCCTGCATGCTCAGAACTGCCTTCATCCATAATCGCTATTGCTTCATCACGGTATTCTTGCACAATAATGTTATTAACAGCACAAAAATGTAAATACCATAATTTATGGCAAGCAGAAATAGAGGCTAATAACATATCTTCTGGATTCCAACGTGTTTTATCACCACGAAAAGCTGGATCAGAAGAACCTAAAATATTAGGTTTATTCAATGCCGAAGCAATAAAATCCCGCTCATACGCAGTATAAGAAGAAGTGCCCCGCCCTAAATTTCCAACCCACTCTACGGTAGTTTGATAAATATGTTGCTTCATTATATTTTCCGTTATCTCTTATAGAGTATGTAAATTAAGAAATTCATGTCCTATTTGATTATTTTCTTCGTTTTCACTTCTGCCAAATCTCCCCTAACCCCTCTTTGCTAAAGAGGGGATTGGATCTTTGCAGAGTTAAATATCTATGTTTTACTTTAACGTTTTTTGAAAGCAGATAATTTAATCTCTATTGAAATTAAAATGTAAATGAGCCAGTTACAATCAATTTACTCAAGAAATCCCCCTCTTTAGCAAAGAGGGGTAGGGGAGATTTGGCACCAGTTAATCCAACCTCATACTCAATCCGCCCGTACATTCTCCAAAAACAAATAAATCTGCTCGACTACCGCTTCAATTTCACGCATGACTTCATCATTGCTAAATCGCATCACCGTAAAACCAAGTGAATTTAATTCTGCATCTCGCAATGCATCTTTTTCCTGATAATCAGGTTCATAGTGCTGACTACCATCTAATTCGATAATCAGCTTTGCTTTCGCACAATAAAAATCAACGATATAACTTAAAAGTGGCTTTTGTCGATTAAATCGAAATCCTAATAATTGATCTCGATT
>FLSK01003038.1_pt1 | contig 84158 bp, 102 predicted proteins | sample 1550541 | NCBI WGS metagenome assembly FLSK01 (sample SAMEA4031773, study PRJEB14383) | metagenome | biome: human; feature: oral; material: saliva | place: Philippines | collected 2014
ATCGCTCAATACTGCTGACATAAAATGTCACTACTTAAAAAGTATAATGAATTTCTAGTTAGCACCTATTAAGACTTCAAAATTAAAAATATTTTTAAATCAAGTCAATCAACAAGTGCCCACACAGATTGTCTGATATGTTGTTAAAGAACAAAAATAAACGACGCACTGCTTTTTCTAAAGATTCACAACAGCGCGTCGTTGTGTGGGATGCATTATAGAGAAATCTCAAATCCTTGCAAGTCTTTTTTGCAAAAAATTTTAATTTTTTTACCGCTTGTTGAAAATTACGACAGCGAGTATAAATTCGCATCAACAAGCGGTCTATTTTTCTCCAAATTTTGCAAATTATAATTTGCTTAAATCTACTAGCGCATCTGGCTTAATATCTGCAATGGTGCGATTGCTCGTAAGTGTCATGGCTACACGCATTTCTTTTTTGAAAATATCCAACATATTTTCAACACCTTGACGACCTGCTGCACCTAATGCATAAACGAAAGAACGCCCAATCATTGTACAATCCGCACCTAAAGCAATCATGCGAACCACATCTAAGCCGTTACGAATGCCACTATCTGCAATAATTTTAATGTCTCCTTTCACTGCGTCTGCAATAGCAGGAAGGGCTCTTGCGCTAGAAAGTACACCATCTAACTGGCGACCGCCGTGGTTTGAAACCACAATGCCATCAGCCCCAAAACGTACCGCATCTTTTGCATCTTCAGGATCAAGAATTCCTTTAATTACCATTGGACCATCCCAAAACTCACGAATCCACTCTAAATCTTTCCACGAAATAGACGGATCAAAGTTTTCTGTTAACCAACCGATGTAATCATCTAAACCAATTTGTTTTCCAGTATAAATAGAAACATTGCCTAAAGTATGCGGTTTACCTTTAAGACCAACATCATATGCCCAATAAGGATGCGTAATGCCTTGTAATACACGGCGAATTTCTTTGTAAGGGCCGCTCATACCAGAATGCATATCGCGATAACGCGCACCAGGTGTGGGCATATCTACTGTAAAGACTAAAGTAGAACATCCTGCCGCTTTTGCGCGTTCAAGCGCATTTTTCATAAACCCACGATCTTTCAACACATAAAGCTGGAACCATAGTGGACGCTTAATTGCTGGCGCCACTTCTTCAATCGGGCAAATAGAAACCGTTGAAAGTGTAAATGGTACGCCTTTATTTTCTGCTGCCTGCGCAGCTTGAACCTCACCACGGCGCGCATACATACCGCAAGCCCCTACTGGTGCAAGTGTTACTGGCATAGAGAGCTTTTCACCAAATAGCTCAATTTCAGTATCTAGTTCTGACATATCTTTTAATACGCGCTGTCTTAACGCGATATTGGCTAAATCACTAACATTACGAGCTAAGGTTTGTTCGGAATAAGAGCCACCATCAGCATAGTGGAACATAAATGGAGGAACGCGACGACGCGCAGCTTCGCGATAGTCATTTGCGGATGAGATAATCATGTTAACCTCTTGTTGAAAGGAAGTAAAAAAAGAGGCATGAGTGTAACAGTATTATAAATAATGTAAATAATAATTATTTCTATTTGTGATCTTTATCACGATTTAACATATGTTCTTACACCTGAAAAAACAAGCGGTAAATTTCTTAACACATTTTGCAAATGACTCATAAAATCTGACCGCTTGCAAAAACAAAAACCCCAACCAGAAAGGTTGGGGTTTATCATATTTATCTTCTTCTCGAAAGCTGTGAGCTAACAATATCGTAAACACGTAGTTTTGCGATTTCGCGAGAAAGTTTTGCTGAAAGGTCAACATCGTTGGCCTTGCTTAAGCTTTCTTCTACTTTACGTTTAGCTGCTAAGATGCGTTGTTGATCAAGTTCTTCGCCTCGAATCGCCACATCTGCTAGTACGGTAACTACTGTTGGCTGTACTTCTAAGAAGCCACCTGAAACATAAATAAATGATTCATTGCCATCAGATAAGGTGTATTTCACCATACCTGGTTTGATTGCGGTTAATAATGGGGTATGCCCTGCATACACACCTAACTCACCATCAATCCCAGTTACTCGTACGCTAACAACTTGCCCTGAGAAAATTTTTTGCTCTGCACTGACTACGTTAAGTTCAAATTGAGATGCCATTTTGTTCTCCTTGCGTTCCTATGAAGTTAGGGAACAATTACATCTTACTTGCTCTTTCCACAACTTCGTCAATTGAGCCTGCCATATAGAACGCTTGTTCTGGAATATGGTCAAATTCGCCTTCTAAAATACCTTTAAAGCCACGGATTGTGTCTTTTAATGATACATATTTACCTGGTGTACCGTTGAATACTTCAGCAACGAAGAACGGTTGTGATAAGAAACGTTCAATTTTACGTGCACGTGCTACCACTAATTTATCTTCTTCAGATAACTCGTCCATACCAAGAATTGCGATGATATCTTTTAACTCTTTATAACGTTGTAATGTACCTTGTACACCACGTGCTACGTTATAGTGTTCTTCACCCACCACTAATGGATCTAATTGACGTGAAGTTGAGTCTAATGGGTCAACCGCTGGGTAAATACCAAGTGATGCGATGTTACGACTTAATACGACTGTTGAGTCTAAGTGCGCAAAGGTTGTCGCTGGCGATGGGTCTGTTAAGTCATCCGCTGGTACATACACCGCTTGTACAGAGGTGATAGAACCCGTTTTGGTTGAGGTGATACGTTCTTGTAACACACCCATTTCTTCTGCCAATGTTGGTTGGTAACCTACCGCAGATGGCATACGACCTAATAATGCAGATACTTCAGTACCAGCAAGGGTATAACGATAGATATTATCTACGAAGAATAATACATCACGACCTTCATCACGGAATTTTTCAGCCATGGTTAAGCCTGTTAATGCTACACGTAAACGGTTACCTGGTGGCTCATTCATTTGTCCGTAAACTAATGATACTTTATCTAATACGTTAGAGTCTGTCATTTCATGATAGAAGTCGTTACCTTCACGAGTACGCTCACCAACACCTGCAAACACTGAGTAACCTGAGTGCTCGATCGCGATGTTACGGATTAATTCCATCATGTTAACGGTTTTACCTACACCCGCACCACCGAATAAACCAACTTTACCACCTTTTGCAAATGGACAAATTAAGTCGATAACTTTGATACCGGTTTCAAGTAATTCCGTACTGTTTGATTGTTCTTCGTAGCTTGGTGCTGCACGATGAATATCCCAGCGTTCTTCTTCGCCGATAGGACCTTTTTCATCGATTGGCTCACCTAACACGTTCATAATACGACCCAATGTTTTAGTACCCACTGGTACTTGAATTGGGTTGTGAGTATTTTCAACTTTTAAGCCACGTTTTAAACCGTCTGATGTACCGAGTGCGATACAACGAACCAGTCCACCACCTAATTGTTGTTGGACTTCAAGCGTTAAACCTGATTCTACTTTTAACGCATCATATACTTTTGGTACTGCATCTTGTGGGAATTCAACGTCAATCACCGCACCGATGATCTGTACAATTTTTCCTGTTGCCATTACCGTTCCTCTTTTCTCTAAATTGCTGCCGCACCGGCGACAATTTCATTTAATTCATTTGTAATGCTTGCTTGGCGAGCTTTGTTGTACACTAATTGTAATTCATCAATTAAAGTACCCGCGTTGTCTGTTGCGGCTTTCATTGCTACCATTCGAGCGGCTTGTTCAGAAGCAAGGTTATCTACAATCGCTTGATACACCTGAGTTTCCAAGTAACGAACTAATAAACTATCCAACAATACTTGTGGATTTGGTTCATAAATATAATCCCATGAACCTTTAGTCTCTAATTCGTCATCTGCTAATTTTGGTAACGGAAGTAATTGTGCGATAACCGGTTTTTGTGACATTGTGTTTTCAAAACGGTTATACGCCACAAACACTGCATCCACTTCTTCATTGCGGTAGGCATCAATCATTTCATTTACGATACCCACAATACGTTCCATTTCAGGATTATCGCCTAAACCAATAACTTGAGAACGCACATTTAAACCAAGACTTTGGTAAAAACTTACCGCTTTTGAACCTACTAAGCCAAGCTCTGCACTAACGTTTTTATCTTTCCATGTTTTAAATTCATTCAATGTTGCTTTGAATAAATTGATGTTAAGACCGCCACATAAGCCGCGGTCTGTAGATACGATTAAGTAACCTACTTTTTTAATCTCACGTTCAGTTAAAAACGGGTGCTTATAACCAATGCTGCCTTTTGCAATATGGCTGATCACCTTACGGATAGTTTCCGAATACGGGCGAGAAGCCGACATACGCTCTTGCGTTTTACGCATTTTAGAGGTTGCAACCATTTCCATTGCTTTCGTAATTTTTTGCGTATTACGAACACTCGCAATTTTGGTTCTTATCTCTTTCGCACCTGCCATAATCTTTCTCCGCTAGTTAGTGATTACCATGCACCGTTCTTTTTGAAGTTCTCAACGATAGCTTTTAATTGATCCTTGATTGAATCGTTATAATCGCCAGATTTTGCTAAATCCTTCATAAAATCAGCATGGTTGCTATTAGCGTAAGCCAATAATGCAGATTCAAATGAGCCAATACGCTCAACATCTACATCATCTAAGTGGCCAAATTCAGCAGCAAATAAAACAAGCGCTTGTTCACTTACTGGCATTGGCGCAAATTGTTTTTGTTTCAACAATTCTGTTACTTTTTGACCGTGAGAAAGTTGTTTACGAGTTGCATCATCTAAATCTGACGCGAACTGTGCAAACGCTGCTAATTCACGATATTGCGCTAATGCAGTACGGATACCGCCTGATAATTTTTTAATTACTTTGGTTTGTGCCGCAGAACCTACACGAGAAACAGAGATACCAGGGTTTACCGCAGGACGAATACCTGAGTTAAATAAGTTAGATTCTAAGAAAATCTGACCATCGGTAATCGAAATTACGTTTGTCGGTACGAATGCTGAAACGTCACCCGCTTGAGTTTCAATAATTGGTAATGCCGTTAAAGAACCTGTTTGACCTTTTACTGCGCCATTAGTGAAACGTTCTACATAATCTGCATTTACGCGTGCTGCACGCTCTAGTAAACGAGAGTGTAGGTAGAATACATCCCCTGGGAATGCTTCACGACCTGGTGGACGACGTAATAATAATGAAATTTGACGGTAAGCAACTGCTTGTTTAGATAAATCATCATAAACAATTAACGCATCTTCACCACGGTCACGGAAGTACTCACCCATTGCACAACCAGAGTATGGTGCAAGGTATTGTAATGCCGCAGATTCAGATGCAGATGCCACTACAACGATAGTATTTGCTAATGCACCGTGTTCTTCTAATTTACGCACAACGTTCGCAATAGTTGAAGCTTTTTGACCAATCGCAACGTAGATACATTTTACACCAGAATCTTTTTGCGCAATGATCGCATCGATTGCTAATGCTGTTTTACCGGTTTGACGGTCACCGATAATTAACTCACGTTGACCACGACCAATTGGTACCATTGAGTCAACCGCTTTATAACCGGTTTGAACAGGTTGATCTACTGATTGACGGTCGATAACACCTGGTGCAATTACTTCTACTGGAGAGAAGCCATCGTGTTCTACTTCACCTTTACCATCAATTGGCTGACCTAAAGTGTTTACCACACGGCCCAATAAACCGCGACCTACTGGTACTTCTAAAATACGACCGGTACATTTTACTGTCATGCCTTCTGCTAAATCAGCATAAGGGCCCATCACTACCGCACCAACAGAATCACGTTCTAAGTTTAATGCGATTGCGTAACGGTTGCCTGGTAATTCGATCATCTCACCTTGCATTACATCTGCAAGACCGTGAACACGAATAATACCATCGCTTACAGAAACAATTGTCCCTGTGCTTTGTGCTTCGCTTGCCACATTAAACTGGGCAATGCGTTTTTTAATCAATTCACTAATTTCAGTTGAATTTAGTTGCATTTTTTATTCCTCTTACAAGCTCAACGCTTGATTTAAGCGGTTTAATTGCCCACGGCTACTACCGTCAATGACGACATCATCATACTGAATGATTACCCCTGCAATAACAGATGGGTCAATTTGGCTATTTAAACGCACTTTTTTACCTAAGCGTTTTTCCATCGCTTGAGCGATTTTCTTTTCTTGTGCTTGACTTAATTCGCTAGCTGAAACCACTAACACTTCTTTTACCGCTTCATGCTCTGCACGAAGTTCGCTAAATTGCGCGAGTACGGATGGAAGGATTGCAAGGCGTTTATTTTCAGCCATCACACGAATAAAATTTTGCCCATATTGATCTAGCTGGTCACCGCAGACATTGCAAAAAAACTCTGCAATTTGACCGCTTGCAAGCGAAGATGAGAGATAATCTGCCACCTGCTCATTTTCCGCTACTGCGGCTGAAAAGGTAAGCATCGCTTGCCATTTATCCAACTGACCTTGTTCTAAAGCAAAATCAAACGCTGCTTTAGCGTAGGGGCGAGCTACTGTACTATATTCTGACATCTGCCCCACCTTATTATAGTTCTGCAACTAGCTTATCAATAATGTCATTGTTTGCCGCTTCATCAATAGAACGACCCACAATTTTCTCTGCACCAGCCACAGCTAATGCTGCTACTTTTTGACGAAGCTCTTCTTGAACACGTTTACGTTCGCTTTCAACTTCCGCACGACCTTGTTCAATAATACGCAGACGTTCCACCTCAGCCTCTGCTTGCACAGATTCTAAAATTTCATTACGTCTTTTCGTTGCTAAATCAATAATTTTTTGAGCTTCTTCTTTAGCTTTAAGGATTTCTTTATCCGCTTCAGCTTTTGAGTCTGCTTGCTCTTGTTTCGCTTTTTCCGCTGATGCTAAAGCGTTAGCTATATTTGCTTGACGCTCTTCAATCGCTTTAATAAGCGGTGGCCATACATATTTCATACAGAACGCCACAAAAAGGACGAACGCAATAAGTTGACCAATTAGTGTTGCATTTAAGTTCACAACGCCTCCTATAAAGTTAGTTAAATTACCCGAAGGTAACGCCTATTATTTATAGGGATTAGCCTAATAAACCGATGAATGGGTTTGCGAAGATGAATAATAATGCAATACCAACAGCGATCATTGCGATAGCATCTAAAAGACCAGCAACGATGAACATTTTAGTTTGTAAGCTGCTTGCTAATTCAGGTTGACGAGCAGAAGACTCTAAAAATTTACCACCTAAAAGTGCAAAGCCAATTGCAGTACCAAGTGCTGCGAAAGCTAATAAAATTGATGCACCAATAATAGTTGCTGTGATTACTGATTCCATAATGTTCTCCATTAAAAGATTGAGGAATTAGCCTCTCGGCTAAGGTTTTGTTTAAGTTAAAGAAAAATACAAGCGGTCTAATTTTTGCAAAATTTCACTAAAATTCCACCGCTTATGGGTTCGTTTAATGATCCGCTTTGTTATAAGCGATACTCAAGTAAACAATCGTTAGCATCATAAAGATAAAGGCTTGGAGCGTAATAACCAAAATGTGGAAAATTGCCCAAACTAAATGCAATGGGATACCCAATGCTTGCAATGCAAAATTGTCTGCCATATACATTACTGCAATTAAGATGAAGATTAACTCACCTGCATACATATTACCGAATAGACGGAATGCCAATGAAATCGGTTTTGCTAATAATGTTACGCTTTCAAGAATGAAGTTGACAGGAATAAATGCCCAGTGATTAAAAGGGTGGAGCGTATATTCTTTTACTAAACCACTAAAGCCTTTTGATTTCACTGTGTAGAAAAGGATTAAGCCGAATACACAGATTGACATACCGAGTGTTGCACTAATATCTGCAGTTGGTACAGCACGTAAATAGTGGACACCGAATAATCCAGCGAATTGAGGAAGAAAATCAACAGGAACTAAGTCGATGGCATTCATCACAAAAACCCAACAGAAAATGGTTAATGCTAATGCAGCCACTTTATGACGGATATGGTGAGAGGCGTGAAGGTTATCTTTTACTAAACCATCAACCCAGCCTACAACGATTTCAACAAAACATTGTAATTTACCCGGTACGCCCGTTGTCGCATTTTTTGCCACTTTACGGAATACATATAAGAAAATGAGTGCTGATACGATCGAGAAGAATAACGTATCTAAATGCACGTTCCAAAAGCCATCACCTGTCGTTGCAAACGTAAGGTGGTGACCAATATATTCAGCAGTATTTCCAGCCATAATAAGTCCTTGATAAGGTAAAGGTAAATTTAAAATTGTTTGGACAACCACATCGGAATGAGGTTATTCAATAAAAGCGTTATAAAATATCCGGCAAAAAAAGGAATTGCTTGAAAATTTGGGATTCCCAGAAAACTAACAACAAGCCCTGACACAACGATAAACCACTTAATTCCTTCGCCTTGATAAAACGCGGTCATTTTTTTTGCTTGTTTGACTAATTTTCTAAAGAAAACCCAATAAACAAAAAAATAGTGGGCAATAAATATAATTAAAGAACCACTTAACACAGAAAGCATCGCTTGGGGTTGCCAAAACTGCGTAATGACAATCATCAATCCAATCAATACTAATTGAATTTTACAGGCTTTTAGGTACCGTTGTTTTGCACGATTGATTACAGCAGACATCGCTTAATTTCTCATTTTAAAAATAGGCGAAACTCGCCTCTGTAAATCAATAAAAATCAACCCTAAATTATACGGAACCTTACGGAGTATTCAACCAAAAAATACGCAATTCTGGGCATAATTTTAAATAAATTGTTAAAAATTCGTTAATTTTCAGCCAAACTAGTTAAAAACTGAAAAATTTCTCCAAAAATGGGCATTTTTATTACGCTTTCAAACATTACTTTTCTAAAAATTGACCTAAGACTGTTTGTAAAATAGCGACCATTTCTTCAGCAGATTCTTGACGACCTCGTCGAATCCATTCATCGAGTCCACCAAAGCAGATCCCCATGGTCATTGATTTTGCATAAGCTTGAGTATTTGGTTGCTCTGGCTGGGCACCAGTGACTGTGCGTAAATAATATAAAAGAGGTGAGAAAGATTTTGCTGATAAAGTAAATCAACCACTTCATGTAGATGATCAATAGATTTAAACATTGCAATCAATTTTTCTTGCGTGCTTTGAGCCTGATATTTTGAAAATTCATCCATTGACTTTTCAAAGAGATATTTCACTAACAGATCCTCTTTAGAGTCAAAATTACGATAAAACGAAATTCGACTCACACCCGCTAATTTTGAAATTTCAGTAATAGTAATCTCTTCAAAGGGTTTCTTTCGCATCAAGATAAACAACGCCTCGGTGAGGCTTTCTTTTATCACAAAGTTCAAATTTTTTTTCATACTGTTACATTTCTGTGAGTTTGTTTCAGTTTTGGGCGAAAGTGTTGACGGTTATTTTTAAATCCCGAAAAATACGCCCAGTTTTAACGCATCATTTAGACGTTTATTTTTTAACTACTCGGAGAGACTCATGAAAAATTTAGTGAGCAAAATGTTAGTTTTAGTGGTTGTTGCTTCATCAGTGACAGCTTGTGGGCTGAGAGGTTCACAGCGAGATACCGCAACAGGTGCCGTACTTGGTGGCGTAGCCGGCGGACTAATTGGAGGCAATACTACCTCTACTGTGGTCGGTGCAGCAGTTGGTGGCTTAGTCGGTAGCCAGTGGAATCGTTAATCACCTTTATGTGAGGTCACTATGAAAAAATGGATCGTAAAAGGCATTGTATTAAGCTTATTTATGGGGGCTAATGCACAAGCATTAACACGTTCGCAACATGATACTGCGGTGGGTGCAATATTAGGTGGGGTTGCCGGCGCAGCGGTGGGCAATGATGTCACCTCAACCATGGCTGGCGCGGCACTCGGTGGTGTAGTTGGTAGCCAATGGAATGCGCATAAAGAAGAAAAAAGATGCCGTGCTGAGCGTGAAAGAGAACATCGCCATCATTACGAAGGCTTCCGCCCTGCGCGTTATGAATATGATGATTTTGATGATCGCCACCACAGACCACATGGACCAAAACACCATAAACATAAACCACATCATCACGATGATGATTAAATCAAAATAAATTCATTCAGTTAGCAAAATCCAAATAACTTTATTCAATCCAATGAACCAAACGGCTAAGCTTTATGACAAAGTTTAGCCGTTTTATTTTACCGTTTTTTAGCCTTTTAGACGTCTAGACATATACAAGCGGTCATTTTTTACTTACAATCGGCAAAAAATTTAAAAAGGATATTTTTGTGTTAGAACAACTCTTAATGAGCCTTCCATTTATGGATGCTGCACGTGCTAAGCTCGTGATTGATGCTTTTTGGCCAATGGTTGAAGCTGCCGTGCTAGTTTCCATTCCCCTTGCGATTGCTTCTTTTATTATTGGGATGATTATTGCCGTGGTGGTTGCGCTCATCCGCATTTCGCCGTCTAACGGTATTGTTCATCGTCTATTGCTTGCATTTGTGAAAGGCTATATTTCTATCATTCGTGGCACACCAATGTTGGTGCAAATTTCTGTGGTGTTCTATGGTTTGCCTGCTATTGGTGTTTTCATCGACCCAATTCCAGCTGCGATTATCGGCTTCTCGCTAAATATTGGGGCTTATGGTTCAGAAACGGTGCGTGCTGCCATTTCCTCCGTGCCAAAAGGACAATGGGAAGCGGGCTTTACCATCGGCATGACCTATATGCAAACCTTCCGCCGCATTATTGCGCCACAAGCATTTCGCGTTGCCGTGCCGCCATTAAGTAACACTTTTATTGGTTTATTTAAAGACACCTCGCTTGCCTCGGTAGTTACCGTTACTGAAATGTTCCGTGTTGCTCAACAAATGGCCAATATGTCTTATGACTTTTTGCCTGTTTATATTGAAGCTGGGCTAATTTATTGGTGCTTCTGCTGGGTACTCTTTTTAATTCAAGCGAAACTAGAACATCGCTTTAACCGATTTGTGGCGAACTAAGATGATTAAAATAAGCAATATTCACAAAACCTTTGGTGAAAATACCATTTTAAAAGGGATTGATTTAAACATTGAAAAAGGGCAAGTGGTGGTCATTTTAGGACCTTCCGGCTCAGGAAAAACTACTTTTTTGCGCTGTTTAAATGCGCTAGAAATGCCAGAGCAAGGCACAATCACATTTGAAGATGGTGCGCCATTAATGATTGATTTTGGTAAAAAACCGAACAAAAAAGAGATTCTTGCCTTGCGCCGTAAATCAGGCATGGTATTCCAAAACTATAATCTATTTCCGCATAAAACTGCGCTCGAAAATGTGATGGAAGGGCCTGTTTTTGTTCAAGGGAAAAACACAGCTCAAGCAAAATCTGAGGCTTTAGCTTTATTAGCGAAAGTGGGGTTATCTGATAAAGTGAATCTATACCCATTTCAGCTTTCTGGTGGGCAGCAACAACGTGTAGGGATTGCCCGTGCATTGGCGATTCAACCTGCTTTAATGCTTTTTGATGAGCCCACTTCCGCACTTGACCCTGAATTAGTGCAAGATGTGCTCAATACCATGAAAGCACTTGCCAATGATGGTTGGACAATGGCGGTGGTAACACACGAGATCAAATTCGCATTAGATGTCGCGGATATTGTGATTGTGATGGATGGTGGCGTGATTGTTGAACAAGGTTCGCCAGATCAACTATTTAATCATCCTCAACATGAGCGGACTAAACGCTTCTTGCAACAAATTCGAGCATAGTCCTATAAACAAGCGGTCTGATTTTGTAAAAGTTTTGCAAATTTAGACCGCTTGTCTTTTGAGCAGGGAACTTCATCCCCATTTTAGCTACTCATGTTTACCATCCCTCGATAAAAAGGAAACTGATATGGACTTTAACAACATTTTAAATCAGGTGCTTAACGTAGCAAAAGAAACCTTCAACAACACTAAAAACGGCAACAGTACGCAAGATAAAATCACCAAAGTCGGTGGTGGCGCGGCGGCACTTGGGTTGCTTTCTATGTTTTTAGGCAGAAAAGGCGGAGCAGGTTTAGCTAAATTAGGATCACTGGCAGCATTAGGCAGCCTTGCTTACCAAGCTTATCAAAAATACCAAGCACAGAATCAGCCTGCACAAGAGGCGTTAAATGAAAGTGCATTTCAGCTGACCGATCAGGCAAATATTATTTTACAAGCCATGATTTCTGCCGCTGCAGCTGATGGTGAAATTACGGAGAAAGAACGCCAAGCCATTCTTCAAGAAGCAGGCGACGATGTAGAAGTGCAACAATGGCTAAATCAAGCGATGGCCAATCCATTAAGTGCTGCACAAATTGGGGCAAAAGTGGAAAATAATCCAGCAATCGCAGCGCAAGTTTATTTAGCCGCTCGCGTTGTGTGCAAAGAATTAAGTCGCAAAGAAATTATCTTCTTGGCAAATCTTGCAGAAGCCTTACATTTAGATGAAGCGCTAGTTGAGCAGCTCGAAGCGCAAGCAGGATTATAAGAAACTAAAGGAGAGGTTAACCTCTCCTTTTTTCCATCTAGCGAATTAACGCTTTTGGTTCTTCCACATTTTTCAATAAGGCATATTTTTCAATCCAACCAATCACACCGTCTAAATTTTCTTTCTTCATTAAGTTGGTAAAGATAAATGGTTGACCATTACGCATACGACGAGCATCACGTTCCATGATGCTTAAGTCAGCACCAACGAATGGTGCTAGGTCTGTTTTGTTAATCACTAACAAATCTGAACGAGTGATACCTGGTCCACCTTTGCGAGGGATTTTCTCGCCTTGTGCCACGTCAATCACGAAAATTGTCACATCAGCTAAATCGGGGCTAAAGGTGGCAGATAAGTTATCACCACCAGATTCAATAAACACGATTTCTACATCAGGAAAACGAGCAACCATTTCATCGACTGCTTCTAAGTTCATTGACGCATCTTCACGAATTGCCGTATGCGGGCAACCGCCTGTTTCCACGCCCATGATGCGCTCTGACGGAAGTAGGCTATTTTTCGTTAAAAATTCCGCATCTTCTTGGGTATAAATATCGTTAGTAATGACTGCCACGCTGTAGCGACTTGCGATTTCACGAGTCAGTTTTTCAATTAACGCCGTTTTGCCCGCGCCAACAGGGCCTGCCACGCCGATTTTAATGTAGTTACGCATAATGTTCCTTTTGTGTGGATTATTGTAGAGGCTCATTCTTATCACCTCTGCAATATGTAAAAATTCAATAAAAAACGACCGCTCTTACGACATATAAAGTCGCGTATAAAGCACTTCGTGCTGCATGGAACGGATGTCATTTGCGAGAGTTGCTGCACCTAGCCAATCAAGATTGGGCTCAAGGCTTAATTCGACAGCTTGCAAGAGCGCACTACGCAAATCAAACAGAATATCCTGCCCGTCCATTTGGCTGAGCGGAATGAGTTTCACGCCATTGGTAATGGTACCAACTGCCGCATTGTAGTAAAACGCATACAGGGTATCCGCTTTGCTGAGTCCCATCGCTTGCGCCACCATAGCAAACACAATCGGGAAATAGCCTTGCACGGTTTTATTCTGAATCGCTTGCTGAAATTGGCTCAACATTGGGTGTTGTTCATAGCGGATAAAAATTTTTAATAACCGTACGCCAAGTTTAAAACTGCCTTCGCGGCTTTCTCGCGCAATTTTGGTCGCAGATAACGAATAGTCTAATTCGCACAAGCGGTCAAAATCATTGGTAGCCATGGCTTCAAATGCGAGCGAAAGATAAGCGCCATCGTTATACACCCAGTTTTGCAAAAGCTGGGTTTGCACATATTCTTCTAGGCTTGGTTTCGTCGAAACAATACCTTGTTGAACAAAGGTTTCTAAACCATTTGAATGGTTAAAGCCCCCGATTGGCAAAGTGGGGTCAACCAAGTGCAACAATGCGCCTAAATCGGCCAGGCTTCGGTTTAATGTTGGTGCCAATTGCCGTCTCCATGATGGTGATAGCCATGATGATCGTGCGAATGACTATGAGAATGCCCGTGCCCTTGTGCAGAATTTGCTCTTAACGCTTGGCTTAAACGGCGTTCAGCTTTTTGCGGATGAAATCCCGCCGCTTGTAACCATTCAAACATTGGCTTATCGTAAGGTAATGTCACTTCATCACCATCTAAAAAGAGTGGCGAATGTTTATTACCGATCTCATAACAAGCGCGAGCCATTTCAGGCAAGGTTTTCGGAGACAGCACGATTACTTCACTCGGTAAAATTTCAATCGCAATCACTAATTCATCGCTGATAAATACCACATCATCGTGTTTTAAACGTTGCCCTTCTTTGAGTAGGCGAAATGCCACTTCACGCCCTGTATTCGTCGTTTTACGCAGAATATTGCGCTCACTCTCATACCACTGCAATGCCACGCGTTCAATGGTTTGATGTGTAATTTTGCCCTCAGCTTGAAGGCTAGTTAAATCGCCTAAAATGGTATCCATAATGGGCAGAATTGGATTAATGATTTTCATTTTTTGTATAACTTATTTTCTTCGCTAATTGAGGCTGCCAAATCTCCCCTCCCCCTCTTTGCTAAAGAGGGGATTTTCTTTATGAATTTGCTGTAACCTGACTAATTTATATTTGCCATATCAAAGTAGAACAATGATGTAAAATCTCGCTCATTCTTTCCCCTCTTTAGCAAAGAGGGGTAGGGGAGATTTGGCAGAAGAAAAAACAGAGAAATTAGGTTATTTAGACCAATTTCGTAACGCCACAAAAATGGTTACAAAGTTGGCTTTGTCTCGCTTAAAACTTCATATTTTTCATTCATCTCTGCTGCCCAAGCGGTTAAATTTGGAAATTCTTTTGCAAGATCTAATCCAATTTTTTCTGCTCTAAATAAGAACCAATCAATGACTGCAACTGCCGTTAACGTACCAATATTTAATTCCGTGCCAAATTGTTTTAAATCTTGCTCAAGTCTTGCAAAACTTTGACGATTACGTTCGGTTAGTTGTTGATGGCGAGCTGTCCACCATTCACTTTCAGGGCGAAGCATTTTTTCAGCCATCATCGGCACGGTGTTTTCCATAATGCCATCCGCCAAGTTATGTAAGGCGAGCGCCGCCCAACGTGGCTTGCCACTTTCTGGAATGAGTTTAGGCTCTACCTTGCCTTTTTGGTCGAGATATTCGCAAATGAGCAAACTGCCATAAAGCCAATTACCACAATTACGTTCTAACGCAGGCACACGACCCAATGGGTTGGCTTGATTATGCGGAGAGCTTGCATCAAATGATGAACCAATTTTAATCAGTTCTGTTTTGTCTAAGAGTTGTTGATATTTCAACGTTACCAGCACTTTACGTACATAGGGGCTGGTAGTGGAGTACCAAAGCTTCATTGTAAATTCTCCTTAAAATTTGACCGCTTTTTTCTGCTTAGAACATAAAATATCGTTGTCCTAATGGCACCGTATCCACGGGTTCGCAGGTAATTAGTTCACCATCTACACGCACTTCATAGCGTTCTGGATCTACCGTGATTTCAGGCGTAGCATTGTTGTGAACGAGATCTTTTTTACCCACACTGCGGCAGCCTTTCACGGCAATGGTTTCTTTGTGTAAACCGAATTTCGCACGAATATTGGCTTTCTCAGCAGCTTGTGAAACAAAGAATACCGCGGTTTGTGCTGTTGCTAAGCCTTGCGCACCGTACATTGGGCGGTAGAATACAGGTTGCGGTGTTGGAATAGAGGCATTTGGGTCGCCCATTTTTGCGTAGCTGATAAAGCCTTTTTTAATTACCACTTCAGGTTTTACCCCAAAGAACATCGGTTTCCATAACACAATATCCGCAATTTTGCCCACTTCTAACGAACCAATATGATCTGAAATACCATGTGCAATTGCTGGGTTGATGGTGTATTTTGCGATATAGCGTTTAATACGGAAGTTATCGTTTCCTTCATTGCCTAGCTCACCACGTTGCATTTTCATTTTATCTGCCGTTTGCCATGTACGAATAACAACTTCGCCAATACGTCCCATTGCTTGAGAGTCTGAACTCATAATTGAGAAGACGCCCATATCATGCAAAATATCTTCCGCAGCAATAGTTTCAGGACGGATACGACTATCGGCAAATGCCACGTCTTCTGGCACGCGTTTATCTAAGTGATGGCAAACCATCAACATATCCAAATGTTCATCAATGGTGTTTTTCGTAAACGGACGAGTCGGGTTGGTTGAAGCGGGTAAAACGTTTGGATACATCGCCGCTTTAATGATGTCTGGCGCATGGCCGCCGCCCGCTCCTTCCGTGTGGAAGGTGTGAATCACACGTCCATCAATTGCTTTCATGGTATCTTCTAAGAAGCCACTTTCATTTAGTGTATCGGTGTGAATTGCTACTTGAATATCCATTTCATCTGCGACTTTTAATGCAGAATCAATTACTGCAGGCGTTGCGCCCCAGTCTTCGTGGATTTTTAAGCCTAATGCGCCCGCTTCAATTTGTTCACGTAGCGGATCTAAGGTTGAACAGTTTCCTTTACCAAAAAAGCCCACATTGACTGGTAATGCTTCTGCCGCTTGGAACATGCGTTCCATATACCATGCGCCCGGTGTACAAGTCGTTGCGTGCGTACCATCAGCAGGGCCTGTTCCACCACCAATTAGCGTGGTAACGCCACTTTCAATCGCATGCTGTGCTTGTTGAGGGCAAATAAAGTGAATATGGGTATCGATACCGCCAGCGGTCGCAATTAAATGTGCACCGTTATGTACTTCTGTGCTTGCGCCGATAATCATATTTGGCGTGACGTTATCCATGGTGTCAGGGTTACCCGCTTGTCCGATACCGACAATACGACCATCGCGAATACCAATATCGGCTTTGATAATGCCTAATTTAGCATCAATAATCATCACGTTGGTAATCACAAAATCCAATACATTCGGATTGTCACGAGTTGCGGTGCCGCTTTGCGCCATGCCGTCGCGCACACTTTTACCGCCACCAAATTTACACTCATCACCTTTGGTTAATAAATCTTGTTCAATGGTTGCCCATAAATTGGTATCGCCTAAACGGACTTTATCGCCAACGGTTGGACCATAAGTTGCTACATATTGAGCTCGTGAAATTGTTAATGCCATCTTGCCCTACCTTATAATTTGCCATCAATTTGATTATGGAAGCCGTAAATAGTTTGCGAGCCACCAAAAGCGACTAATTCTACCGATTTTACTTCACCTGGTTCAAAACGTACTGCGTTGCCAGATGGAACATTTAAGCGCATTCCACGTGCTAAAGTGCGGTCAAATTTAAGGGCGTTATTGGTTTCAAAGAAATGGTAATGGGAACCGACTTGAATTGGGCGGTCGCCTGAATTGGTTACTTCGATTGTGACGGTTTTTCTGCCGACATTGGCAATAATATCGCCTTCAGCTAATTGGTATTCACCTGGGATCATTTTATTTAAATCCTTCTATTTTAAAATTTTTATGAAAGCCCCCCTCTTTGAAAAAGAGGGGCTGGGGGAGATTTTTTTGCGTTATAACTTTACGTACAAGGTCGAATTTTCTTCTGCCAAATCTCCCCTTCCCCTCTTTGCTAAAGAGGGGGAATTTTCTTTTATCTAATCGGATTGTGCACGGTAACAAGCTTCGTGCCATCTGGGAAAGTTGCTTCAATTTGTACTTCGTGTACCATCTCAGCGACACCTTCCATCACATCGTCAACGGTGAGCAGGGTTGCGCCATATTGCATGACTTCCGCTACGCTCATACCATCTCTTGCCGCTTCTTGTAAATGGCTGGCAATGTACGCGATTGCCTCAGGATAGTTTAATTTTACGCCACGCGCTTTGCGTTTTGTGGCTAGCTCGCCGGCTAAAAAGAGCATCAATTTCTCTTGTTCTCTTGATGTTAAATGCATATAAACCTTCTTTATGTGATTGTTTTGTCAAATTTTACGCCTTTCGGCGTAATTTATCTATGGCTTAGGATAAGCTCCAACACGATTGGAATAGGTTAGAAACGCACGATTCTATCGGCTAAATTTTTGCTAAATGCGAGATCATGCGTAGCAATAATCATGGGCAGTGGTAAGTCCTTTAATAAAGCGGTTAATTTTGCTTTATTTTTTGCATCTAGCCCATTAGTTGGCTCATCTAATAACAACACTTGCGGTTGCATGGCTAGCACGCCCGCTAATGCGGTAAAGTTTTTTTCTCCCCCAGAAAGCAAATTGACTGGACGATCTTTAAGATGCGTGATGCCTAATTTTTCAAGTTGTATCAGCGCAATATCAAAGGCTTCTTGCTCGCTTTTTCCTTGATTTAAACAGCCAAACGCCACATCCTCTAGCACGGTAGGACCGAAAAGCTGATCTTCTGCATTTTGAAAGCAAATCCCCACTTGATGCCCACGAATTGGCACAAAATCAGCCTCTTTTTCGCATTTTTGCCCAAACCAATAAAGGCTACCTGAAGCTAACGGCACAAAGCCCAGTAATGCTAATAAGAAAGAAGATTTACCGCTCCCGATTTCGCCTTGTAAGACCACTTTTTCGATATCGGCTAACGTAAAATTTAAGTCAGAAATGACCGCTTGTTGATTGCGAACAATGGTTAAATTTTCGGTTTGTAAAATCATATTAAATGTTAAACCCTCTCGCCTTCATCGCCTGTTCTGCTTTTTCTGCTTTGACCATTGCATGAATTAACAACAATGCCACGCGCTGCGCATACACTTTTAACGTAAAACGGTTGCACTGAGGTTGGAAGCCACGGGCTTTCATAGCCATCTCCATTTTGTCATTCAATTCGCCTAATAAACTGATGTAACGAATGCTCAAAACAAACAGATGAATCAATTTTTTCGGCAAAGGCAGTTTGGCAATGGCTTGAACTAAAAGCGTGTCAGTAATGTGATGAAGCAACAACCAAATTGAAAGCACAATTAGGTTCATTCTCAGGCTAATCAGCGTTGCTTGTGTGATACCTAGCGGATTAAGCACAATCCCGTGCGGTTCAATTTTCCAGCTTAATGTGAGCCAAATCAGTAAACTAAATAGGTTGAGTTTAAGCCAACGTTTCAGTAAATGTTTTGGCTGATGGCTATGCAAAAACACCACGCAAACAGCCATACAAGCGGTCAAAATTAACAGGAGATTTACCGATTGAATGCTGCTAATCGTAATGCTGAATAAAAAAGCATACATTAGCCGATAATGAGGGGAAAACAGCGTTTTCATTCGGCATTCTCAAAAGTGGAAGGTAACATTTTAGCTAGCGTGAGCAATACGCCAACACTAATTAAACTATCAACAACGAATACAGGTAAATGAGAAACTAGCAATAAACTAATTAAGTCGTGATATTGATTGCTTCCATCAAAAGCTAACACCGATGAAGCCAGTAGTGCGGCACCGCCAACACCAATTACCCCAGATAAAATGCCACTCACGATGAGCCGTTGACGACAAACATTTGCTTTTAGCCACGGAAAAACACTGAGTCTGACCACCACTGCAGGCAGTGCCATAATACACAGATTGACGCCCAATACAGCCAAGCCGCCAAATGAAAACATTAAGGCTTGCAGGGTTAATGCTATAAGAAAGGCAGGAAATACTCGCCAGCCTAGAAATAAGCCAGCAATGCCATTTAAGATGAGATGGACACTGCCAATTCCAACTGGAATATGAATGGTGCTCGCAACAAAAAATGCAGCTGAAAACAATGCGGTAAGCGGAAGCTTATCGCCAGTCATTTTTTTCAAGCCAATCGCTAAACCTATCACAGCTCCAACAGCACCGATTAACAAGGTACTGCTATGCAATACGCCTTCAGATAAGTGCATTAGTCGCGGCCTCGTTTGTTTTTTAACAGAGCCCAAAAGCCGAAGAAACCGAGAATATAACCGATGCTTCCTAACACATCTCGCCAATAGATTTTATTTTTAAGCTGGTCAATTTCTTCTCGTAACAAAGTGATTTCCGCAGCTCTCACTGAAGCCGTGGTATTTGTGGCAACCGCTTTAGTTTGTACGACCGCCTCAACACGATGCCCTTCCATCCCTTCCACCACAACCGTAAAAGTGCCAGTTTGATTCAGGGGCAGGCTAAAATGCCCTGAAGCATCTGTTTTACCATAAACGGTCGGAGTAGTTTCCCCCGTTTTTATCACTTCAACATAGGTTTCAGCAGCAGGAGTTTGATCGGAATAATAGGCTTTACCAGAAATGGCATTACCATCATAGTCTGCAAATAAATGCAGACTATGTGCCATCGCCGAATTGGTAAAAAACAAGCCTAAAATGACCGCTTGTTGCAAGATTTTGGGAGAAAATTTCATCCAAATGCGCCTTAATTCACATCAAAGGTCAGCATATATTCATATGAACGATCGGTATAATCCGGATTATCTGTAACCTTCTCTTCAAACTCCGCCCACACTTTATTAAAACCTTTAGTTGGTGTGAATTTAGCGATGCCTTGCGCATTGGATAGTTCAAACGGTTTATCTTCACCTAAACCCACTTTAATTCCTTCAACTGGTTTGCCATTTTTCAATACTAAAATCTCTAACGGCTTACCTGCTTCTGGTTTGCTTTGTGGCACTAATTCATAGGTCATATTGTGATACTTGGTTGCATTATCATCCCATTTCACAATTGATTTACCCAGTTTAATGGGGTTGATAGAAAGTTCCGCTTCAGGGACTTCACGTTTGGTTTTCTCGACGTATTTACCGCTCGGTAATTTTGACCAGACACCATTATTGAAAAGCGCGTAATAAATGACTGCACCTTTATCACCAACAACTGCTTCGCCTTTATTACCTTCTTTAGTTTGGAAAGCAAACTGCGTATCGTGAACCATCCCTTTTTCATCAATATAACGAACGCGCTTGACTTTCGCTTCAGGGTAAAATTCTGGGGTTTCATGTCCGAATTTCAGCACATACTGTTGATTTGCGGTTGGTTCAAACCAAACATTGTGGGCTTGAGCGGAAAATGTTGCACAAAGTGTGGTTAAAAATAAGGATAATTTAAGTGTTTTCATAAGGATTCTCCAAGTCACCTAACGTGGCGCGAATTTTAACTTAAAATATCTACTCTTTAAAATTAAAATCACTAATTTTAAAGTGAAGCGGATTTTGAATAACAAAAAACAAACAAGCGGTTAAATTTGCAAAACATTCTGCAAACTCAACCGCTTGTCAATGAAGCTTAACGAGCAAAAACTATTTTACGCTAACATCTTGACCGAAAAATTGCTCGCCTAATTTTTTCAATGTTCCATCTTTTTGCAATTCAACAATTGCTGCATCAATTTTCGCTAAAGCTTCTTGGTTACCTTTGTTTGCCACTAAACCTGCTCCAACTTTGTCAGCTGATTGCCATACAATCGCTAAATCTGCTTTTGGATTTTTCTTTAAATAATCCAATACAGCTAATGAATCATTAAAAGTGACATCCGCGCGTTTAGTTTCAATCACTTTAATACTTTGTGCTAGCCCATCAACTGGAACAAGCACTGCTTCATATTTCTTCGCTAATTCACCATAGTTTGAAGTTAGAGATTGCGCCGCTCTTAAACCTTTTACCTGTTCTGGTGCAGTAATTTTTGATTCTTTAGGTGCTGCAAGCACAGCGCCAGACCAGTTATAAGCTTCTGATTTATCAAAAGTAGCTTGGCGCTCTGGAGTGGTTAATGCCACTTGATTTGCTACTAAGTCAAAACGTTCAGCTTTTAGCCCCGCCAACATTGAATCCCAGTTGGTTTCTTTAAATTCGACTTTAACGCCTAATTTTTCTGCGACTGCACGTGTTACTTCAACATCATAGCCGGTCAACTTACCGCTTTCATCATGATAAGTGAATGGCGCGTACGTGCCTTCTGTGCCAACTGTAATGACACCTTTTTGATTGATTCTCTCAATTAAGCTCTCTTTTGCCATCGCCAATGAAGAGGTGGCTAACGTTGCTGCGACTAAAGTTAATGCTGAAATTTTCTTGAACATAAATACTATCCTTTTATGAAACCTGTCAAAATTGGTTGCTAATGTAGAAGGGAACTCGCGCTCGTGCAAATAACTAAAGGTTATATCTTTAAATGAAATGTTTGGTTCTTCCGTTAACGAACTAACCAAGCGCCACAACAATGTTTAAATTTTTTCCCTGAACCACAAATACATGGCTGTTTTTGGTTCGGTAATGGCACGGTCGGATCAACAAAGTACCAGCGATTTTCAATTAACACAAAAAGAGAGTGTTCTTCATGCGCTTCAATACCGGTTTCAGTTTGAAACAATGCTTTGAAATGTACCAAGCTATGTTTGGGCGTGATGAATGGCTGGTGACGTAGAATTTCAAGCCCTTGCCAATTTGTTTCTTCTGCCCAATTTTGCATCGCGTGTTGATCTAACAACGCCTGTTGGACCGGAACTGTCGTTTCCACAATATAGCCAATATGACACAACGTATAAGCACTATAGCGTGAACGCATTAACACATCTGCACTTTCTGCTTGTGCAGTGTGCTGATGATAAGGAGCGCAGCAATCCGAATAACGTTGACCAGATTGGCAAGGACACATTGATTTAATCATATTCTTTCTCTCAAATTTTACTTAATGGAATAAAAAATCAGCACACAATAAAAAAGCGTGACAGACCCTATGTGGATAACTTTGTGAAAAGTTTCCAGAAAAGCTGAGTATTTTCTCCCAATAACTTTCCACAGATTTTTGCTTGTGGATAACTTACTATTTTATCCACAACCTATTCCGATAAGATAATCAACCTGAACTCAACTTTATTTCGTAATTAAACTATTGATCTTATTTTATATTTTAAGGTTATCCGCAAAAAAATGATCTGCTAATAATGATCATAATAAAGATCTTTAAATAGATCTATTCTATTTATAGTGCGATCTAAAATTCAGATCTTAACTCTAATAAAAATGCCTTTTCCAGATTGCATCATTTTAAGGTAAAATGCGCCTCTTATTAGATTGAAGAAAAAGAAGGCTATATGATTTATCAAGAACAATATGACGTCATTGTTGTCGGTGGCGGCCATGCCGGTACGGAAGCTGCATTAGCGCCAGCGCGTATGGGATTAAAAACGCTATTATTAACACATAATGTTGATACTCTCGGCCAAATGTCTTGCAATCCAGCAATTGGCGGGATCGGTAAAGGACACCTTGTTAAAGAGATCGATGCAATGGGTGGTGTAATGGCGAAAGCGACCGATGTGGCTGGGATCCAATTTCGTACATTAAACAGCTCAAAAGGGCCTGCGGTTCGGGCAACTCGCGCTCAAGCCGATCGTGTACTTTATCGTCAAGCGGTTCGCACTACATTAGAAAACCAACCTAATTTAGATATTTTCCAGCAAGAAGTCGTTGATATTTTAGTTGAAAATCACCGCGCTTGTGGTGCGGTAACCAAAATGGGCTTAATTTTTAAAGCGAAAACCGTCATTTTAACGGCAGGCACTTTCTTGGCAGGAAAAATTCATATCGGGTTAGATAATTATACTGGTGGACGCGCAGGCGATCCTGCTGCGACCGTATTAGCAGAAAGATTACGTGATCTGAATTTACGTGTTGATCGCCTAAAAACAGGAACGCCACCTCGCTTAGATGCGCGCACAATTGATTTTTCTATTCTTGCTCAACAACATGGTGATGCAGAGCTGCCAGTGATGTCATTTATGGGAAAAGTGGAAGACCACCCACGCCAAATTCCTTGCTATATCACGCACACAAATACCCAAACCCATGACATTATTCGCGCGAATTTAGATCGTAGCCCGATGTATGCTGGAATTATCGAGGGGATCGGTCCGCGTTATTGTCCATCGATCGAAGATAAAGTCATGCGTTTTGGTGATCGTAATGGACATCAGATCTATCTGGAACCTGAAGGGCTTTCAACGATTGAAGTTTATCCAAATGGTATTTCAACCAGTTTGCCATTTGATGTTCAAATGGGCATCGTCCACTCAATGAAAGGTTTAGAAAATGCACGCATTATCAAGCCAGGCTATGCGATTGAATATGACTATTTTGACCCTCGAGATTTAAAACCGACGCTGGAAACCAAAGGGATTGCAGGATTATTCTTTGCAGGCCAAATTAACGGCACAACAGGATATGAGGAAGCGGCTGCACAAGGTTTATTGGCTGGCATTAACGCAGCTTTACAAGTTCAAGGAAAAGAACCGTGGTTCCCAAGCCGTGATCAGGCTTATACCGGCGTATTGGTCGATGACCTTTGCACGTTAGGAACGAAAGAACCTTACCGTGTCTTTACATCACGTGCGGAATACCGCTTATTATTACGTGAAGATAATGCCGATATTCGTTTAACACCGATTGCCCATCAATTTGGACTAATTGATGAAGCGCGTTGGCGTCGTTTCAATGAAAAAATGGAAAATATTGAGAAAGAGCGTACACGTTTACAACAAACCTGGGCTCATTTGCAGATGGCAAATTTAACCGAGTTAAATGCCATGTTAAATAGCCCATTGGCGCGTGAAGCGAGTGGTGAAGATTTAATTCGTCGTCCTGAGATGTCTTATGAAAAACTGACTCAAATTGAGCCATTTGCGCCAGCCTTAGCCGATAAACAGGCCGCTGAACAAGTTGAAATTATGATTAAATATCAAGGCTATATTGAACATCAATTAAATGAAATTGAGCGCCATAAACGCCATGAAAATACATTGATTCCTGCTGAGTTTGATTATGACAAAGTTGATAGCTTATCCAACGAAGTTCGCGCAAAACTAATGCAACATCGCCCAGTTTCTATCGGGCAGGCTAGCCGAATTTCAGGGATTACACCAGCTGCGATTTCTATTTTATTGGTCAGTTTGAAAAAACAAGGGATGCTTAAACGCGGCGAACTTTAAGGTTGGTAAAATGAAAGCAAAATTAGACCGCTTGCTAAATCAAGCAAATTTGCAATTAACAGAAAAACAGCAGCAACAGCTGCTGGATTTTATTCGACTTTTAGATAAATGGAATAAGGCATATAACTTAACATCGGTTCGTGACCCGCAAGAGATGCTGGTTAAGCATATTATGGATAGCTTGGTGGTTAGTGAGCATCTAGAAGGTCAATCTTTTATTGATGTGGGAACTGGCCCTGGGCTTCCTGGCATTCCATTAGCAATTATTAACCCAGAAAAAAAGTTTGTGCTGTTAGATAGTCTCGGTAAACGGATTACGTTCATCAAAAATGCGCTACGCGAGTTAGGGATTAGTAATGTCACGCCTGTGCAGAGTCGTGTTGAGGAATATCAAGCAGCGCAATTTGATGGGGTGTTAAGCCGTGCCTTTGCGTCTCTTGAAGATATGGTTAATTGGTGTTATCACTTGCCAAATGATACGGGGCGATTTTATGCACTAAAAGGTGTTTATGATGAGGCTGAAGCCAATGCTATTACGCGTGCGGTTTGTGTGGAAAAGGTGATTCCACTACAGGTACCTGAATTAGTTGGTGAACGCCATTTAGTGGTATTGAAAAAAGCATAATAAAAACGCCAGAAAGTTAACTACTTTTTGGCGTTTTTATCATTTAAGTATCAAGTGCTAATTTTTAGTAATATTTTGTATTACCTCTCTTTTCAAGTTGTAAACTCCCTGAAAAACGTTGGGTGAGTTGCGCTAGGATGGTTTCAATCTCTGCTGGATGAAGCGCTAAGGTGAGTTTTATTTGGTCAGTAAATTGCTGGTCTATCATCTCAACATCAAAGTGGCTTAATAGATGTGAGACTGTATTAAATTGTTCGTAATTACATCTTAAGTAATAAGTTGAACGTAATACTTTTCTTTGTTTTTTAACTGCTAATAAGGCTTGTTGCACCCCGCCACCGTAAGCCTTAACGAGTCCGCCTGTGCCTAGTAAAATCCCGCCATAATAACGCACGACGACCGCGGTAATTTCTCCTAAACCTGAACCCAGTAAATAATTGAGCATGGGTTTACCTGCGGTGCCTGCGGGCTCGCCATCGTCAGAAAACCCATATTGTTGCGAATCGGTTGGGTGCCCAGCAACAGTCGCCCAACACCAATGTCGAGCATAAGGATGAAGCGTCTTCATTTCTTGCCAAAAAGCTTTGGCTTGCTCCATATTTTCTGTATGGCGTAAATAAGTCAGAAAGCGGCTTTTTTTGATCTCTTCTTCAAAAAGTACGTCCGACTCGGGGATAAAGTATTCCATAGGCGTTAGCATTTATTCAGTTATCGTTGTGTGATTTTAGCAAAAAAATAGCAAAATCCGACCGCTTGTTGCGCCAAACATAGTCTTTTTTACGCTAATCAGCTAAAATTTTGGCTATTCTTGCTTTGAAAATGGAACCATTATGTCAACACTCAATATTATTTTTGCCGGCACACCAGATTTTGCGGCACAACATTTACAAGCTTTATTAGACTCAGAACATCACGTGATTGCAGTTTATACTCAACCAGATAAGCCAGCAGGTCGCGGCAAAAAATTACAAGCCAGCCCAGTTAAACAACTGGCTGAAAAACACCAAATTCCAGTTTATCAACCGAAATCTTTACGTAAAGAAGAAGCGCAAGCAGAGCTGAAAGCCCTAAATGCCGATGTAATGGTGGTGGTCGCTTATGGTTTGATTTTGCCGCAAGCTGTATTAGAAGCACCGAAATATGGTTGTTTAAATGTGCATGGTTCGATTTTGCCTCGTTGGCGAGGTGCTGCGCCAATTCAACGTGCAATTTGGGCAGGCGATCAACAAACCGGCGTGACGATTATGCAGATGGATGTGGGGTTAGATACTGGCGATATGCTCCATAAAGTGACTACGCCTATTCTGCCAACTGAAACATCTGCTTCGCTTTATGCCAAATTGGCTGAATTAGCGCCACCTGCATTGCTTGAGGTTTTAAATGGCTTAGCTACCCAACAATTCAAACCAGAAAAACAAGATGAATCTTTAGCAAATTACGCGGAAAAACTAACCAAAGAAGAAGCTAAATTAGACTGGACGCTTTCGGCAGCACAACTTGAGCGTAATATTCGTGCTTTTAATCCCGCGCCGATTGCTTATTTAATCGTTAATGTGAATGGGGTTGAAGAGCGGGTGAAAATTTACCAAGCACAAGTGTTACCTCATCAAGAAAAAAAAGCGGGAACGGTGCTTAATGTGAGTAAAAATGGGATTGAGATTGCAACGACTGAAGGTGTGTTAAATATTACTCAATTACAACCATCGGGTAAGAAACCGATGAGCGTTCAAGATTTTCTTAATGGGCGCGCAGACTGGTTTAAAGTTGGCGAAACTCTGGTTTAATGGAAAGGAAATCTGATGACATTAGCTATTGCGCAAGCACAGTTTGCCTTGAAGCAATCACAAAAACTCACGATTGAATCGCTAATTATTGAACCCAAACAGTTTTGGGCGGTAATTGGTGAAAATGGTTCAGGTAAAAGTGCGTTAGGTTTGGCATTAAGTGGCGAGCTTACTTGTATTGGAGGAAGTGTAGAATCCAACTTCCAACGTATCGCTTTGTTTTCATTTGAGCAACAGCAACGTATTCTTGCCAAAATTTTCCAAGATCGGAATAACGATAGTGTTTCGCCAGACGATTTTGGTTTAACTGCACGGCAAATTATCCTAAATGGTGGCGATAATGTCGAGTTATGTGCGAAATATGCCTCAATTTTGCAAATTGAGGCATTATTAGAACGCCCGTTTATGCAACTTTCAACGGGCGAAAGCCGTAAGGTGTTGTTTTGTCAAATGTTAGTCAGCCAGCCAGACTTACTGATTTTAGATGAACCCTTTGAAGGGCTTGATGTGCAGTCAGTAGCAGCTTGGAAAACATTGTTAAACGAACTTGCAGCGGATACTACAATTGCCTTGATTACCAATCGTCTTTCAGATTTGCCCGAGGCAGTTTCACATATTGCTTTATTAGATCAGCTTTCGCTTTCCCTGCAAGGCGAAAAAGCATGGGTGGAGCAACAAGCGGTCTATTTTCAGCGAAAATTTGCAGAATCACAGGCTTACGCAACACTTCCAGAAAGCATTACGCCACCGATTATGCTTGATGGGAATCCGTTTGAATTGCGTAATGTGATGGTTAAATATGGCGATAAAGTGATTTTAAATAACTTAAGTTGGACAGTAAAACCGCATCAACATTGGTGGATTAAAGGCGAAAATGGGGCGGGTAAGTCGACATTGTTATCGTTGATTACCGGCGACCATCCGCAAGGTTTTTCAAATGAGGTTTATTTGTTTGGACGAAAACGCGGCAGCGGCGAAACCATTTGGGATATTAAGCAAAATCTAGGGTATGTAAGCAGCCAATTACATATGGATTATCGCGTAAATTGTTCAGCGTTAGCCGTAGTGGCTTCTGGTTTTTTTGATTCTATTGGGGTGTATCAACAACTGCCTAGTAGCGTGCGCTTAAAAGCTTTGGAATGGCTTACGTGTTTAGGGCTTTCGAATATGGCGGATAAGCCGTTTAGATCGTTATCTTGGGGGCTACAACGCCTGTTACTCATTGCACGAGCAATGGTAAAACATCCGCCTATTTTAATTTTGGACGAACCTTTACATGGTTTAGATGGCGCTAATCGCACCATCGTAAAACAATTTATCGAACAGTTAATTAGCAAGAGCCAAACGCAGTTGTTGTTTGTGTCACACCAAGCTGAAGATGCGCCTAAAGGGCTAACGCATCTGTTTGAGTTTATTCCAACCGAACAGGGCTATCGTTATCAACAATCCTCTTTTAAAGAACAAGGCGAAAAATTTCATGAATAGCACGCTAACCCTTTCTACTAAATGTTCAACTAATGGTAAAACTCAGTTAGATGAGTATTTTGCTACCCCGCCTTTTAAAGTGATGACGGTGCCGGCTTATCAAGATGCGTGGCAAAACGGCTTAAACGCGATGCAAATGTCTTCTTCGCCCGGCTTGTTGGGGGGCGATAAATTAGATATTTGTCTTACACTGGCGAAAAATACCTCACTTTCTCTGGGAACGCAGGCATTCACGCGTGTGCAAGCGATGAATGAGGGCGAATTTGCAGAACAACAAACTCTGATTGAATTAGCCGAAGGGAGCCGCTTATTCTATTTGCCCCATCCACTTGTCTTGCATCGTGATGCTGCATTTAAGCAGACAACTGAGGTGCAGTTAGAGGCAAATTGTGTGTTAATTTATGGCGAGATTGTGGCGATTGGCCGCGTGGCAAATAACGAGCGCTTTGCTTTTCGCGCGTTTTCTTCTCATTTAAATGTTCAGCTTTTGCAAAATGATGGCAAAATTCGACCGCTTGTGCGAGATTGTATTCAGTGGCACCCCGCTAATATGCCACTGACAGCATTAAGCCAGATGGAAGATTTTAGTCACCAAGGTTCTTTGATTTATCTGAATCTCACACAAAATACTCAAGAGATTAAACAGTGTGTTCAGCGCCTTCAAACACAACTGGCAGAGGATAAAACTGTACTAGCTGGTGTTTCCCAATTACATGAGGGCGGGCTGATTGTGCGGGTGCTTGGGCATCGAGCCGATACGATTGAGCAGTTATTTAAGCAAATCGGTGAACAACTCAAAGCGAACTAGCCAAACAAGCGGTAAGATTTTTTGAAAATTTTACCGCTTGTTGCTTTATAATGCCGCTATCAAACAAAAATGAGGTTATTGTGCAGTTTTTTACAATTGTCCGTATCGTTGGCGTGTTGGTCATGAGCTTTTCAGTGACCATGTTATTGCCAGCATTAGTGGCATTAATTTATGGCGATGGCGGAGGCCAAGAATTTTTACGCGCCTTTTTGTTGAATTTTTTAGTGGGTGCCTTTTTATGGTGGAGCTGTCGCGCACATCATAAAGAGCTTCGTGCCCGCGAAGGCTTTTTAATTGTCGTTTTGTTCTGGATTGTATTAGGTGGCTTAGGGGCGGTGCCGTTCATTTTACTTGAACATCCAGATCTCAATTTTTCTGAATCTGTATTTGAATCGTTCTCTGGCTTAACAACAACAGGCGGAACCGTCATTACCGGTTTAGATGAATTGCCGAAATCCATTCTGTTTTACCGCCAATTTTTACAATGGTTAGGCGGAATGGGGATCATTGTTTTAGCCATTGCGATTCTACCAATGATCGGCTTAGGAAAACTCTACCGTGCCGAAATGCCGGGGCCGCTTAAAGATGAAAAAATGCGCCCGAGAATTGCTGAAACCGCCAAAATGCTTTGGCAAATCTATTTTTTACTGACGTTCTTATGTGCTGTGGCATTTTGGCTTGCCGGTATGAGCCCTTTTGATGCCATTTCTCATAGTTTCTCGACCATTTCGATTGGCGGATTTTCTACCCACGATGCGAGTATTGGCTATTTTGAAAGTTCAGCGATTAACTATATTGCGGTTTGTTTTTTGCTAATTTCGTCCATTAACTTCGGCTTGCACTATGCCTTGTTTAGTCGGTTAAGTGATCGCAAAATTGAACAAAAAGTGGGCGTCATCGGGCAGCTTTATTGGCAAGATTATGAATTCCGCTCATTTGTGTTTATTCAGGTGACACTGTTTGTTGTATGTGTTGCGGTGTTGATGTTGTATAACTACTATGGTGGTTTTTCGCTTACAGTAGAACAAGCAATGTTTGAGTCTGTTTCGATTTCAACCACTGCTGGTTTTTCGACAAGTGATTTCAGTGCATGGCCTTCTTTTTTGCCACTCTTATTAGTGTTAGCTTCTTTTATTGGTGGCTGTGCAGGCTCAACAGGCGGTGGTTTAAAAGTAATTCGTGTGTTATTACTGTATTTACAAGCTAACCGTGAAATTCACCGATTCGTTCACCCCAATTCAGTTAAACCGATAAAGCTGGGTAAACATATTTTCTCTGATCGCATTGAAGAAGGAATTTGGGCATTCTTTGCCGCTTACTTCTTTGTCTTTGTGCTTTGTTGGTTTGGTGCTATTGCATGCGGAATGAGTATTTTTGATGCGTTTAATGCGGTATTGGCTTGCTTAAATAATTTAGGCACCGCATTAGGTAATGTGAGCGGAGGATTTGCTCAAGTTCCGGATTCTGCCAAATGGGTATTAGTATTAGCCATGGTGTGTGGACGTTTGGAAGTGTTTACCCTGTTAGTGATTTTAAGCCCTGTATTTTGGAAAGATTAACCAATGAAAACTTTAATTTTATATTTTACAACGGATGGACAAACGAAGTTGATCGCAGAGCGTTTAGCAGAGCATATTACGCATGAAACCGAGCTTCGTTCATTGCGAGAACATGCGAATATGACGGATGAGCAACTTGCCGCATTTGATCAAATTGTGATTGGTGCTTCTGTTCGCTATGGACACTTTAATCCACTGGTTTACCAATTTATTGCTCAGCATTTTGCAATATTGAATCAAAAAACGACCGCTTTTTATGGGGTAAATTTGACGGCGCGTAAACCCAATCGACAAACCCCTGAATCAAATACATACATTCGTAAATTTTTGCAAAAAATTTTATGGCGACCAACGCATGTGGAAGTGATTGCCGGCGCGCTATTTTATCCTCGTTATAGTTGGTTCGACCGCACCATGATTCGCTTTATCATGAAATTAACTAAAGGCGAAACGGACATTACACGGGAATATGAATATACCGATTGGGCGCAAGTCGAGCGCTTTGCGCAAAGATTGAGTAAATTAAATTAAAGTCGCTACAAAAAGTTAACAACTCACGTATAATTCGCGCACTTCCTCGGCTTGTGGGGAATTTTAAAATTATTTAATAAGGATAAAACATGAGTCTTTTAAAAGAATTCCGTGAATTTGCGGTAAAAGGTAACGTAGTTGACATGGCTGTCGGTGTGATCATCGGTGGTGCTTTCGGTAAAATTGTTTCTTCATTAGTAAGCGATGTTATTATGCCACCAATTGGTTGGATCATCGGCGGTGTTGATTTTAAAGATTTAGCTTTTGAAATTGCGCCTGCAAAAGAAGGCGCTGAAGCAGTAATGTTAAAATACGGTGCATTTATCCAAAACGTATTTGATTTCTTAATTATCGCAATTGCTGTATTCGGTATGGTAAAAATCATTAACTCACTGAAAAAAGCACCAGCGCCAGAAGCAGCGCCAGAGCCAACAGCTGAAGAAAAATTATTAACTGAAATCCGTGATTTATTAAAAAAATAATCAAGGCTGAATAAGAAAAGCGAATCATTGAAAAATGGTTCGCTTTTTTTGTTATCTGAAAGTGAATGGAATATGAAACCTACTTTTATCTAAACTGCATTTACCCACAGAATTTGTTAAAATGCCTTTTCCTTTTATGAGCAGATTCCACAAATTATGAGCCAAGCAGACCTTTCTAATCATACGCCAATGATGCAGCAATATTTACAATTAAAAGCGCAACATCCAGATATTTTATTATTCTACCGAATGGGCGATTTTTATGAGTTGTTTTATGACGATGCGAAAAGAGCAGCCGTATTATTAGACATTTCATTAACTAAGCGTGGAGCATCTGCTGGTGAGCCTATTCCGATGGCGGGTGTTCCTTATCATGCGGTGGAAGGTTATTTAGCAAAATTAGTTGCACTAGGCGAAAGCGTGGCAATTTGTGAGCAAATTGGTGATCCAGCTGCTGCAAAAGGCCCAGTTGAGCGTAAAGTTGTTAGGATTGTGACACCAGGAACAGTAAGTGATGAAGCCTTGCTGCCAGAGCGCCAGGATAACCTAGTTGCAGCCATTTATGAGCAAAAAGGCGTATTTGCACTGGCGACTTTAGATATGACTTCTGGGCGTTTTTTAATGACTGAATTGCCGAGTAAAGAAGCAGTCAGCGCGGAATTACAGCGTTTAATGCCGGCTGAAATTCTTTATCCCGAAGATTTTGCACACGCACAAATTCTTAATAATTATAAAGGGTTGCGCCGTCGTCCCGTTTGGGAGTTTGAATTAGTCACGGCGAAAACCTTGCTTAACCGACAATTTGGTACGCAAAGTTTGGAAGGATTTGGGGTTGAGCAAGCTGAAGTCGGATTATGTGCAGCAGGTTGTGTATTGCATTATGCTCAAGAAACGCAACGAACCGCGTTGCCTCACGTGCAAAGTATTCAGTTACAGCAAAATAGTGAAACAGTTTTATTAGATGCTGCAACTCGTCGAAATCTAGAACTGACCGAAAATTTAGCCGGTGGAACAGAAGCTACTTTGGCGGCAGTGTTAGACAAATGCGTGACGCCAATGGGCAGCCGTTTACTGAAACGTTGGATTCATCAGCCTATTCGTGACTTAAATAAACTACAAAAACGCCAAGATGTTATTGCAACATTACAAGAAAGTGGGCTTATTGAGTCGTTGCAACCTTGCTTACAACAGGTTGGGGATATGGAGCGAATTTTAGCTCGTGTGGCATTACGTTCTGCTCGACCGCGTGATTTAACGCGTTTGCGTACGGCATTGGCGCAAATTCCAATTTTGGTAAATTATGCCCAAAATCAGACCGCTTGTTTAGCACAAATGATGGCACAGTTAGCCGATTTTAGTGAATTACAATCGTTACTTGAGCGAGCAATTATTGATAACCCACCTCAACTGATTCGCGATGGTGGTGTAATCGCTGAAGGTTATCATGCCGAACTAGATGAATGGCGCCAGCTTTCAGCCGGAGCAACCCAATATTTAGAACAATTAGAAATTCGTGAACGGGAGTCTACGGGGATTGATACGCTAAAAATTGGTTTCAATGCTGTGCATGGTTATTACATTCAGATTAGCCAAGGACAAGCGCATAAAGCACCGATTCACTATGTTCGTCGCCAAACGCTAAAAAATGCTGAACGTTATATTATTCCTGAGCTAAAAACGTATGAAGATAAAGTCCTGAAAGCAAAAGGGGCTTCATTAGCGCTGGAAAAACAACTTTATGATGCATTGTTTGATGCCATTATGCCGCATTTAGCTGAATTACAGCTGGCGGCAATAGTGTTAGCTGAGTTGGATGTACTCACGAATTTAGCTGAACGCGCACAAACTTTGAATTATGTGCGCCCAACGTTTAGCCCACAACGTGGCGTACAAATTAAGGGCGGTCGCCATCCTGTAGTCGAGCAGATGATTTCTGATCCTTTTATTGCTAACCCTGTGTATTTGAATGCGCAGCGCCATCTTCTGATAGTCACAGGGCCGAATATGGGCGGGAAAAGTACGTATATGCGCCAAATTGCATTGATTTGCTTAATGGCTTATATCGGTAGTTTTGTGCCGGCTGAATCGGCTGAAATTGGCATGTTAGATCGGATTTTTACCCGAATTGGTGCAAGTGATGATTTAGCTTCTGGCCGTTCGACCTTTATGGTGGAAATGACCGAAATGGCGAATATTCTGCATCAGGCAACCGCGCAAAGTTTAGTATTGATTGATGAAATTGGCCGCGGCACTTCAACGTATGATGGGCTTTCATTAGCCTGGGCGTGTGCAGAATGGTTAGCGAAGAAAACGCTGTCATTAACGTTATTTGCAACGCATTATTTTGAATTAACAAGCCTTCCAAGCCAATTAAAAGGTGTGGCTAATGTGCATTTGGATGCGCGTGAGCATAACGATACCATTGTCTTCATGCATAGCGTACAAGAAGGGGCAGCGAGTAAAAGTTATGGGTTGGCGGTCGCGGCACTTGCAGGCGTGCCTAAACCTGTCATTACGATGGCAAAACAGCGTTTAGCGCATTTGGAAGAACTTTCAGTGCAAACGCGTAATGTTAATGATAGTCCTCAGGCGGATTTATTATTTGCAGAACCGATTTCGCAAAACTCAGCAGAAATTTCACCGCTTGTAGAAGTCAAATTGCCTGAAGAAAGCCCACTTGAAAAGGCGCTAGCCGAAATAGAACCAGATGAGCTGACTCCGCGCCAAGCGCTTGAAGCTTTGTATCAACTTAAAAAAATATTGAAGTCAAAATGAAAAAATTTCTCATTGTAGTGGCATTACTGATAAATCCAGCAAGCGCGACAGAATTTGCCAAGTTAATCAGTGATGCGCGCCAGCAAATTGGCGTAACCTTAGGTTATGATCCAAATTATCGGCAAATTGATTATCCAATGGGGGATGTACCACCGCAAACTGGTGTTTGTACAGATGTTGTGATTCGAGCTTATCGTGGGCAAAATAAAGATTTACAACAGCTCGTCCACCAAGATATGAAACAAGCTTGGGGAAAATATCCGAAAATCTGGGGATTGAAAAGTACAGATCGTAATATTGACCATCGTAGAGTACCTAATCTTGAAACTTTCTTCCAGCGACATGGAAAAACGCTTTCATTGACAGATAAAGCAAGTTTTAAAGCGGGCGATATAGTCACTTGGCGTCTTCCACCTAAAGCGTTGCCGCATATAGGCATTTTATCGGATAAAACTAATGCCGAAGATGTGCCATTAGTGATTCATAATATAGGGCGCGGAACCCGCGAGGAAGATGTGTTATTCAAATACCCGATTGTTGGGCATTTTCGTTATTAGGAACAAGCGGTCGAATTATGTAAAAGTTTTGCAAAATTCGACCGCTTATTTTTTTATCCCCTTGAAATTATGGTAGAATTTCCCACTTTATCGCCTTTTTGTTAAAGGTGTTCTTTAACATGGTTTTGGGATAATACAGGAGCAAGTGCTTTTCCCAAAAACATGCTAAATAGACATAATCGGAATTGATAATGGAACAAAACTTAGTCGAATTTTTAACGAAAACTTTAGATGATTTAAAAGCGCAAGATATTCTTGCCATTGATGTTCGTGGTAAATCAAGCATCACCGATGCCATGATTATTGCAACAGGAACTTCAGTTCGCCATGTAGCTTCAACAGCAGAACGTTTAGCAACAGAAGCAAAACAAGCTGGATTTGAAGTGTTTGGTGATGAAGGTAAAGCGGTTGCTGATTGGATTGTGGTCGATTTCGGTCAGGCGATTGTACATATTTTGCAAGCCGATGCTCGCCAGATGTATCAATTAGAAAAACTTTGGGCGTAATGAATGAAAATTCAGCTGATTGCCGTTGGGACTAAAATGCCTGATTGGGTGAAAACAGGATTCGAAGAGTATCAACGCCGTTTTCCGAAAGATATGCCCTTTGAGTTGGTTGAAATTCCAGCGGGTAAGCGCGGTAAAAATGCAGATATAAAGCGCATTTTAGAGCTAGAGGGTAAAGCGATGCTTGCCGCTGCTGGTAAAGGCAAAATCGTCACGCTAGATATTCCTGGCAAGCCTTGGACAACGGCGCAATTGGCTCAGCAGCTAGAAGGTTGGAAAAATGATGGACGAGATGTCTGTTTGTTAATTGGCGGGCCAGAAGGGCTTTCGCCAGAATGTAAAGCAGCGGCTGAACAAAGTTGGTCAATTTCAGCGTTGACATTACCTCACCCCTTAGTTCGGGTTGTTGTTGCTGAAAGTTTATACCGTGCGTGGTCGCTTTCAACGAATCATCCATATCATCGTGAATAAAGTGTTTGGTTTTACTGTTTACTTTATTTGTTTTTTTGTAACCTACAAGCGGTCAATATTAAATACCATTTTGCAAATTTGAGAGCATTATGTTTGGGAAACTAGGAAAATTTACCTCAACAAAACCGAGAGAATCGGTACGAAACGCGCAAGCAGAGAGTAATCTGTATGCGCGCCGTGCTGTTATCGCTTTTTTCGGTGTGCTAGTGCTTACCTGTATTTTGATTGCCAACGCTTATAATTTGCAGGTGGTACACTTTGAAGACTATCAGACGCGTTCAAATGGCAACCGCATTAAATTACTACCCGTTCCTCCAACACGGGGGTTAATTTACGACCGTAATGGTAAGGTGCTGGCAGAAAATATTACCTATTTTGGTCTTTATATTGTCCCAGAAAAAACAGAAAATCTTGAAGAAACCTTGCAAGAATTAAAAACAGTGGTGGGGTTGACTGATGAGGAAATTGAAGCTTATCGAAAAGAGAAAAAGCGTACTTCGCGCTATACACCGATTTTGCTTAAAGGCAACTTATCCGAAGAGCAAATGGCGACGTTTGCGGTAAATCAGTATCGTTTTCCAAGTTTAGATGTTCAAGCGTACTACAAGCGCAATTATCCATACGGCGAGACACTAACGCATATTTTGGGCTATGTTGCGAAAATTAACGATAAAGATAAGAAAAAGCTTGAAGAGGAAGGTAAATTCGGTAATTACGCAGGTTCTCATGATATTGGAAAATTGGGTATCGAAAAATATTATGAAGATCAATTGCATGGTGAAACGGGCTTTGAAGAGGTTGAAATTAACAACCGAGGCAAGGTGATTCGTAAATTACGCGATCAGCCAGGGGTTGCCGGCAGTTCTATTCGCTTAACGATTGATGTGGAATTGCAACAATTTATTCAAGAACTATTAGGGCCTCAAAAAGGTTCAGTTGTGGTGTTAGATCCTCGCGATAGCAGTATATTAGCGATGGTAACTAACCCAAGCTATGATAATAATCTGTTTGTAGGCGGCGTATCAGGCAAGGATTATAAGCGTTTATTAGACGACCCTGCTCACCCGCTTTATAGCCGAGCGACACAAGGCACTTATCCTCCTGCATCTACCGTAAAACCGTTTTATGCGGTAATGGGCTTGGCTGAAGGCAAAATTACAACGAATACAACCATTTTTGACCCTGGTTTTTGGATTCTACCTGGTACAACACAACGTTATCGTGACTGGAAACGTGGCGGACATGGTTCAACCAATCTCAATAAAGCAATTGTGGAATCTTCAGATACTTATTTCTACCAGCTCGCTTACGATACAGGGATTGATAAGATGTCGGAATGGATGACCAAATTTGGTTTTGGGCAGAAAACGGGCATTGATATTTATGAAGAGTCTGCTGGGGTTTATCCGAATAAAGAGTGGAAATTTAAAAAATATAAACGCGCATGGGTGCAAGGCGATACGATTCCGGTTGGTATCGGTCAAGGCTATTGGATTGCGACACCTTTACAGTTAACTAAAGCATTGTCTGTGTTGATTAACAATGGTCGCGTGAACACGCCACATTTAATGATGGAAGTAATCAGCAGTAACAAAACTGAGCCTTATCATGATCCGCTGTTATATGAAGATATTAAAGGCGTTCCTGAGCGTTACTGGAATGCGGCAAAATTAGGCATGTATAACGTAGTCAATGCGGGTAATGGTACCGGTAAAAAAGCAGCAGGTTCGTTTTATCGTGCCGCTGGTAAGAGTGGTACTGCACAGGTATTTAACTTAAAAGGTGGCAAATATAATAAAAATGCCATTAAAAAAGAGTTGCAAGACCATGCATGGTTTATCAGTTATGCCCCTTTTGAAGAGCCGAAAGTGGCCGTTGCCGTGATTCTTGAAAATGCAGGGGGCGGTGGTGCAAATGCAGCCCCAGTTGCGAAAAGGGTGATGGATTTTGCATTAAGCAAAACATTAAAAATATCGGTAGAAGCTTTGCCAGAGCAACATTTGCAACAAAATGAAGAAAATCAACCGCTTGTAGAAGAGGCTCAGCCACATGAGTAAAGGTATCAGAAAATTATTTTGGAAGGTGTTTTCGCTAGATGTTTGGCTGCTTATCGGCTTGCTAGCTGTGACTGGTTACGGCTTGATCGTGCTATATAGTGCAAGTGGTGGCAGTGAAAAAATGTTCACCAACCGTATTGTGCAAGTGACATTAGGGCTAGGCTTAATGTTCTTTATGGCTATGATTCCCCCACGTTTTTATCAGAAAGTGGCGCCTTATTTATACCTAGTGTGTATTGTGATGCTAATTTTAGTGGATGTGATGGGCGAAATTAGTAAAGGGGCACAACGCTGGCTTAATCTTGGGTTTATTCGCTTTCAGCCTTCTGAAATCGCCAAACTTTCTGTACCACTGATGGTGGCAACTTACTTAGGAAATCGTTCGTTACCACCAAGCTTTAAAGACACCATTATTGCATTAGGCATTATCGTTTTTCCTACATTGTTAGTGGCTGCTCAACCAGATTTAGGAACGGCAATCCTTGTCTGTGCAGCAGGGTTGTTTGTGCTATTTTTAGGCGGGCTTAGTTGGAAGTTGATCTCTGCAGGCGTGGTCTTTTTAGCTGGCTTTATTCCGATAATGTGGTTCTTTTTGATGCACGATTATCAAAAAACGCGCGTTATGACCTTGCTTGACCCAGAAAAAGACCCTTTAGGCGCGGGGTATCATATTATTCAATCTAAAATTGCAATTGGTTCAGGTGGTATGTATGGCAAAGGCTGGATGGCGGGTACGCAATCTCAGCTTGAATTTTTACCCGAACCCCATACCGACTTTATCTTTGCAGTATTAAGTGAAGAGCATGGTCTGATTGGTATGCTGATTTTATTAGCAATTTATTTGTTCATTATCGGACGTGGTTTATTGATTGGTTCCAAGCTTGATAATGCCTTCGGGCGCTTGCTTTCAGGCGGAACTGCATTGTTATTTTTTGTCTATGTTTTTGTAAACATTGGAATGGTTAGTGGTATTTTACCCGTAGTTGGTGTACCCTTACCGCTGTTTAGCTATGGGGGAACGTCTTATGTGACGTTAATGGCGGCTTTTGGTCTAGTGATGTCGGCTTATGTACATCGCAAACGAGCCAATAGCAACAACCCTTATAATAAATAGGGCGTAAGTCCTGAACTTTTGCTTTTTTGCGGTATCAAAAAGCACATACAAGAGCAGTTGTCTATCAAAAGATAAACAGCCAACCATTTAGTTTCTAAATGGGCATACACATCGTTACACAGTACGATATCTAAATGAGGAACACTTATGCGATTAAGTAAAATGGTAACCCTGTTGTTAGCTGGATTCTTAACATTCGGATCATTGAATTCTGTTGCAGCAACCAAACACGCAAAAGCGCCAATTGTGAAGAAGCTAGATGCTTCTAAAAAGAAAAAAGCACAAGCGGTCAAATCTTCAAAAACTTTTGCAAAAAAAGTAAAAAAGAAAACATCTGTAAAAAATAAACATAAGCAAATGGCTAGCCAGCATTTTCAATCAGGTACGGCAAGTTATTACGCAGATGAATTCAACGGGCATCGCACTGCAAATGGTGAACGTTTCAGTAACGCTGCAATGACAGCCGCACATAAAACATTGCCTTTTGGCACTTTGGTCGAAGTGACGAATATGCGTAATGGTAAATCTGTTGTGGTACGCGTAAATGATCGCGGACCTTATTCTCATGCTCGAGTGATTGATTTATCAAAAACGGCGGCTCGCCAATTAGGCATGCATCATACTGGTACAGCTAAAGTAAAATTAGCAGTATTGAATAAAAACAAAAGAGAATTGGAAGACAGTTAATTCTCTTTTTGTTGATACGCAATTGAATAAAAAAGGGGTTGTCGAAGATTCGGCAAGCCCTTGATTAGTTTGTCTTATCAAGAATTTTAATTAAATCATTGGATGAATGTGAAATGAAAAAAACATTAATGAAGTCACTAAGCCTTTGCGCGTTAGTATTTTCCCCGTTTACGTTAGCGGATACCAATACAGATTACGGTATTGCGGCACCACAATTAAATGCACAAACCTATATTTTGATGGATTACAACTCTGGTGCAGTGTTAGCAAGTTTAAATCCAGATCAGCGCCAATATCCGGCGTCATTAACTAAAATGATGACTAGCTATGTTGTGGGTGATGCACTCAAAACCGGTAAAATCAAAAATAGTGATATGGTTACTGTGACAGAAAATTCTTGGGCACAAAAATTCCCAGGTTCTTCATTGATGTTTTTAGATTTAAACACCCAAGTTTCTGTGTCTGATTTAATGAAAGGCTTGATTATTGTTTCAGGCAACGATGCAGCGGTTGCGTTAGCGGAACATACCTCAGGCTCACAGCAAGCCTTTATTGAACAAATGAATAAATTTGCACAACAATTTGGCTTGAAAAACACTTATTTCACGACGGTTCATGGTTTAGATGACCCAAACCAATATTCTTCAGCACGTGATATGGCGATTATTGGTGTACATGTTATTCGTGACCAACCAGAAGAATATAAAATTTACGCAGAGAAAGAGTTTAAATATAACATTAAAAAACCACAGCCGAACCGTAACGGTTTATTGTGGGATAAAACTATCAACGTAGATGGCATGAAAACAGGCCACACTAATAACGCAGGTTATAATTTAGTGGCTTCTGCAACCAATTCTAACACGCGCTTAATTTCAGTTGTGATGGGCGTGCCAACTTTCAAAGGCCGTGAAGTAGAAAGTAAAAAACTATTACAATGGGGCTTTGCAAACTTTGAAACAGTAAAATCTTTAGCCGCAGGTCAGCCGGTTAAAGAAGAAACCGTTTATTACGGTGATGCAAATAAAGTGAAACTAGGTTCGGTTAACGACAGTTTTGTTACAGTGCCTAAAGGTAAAGCGGGTGAATTAAAAGCGCGTTATGAGTTAACAGGTGGAAATCTTGAAGCGCCATTAACCAAAGGACAAACGGTCGGTAAGGTAATTTATCAATTAGATGGTAAAGATATTGCTAGCAATGACTTACAAGTGTTAGATAATGTTGAAGAAGCAGGCATTTTCGGTAAAGCGTGGGACTGGATTGCATTAACCATCAAAGGCTTATTTGACTAACCCTTGTTAAATTAAATTTTGCCCTTATATAGGTGCTACGCAAGCGGTCTGATTTGCAAAAAAAATTGCAAATTCGACCGCTTTATACAATCAAGCGAAGGAGAGAGAAATAATGCAAAAAAATATTAACCTACAAGATTTACCACAACAAAAATTAAGAGATTTATTAGAGTTTCCGTGTGATTTTACTTTTAAAGTAATGGGCGTTCATCGAGAGGGATTAGTTGAAGATATTGTCTCTGTAGCTCAAGTTCATGTAAAAGGTGATTATTTACCTCGTGAACAACGCAGTTCAAAAGGCACATATAATTCAGTTTCTATCGACATTTTGGCAGAAAATATTGAGCAAATTGAAACCTTATATGAAGAATTAGCCAAAATTGAAGGCGTGAGAATGGTGTTATAAACAACCCATTTATTCCGCGTAATGAAGGACGTGTTGCACACGTCCTTTTAGTTTAAATTATCTTAAGTAAGATACAATTCTCACTTCCAAACATATCTATCCCTATGAATACAAAACTCATTATCCGCCAGTTGGGGACGCAACCCTATGAAGAAATTTGGCATAAAATGCAAAGCTTTACTGATGAACGTGATGAAAATACGCTAGATGAAATCTGGTTAGTACAACATCCTGCCGTATTTACACAAGGTTCAGCCGGGAAGCCTGAGCATTTACTTATGCGCAGTAATATTCCAGTAGTGCAAAGCGATCGTGGTGGGCAGATTACTTATCATGGTGAAGGGCAGCAAGTGATGTATGTGCTATTGGATATCAAACGTTTAAAAGCACAAGGTAAAGAGATTTCTGTGCGAGATTTAGTCACCGCGTTAGAACAATCTGTTGTAAAAACTTTGGCGGATTATGGAGTTGAAAGTTATCCAAAAGCTGATGCACCTGGCGTTTATGTTGATGGGCGGAAAATTTGTTCATTAGGGCTCCGCATCCGTAAAGGCTGTTCTTTCCATGGATTAGCGTTGAATATCAACATGGATTTATCGCCGTTTCATCAAATCAATCCATGCGGCTATGCAGGGCTAGAAATGTGCCAATTAAGTGAGCTGATTGGGCAAAGCGATCTAACTTGCGATGATGTCTCCCCTAAATTGGTTGCTCACTTTTGTGCGAGCTTAGGCTATAATAACCAACAATTTATTAACAAAATCGAAGAGTAGGATAAAGAATTTAATGACCACAGCAAAAATGGCGCCGTTTAAAATGGAAAAGGGCGTGAAATATCGTGATGCTGCAAAAACCTCTGTTATTCAGGTGCGCAACATCGACCCTGATCAAGAGTTGCTTCAAAAACCAAGCTGGATGAAAATCAAACTTCCAGCAAATTCTGCCAAAATTGATAGCATTAAAAATGGTATGCGTCGTCATGGATTACATTCTGTCTGTGAAGAAGCATCTTGTCCGAACTTGCATGAATGTTTCCATCACGGTACTGCAACATTCATGATTATGGGCGCGATTTGTACCCGTCGTTGTCCATTCTGTGATGTAGCACATGGTAAACCGTTACCACTTGATCCGGATGAACCGCGTAAAGTGGCTGAAACAGTACAAGATATGAAACTTAAATATGTGGTAATCACTTCAGTTGACCGTGATGATTTACCCGATCGTGGTGCGGCACATTTTTCTGCAACCGTTAGAGAAATTAAAAAGCTTAACCCAAATTGTAAAGTAGAAATTTTAGTACCAGATTTCCGTGGGCGTGTAGAACAAGCAGTGGCAATCTTAAAAGAAAATCCACCTGATGTGTTTAACCATAACTTAGAAAATGTACCACGTTTATATCGTGAAGTTCGTCCTGGTGCAGATTATAAGTGGTCGTTAGAACTGCTTAAAATCTTCAAAGAAGAATTTCCAGGTATTCCAACTAAATCAGGCTTAATGGTCGGTTTAGGGGAAACCAATGAAGAAATTTTAGAAGTGATGCAAGATTTACGTGATCATGGTGTAACAATGCTTACTATCGGGCAATATTTACAACCAAGTCGTCACCACTTAAGAGTAGAACGTTATGTTCCACCTGAAGAGTTTGATATGTTCCGTGAAGCCGCTGAAAAAATGGGCTTTGAACACGCAGCTTGTGGTCCATTTGTTCGTTCTTCTTACCATGCGGATCTGCAAGCTAGCGGTGGCTTAGTGAAATAGCGAGATTATAACTAGCAACATAAAGTAAAAAAGCCTGAGTCATTGATACTCAGGCTTTTTATTTCATAATACCTTTAAAAATGGATAAGCATCCGATGAATTACGCATTATTCATTGAGACGAGTTTAAAAAATTAGTTCACAGTGTATTTATTGGCAATTTTAGCAATCGCATCTTCAATAGTTTTATTGCCAGCGATAATGTTTTCTGAAATGCGCTCAATTCTTAATTTGAATTCTTTATCAAAATCAGCTGATTTGCTGTTTAGTATAGTTTCTGGATTTTCTGCAATTACTTTCATCATTTTATAAAGGGTATCATAAACCGCAATTGTACGATCCATAATTGCTTTTATTTCAGGATCTTGAAAATTTAGTGAAGTAATAAATTCCTTATATCCATCTTTTATTGTAGAAAATTTAGCTAAAGACTCTAGTGCGTTTGCTTCCACTTCTTTTATTTGATTTTTAGCTAGAGGAGTTGGCGTTGCTAAATTTCTAAGCTGAATTACTATGTTTTCAATTTTGGCTGCTTTTGGGATTTCAAAAATGGCAAAGGCTTTATCTAATTCGTTAGCTGCAGTTTGGGATTTTTGATCTGAAATAATAATAGGTGCTGTAAGCGTTTGATCAACTTCTGGAAGTGCATTTAGAACTTCATCATATTTTGATATGGATGAAGTTGAAGATGCAGTTGTTTTATTGCTTGCATTGTTTTCTTTATCGCCACAAGCGGTCAAAAAAGCCAAGGAAAGTACAAGTATTCCTAATTTGTTTAATGCTTTCATAGAAACTCCTTCTAAATAATATGAAATGTCAAAAACGAGATAGGTGAAAAATGAGGATTAGTTTTATCCTATAAAGTAGATGGCAGCATAATTAAAGGAAAGTTCCATATAAAATAAAACCAATAAATCATGTAGGTTTTCAGAATCTTAATTAAAACGCAATCTGAGGAAAATAGTACTCAGTGAGTGTTACTACTTCATTAAGTTCAACTTCAGGGAATGTGTTCATATCAGTTAATCCGCGTGCATGCAGATCTTCGCTTAAAACATAAGTGCGGACATTTGCAAAACATTCAGCATTTTTGACCGCTTGTAATACCCCATCTTGCCATAATAATGCAATATCATTTTCATCAAATTGCGCGAGCGTTTGGGTTAGCCAAGCTAGATCGTAATTGGCTTTGGAAAAAGTATAAAGCATGGTTTCTTCCCTCTAGAAAGTCAGCACTTTTGCGGCACTTTTAAGTTTTTCAATCAATTCAGCGCGTGGTTGAAGTTTAGCGTGTTTAAGTGAAAATGTTGAGCTTTCTAGCCCGCGTTCTTTGACGGATTCTTGGCAGACATAGCATTCATTTAATTCATAAAGTTCGAGCAGTTTGAATGTAGCAAGATGGTTTTTCTGCAAGATGTCCGCTGGAGTGGCTCCTTCTAACAAATTAAATACACCATCATCTAAAAAAAGAATGAGGATATCGTCTTCATCACAAAATGCACTGGCAGCGAGCAGCGCGTCTAAGCCTTCACGGCTGGTTGCTGTACCAAATGGAGGTTGAGTAAATAAAAATGCAAGTTGATATTTCATATTAAAAAGTCAGTAGTCTTTCAGCGGTTAATACCGCTTGGGAAAATTCACCTAAACCCGCAAGCACAAAACCTTCGGCAAGATTAGCAGTTTTATTCGCGCTTGTTTTTTCATCGACTACGCCTCGACGTTGGGCAGCCGCAATACAAAGATGCAAAGACAAGCGGTGTGATTTTGCTAAATTTTGCCAATGTTCAACCAAGTTAATTTCATCGCTGGCGGGAGAAACCAAAGCATTGCCGTGGCTTACGCCTTCTTGAAAAAAGAACACCTGCCGAATTTGATGCCCCTTGGCTAACAAGGCTTCAGCCATCTGAAATGCAAGCGTTGCAGCTTGGCTGTTAATAGGTGATTTTATGGCTAAAACATAATCCATCACTCTTCCCCTTGCTTGATTTGTCGTATGTAGAGATAAACCGTATGGCGGGAAATGTTTAACCGTTCAGCCACTTGATTGATCGCTTCTTTAATGTCGAAAATGCCTTTTTCAAATAGTGACAATACAATTTGGCGGTTTTTGTTATGGTTAGCGATACGGCGATCGTTCATCACTTCAATAATACTATTTTCAATGGTTTGCGCGACCAATTCTTCTACTGAGCCACCAAAACTTGTGTTAGTTTCTGCTTCATGAATACTTGGCATAAATGCGCTAAGAAATTGAGCTGCTGGCACATTTAAATTCATATTCAGACATAAAAAACCAATCACGTGTTGTTTGCTGTTACGAATTGCGATGGTAACGGATTTCATCAGTGGCTCGCCGTTAGCGGTGCGAATAAAATAGGGTTGGCTTACGCTATCGGTACGCATATGATGCAGTGAATGTAGCGCGTGATCAGTTAAGGGGGAACCTATTTTTCGGTCACTATTTTGCCCATTTACCACATAAATTGCGGAGTTTTCTAAAAACTCTAAAGAGTGCAAAACAACTTCGCACTGCTCACCAAGCAGTGCGGCAATTCCGTCTGCAATTGGAAAGTAAGAGGCAAGGATAGCGTGATCTTCTTCACTAAAAGCAATAAATTTTGTCATATTGGATAAAAGCAAGCGGTCGGAATTTGCAAAAACTTTGCAAAAATCGACCGCTTGTTAGTCTAGTTCGTGATTATTTAGCGTCGCTATGGAAATCTAATAATTCGATATCGAACACTAAGGTTGAGTTTGGTGGAATTTTACCAGCTGCGCGGCTGCCATAACCTTGTTCAGGTGGCACAACGATTTGCATTTTTCCGCCTTTTTTCAACATTGGAATCGCTTCTTTCCATGCTGGAATGAGGTTATCTAATTTAAACTCAATAGGTTGACCACGATCGTATGAACTATCAAAAACAGAACCATCTACAAGGGTACCTTTATAGTGTACTTTTACGGTATCACTTAAAGTTGGAGAACTGCCTTCGCCTAAGCTTTCGATTTTATAAAGTACACCGTTAGCAGTTTTCTTCACGCCATCTTTTTTGGCATAATCTGCGCGGAATTTATCGCCCGCTTCAATGGTGCCTTTATTTTTTTCAGCTAAAATCTTTTCTTCTTGAGCTGAAAGGTAAGTATCTAGCGATTTTAATTGTTTTTGCAAATCTTCATCGGTTAATTTACCGGTTTTTTTCAAGGTGTCTTTTACACCATCTAAAATTTTGTCTTGGTTGTAGGTGAAAACGTCTTTTTGTGATTCCATTACACCTTCAATATTTTTACCCATCAATACGCCTACTGCGTAAGATGAATCATCAATAAATTGTTTGTCAGCTTTTTCTGCTGCCATTGCGCCACTACTTAATAATGTACCTAAAAGTAGCGCAGTCAAAGTTTGTTTGGTTTTTAACATAGGGTTTCCTTATAAAATACTGTTAAGCATCTTCGATATAGGGTAAAGTGTCTTTTCGCTTAAGACAACCTTTTTATGAAAAAATGCAAGAATTATTAAGCAGAATTGCTGAATTAGAGATGAAAGTCGCCTTTCAAGAACAAACTATTGAGGAATTAAACCAAGCTTTAGTTGACCAACAATTTGCATTAGACAAATTGCAGGTGCAGTTGCGTCATTTCGCTGAAAAGTTTAAAGGGCTGGCGGCAAGTAATGTTGCTTCACAAGCAGAAGAAACGCCTCCGCCACATTATTAGAGAAACAATAACAAAAAAAGAGGATAAAATAATGAAAATTGGAATTATTGGTGCAATGGCACAAGAAGTTGAAATTTTAAGCCAACTGATGATGGAACCTAAAGTGACAGAAATTGCTGGCTGTAAGATTTATGAAGGCAAAATTAATAACAAAGATGTCGCATTATTACAATCGGGTATTGGGAAAGTTGCTGCGGCGATTGGGACAACATTATTATTAGAAATGACTAAACCCGATGTCGTCATTAACACCGGGTCTGCTGGCGGATTAGCCACAAATTTAAATGTAGGTGATTTGGTTATTTCAACCGAAGTTCGCCATCATGATGTAGATGTGACCGCATTTGGTTACGAAATTGGTCAGCTCCCAGCCAATCCAGCGGCATTTATTCCTAATGAACAATTAGTGATGTTAGCGCAGCAAGAAGCAGAAAAATTAGGCTTTCATGCAGAATCTGGCTTGATTGCGAGTGGAGATTTATTCGTTAACGGTAATGAAGCGATTTCAAAAATTCGCGCAAACTTCCCTGCTATTGTGGCAGTAGAAATGGAAGCGGCAGCAATCGCTCAAGTTTGTCATGCTTTTGATGTGCCGTTTGTGGTAGTGCGTGCAGTTTCTGATGTGGCGGATAAAACTTCACATCTCTCATTTGATGAATTTTTACCGTTAGCCGCGAAGCAATCTTCAGAAGTTGTATTGAGTATGTTAAATAAATTGGGTTGATTCAGATAAATTTACAAATCTTTAAATGAAATTAACCGCTTGTTATCGCTTATTGATGCCGAATTCTGTAAAATTCGGCATTATTTTTAGCCTCAGTTTCTGAGGCGTTTTTCTATTTAAGTGATTTCCGAGATATTTTATGACCGCTTCGCCAAATATTGGTTTTATTAGTCTAGGTTGCCCGAAAAACCTAGTTGATTCTGAACGTATTTTAACTGAGCTACGTGCAGACGGGTATAACATCATCCCAAGTTATGAGGATGCTGATTTAGTTATTGTGAATACTTGTGGTTTTATTGATAGCGCAGTGCAAGAATCATTAGAAACCATTGGTGAGGCGTTAGATGCTAATGGCAAAGTAATTGTAACCGGTTGTCTAGGCGCAAAAGAAAATCAAATTCGTGAAGTGCACCCAAAAGTATTGGAAATTACTGGCCCACACAGTTATGAAGCTGTGATGGCGCATGTGCATAAATATGTCCCTAAGCCAGAATATAATCCCTATGTGAATTTGGTGCCGAAACAAGGTGTCAAATTAACACCAAAACATTACGCTTATTTGAAAATTTCAGAAGGCTGTGATCACCGTTGTACCTTCTGTATTATTCCATCAATGCGGGGTGATTTAGAAAGCCGTTCGATCGTACAAGTACTCGATGAAGCAAAACGTTTAGTCGATGCAGGTGTTAAAGAGCTTTTAGTGGTTTCACAAGACACTTCTGCCTATTCAATGGACTTAAAACGCAAAGAATCAGGCAGTAAAACGGTGTTCTGGAATGGGATGCCGATTAAAAATGATTTAATGACGCTATGCGAAAAATTAGGCACTTTAGGTATTTGGATTCGTTTACATTATGTTTATCCTTATCCGCACGTTGATGATTTAATTCCACTGATGGCGCAAGGCAAAATTTTGCCCTATTTGGATATTCCGCTTCAGCACGCAAGTCCAAAAATCTTAAAAGCGATGAAACGCCCAGGCTCGGTAGAGAGAGTTTTAGAGCGCATTAAAAAATGGCGTGAGATTTGCCCTGAATTAACATTACGTTCAACTTTTATCGTAGGCTTCCCGGGAGAAACAGAAGAAGATTTCCAAATGTTATTGGATTTCTTAAAAGAAGCGCAGTTAGATCGTGTAGGGTGTTTTAAATTTAGTCCGGTAGAAGGTGCGCCTGCAACAGAAATGGCAGACCAAGTGCCAGAAGAGATAAAAGAGGAGCGCTTCCATCGCTTTATGCAACTTCAACAAGAAATTTCTAGTGCACGATTACAGCAAAAAATCGGTAAAACTTTAGCGGTAATTGTCGATGAAATCGATGAAGAAGGGATTATTGGCCGCTCAATGGCGGATGCTCCAGAAATTGATGGTGTAGTTTATGTTGATAATCTCTCAGAGATGGCTGTTAAGGTTGGAGATGTCATTTCAGTGAAAATTCACCAAGCAGATGAATATGATCTGTGGGGAACTTGTTAGTTTTATTTAAGGAAAAGGAAATAAACAATGTCAGAACAGCAAAAAGTGCCAAGCGTAATGACGTTTGAAAAAGCAGTTAGTGAGAAAAACTATGAGGCTGCTTGTGTTGAGTTATTAGATATCTTACGCAAAATTGACTCAAATTTTGGGGGGATTCATGACATTGAATGTGATTTCCCTGAGCAATTAAACGTAGATGAGCTCAATAAGGAAAAGCATATTCATTTTGCAACACGTATGGCAAATGCTATTACCGAGTTATTTAAAGACCCTGCTTTATCTTTATCTGAATCAGGTGCACAAACTTTCTTCACGCTTCAGCGTTGGTTATCCATGATTTTTGCATCTTCCCCATATATCAATGCAGATCATATTTTGGTAACGTTGAACCAGAATGAAAACCCATATAACTTAGCAGATTTTCGTTTAAGTAATACACAAGATGCGATTATTAAATTCTGTGTACTTTATTTACCGGAATCTAATATCAATGTGAATTTAGAAGCATTATGGCAACTTAATCCAGAAGTGACAGGTTCTCTTGCTTTTGCATTACAGTCTCCACGCTTTATTGCTACTCAGCAAGCCTTTAGTAAGCGTGGTACGTTATTACAGTGGTTCCCAGAAAAACTCGCGACTTTTGAAAATCTCAATAATTTACCAAGCGCAATTAGCCATGATGTGTATATGCATTGTAGTTATGATGTGGCGAGCAATAAACATTGGGTGAAAAAAGCATTAAATACGGTAATGCGTCGTCATTTGATTGCTGGTGGCTTTAAAGATCGTGAAATTAACAATATTGGTTATGTAAATGGTAAGCCGGTTATGGTGGTCTTATTAGAGCATTTCCATTCTTCACATTCTATTTACCGCACTCACTCAACTTCAATGATTGCTGCGCGTGAACATTTCCATATTATTGGTTTAGGTAATCATGCGGTTGATCAAGCAGGCCGTGATGTTTTTGATGACTTTAGATTCGTTGATGGCGAGAATATGTTTGAGCGTTTAGAGTTTATTCGACAAATCTGTGAAGAACATCAAGCAGCAGTATTCTATATGCCAAGTATTGGGATGGATTTATTAACGATCTTTGCAAGCAATACTCGTTTAGCGCCAGTACAAGTGATTGCATTAGGCCACCCTGCGACGACTCACTCTGATTTTATTGAATATGTCATTGTAGAAGACGATTATGTTGGCTCGGAAGAGTGCTTTAGCGAAAAATTGATTCGTTTACCGAAAGATGCACTTCCTTATGTACCATCATCGGAAGCACCTGAAAAAGTAGATTACAAATTACGGAAAAATCCGGAAGTCGTCAATATTGGTATTGCTTCAACAACAATGAAGTTAAATCCACATTTTCTGACGGCATTAAAAGCAATCCGTGATCGTGCTAACGTAAAAGTGCATTTCCATTTTGCATTAGGACAATCACATGGTTTAACGCATCCATATGTTGAGCGTTTTATTAAATCATATTTAGGGGAAGATGCGACTGCACATCCACACCTACCATATGCGCAATATTTAAGTGTATTAAGCAATTGCGATATGATGGTGAATCCATTCCCATTTGGTAATACCAATGGCATTATTGATATGGTTACGCTAGGTTTAGTTGGCGTCTGTAAAACAGGTGCAGAGGTGCACGAACATATTGATGAAGGTTTATTTAAACGTCTTGGTTTACCAGAATGGTTGATTGCGAATACGGCAGATGAATATGTTGAATGTGCGATTCGTTTAGCTGAAAACCATGATGAGCGTTTAGCACTTCGTCGTCATATTATTAAAAATAATGGCTTGCAAAAACTATTTACAGGCGATCCGCGCCCAATGGGACGCGAATTACTTAAACGCGTACAACAATGGGCTGAACAAGTAAGTGTTACATTAACGTTACAAACGCAGATTGATGTTGTGGAAGAAAAGAAACCTGTTGCGAAGAAAAGCACAACTAAAAGAGCTTCAACAAAGAAAACTGCAGATAAAAAAGAAACACCTTTAAAGACTGCAGCCAAAAAATTGAAAAAAACAGCTAAAAACAAAGAATAACTGTTTTCAGAATCAAGCGCACTATAACTTATAGTGCGCTTTTTGTTTGAAAAATAGGCAATTGAAGGGGCTCAAGGAACCATTTCATGTGCAGTTTGGTCTTAGAGGTAAATCTTGTTCAAATGATTCTTTATAAAAGCCATTTCTTTAAGGAGAAAAGCATGAAATCAATGTTAAAAGTATTTGGTGTAATCGCTTTAGCCACTACTTTAGCTGCTTGTAGCGGGATGAGCCGCTCACAAAAAAATACTGCTATCGGTGCAGCTGTTGGTGGTGTTGCTGGTAACGTGATTGGTGGTTCAACGACCGCTACGCTTGCTGGTGCAGCATTAGGTGGTGTGATTGGTAGCCAAGTAAATAAATAATCGTAAATTTTTTAAAAGCCGTCATTGACGGCTTTTTTGATCGTACAACAAACCTTTGCAAGCGGTCAAAATTTAGCTATAATTTGCAAAGTTTTGAATCGAAAGTTAATCGAAAGATGTGCGTATGTCGAAAAGAAATACTCAACAGCGCCGTCAAATGATTGCAACAATGGTGCAAGATCAAGGAGAAGTCGGGGTTGAGCAACTCGCTCTCTTGTTTGAAACTTCTGAAGTCACCATTCGAAAAGATTTAACCGCCTTGGAAGAAAGTGGTTTTTTATTGCGTCGTTATGGCGGAGCGATCAAAATTCCTTCTGAATTGATGGAAGAAGAAAGCAATGAACAGCTTTCTCAACAAAAAATTGCTATTGCTAAAGCCGCGCGTGATTGTATCAGTGAACATAATCGAATCATTATTGATAGTGGTCGTACAACAGGGGCTTTAGTTAAGAGTTTAAATCAGAGCGGATTGGTTATTATGACTAATTCGCTTTCTTTAGCTTCAGAGCTTACGACATTAGAGTGTGAGCCTACCGTATTGATGACGGGCGGAACTTGGGATGCGCGTTCTGAATCTTTTCAAGGTAAAGTCGCTGAAAATACTTTGCGAGCTTATGATTTTGACCAACTGTTTATTGGTGCAGACGGTCTGGATTTAGAGCGTGGCACAACAACTTTTAATGAATTAGTTGGCTTAAGTCAGGTGATGGCCGACGTTAGTCGAGAAGTGATTGTGTTAATTGAGTCTCAAAAAATTGGACGTAAAATGCCAAATGTGGAACTCGATTGGACAAAAATTGACAAAGTCATCACGGATAAGCAAATAAGTTTCGAAACGAAAGTTGCTATTGAGAAAAATGGCGTGACTGTGATTATTGCAGATTAAAAGAAACGAGTTTGCAAATAAAATTTTAAATTAACAAACAAATTAGGAATAAAAATTATGTGTGGAATTGTCGGTGCGGTAGCACAACGTGATGTAGCAGCAATTTTAGTAGATGGTTTACATCGTTTAGAATACCGCGGTTATGACTCAGCAGGTGTGGCTGTATTAGGTGCAGATAAACATATGCAAATCTTACGCCGTGTAGGTAAAGTAAAAGCATTAGATGAAGCGCTTGAAGCTAAACCATTATTAGGTGGTACAGGGATTGCGCACACTCGTTGGGCAACACATGGTGAACCATCAGAAATTAACGCGCATCCGCATCGCTCAGGCAAAATTGCGGTGGTGCATAACGGCATTATTGAAAATTACGAAGAATTACGTAGTGAATTACAAGCTCGTGGTTATGTTTTCCAATCACAAACAGATACCGAAGTTATTGCTCATTTAGTGGAATGGGAATTCCGTACTTCAAATAGTTTATTAGAAGCAGTAAGAAAAGCTGTAAAACAATTACGTGGTGCTTACGGTACAGTGGTATTAAATGAAGAAGAGCCAGAACATTTAATCGTGGCACGTTCAGGTTCACCATTAGTGATTGGTTATGGTATTGGTGAAAACTTCTTGGCTTCTGACCCACTTGCGCTATTAAGCGTAACCCGTAAATTTGCTTATTTAGAAGAAGGCGATGTTGCGGAAATTACCCGTACCACAGTTGATATTTATGATAGTGAAGGCAACAAAGTTGAACGTGAAATTCACGAAGGTAACTTTGAGCAAGATGCAGCAGATAAAGGCCAATATCGCCACTATATGCAAAAAGAGATTTTTGAGCAGCCAGTTGCAATTATGAACACCTTAGACGGTCGCATCAAAGATGGTAAAGTCAGTTTAGATTCAATTGCACCGAATGCCGCAGAAATTTTATCGAAAGCACAACATATTCAAATTGTAGCATGTGGTACTTCATATAATGCAGGTATGGTGGCTCGCTACTGGTTAGAATCTTTAGCGGGTGTAGCTTGTGATGTCGAAATTGCCTCAGAATTCCGTTATCGTAAATTTGTGACTCGTCCAAATAGTTTATTGGTGACTATTTCACAATCAGGCGAAACGGCAGATACACTTGCTGCATTACGTTTAGCAAAAGAAGCGGGCTTTATGGCGGCAATGACTATTTGTAACGTGGCAACCTCATCGCTTGTTCGTGAATCAGATTTCGCATTCATGACCAAAGCCGGAGTAGAAGTCGGTGTTGCATCAACGAAAGCTTTCACAACACAGTTAACTTGTTTATTACTTTTAACCGCGGCATTAGGTCGTTTAAAAGGCAATATGAGTGAAGCGCAAGAAGCGGATATTGTTCACGCATTACAACGCTTACCTGCACAAATCGAAATGGCATTAACTCATGAAAAAGAGATTGAAAAACTCTCTGAAGACTTTGCTGACAAACAGCACAGCCTATTCTTAGGTCGTGGCGAGTTCTATCCAATTGCGATGGAATCCGCATTAAAATTAAAAGAGATCTCTTACATTCATGCAGAAGCATATGCTGCTGGTGAACTTAAACATGGCCCATTAGCATTGATCGACAGCGAGATGCCGGTCATTGTAGTAGCACCAGAAAATGATTTACTTGAAAAAGTGAAATCTAACATTGAAGAAGTGAAAGCGCGTGGTGGTCAATTATTTATCTTTGCTGACCATGATGCGGGTTTAGGCTATAAAACCGTGGTGTTCCAGAAAGTCGATGAAGTTACTGCCCCAATTTTCTACGCAGTACCATTACAACTACTTTCTTATCATGTAGCACTTATTAAAGGCACAGATGTGGATCAACCACGTAACTTAGCGAAATCAGTGACAGTAGAGTAAACAATTTAGCGCTTAAATAAACAAGCGGTCATTTTTCCAAGACGATTTGCAAATTGTCAAAGAAAAATGACCGCTTGTGTTTTATTAGACCTTGCGATTATGCCCAGTATTTGTCAATTTCAGCACGAATTGCTTCGGCAGTTTGTTTGCCTTTTTCACCGACTAATGCGCGACCTGCGATGAAAGCTTTGGCATTTTTCACTTCTTTAAATAAGTGGATTTCTTCTGGAACGATACCGCCAGTAATAGAAAGCTCTAGACCTTTTGCAGAAAGTTGTTTCATTAACTCAATGTCTTCTGCTGTCCAGCCTTTTCCAGCTAATTCAGCATCACGTGAACGGTGGTAAATAGCTTGTTTTACGCCTAAATCAACCCATTCTTGTGCATCTTTTTCCACAGTCCAGTTACCGTAGATTTCGATTTGAATCTCTTTTTTCACTTTGAGTTCTGGGTGAGCAGCATTGAAGTCATCAGCGACTTTTTTGCATGCTGCTTTGGTTGCTGGGTGTGCTGCTGCAGAAACAGTTAACCAGTCTGCACCGGATTCAAATGCCATTTTTGCAAGAATGGCACCACCATCGGTGGTTTTTAAATCGCACACGATAATGTGATTTGGGTGAAGTGCACGTAAAGTTGAAACGGCTTTCATGCCTTCTGCGCACGCTAAAATAGTGCCGCATTCGATGATATCAACTACGCTTTCTGCTTGTTTGGCATCAGCAACCGCTTTTTCAAGGCTTAATGAATCAAGTGCAATTTGGAGAAGTGGTCTAGACATATATTGTTCCTTTTAAATAAATGAGAGGGAGGTTCTACGCATTTAATGCGGCATCGATCATGGCATAAACATCTTTAGGCGTTTTACAAGCAAGCACTTTGTCTAAGTTTACGCCGGTGTCGCTTTCTTCATCATCTAATGTTTGGGTAATTTCCATTAACCCTTCCATGTGTTTATCAGAGTCGCTTCCTGCTAGTGTGATAAGCACTGATACACCTTCATCTTCGCCATCAAAATAAACAGGCTCGCTAAGCGTCACTAATGCAAAAGAAGTTTTAATCACACCTTCTTCTGGGCGTGCGTGAGGCATAGCTAAACCTGGTGCGAGGATGATATATGGGCCCATTTTTTCAATATTGCCTACAATATGATCGTAATAACGCGGTTCAATGCTACCAGCCTTAATTAATAAATCTGTACCGAGTTTAATGGCTTCTTTCCAGTTGGAAACTTTTTGGTTGAGAAGGATTGAGTTATTTTCGATAAGTGATTCTTTTAACATTTGGTTGTCCTATATTGATTTTGATAGGGCGGAATGGCTTCCGCCCAAATGATATTGGAGGGATTGTTTAGCACAACAATCGTTTATTGATATTTTTTAATGAGTGCTAAGAGTTCTTCACCGAAGGTGTTTGGATTTAGCATGTTTTGTACGCCTAGTACAGAAACGTTACCTTCTTGGACGATTTCCTCTTGTAAGTGTTTAGAGCATACGATGATGTCTACACCTGATACTTTGCCTTTATGGTCGGTCACGGCACAAGAGTCCATTACGTTTGGAATACCGCGTTTATCAAGGTATTGTTTGATTTTCATCTTCATCATCATTGATGAACCTTGACCTGAGCCACATACTGCTAAGATACGTACGGGTTTCACGTTTGCATTAGCATCATTTGCAACATTTTCAGCTTTTTCAACCGCTTGTTCAGACTCTTCTTGTACTTGGTCTAAACCGTAGCCATCTAATTGTTCAAGCGTTAAACCTTTCGCTTTCGCTTCTGCTTCTTCTGCACGTAATTGGCGAGATGCGAAGAACATATATACAAGCGCTAATGCCACAATAACGAAGAAGAATCCTGGTATGCTGATGATACCTTGTAAGATTGGTGGGAAGAATAACGCCCAGTCAGCCATACCCATCCAGCCGTTGAAGGTTGTACCTTGGCTTGCAAGCATTTGGATAACCCATGCTGAGCCTAATACTTCAATAATACCCATCACGAAACAGATTTTCATTACCGCTTTCCAGCCACCGAATTGGTTTGCAAATACCCCGATAGTTGCGTTAGAGAAGAACATTGGGATAAAGCCTGGAATGATAAGAATTGGTGAGCTAAAGCCTAGTAATAAACCTACGGCAACGAATTGACCAATAGCACCCCACATAAAACCGAATACCATCGCATTTGGTGAGAAGGCATAAATTGCCGCACAGTCAATTGCTAGTACAGAGTTCGGAATTAAGCGTTCTGAAATCCCTTTGAAAGCTTCAGATAATTCCGCAACGAACATACGTACGCCAGTGACGATAATTTGAATAGCAACCGCAAATTTTAAGCCCATTTCTAAGATGTAAATAGACCAGTGCGTTTTAGCTGCCATTTGTTGAAGGTTATCTAAACCGAAAGAAAGGAGAATGATACCAAAGAAAAGGGTCATCACTAATGCAGTGGCTGAAATGCTGTCATGGAAAATATGTAACCATTTTGGCAATTTCATGTGATCGACAGAGTCATTTTTATCACCAAGTTTTGGTGCTAATTTTGTGGCAATCCAAGACGCAATTTGTTGTTGGTGACCGATAGAGAAACCTGCACCGCCAGTAACCGCTTGGGTTGGTTTATACATAATGTTAGAAGAAATCGCCCAATAAAGAGCCATTAACACTGAGGTATAAATCACCGTCTCCCACATTGATGCACCAATGATCATGTAGAACACCGCAACTAAACCTGCTTGTTGGAACATAATATGCCCAGTCAGCATAATGGTACGAATCCCTGTGATTCTTCTAAATACAACTAATAAGATATTTAAGAATAATGCACCGATAACTGAATAACCTACCCACGCATAATTGTCTGCCATGGTTTGGATGGTGGCTTGCATACTGGTATAAGGGTCGATAACTGCACCAGTCAGGTTGTGGAATTTAGATAAGCCTTCAATAACTGGCTTAAAGTTGGTCACTAAGAAACCAGAACCTGCCTGTACAATCATAAAACCAACGATGGTTTTAATGGTGCCTTTAATAATGGTGGTGGAATCTTTTTTTAAGAGAATGTAGCCCAAGCAGGCAACAATACCAAGTAAGAATGGCGCTTTATTTAACACCTGATCTTTAAAAAAGACCAAGATATCGGTGAGCATTTCCATAAGAGTACCTCTTATTTTGTAATCAAGTTTAGTCAACAAGATGTTGTTTAGTTAGGATGTCATTCATAAATTGAATGTATCGGCTGAATAATAATCGCTATTTTTTGAATGACAAAGATTATTTTTGATTATTTGTGAAGTTGATCACATTTTATTTTTCAAGCGGTCAGATTTTGAGGAAATTTTGCAAAAAGCACAGAAATTTATTTTTATATGCGAATTTTTTGCTTAAAATGAAGAAAAATAGCGCTTACATGAGTATAATTTGCGCAAAAATGAGATCTAGATCACAAAACTGTGAAAAATCATTTTACAAAAAAATATGATTATTTATGATTATTTATGATTAAATAGTTTTATCTTTGCTGACTAAAATGAGGAGCAGTATTATGGCTAAAGTCAATGAAATCACCCGTGAGAGCTGGATTCTTTCAACTTTCCCAGAATGGGGAACGTGGTTAAACGAAGAGATTGAAGAAGAAGTTGTGCCAGAAGGCAACTTTGCAATGTGGTGGTTAGGCTGCGTAGGTGTGTGGATTAAAACCCCGGCAGGTGCAAACATTTGTATGGACTTATGGTGTAGCCGTGGTAAATCAACTAAAAAAGTAAAAGATATGGTTCGCGGTCACCAAATGGCAAATATGGCGGGTGTTCGTAAATTACAACCTAACTTACGTGCGCAACCAATGGTATTAGACCCATTTGCGATTAACGAGGTAGATTTCATTTTAGCTTCTCACTATCACAGCGATCACATTGATGTGAATGTAGCAGCAGCAATTATCAACAACCCTAAATTAGATCATGTAAAATTCGTTGGTCCTTGGCACTGTGCTGAGTTATGGCAAAAATGGGGTGTGCCAGAAGAGCGTATTATTGTTGTAAAACCTGGCGATGTAGTAAAAATTAAAGACGTTGAAATTCACGCATTAGATTCATTCGACCGCACTTGTTTAGTAACCTTACCAGTAGAAGGTGCGGAAGAACAAGGTGGCGAATTAAAAGGATTATGCCCATCTGATGAAGAAATGGGTCGCAAAGCAGTAAACTATGTTTTCAAAACACCAGGTGGTACTATTTATCATGGTGCAGACTCACACTACTCAATCCAATTTGCAAAACATGGTAAAGAGTTCGATATTGATGTTGCATTAAATAACTACGGTGAAAACCCAGTAGGGATTGCTGATAAAATGACTTCAATCGATCTACTTCGCATGGCAGAGTGTTTACGTGCTAAAGTAATTATTCCAGTGCACCACGACATTTGGACGAACTTTATGGCTAGTACGCAAGAAATCATTGATTTATGGCGTATGCGTAAAGACCGTTTACAATACAAATTCCACCCATTCATTTGGGAAGTCGGCGGTAAATATGTTTATCCGCGCGATAAAGATTTAATCGAATATCATCACCCACGTGGTTTTGATGATTGCTTTGAACAAGAGCCGAATATTCAATTTAAATCAATGTTGTAATTAACCTTAGGGGGATATTCAGAATGGGTACATCACGAAATCCCCCTCTCCTCTTTCTAGGAGGAGTGGATTTGTTCATTGATTTAATGCTCAATATACAAGGATAACCAATGAACGAAACGTATCGACATCAGAATTTACTTTCGTTGTTAGAAGAAAAGAAAATACTTTCAACAACAGAGATTATCGATTTATTAGAAATCTCGCCTGCAACCGCACGTCGTGATATCAATAAATTAAATGAGCAGGGCAGATTAAGAAAAGTCCGAAATGGGGCTGAAGCTTTAAGCGTGAATTTCGGTGTGGCAAAGAAAAAAATTATCAATAATGCCAACGAAAAACAGCGCATTGCAACGATTGCTAGTCAGTATTGTAATGATGGTGAAAGCGTCATTCTCACCGCAGGTTCAACCATGCAAATGTTAGGCAATCGTTTATGTGGTCGGAATTTGCAAATCATCACGAATTTCTTACCGCTTGCAAATGATCTGATTCAACATAGTCATGAGAATTTAGTGATTATGGGTGGGCAATATAATCGTGCTAAACGGGTAACACTTTCATTAAATACGCAAAATGAAATTAACTATTTTGCAAATGTTATGTTTACCAGTGGCAAAGGCTTAACCACAGCTGGGTTATATAAAAATGACATGATCATTGCGAACTCTGAGCAGCCACTTGCACAAAAAGCAGATAAGCTTATTGCGTTAGTCGATAGCACGAAATTAGGCAAACAAGTGGGCATGTTATTTAGCTCGCTAGATGAGATTGATATTTTAATTACTGGCAAAGAGGCTAATCCTGAAATTATCCAAGCATTAAGAGAAAAAGGCTTGGAAGTGGTTTTAGCGTAAGCGGTCGGATTTTGTAGATTTTTTACTAAAAGCATAACCAACATAGCCAAAGGGGTTGTTATGAGAAAACACAAACTAGGTATTTACGAAAAAGCCTTGCCGAAGAACATTTCTTGGCAAGATAGACTTTCGATTGCAAAAACTTGCGGTTTTGATTTTGTGGAAATTTCCATTGATGAAACTGATGAACGCTTAGCTCGTTTAGACTGGAGCAAAGAAGAGCGTATCGAATTAGTGAAAGCGATCATCAATACTGGTGTAACGATTCCTTCGATGTGTTTATCTGGCCACCGCCGTTTTCCATTTGGTTCACATGATGAGGCAACTCGTCAAAAAGCTTATGAAATTATGGAAAAAGCGATTCAATTAGCGGTTGATCTTGGTATTCGTACAATTCAACTTGCTGGCTATGATGTGTATTATGAAGAACAAGATGAAGGCACATTAGCACGTTTCCAAGAAGGTCTTGAATGGGCAGTTGAATTAGCGGCAAGTAATCAAGTAACCATTGCCGTTGAGATTATGGATACTCAATTTATGAGTTCAATTTCTCGTTGGAAAAAATGGGATGAAATTATCGACTCGCCATGGTTTACCGTTTACCCAGATTTAGGCAACCTTTCTGCATGGAATGATAACGTGGCAGAAGAGTTAAAATTAGGCATCAATAAAATTTCTGCGATTCACTTAAAAGATACTTACAAAGTGACAGAAACTTGCAAAGGTCAGTTCCGTGATGTTCCGTTTGGTGATGGATGTGTAGATTTCCCAGCTTGCTTTAACACCTTGGCGGCTTTGAATTATCGTGGGGCGTTCTTAATTGAGATGTGGACAGAAAAGGCGGAAGAGCCAATTGCTGAAATCATCAATGCGCGCCGTTGGATTGAACAAAAAATGAAAGAAGGAGGCTTTGAACTATGAGCCAATTAACCGAATTAACCCCAGCGCTTCAAGCATTAAGAGAGCGCGTATTAAAAGCAAATTTAGAGTTACCAAAATATAAGCTAGTGACTTTTACATGGGGAAATGTGAGCGAAATTGACCGTGAAACAGGGTTAGTAGCGATCAAACCTTCAGGTGTGGATTATGACACCATGACCGTAGAAGATATTGTGCTGGTGGATTTAAATGGTAACCGTGTTTACGGTAGCAAAAAACCATCTTCTGATACGCCAACGCACCTAGAGTTTTATCGTCAATTTCCGAATATTGGTGGGGTGGTGCATACACACTCTCGCCATGCAACAGCTTGGGCACAAGCAGGCGAAGATATTTTAGCGCTAGGCACGACTCAAGGTGACTACTTCTATGGTTCAATTCCTTGTACTCGTCGTATGACACCTGAAGAAATTGCTGGCGAATACGAACTTGAAACAGGAAAAGTTGTAGTGGAAACTTTCCGTACTCGCGGCATTAGCCCAGATCAAGTACCAGGTGTATTAGTGCATTCTCATGGACCATTTACTTGGGGTAAAGATGCCTTCGATGCTGTGCATAATTCTGTGGTGTTAGAAGAAGTGGCATATATGAATTTCATCAGCCATCAAATTCGTCCGAACATTGGTTCGATGCAACAAGAATTACTCGACAAACACTACTTACGTAAACACGGCACTAATGCGTATTACGGTCAGTAATTTAAGCTAATATCGCAATACAAGCGGTCTGAATCTGCAAAACTTTTGCAAATTTAGACCGCTTGTTGCTTTTATTGTGATAGGGAAGTGATAAAATGCCGAGCATTGACAAACAATAAGAAAATGAAAATGAAAAAATATTTATTAGTTGCTTGTGCGTTAGGTCTTACAGCGTGTGGTTCTAGCACACCAGAAACGCCATTCCCTGGCGAATTTGCGAATGCGGATTATGTATTATCGGATACAGATGCTCAAAAATGGGTGGCGATGAGTAACCAAACTGCACAATGTATTTACCCGAATTTAACGCGTATTCAGAAAGAACATTTTTCTAAAGAAGATGCTTATATTCATGCGCAATATGTGTTGTTCTATCCGTTAGAAGAAATTATCGGCGAGCAATATGTGAAAATTATCCAAAATGATGAAAAATCAATGGGATATGCGCAATATCAATTTAAGCGATTCAAAGATCAACCTGCAGAAGTTGAATCACTAACAAAAGCACAATGTGAAACATTGCGTGCCAAGGCGCGTGATGATTTAGCGGTTGTTAAAGGGCAATACAAAAGCGGGATGGTGGAAGAAACGAAATCTGAGCCTAAAAACACCGATGGTGTGGCAACGGGAGAGAATAAATTCTTCTTTGATATTATTAAATGGGGTTCAGCCTTATTGCTGTAATGTATCTTGGAAAAAATGGCGAACAATTAGTTCGCCTTTTTTATCTTCACTAAATTGCTTCTTTTCGAGGCGTAAAGCGCGCTTTGGCGGGCATTCGTAAAGCAATTCGTTCCCGATTGAGTTTAAGCGCATTCTCAGTAGGTTGATAATCTAGCCACAAGTCTGCTTGTTCGGGTAATTCAGTAGACCAAAAATATTGCACTTGAAAACCGCGAGCCAAGCACTCTTCGTGCAGAAGATCGTAACGCTTTTTTAAAAACATGAGTTTATTAAAAAAGAAACGGACATGCCCTTCGCCTAACTTGTAATCACTAGGTTGCCCTTTAAGGCTAAATTTTCCTTTAGCAACTGCGTTGGGAATGCGGGTTAGTTCGCGGTGTTCGGCAAGCAGGTGCTGATCGCAAAGTTCTGCCGGCGGGACAAGATTGATTCGAGTCATGATAATTCCAATAGTAAATAAAGGCGTTAAAAGTAACAGCAATCATACAAGCGGTCAAATTTTTGCAATTTTTTACCAAAAGTATTCGGCGATTATTTTGCATAATGCTTGAGGATAATGCGATAATGGAGCCAATCTTTCTTTTTTATGTGACGATTATGAATTATTTAACCAGTGCGAAGGCTACTTTAACACGTTATGCACAGGCGATTAACTTGCTAAATCAACGGTTATCAGATGAATTTAATGAAGCGGTGAAGATGATTCTCGAGTGTGAGGGACGTGTCGTCATTGCAGGGATTGGTAAGTCAGGTTTGGTCGGCAAAAAAATGGTTGCAACACTTGCCTCTACCGGTACACCAAGTTTTTTCTTGCATCCAACTGAAGCCTTTCATGGCGATTTAGGTATGCTCAAGCCGATTGATGTGGTTATTCTTATCTCTAATAGTGGTGAAACGGATGATGTGAACAAACTGATTCCAAGTTTGAAAAGTTTTGGAAACAAAATTATTGCGATGACGGGAAATCCGTTTTCTACACTGGGTCGTCATGCGGATCTCATTTTAAATATTGAAGTAGATCGAGAAGCTTGCCCAAATAATTTAGCCCCAACCACTTCCACTTTAGTGACGATGGCACTAGGCGATGCGTTAGCTATCGCATTGATTGAGGCAAGAGAGTTCAAACCAGAGGATTTTGCCCGTTTCCATCCAGGTGGCAGTTTAGGTAGAAAATTACTGAATCGTGTACAAGATGTGATGAATCGCAAATTACCGATTGCACAACCACAAAGTAGTTTTAGTGATTGTTTATCGGTGATGAACGAGGGCAGAATGGGCGTGGCAGTCATTATGCAAGATGAGCAATTAGTTGGCATTATTACAGATGGCGATATTCGCCGTACGCTAGCCCAGTTTGGTAGCGATAGTTTGAGTAAAACAGCTGAACAAATCATGACCCGCAATCCGAAAACGGTGAGTGAAACCATGTTCCTTGCAAAAGCAGAAGATTTAATGAAAGAAAAACATATTCACTCATTGATTGCTGTTGATGAGCAAGGTAAGCCAACTGGGTTATTAGAATTTTCAAGCTAATACTTAAAAACAAACAGGACGCTAAGCGTCCTGTTTTTCATGGATAGAGCAGTTGTTATTAGCGGCGTCCACCGAACATACCACCAAGCCCACCAAGGGCATTCATACCACCGCCCATTAAGCCTTTCATGCCTCGCATCATTTTTGCCATGCCACCTTTGCGCATTTTTTTCATCATACGTTGCATTTCATCGAATTGTTTGAGGAGTTTATTGACATCTTGTACTTGTGTGCCTGAGCCTTGAGCAATACGACGGCGGCGAGAACCTTTGATAATTTCTGGGTTTGCACGTTCTTTTAATGTCATGGAATTGATGATGGCTTCCATTTTAATGAACATTTTGTCATCAACTTGATTTTTTACATGCTCGGGTAAATTTTTCGCACCAGGCAATTTATCTAACATCGACATCATGCCACCCATTTTTTTCATTTCAATGAGCTGATCGCGGAAATCTTCTAAGGTAAATTCATCACCTTTTTTAAATTTCTGCGCCATCTTTTCCGCCTTTTCTTGGTCAACGGAGCGCTGTAAGTCTTCAATCAATGACATGACATCGCCCATGCCTAAAATGCGAGAGGCAATACGGTCTGGATGGAATGGCTCTAAGGCATCAGTTTTTTCACCTACCCCGAGGAATTTAATTGGTTTCCCTGTGATTTGACGAATAGATAATGCTGCACCACCTCGTGCATCCCCATCAACTTTGGTTAAAATTACCCCAGTTAAGGGTAATGCTTCGTTAAAGGCTTTTGCAGTATTTGCGGCATCTTGACCGGTCATCGCATCGACAGTGAAAAGCGTTTCGACTGGATTTAGAACCGCATGAATGTTCTGAATTTCTTCCATCATTTCGCCGTCAACATGCAAACGACCTGCGGTATCGACAATTAACACATCAAAGAAGTTAAGTTTGGCGTGTTTAAGCGCAGCTTCTGCAATATCAACGGGCTTTTGGCTAGTTTCAGTTGGGAAAAAATCAACTTTTAATGCTTCCGCTAGGGTTTGAAGCTGTTTAATCGCTGCAGGGCGGTAAACGTCAGCCGAAACGACTAATACTTTCTTTTTATGACGTTCTTTTAAGAATTTTGCCAATTTGCCCACAGAGGTGGTCTTACCCGCACCTTGTAAACCTGCCATTAAGATCACTGCTGGCGGTTGGACCGCAAGATTTAATTCTTCATTGGCTTCACCCATTGCTTTTTCAAGCTCGGTGCGCACAATACGTAAGAACTCTTGGCCTGGCGTTAGGCTTTTATTGACTTCTTCGCCTAGCGCATGTTCTTTTACTTGTGCAATGAATTCACGAACCACAGGTAAAGCAACATCAGCTTCTAAAAGTGCCATCCGCACTTCGCGCAAAGTATCTTTAATATTATCTTCGGTTAAACGACCTTTACCGGTAATGTTTCGTAAGGTTTTAGATAGTCTATCGGAGAGATTTTCAAACATAGTGCACTCTTTTTGCAAAAAATAAGGAAATAATGACCGCTTGTAGGACGGTCGAATGCGGTTATTATACAGAAAAACAGGGGGCTTTGGCGGAATTCTTCAAGCAGATAAAAAAGCGACATCACGGTGGGCGCGATGTCGCAAAAGAATTGACGATATTTGAGGAATCATTGTTGTTATTATTTTGCTTAATAATACTCCTTTTCCTCATAAGAATAAAAGTATTTCTTTAAAAAAGCTTAAGAATAAGAATTTTTCTTTCATAAAAAGAAAAACCCTGATGAAATTTTTCATCAGGGCTATCAATATGGCTCCTCCTGCGGGACTCGAACCTGCGACATATGGATTAACAGTCCACCGTTCTACCGACTGAACTAAGGAGGAAAAGATGGTGCCTCGAGGCGGAATCGAACCACCGACACGGGGATTTTCAATCCCCTGCTCTACCGACTGAGCTATCGAGGCAACTCGTCGTTTACGGGGCGCATTATGCCGATTAAGTTTAGGTTCGTCAAACACTTTTTTTCAAAAAATGAAAAAAATGTTTTATTTGATCTGTTTTTATACATATTGGGCTTTTATTCATCAAGATAGCGGGGTTATACTTTAGGTAACCTGAATCGATGGCGCAATCCTACTTTATAGAAAGCTTGGTTAGCTTCTTGAAGAAGAGCCATTTTCTTCTCGTGACTAAAAGAATAAATATTTTGAGAATGGATTGCGCCGTGTAGTCTAAATAGTAGTTGATCAGAACCATCAATACCGATTTCAATCAGTTTAATAAAAGTTGCGATTTCACCAGTATTTCTTAAATCATCGACAGAAAAAATACCTACCCGTTTAAGCATTTTTTCTAAATTGATATTCATATTAGGTAATGAACGAATTTGTGAACGTTGTTTGGCTAAGATAGCTTCTTGTTCAGACTGTATTTGATGAATAATATTTTTTACCCATTGTGCGAAATTAGTGCTTTCCCAAAATGCTGATGGTATCTTATAGAAGCATTTAGTTGCCAAACCCACGTTTGGATCTTCTAATAGCAATGTATTGGGTAGTAATTTAATCTCTTCTAAATCTGTTTTGGCTATACGAAGATAAAGTTGTTCGTCTTTGTATAGTGCAAGCATAATTTTATCTTTAAAAATTCCGTAGTAAGAAAAATAGGTCTTTATTCTGAACTCGCCAATCAGTGGAGTAAAAATAGCAGAAAGTGGAGCTTTTAACTCATTAACAGATTTCATATGGATTTCCTTTTATTCATAGGTGTAGATATAAATTAGCGCACAATAATTACCGAAACATTTGTGTATGTTCAACAATAAAATTTCTGATTTGTGAACTTGATCGAAAAGTTATGATAAATTTCTTACGAAATAGGAGAATTTTAATAATTATTGATTAACTTCAAATGAAGTTTTGATGTAATAATGAATACTGGGGGGCTGTATCTACTCTATTTAAAAGAGTTCTTAAATAAGAAATCAATAAATTTTTATAAAAAGGCTTGCTTTTAGAAGGCTTTTTGCGTATAGTTTACCCACTTTAGATGTGAGCCTTTTAGGCAAGTCATTTTTAGTCGTTTAGTGTAATCATTTACTAAACGGCGCTATCGATTTGATAGTGCGTATAATGTTCCTAATCTTGGAACTATAACATGTGTGGCTGAGCTACCTTAGTAGATTATCTCTAAGTGTTAGTTTGGTCTTTCTATTAGCTAAATTTTAAAATTGGAGCTCTGGTCTAATGCAGAACCAAAGAATCCGTATCCGCTTAAAAGCATTTGATCATCGTTTAATCGATCAATCAACAGCGGAGATCGTAGAAACAGCTAAACGTACTGGTGCACAAGTTCGTGGTCCAATTCCTTTACCAACTCGTAAAGAACGTTTCACGGTATTGATTTCTCCACACGTTAACAAAGATGCGCGTGACCAATATGAAATCCGTACTCACAAACGTTTAGTTGATATTGTTGAACCAACAGAAAAAACTGTTGATGCATTAATGCGTTTAGATCTAGCTGCTGGCGTTGACGTTCAGATTAGTCTAGGTTAATTGGGAATTTTAAGAGGTTATTACAATGATTGGTTTAATCGGTCGTAAAGTTGGTATGACCCGCGTTTTCACTGAAGACGGCGTGTCTATTCCAGTTACCGTTATCGAAATCGAAGCCAACCGTGTTACTCAAGTTAAAACCCTTGAAAACGATGGCTATTCTGCAATTCAAGTTACTACTGGCTCTAAAAAAGCAAGTCGTGTAACTAAGCCAGAAGCAGGCCATTTCGTGAAAGCAGGTGTTGAAGCTGGTCGCGGTTTATGGGAATTTCGTACTGAAGGTGAATCACAAGAATTCACTTTAGGTCAAGAAATCAATGTTGACATCTTCACTGATGTTAAAAAAGTTGATGTTACTGGTACTTCTAAAGGTAAAGGCTTCCAAGGTGGTGTTAAACGTTGGAACTTCCGTACTCAAGATGCTACACACGGTAACTCTTTATCACATCGTGTACTTGGTTCTATTGGTCAAAACCAAACTCCAGGTCGTGTGTTTAAAGGTAAAAAAATGGCTGGACACTTAGGTGCTGAGCGTGTAACCGTTCAATCACTAGAAGTTGTTCGTGTAGATGCTGAGCGTAAATTATTATTAGTTAAAGGTGCTGTTCCTGGTGCTACTAATAGTGATGTTATTGTTAAACCAGCAGTTAAAGCATAAGTCTAGGAGATAGAGATGGAATTACAAGTTGTAGGTGCAAACGCACTCACTGTTTCTGAAACTACCTTCGGACGTGAGTTTAACGAAGCGTTAATCCACCAAGTAGTTGTTGCATATGCAGCAGGTGCTCGTCAAGGTTCACGCGCACAAAAAACTCGTGCAGAAGTGTCTGGTTCAGGTAAAAAACCTTGGCGTCAAAAAGGTACAGGTCGTGCTCGTTCAGGTGATATCAAATCACCAATCTGGCGTTCAGGTGGTATCACTTTCGCAGCGAAACCACAAGATCACAGCCAAAAAGTGAACAAAAAAATGTACCGTGGTGCAATTAAAAGCATTCTTTCTGAATTAGTTCGTCAAGACCGTTTAGTGGTTGTTGAAAAATTCGAAATTGATGCGCCAAAAACTAAAGTTTTAGCACAAAAATTAAAAGAGATGGCGTTAACTGACGCTTTAATCATTACTGCAAATTTAGATGAAAATCTATTCTTAGCAGCACGTAACTTATACAAAGTAGATGTTCGTGATGTGCAAGCAATCGACCCAGTTAGCTTAATTGCTTTCGATAAAGTGGTTGTAACTGTTGATGCAGTAAAACAAATTGAGGAGATGCTAGCATGATTCAACAAGAACGTTTGCTAAAAGTGCTTAAAGCACCTCATATCTCTGAGAAAGCGACAAATAACGCTGAAAAAGGTAACACAATCGTATTTAAAGTTGCATTAGATGCTAATAAAGTAGAAATTGCAAATGCGGTTGAAGCACTTTTCGAAGTTAAAGTTGATTCTGTACGTACAGTGGTTGTTAAAGGTAAAACTAAACGTCACGGTGCAAAATCAGGTCGTCGTAGTGACTGGAAAAAAGCTTATGTAACTCTTCAAGAAGGTCAATCACTTGACTTCGTTGAAGGTGCGGCAGAGTAATTCGGAGGAATAGAAAACTATGGCTATCGTTAAATGTAAGCCGACCTCCGCTGGTCGTCGTCATGTAGTTAAAGTTGTTAATGCAGAACTTCACAAAGGGAAACCTTTTGCAGCACTTTTAGATACTAAATCTAAAACTGGTGGTCGCAACAACTTAGGTCGTATTACCACTCGTCACATCGGTGGTGGTCATAAACAACACTATCGTTTAATTGATTTCAAACGTAATAAGTTAGAAATCCCAGCGGTAGTTGAGCGTTTAGAGTACGATCCAAACCGTTCTGCTAACATCGCGTTAGTTCTTTATAAAGATGGTGAACGTCGTTATATCTTAGCACCAAAAGGTTTATCTGCTGGTGATACGATTCAAGCAGGCGCTTCAGCTCCAATTAAAGTTGGTAACGCATTACCTATGCGTAATATCCCAGTTGGTACAACTGTACACAACGTGGAATTAAAACCTGGTAAAGGTGGTCAAATTGCACGTTCTGCAGGCGCATATGTACAAATTATTGCTCGTGAAGGTAACTATGTAACTTTACGTCTTCGTTCAGGCGAAATGCGTAAAGTCTTAGCTGAGTGTACTGCAACCATCGGTGAAGTAGGTAACTCAGAGCATATGCTTCGCGTACTTGGTAAAGCAGGTGCTAACCGCTGGAGAGGCGTTCGCCCAACAGTTCGTGGTACTGCAATGAACCCAGTAGACCACCCACATGGTGGTGGTGAAGGCCGTAACTTTGGTAAACATCCAGTTACACCTTGGGGCGTTCAAACCAAAGGTAAGAAAACTCGTCACAACAAACGTACTGATAAATACATCGTACGTCGTCGTGGCAAATAATTTTATTCATTAAAAAGAGGATAACCCATGCCACGTTCTCTCAAGAAGGGTCCTTTCCTTGACCTACACTTGTTGAAGAAGGTAGAGAAGGCGGTGGAAAGCGGGGATAAAAAACCAATTAAAACTTGGTCCCGTCGTTCAATGATCATTCCATCAATGATTGGTTTGACCATCGCAGTCCATAATGGTCGTCAGCACGTTCCAGTTTATGTATCAGACGAAATGATCGGTCATAAATTAGGTGAATTTGCACCGACTCGTACATACCGCGGTCATGCCGCAGATAAGAAAGCTAAGAAATAAGAGGTAAAAGATGGAAACTATTGCTAAACATCGTTACGCTCGTACTTCTGCCCAAAAAGCTCGCTTAGTTGCTGATTTAATTCGCGGTAAAAAAGTTTCTGTTGCATTAGAAATTTTAACTTTCACTAACAAAAAAGCAGCGGCTTTAGTTAAGAAAGTATTAGAATCAGCTATCGCAAACGCAGAGCACAATGACGGTGCAGATGTAGACGATCTTAAAGTTGCTAAGATTTTCGTTGATGAAGGTCCAAGCATGAAACGTGTTATGCCACGTGCGAAAGGTCGTGCAGATCGTATTTTAAAACGTACTAGCCACATCACTGTGGTTGTATCAGATCGTTAATCAGTAGGAGAATAACAATGGGTCAGAAAGTACATCCTAATGGTATTCGCCTTGGTATTGTTAAACCTTGGAACTCTACTTGGTTCGCGAATACACAAGATTTCGCTGATAATTTAGACGGCGACTTCAAAGTACGTAAATTCTTAAACAAAGAGTTAGCGAACGCTTCAGTATCTCGTATCACTATTGAACGTCCTGCAAAAAGCATTCGTGTAACTATCCACACAGCTCGTCCTGGTATCGTTATCGGTAAAAAAGGCGAAGATGTTGAAAAATTACGTAACGCAGTATCTAAAATTGCTGGCGTTCCTGCGCAAATCAACATTGCTGAAGTGAAAAAACCAGAGCTAGATGCAAAATTAGTTGCAGATAGCATCGCATCTCAACTTGAACGTCGTGTAATGTTCCGTCGTGCAATGAAACGTGCAGTGCAAAACGCAATGCGTTTAGGTGCTAAAGGTATCAAAGTTGAAGTTAGCGGTCGTTTAGGTGGTGCAGAAATTGCTCGCTCAGAATGGTATCGTGAAGGTCGTGTACCTCTACATACTCTTCGTGCGGACATCGATTATAACACTGCTGAAGCACACACAACTTACGGCGTAATTGGCGTTAAAGTGTGGATCTTCAAAGGTGAAGTTCTTGGTGGTATGGCTGCAGTGATTGAATCTGAAAAAGAACCAGCGGCACAGCCTAAAAAGGCGCCACGTGGCAAAGGTCGTAAATAAGGAGAATCACTGAATGTTACAACCAAAACGCACAAAATTCCGTAAAGTACACAAAGGCCGTAACCGTGGTATTGCGGGCGGTACTGAAGTGAGCTTCGGTACATTCGGTTTAAAAGCAGTTGGTCGTGGTCGTTTAACCGCACGTCAAATCGAAGCCGCTCGTCGTGCTATGACTCGTGCAGTAAAACGTCAAGGTAAAATCTGGATCCGTGTGTTCCCAGACAAACCAATTACTGAAAAACCATTAGAAGTCCGTATGGGTAAAGGTAAAGGTAACGTTGAGTACTGGGTAGCTTTAATCCAACCGGGTAAAGTATTATATGAAATGGATGGTGTTTCTGAAGAAGTCGCACGTAATGCATTTGCATTAGCAGCAGCGAAATTACCTATGAAAACCACATTTGTAACTAAGACGGTGATGTAATGAAAGCTCAAGAACTACGTAACAAAAATGTTGAAGAGCTGAATGCTGAGTTAGTAAACCTTTTAGGTGAACAATTCAAATTGCGTATGCAAGCAGCCACCGGTCAGCTTCAACAAACCCACCAGTTAAAACAAGTGCGTCGTAGTATTGCACAAGTTAAAACTGTATTAACCGAAAAGGCGGGTGAGTAATGACTGATAAAATTCGTACAGTACAAGGTAAAGTAATCAGCGACAAAATGGATAAATCATTTGTTGTTGCAATCGAACGCACGGTTAAACACCCGTTATACGGTAAATTTATCCGTCGTACGACTAAATTACACGTACACGATGAAAACAACGAAGCTAAATTAGGTGATGTAGTTGAAATTAAGGAATGTCGTCCTGTTTCAAAAACTAAATCACATACTTTAGTTCGTGTAGTAGAAAAAGCGATTGCTTAATTCTATCTAGCAAATTAAACAAGCGGTGTAATGCCGCTTGTTTTTTGCAAAAGGTTAAATATGTTAGCTAAAGCGGATTTTTATTTGCCTTAATTCTTGTTCAAAAAGCTATCTTTAACTTTACAAAGTAAGTCAATTTCAGTAACATATTCGACCTATTTGCGGGTAACCGCGAACTTGATGGTGCTTAGCCTTTCTAAGCCTCATCTAAGACCGTAGGCGAGGGCGTAAGCTCTCTTAATTTAACCTACGTAGATGGTGAACAGACAGATTTTTCTGCTTCTGGACACCAGAGCCTCAAAAATATCGTGTAAGCGGTTTAATTTTTGGGATTTTTTGTAATTTCGCTTTTAAAGCGAAGTGTATCAGGAGCTAAAACCAATGGCATTAAATCTTCAAGACAAACAAGCAATTGTTGCTGAAGTAAACGAAGCTGCCAAAGGTGCCCTTTCAGCTGTTGTTGCGGATTCTCGTGGTGTAACAGTTGAGAAAATGACTGAGTTACGTAAATCTGCACGTGAAGCAGGTGTAACTATGCGCGTGGTTCGTAATACTTTATTACGCCGTGCGGTAGAAGGCACTGAATTCGAATGTTTAGCAGAAACGTTCACCGGTCCAACTCTTATTGCATTCTCTAACGAACACCCAGGTGCAGCAGCACGTTTGTTCACTGAATTTGCAAAAACAAATAAAGAGTTTGAAATTAAAGGTGCAGCCTTTGAAGGTAAAACACAAGATGTTCAATTCTTGGCAACATTACCAACTTACGAAGAAGCAATTGCACGTTTAATGGGCACAATGAAAGAAGCGGCAGCTGGCAAACTTGCTCGCACGCTTGCAGCATTACGCGACAAATTAGAAGCAGAAGCGGCATAATTTTCCGCCGTTTTCTCAAATCGTTTAACTTATTTACTTTAGGAATTGATTGTTATGTCATTAACTAACGAACAAATCATTGAAGCTATCGCTTCTAAATCAGTATCAGAAATCGTTGAATTAATCTCTGCGATGGAAGAAAAATTCGGTGTTTCAGCAGCGGCAGCAGTAGCAGCAGCTCCAGCGGCAGGCGCAGCGGCAGTAGAAGAAAAAACTGAATTCGATGTAGTATTAGCAGATGCTGGTGCAAACAAAGTAGCAGTAATCAAAGCAGTACGTGGTGCAACAGGTTTAGGCTTAAAAGAAGCTAAAGACTTAGTAGAATCTGCACCAGCAGCATTAAAAGAAGGCATCTCTAAAGCAGAAGCTGAAGCTCTTAAAAAAGAATTAGAAGAAGCTGGCGCGAAAGTAGAAATCAAATAATTTTTGATTTAACTTTTAACCAATTCTTGGTTCTAGGAAAAGCCGATGAGTTATCTCATCGGCCTTTTCGTTTTTATTACCAGAACAAGCGGTTGTTTTTTATCAGGACTTTGCAAATCTTATACAAGAGTATCGGAATCAAAAAGCCCGTACTTTACAGCACGGGCCAATGATGAGTGATTAGCTAATGTTAGATTTTAGAAAGCAGTTTTATAAATCTCTAAGATTTCTTCTGCTGTACAATCTCTTGGGTTTCCTCCAGTACATACATCGTTTAATGCATCTTGTGAAAGCGCAACTAAATCTTCCTCTTTAACACCAATCATATGTAATTTTTCTGGAATGCCAACATCATGCGAGAGTTGTTTTACTGCATCAATAGCAGCTTGACGATACTCTTCTTGGCTCATGTTATCAACGCCTTTAACGCCCATTGCGCGTGCAATTTCTCGGAATTTCTCACCTGTTGCTGGTGCATTGAATGCTAAAACATAAGGTAATAACACTGCATTTGCAATGCCGTGCGGTGTGTCATAGTAAGCTGAAAGAGGGTGAGCCATACTATGTACAATACCTAATCCCACATTTGAGAAGCCCATACCTGCGACATATTGACCGAGCGCCATACCTTCTCGGCCTTCTTTGGTATTAGCTACCGCACCACGTAGAGATTTAGAAATTAAGCGAATAGCTTCTAAATGTAAGGCATCGGTTAATGCCCATGCTGCTTTGGTGGTGTAGCCTTCAATGGCATGAGTTAATGCATCCATACCGGTTGCTGCAGTTAAACCTTTTGGCATACTTTCCATCATTTCTGGATCGACTAATGCAACAATTGGGACATCATGCACGTCAACACAAACGAATTTGCGTTTTTTCTCTTCATCAGTAATAACGTAGTTAATTGTCACTTCAGCTGCAGTACCTGCAGTAGTTGGAATAGCGATAATCGGTACACATTTATTACGCGTTGGCGCTACACCTTCGAGTGATAATACGTCACTAAATTCAGGGTTGTCGATAATAATCCCAATCGCTTTTGAGCTATCAATTGGTGAACCGCCACCAATAGCAATTAAGTAATCTGCGCCGCTGGCTTTAAATTTTTCTACGCCTTGCTTAATCACTTCTACGCTTGGATTGGCTTTGACTTCATCAAAGATCTCGTAAGGTAAACCTGCTTCATCTAACAAGCGGGTAACTTTCTCAACAACTTTGAATTTCACTAATTCTTTGTCAGTTACGACAAACGCTTTTTTGAATTGGCGACTGCGTACTTCATCAACAAGATGTCCAATCGCGCCTGCACCATGATAACTGGTTTCATTAAGAATGATTCGATTAGCCATAATAGACTCCATGATTTTACAAATTAAAGAAGAGGGGAAGATGGCACATCCTGTGCCATCAGAAATTTATTTTAAGACTTTCCAGCATCTGTAGCCGTAGATAATAATCACCACAAAACAGATAAGAGGTAAGATGAATGAGAAGTTTACAGCTGGGATGCCCATAACAACACCTTGGTCAATGATCATACCTTGTAGTGGTGGCATTAACGCACCGCCCACAATCGCCATTACTAAACCTGCTGCGCCTAAAGTTGATTCTTCTTTCAAGCCATCTAAAGCAATACCGTAGATAGTTGGGAACATGAGAGACATAAAGCCTGAAGTTAAGATTAAGCAGTATAATCCCCATACTCCGTCGATGAAAATGACACCTAAGATGCTGAAGAATCCGCCGATAGCAAAGAGCATTAACATAAATTCAGCTTTAAGATATTTCATTAAACTGGTGCTGACAAAACGGCTCACAATGAAGATACCCATCGCAATAATGTTAAAGTTTTGACCTTCCGCTTTAGTGAAACCTAAACGCTCAGCGTATTGTACGATGAATGTCCAGCACATGATTTGCACACCTACATAGAATACTTGCGCAATCACACCTTCACGATATTTTGCTTTTTGAATTAGGCGACCAAAAGATTCTTTAAATGAGATACGAGCAACTTCTTCTACTTTTACTGCTGGCATTTTATAAAGACCGATGATGACAAGCACGGCAACTACCACAAAACCTAGTGCTACATAAGGGTCACGAATTTCAGCTAAGTCATGAGTACGAATACCCATTTTTTCTGCTTCTGAAAGCGTATGGAAAATTAAGTTACCTGCAGCATCGCGTTTGTCTGATTCTAAATTAGTCAGTACTAATTGAGAGGCAACGAACATCCCTGTAATTGAGCCTAGTGGGTTGAAAGATTGTGCAAAGTTCAAACGACGAGTTGCAGTTTGTGGATCGCCCATAGCTAGAATATAAGGGTTTGCTGTGGTTTCTAAGAAAGCCAAGCCGAAAGTTAAGATATAAAGTGAAATTAAGAAGAAATTGAACACTTCATATTTTGCGGCAGGCCAGAATAAGAAGGCACCAATCGCATAGAGTACTAACCCCAACATAATGCCGGCTTTATAGCTATATCGGCTAGCAAAAAGTGCGGCAGGGATTGCCATTGTGCCGTAACCGCCATAGAAGGCAAATTGCACAAGTGCGGCTTCAGATGCTGGAATTTCCATTACTGTTTGGAATACGGCAACCATCGGGTTGGTAATATCATTAGCAAATCCCCATAGAGCAAATAAACTCGTAATTAAAATGAAGGGGACAAGATATTTCTTTTCTAAAACTTTGGTGCTCATAAGATTTTCCTTATATTAAGTAGATATGAACTGCCTTGGATTATTCTTCAATACGTAATCCGTAAGATTTAAATTTTTCAAGTACAACTGCCATTTGATCTTTGTTCAGAAGCGGAATTTCTAGACCAGTTGCTAAAAGTTGTAAATACCATGAAGCTAATACTTCAACCTCATGCGCTAACCATAAGGCTTTATCAAGGTTTTCTTCACAAGCAATTAAACCGTGATGTGAAAGTAAAATAGCTTTGCTTTCTTTAATCCCTTCGCGGACATAATCTGCTAATTCATGGGTGCCGAAAGTAGCATAAGGTACGCAAGGAATATGATCTGTCCCACCAACTGCAATCATATAGTGGATTGGCGGAATCGGTTTTTCGAGAATAGAAAGCCCAGCACAGTTTCTAGCATGGTTGTGCACAACTGCATTCGCTTCAGGACGCGCTTGGTAAACCGCCAAATGGAATTGCCATTCGCTTGAAGGAAGTTTGCCTTCTTCATGTTTACCGTTATTATCTACGTAAACAATATCTTCTGGGCGAGTGAGTTCGTACGGTTTTCCTGTTGGTGTGATGAGCATACCGTCTTTATAACGTACGCTCACATTGCCTGCTGTGCCTTGGTTTAAACCAAGACGAGTCATTTCTAAACAGGTATGAATAATTTTTTCGGAAAGTTCTAGTCGGTTCATTTGATTCACCTTTTTATTGTAAGATTGGTAAAATTTCTAAGATTTGTGACCGCTTGTAGGGTTATTCCACAGGCGTAACGCCTTTCTTAATAATCACATTGCCATATTTGGCAGTTTCTCCTGTGATTACGACGGCATAAGTTTTTTTAGCACGCTCATAAAAAGCAAAGCGTTCGACGCGTTCTACTTTTGGTGCGGTACCGTTAATTTTTTTGATAGCTTCTAAATAACGAGCTTCTACGCTTGGATCGAGGCTATCGCCTTCTACCGCTTGCATCATTGCTAATGGCGCTTCAACGTATTGGTCGAATTCAAACAGCGGGGTAATGCCAAGCAATAAAGTTGAGATGTCAACACCATCAGCACGAATTACTTTGTGATGTAATTGATGCGCTGGAAAGTGAGCATCAGAAAGGACCAATTCGTCGCCATGTCCCATTTCTGCTAAGGTTTTTAGTAATTCTGGGGAAATCACGGGGTGGATGCCTTTTAACATAGGGTGTCTCCTTTTATTATTTATCCGTAATATTGGCTGTTTTCTGAGGGCTCAACTCTTGTCACACTTGGTTTCATTGCCTGTTGTGCGGCTAATGGTGAGTCAAATTGCCCTGCACCGAAGAAAGTAAACATCGCTGCACCTAAAACCGTGGTTTCAGGGAAATCCACCACATCAATTGGGCAGTTAAGCACATCGGCACGAATTTGATTCCATAAAGCATTTTTAGAACCCCCACCCACGCAAATCAGGCTTTCAGCATTGAAGTTACCGACTTTTTGTAAAAGTTCTAGCCCGTTTTTCAAGCGGTGAGCCATGTACTCTAAGCCTGCGCGATAGATTTCTCCGCGTTGAGTATGCATAGATAGCCCAACGATAGAACCCATTTGTTCAGTTGTTCCATCAAAATTGCCAATCAATTTCACGCCATTTGCGCCGGCCGGAATTGCTTTCGCTTCTTCTATCATGGTGCGGTAATAGGCATCCGTGCCTGCAACGTCGGCAAAGAAACGTTTGCCGAGCCATTCCATAATGCCAGATGCAACCCATTGCACACCCGGGTTGAAATAGCCTGCTTGGCTATCAAATTCAATGGTTAATCCATGTTGAGCAAATTGCCATTCAGGTTTAGCTTGTTGGGTGCGGGCCATTAAGATTTCCCAAGTACCAGAGCTTAAAACAGGTTGGTTGTAATCCGCACCTGAGCCAAAAATCGCAAATTGGGTGTCGTGTCCGCAAGAAATAACAGGGATGTCTGCATTTAAGCCAAGTTCTGCGGCTAATTCTGTTTTTAATCCGCCAATCACTTCACCTGCACTTTTCATTGGCGGGAAATGTTGTTTGGTTAAACCGAGCAGTGTTAAAACTTCACTATCCCAATCGTCCTGTTCAATGTTGGTCATCATCGATGTGCCAGCCATTGTACGGTCGGTACTTTGAATGCCCGTTAGGCGATATGTGAGGATGGAAGAAATAAACATAAAGCTTGAAGCTTTAGCATAAATTTCTGGCTGATGTTGTTTGAGCCAAAGTAATTTGAATAATGTGTTAAAGCTGTAATGCCCTACACCGTTGCGTTGATAAAGTTTTTCCACGTCAATATAGTTGGCGAGGTTGTTCATAATTGGCAAGGTACGTGGACATTTCCAGGAGATAATCGGGTAGAGCTGATTGCCATCTTTATCAAATAAAGCGCCATCTACGCCAAAGGTAGTCACGGAAATACCGACAATGTCCTGACGTTGTTCGTCAGATAATTCAGCTAAAGTTTTTTTAGCACAACAGAGAAGTTTTCCCCAAATTTCGTCAATATCCCAAATATGAAATTCTGCGCTTTCTGCGCCTGTTTGAGTGTTATTAGGTAGATGGTGGGCACTTAAAATTTTACCTGCATCATTGATGGCAATGGTGCGAAGATTGGTTGCGCCACAATCGAAGATAAATGCGATTGCCATGGCTATCTCCTAAAGTTTGAAAGGGATGCTACTTACCCCACTCTTTGAGTGTCGAGGAAGAGAGGAGATGTGGCGGAAGAAAATTCAACCTCATCGTTTAAGTAGCATCTTTTCAAATCTCCCCAAACCCCTCTTTTTTAAAGAGGGGCTTATTGAGGAAATTTGCAATTTATACGCAAATTCTTACCGCTTGCGTATTATTTATAAAGTGGGCCAAAGTTTTCACAAGCGCGATAATCTTGACCTTCTTTGTCTTGACCAAACATGTTCCATGCACTTGGACGGAAGATATCTTTTTCTTCTACGTTATGCATATTAACTGGAATACGAAGCATAGAAGCTAAGGTAATCAAGTCTGCACCAACGTGTCCGTAAGTTGCTACACAGTGGTTTGCACCCCAGTTTGCCATAACAGAATACACATCTTTGAATGCACCTTTACCATTTAGGCGAGGCACGAACCAAGTGGTTGGCCAAGTTTCATTGGTACGTTTATTTAAGATATCGTGTACATGTTCAGGTAACTCGATTGACCAACCTTCTGCAATTTGAAGAACAGGGCCTACACCTTTAACAAAGTTAATGCGGTGCATTGTAAATGGCATACCACCTTTGGTGAGGTATTGAGAAGATAAACCGCCCCCACGGAAGTATTCATACACAGCAGGGCACCAACGTGTATTTTCTAAACAACGTTTACCATCTTCTTCGGTCACTTCCCATGCTGGTTTGATAACAGGGTTACCATCTTTATCTTTATGTTGACCAGTACCATCTAATGCTGCAGAACCAGAGTTGATTAAGTGAATGAAACCATTTTCTGGGCGCCAGCCGGTTACACGTTCTACTGAGTCTTCACTCCAGTAAGTACGTACGTCAGCAAAGATTTGAGCTTGACCGGTTAAAAGGTTACCGAACAACATATTTACTGCGTTTAAGCTGTCATTTTCAGTTGCAAGAATGTATGGAGGACGTACACCATTCCAGTCGTAAGTTGAGTTCAACATCGCTTCCATAAAGTCGCCATTTGGACGATGGTCTGTCCAATGACGTTGACCTTGGAAACCAGCTGCAATCGCATTGTGACCTAACGCTTCTTCGCCAAAGTTAAGTTCAGCAAGTTTTGGATTGCCTACCATTAAATCGCGCGCGATGATGGTCATTTTGACTAAAGTTTTACGTAACTCTGCTCTTTCTTCGGCATTCATTTGATTTTCTGGTGCGTTTACATCAACACCGTCAATGCAGTATTCGTTAGCCCATTTAAGTGCAAGTTCGTATTCTTCATGGTCGTAAATGCCACGGTCAATACGGCGGGTGATTTCAGACATGTCCACATATTCGTTGCGCATGCCTAAGTATTCTTGGAAGAATGGTTGGTTTACGATTGAGCCTGCAATACCCATCGAAACAGAACCAATTGAAAGATAAGATTTACCACGTAAAGTTGCCACAGCTAAAGCTGCACGAGCAAAGCGTAAGAGTTTTTCACGCACATCAGCCGGGATAGATTGATCATCAGCTTCTTGTACTTCGTGGCTATAAATTGAGAAAGCCGGTAAACCAAGTTGGTTATGGCCTGCAAGTGCGGCTGCTAAATAAACTGCACCTGGGCGTTCTGTACCGTTAAAGCCCCAAATCGCTTTTGGCGTATGAGGGTCCATATCAATTGTTTCAGAACCGTAGCACCAGCAAGGGGTTACAGTAATTACCGCGCCTACGTTTTCACGTTTAAATTTTTCAGCACAAGCAGCAGATTCTGCTACACCACCGATACAAGTATCGGCAATCACGCATTCCACGAAATCTCCATTAGTATGGCGGATTTCGCTGCTGATTAAATTTGCCACGGCTTTAGCCATGTTCATCGTTTGATCTTCGAGCGATTCACGCACCCCTAAACGGCGACCGTCAATGGTTGGGCGGATACCAATTTTTACTGGAGTTGATTTGAGAGTTGTCATAAAAAATTCTCCTGATTGGTTTTAAAAAAATAACTTCGTTGAAGGTTATTATTCACAATAAGAAAAGTTTTTGAATTAAAACGCCGTTTTGTGTTTGGATTTGTGAAACAGATCACAAATTTGACCGCTTGTAAGGGGAAAATGCGAAAAACTAAATGCCCGTTTTGGAATAGATACAACCAAAACGGGCATTTGTGTTTTTTATAGGATATTTTTTGGTTACCAAATGATGTTTGTGTGAGATTGGTATTTGTCTAAAAGTGTACTTTCCATCGGTAAATCGGTAAACAATGTATCCACTTCTGATAAATCACATAGCTTAAAGACATCTTTGCGTTCAATTTTAGAATGGTCGGCAACGAGAAATTTTTGTTTACTCATCGACAACATTTTGCGTTTAAAAGAGAGGTTAATTTGATTAGATTCCCAAATGGCACCTTCAAAAATACCCGTGCAGGAAAAAATCGCCATATCAATATGGAGTCGAGAAAAAAGATGCTCCGCAAATGGGCCATAAAAAGCATCAAACTTTTCTGAATAAATGCCTCCCGTTGCAATGGTTTCAATATGCGGTTTGTGCGCGAGGGTGTGAATAATACGCATGGAACTGGTAATCACTTTACATGGTACATTCGGTAAACGTTGTGCAATATTCCAAGCCGTTGAGCTGGCATCAAGCACTAAAACGGCATCTTCAAAAACTTTTTCACGAATGAGTTCAGCAATATGTTTTTTGCCATCGTGATGAGATTTTCTTCGAGTAGAAAATGATTGCCCGATATTCTGATTTTGCAAGCTCATTGCACCACCATGGGTACGGTAGAGTTTATTCTGCTCAGCTAGTTTATTTAAATCACGGCGAATGGTTTCAATCGACACGCCTAAATTTTCGGCTAGCTCCATTGAGCCTGCTTCCTCAAATTCATTTAAATAGCGCAAAATTAAGGCATGTCGTTTTTCCATATGGTTTCCTACTGTTCATTACATAATGGTAAGTTTTGCCAAAAATCTGCCCGCTTGTCGAGCGGCAAAACGTAAATTTGGGAACGCGATCACAAAATAGTGATAATATCACTGCACAAAAAAACGGCGATTAAGGTGTGGGTGGGAACTTCATTTGGGCTTGCCAGTCTTATCATGCAGTTTTTTCATTGAGCATTATGTTGCTGATAATGCTTGCATACTCTATTTCAACCCTACATAAGGAATTTAAAATGAAAACATTCAAATCTCTTCTTGCTTTAGGCATGGCAGTCGCATTTTCATCTTCTGCATTTGCGCAAACCACTGATGCCGTGGGTGCATTAAAAGAATCTGCGAAAACATCAATTAACAACGAAATTTCAAGCCAAAAAGCAAGTGCAACCTCTGCAGTTAATAGCAAAATGAGCAGCGTGAAAGAAAATGTCAGCGCAGTGAAAACCGCAGGAACAGAAAAAGTGGCGGCAGCACAAGCGAACGTCACTGATAAAGCGAGCGCGGCAAAAGCACAAGTGACTGACAAAGTGACTGCAACTAAAGCTCAAGCGACAGAAAAAGTAGCGGCAACTAAAGCGCAAGCAGCTGAAAAAGTAACCGCAACCAAAGCGACAGCAGCGCAAAAAGCAGAAAATGCAGCGACTAAAGTAAAAGCGTCTTCTAAAGTGAACATCAATAAAGCAGATGAAAAAACCTTACAATCATTAAGCGGTATTGGTGAAGCGAAAGCAAAAGCAATCGTAGAATATCGTAATAAAGTGGGCAAAATTAAATCGGCAGAAGAGTTATCTAAAATCTCAGGTATCGGCGATGCAACGGTTGAAAAAATTGCGCCATATTTAACTTTCTAAGTTAAAAACGAGATAAAGCCTCTCAAGCGGTTCATTTTTCGCAGAAATTCGGTATTGTGTAGCAGTTGCACAAAGGTTTAATCGATTGAAAACCTTAAAATTCCTATTGAAATTTTAACTCAATAGGGATGTAGTGATCAGCTAATTCAACAGTCCCCGATAGGTTGTTTTTGTTAAAACAGGTGGAAAACCTTGATTGTAACGATGTGGGCGAACAAAATTGTAATACATCACATAAACTCTCACATCGTCCATCGCTTGCCCCAAGGTTATATAGTCGCCCTCTTTGCATCCATTCATATTTAAAGCTGCGAAACCAACGCTCCATTGGGGCATTATCCCAACAGTTACCTCGGCGACTCATACTTTGGGATAAAGCACTTCAGCATTAATCCAATTCACCCAAGTGTTTTCCAATAATGGAATTAATGGGGTGCTATCTTCAACTACAGTATTTAAGGCAGATAATACCTCTTCTAAAGACGAAGGTTGTTCTTGTATATAACTTAATAGCCAAAAGTCAAGTTCAGATAAGCGTTGTTGCAGAATATTAAAATCGCTATCCCGCCATATAACAGCCTGTATAGGGTTTTCATCAAATTGTTTAAAATCGCTTGATAAAAAATCGACTTCATAGCGTTTTAAATAAGCGGCATCAGATAACTGCATTACGCTATGCTTATTCCACTCAAATTTTTTAGGTACTTTGGCTAAAGAAACTTCTGCAAGTAATTGTGTATTTTCAAAATCCATCAATGCCAGTATATTGGTATCAAAACTCTCTTTTTCTTGACAAAATAAGAGAAATTCTCCAGCAATATCTTGAAAATAAGGTGAATGTGATTTTCCTGTTAATACAAACGCTTCTTTTGTCTGAGACCAACTCTCAGCAGAAACGTGTTTAGGTGCTTCAACAAAACAACGGTCAATAAAACCAAAGATGTTATTTCGAACTAAGCGAGCATAAACAGCAAGGCGATTCGGAGCATAACCATTTAGAGGTTGAGCATGAGCCAACCGAACTGCTGTGGCAAGTGCTTTTTGTGTTTCAATAAGCGAAGGTTTAGGCTGCATAGGATATCACCTCTTTTTGAGCATATTTTTGCTGTAGTTGTGCAATATGTTCAACTTCAGCATAAAGTTCTGCAAATGGAGGGAAATTGAAATCACGCTCTAATAATGTTGGCGGAATGACAGGTAGTCGTTGATAGGCATATTCTAATAAATCCCACACAGTACCTTTTACTGCCTCACCGTG
>FLSK01003018.1_pt1 | contig 82231 bp, 113 predicted proteins | sample 1550541 | NCBI WGS metagenome assembly FLSK01 (sample SAMEA4031773, study PRJEB14383) | metagenome | biome: human; feature: oral; material: saliva | place: Philippines | collected 2014
ATTTCTTTCTTTTCGGTTTCAATTTCTTCAATCGCTTCTTCAAGCGCATTTTCCAAAGTTGATTTTTGTTTTGTCATTGACTATTCTTACCTTTCGTACATAAAAGATAAGAAAATGTAGCAGAAACAACAAATTAAATCTTTGTGCAACTGCTACATAATACCGAAAATTACCCATAAATAAACTATGCTTTACAACCAATTCTTTATCTAAATCAAGCATTTTATCACCTATAAAACTATTTTACATAAATAATTAAATTTTACAACACTTTTTTATTTTTATCTAAATCAATTTTCCACCATTGTTTAATTGCAATTTCAATTAATAACAAAAATGATTTCATATCTTTTTCATTATCATAAGTAATTTTAGCAGTATTATTTTCTGGTAAAAGACTTTCTATTTTATTATCGTTTTCATCGTAATATGAACCGTTAATAGCGAATGTCATTTGATCTTCAAAAGAACGCTCGTTACCTACTCTAAGTTCAAGATTTAAAACATCGCCGACACAATACCCATCTGGGTATTCTTCTCGCTCATATTCTGTTATTAGTAAATCAACACCATTATTTACTTCTTCTAAATCAACAGACAAAACCCTTTTGCTTGATGGGGTTTCAAATTCCATATAAGATATAGCCACCATTAATTTGGTTTCTAAATCTTTAATTGATTCCGTATTTTTACTAAATAAAATATCCTTTTTTTCCTCTGAAATTTTAATTAATTCACTTTCTAAAGGATAAAAATTTGTGTGATCGTCAAATGCAATAATATGATTTTTCTTTCATTACAATATATTTCCTATTAATATCGTTTATAAAACTCTTTATAAACGGCACTTTTAAAATGCCGTTGAAAAGAAATTTATAGGAATGATCGCTTAATCACCACCGCCACCATCGCCACCATCGCCACCATCGCTACCTGAACGACTTGAATAGCTTGAATGGCTTGAATGGCTTGATGAATATGAAGAACTTGAAGAATCAGAATGATTTGAAGAATTGTCATCTGAAACATCTAAAAGTTTTTTGCAACTATTTGCTTCCACACTATTTAAAATATTGTGTTGTTCTTCTTCCGATAGATTGGTTCTTTTTAATTCACTCACATCACTTGATGCAAAAACAAGACCGCTTGATTCACCATTTCCTGATCCTTTTAATGGTTTTTCACCTTTATTTTCTTCGGTTTTATGCAATAAGCTCGCAATAACCCCAACACTTAACGTGATAATAACAACAGCAAGTGATACCGTTGGACTAATATCATAACCAAAGCCAGTTAAGTGTAATGATGCTGATAATGCCAACTTGATAGCGATAAAGAACAATAATGCAATAATTGCTTTTTCAAGGTGATGCAACATTTCTTTTAAGGCTTCCAATACAAAATATAAGGTTCGTAAGCCTAGAATGGCAAACAACATTGAGCTATAAATAATCAATGGCTCTTTAGATACCGCAATTACAGCAGGCACACTATCGAAAGCAAACATTACATCGGATAATTCCACCACCGCAGCACAGACCAATAATGGCGTTGCAAATAATGCAGATTTCCCACCGTGAGTTTTAAGCCATTCTGTAACGCTTTTACGTTCTTCTTCCGCACTTTCTGCTAATACGCTTTCAGCTTGTTCTCTGTTTACAAAAAAATTGTGACCGTATAACTTTGGAATAACAGGGAAAAACTTATGCACGATTCGGTTCGCTACGTGATTTTCATAATCCACTTCTTCATCGTCATCATCACCGCCTTTAAGCATCATAACGGCAGCATAGCCAACCAATACAGCAAAGAGGATCTCGGCATAACTACCAAAGGCTTGTAATAGACCTGCACCGACTAACACAAAAATCAAGCGGAATACAATCGCACCAATTACACCCCAATATAAAACACGGTGACGATATTGGTTTGGCACACCGAACCACGCGAAAATAGCTGAGAATACAAATAGATTATCTACGGATAAGACTTTTTCAAGCGCATAACCTGAGATAAATAATGATGCCGTTTCAACGCCGTGATGCCACCATAAGAAGCCTGCATACAGCATTGAAATTGCAACCCAAAAGATAGACCAATTTACGGCTGATTTGAGCGTAACAGGTTTATCATCTTTATGTAAATAATGATCGATCCCCATAGAGAATACGACTAACGATAAGAAAATGGTTAAATCTAACCAGTTAATTGAAAGCATTGTTTTGTTCCTATATAAAATTAGTTACCTACGTTCATAATTCCTTTGAAATCTTGTGGAATTACGAAAACACGATTTAAGTTGTTGTTAGTTTCAATAAATATCTCTAGCCATCAATTCATATTTGGCTTTTTGAAGATTATTTACAACGTGCGAATAATCTATCACATACCAATAATCATCAGGAAATTTCTTTTGTAATTCATTCATTTTATCTTTGAATTCATTATAAAGTTTAATTACATTGGCAGGTGTTTTTAATATTTCTTTTTCCAACTTTTCAACTTCTTTTTTCCAGTGTTCATATTCGTTTTTCTTAAATCTTCTTTCAGCTCTAATTTTAGCCATTAAATCTTTCTCTTTAACTACGAGGTAAGGGGCTAAATGTTTAAGTAAAATTAGAGATTCATAAACGATCACTGAATCAAAAGTATCTATATCCCCAATCCAATTTAAATCTTCGGTTAAAGGGATTAAAAGCGTTCTTGTTTCTTTTTGTCTTTTATCCATCTGCTCTAGTTGTTCTTTTGTCAACGTAATTTCTGGTAAAGTGTTCACGTGATTTCTCCTAAAATATTGGTGAAAACTACTTAAATTTGATAGTTTGGTAAAAGCGATCCTGAATCACGCGGCACGATACCACGAGCTTGACCGATAAATTTACACCAGTGAAGAATACTCTCATTAAGATCCGTGATGATCTTCGCATTTTGATAATCACAGATAGAAATGAATTCCCATTCATTTTGATAATTACGGCTCAATACCCCAAGTAAACAGCCTGTTTTTTGCTGAACTGGATCAAGTGCCATTTGAACCAAAGGAAGCATCGCTTCTTGATTCACAATGCGTAAATAACCAGATTCAATCCCTGCGAATTGATGTCCTTTGTTACTTGTCGCGGTAATGGCAATAAATGCCACTTCTTTAGGTAGATTATCCAGTGCCACAGAAATGATTTCATCATCTTGCAACCCATTTCCACCTGTTGCAGCATCACCATAATGATTTACTGCTAAATTGTTTGAGCGTGTTTTATCAATATAGACCATATCGACAATTTCACCGCTAAAACTTAATAACTGAACAGAAAGATCCAAGTCAACATTGACAGATTTAACACCGCCAATTAAGCCTTTAAAAAATCCTGTTCCAGTTTTTGATTTCCAACCAAGACCAATATGCAAGTTTTTAATTGCAGGCACAGCACCTTTAAATGGTACAGATTGCATTTTTTGAAGTTCAAGCGGTTTGAAGTTCTCAGCTTCTTTAGCCGCCTGTTTTTGTGCCACCGCATCGGAATTTCCCATCACAGTGGAATAAGCCACTGATGCCCCTGATGCTACATTTTGTGCAAATCGTGTTGCTTCTTTAGTTGCCGTGCGAACACTCTGCTCGACTTGACGACCACGTTCTGATTGACGAAATTCATTAAACTGTTGCGTTAATCCAAACTGCGGTTTAAAGATTGGTTCGGATAAATTGAAGTGACCGCGTAACGCCACTTCACCATCTTTAAATCCATCATCTACCGCCTTTACGCGCCAGACACCTGATTTTAAATAAAGTTGAGCAACAATAACCGATTTTTCAGTACGATTTTTTTGCGGTTTATATGATACGAAAGGCATATTATCAGTGGTTACTTCAACAACATCTGGTAAGCCGTTTGATAAAGCAACTAAACTGAGTTCGGTAAACCCTTCGCTTTCTAATAAGGATAGATCCAATGGCTGATCAATCACCTTTACACCATTATTACTTAAATGACGAGCAATAATCGCCATATTACTATTGGTTGTAAAACTAACTAATCTAACGGTTGGTTCTAATTTTGTGTTTTCACCTTTTGTTAATTGTTTCATAAGACCTCGCTTTGAATTTATGATGCCTATCTTAAAACATTTCAGAAAAATAATCAATCTATTTTTCGCTTGATTTTTATATTTTTTTGTATCATAATAAACTAAGATTACATAGGGAAATTTATGCAAAATAAACAATTAGCAAAAGAATTGAGAGAAATCTTGATTGATAAATATAATTCCATTGATTCAGCCGCTAAAGCTCTAAATTTGAGTGTTGGTTATCTCTATCAAATTTTAAATGGTGCCGCGCCAATCACCATTAAGTATTTAAAGAAATTGCGTGATATGGGCGTGACTTCCAAGTTCCTAGAAGAACAAATTTTGATTAGTGAAAAGCGCAAAAATGAAAAGATGGCGGTAATTGCTAAACGTAAGCATATTATTAGAGTTGATGGGAACGAAGTAATGCTTTTTAGAACATTAAGAAAGCACCAGAAGAAAGTGCCTTCTAATCGCTATAAAGAGCTTATTCAGCGAATTATAAAAACAATTAAGGAACAAAATGAAAAATAAGAAAACAGAAACGCCGCAGCCATTAGTGCCTTATATTCCTGTTACTGTATGGGATATTAAGGGGAAAACGCAAGGAAGTGTGCCTGCGGTCCAAGTGATTAAGGTTACAAAATGAAGAACATAAATTCTAACAAAAAGGAAAAATCGAAAAATTACACGGCTTCAGCGAATACTATGCCTAACTTTGATAAAGGTATTATTGGTTTTAGCGACAATTTGGATAAGTTACGTTTTGGTGTAGTGGTCCAAGCTAAACCTTATAATGCCCTACCTAAAGAATTAAAGGATGCAGGCAAAATCATTGTCAGTGAAGCCAATCTTGAGAATCGTTACATTGTCACTGTTATTGGTGATAAAATTCATACAGTGTCATTTAATGATATTGAAAGCATTATTACCAAGCCTACTCGTTACATCGAAAAAGAATTAGTCGATTTGCGTAGTATGACCGCTTATTATTGCCACGAAAGAAATTCATTTTGTTTGCGTTGGTTTAAGGGCGGTGATATTGTGGCAGACTTCCATTCTGTATCGTTTGATAAACCTTTAGAAATTGATGTGTATGATCGTGACTTCTATCAGCATAACTTTAAAAATATGCTGCGCCGATTTGAGCGTTTCTTAAAGGCAAATGGCGTACAACTTTCTAAGTTAGAGATTTCTGAACCGCAAAATAGCACTGATGCGTTTAAAGCGGTTTTCTATCTCATTTATGACTATCTGGCTAATCGTCAGTTTTATTTGTATGACTTTAAATCATATTTAAAGATCTTAAAAAACTAAGGTGACTTATGAACGAATCTGTTATTTCTTTTTATGCCGTGCAAAGTAAAAATCCAATTGTTAACAATGTGCAGTCTTTAATGAAGAATAATGTAGCATTTAACGGCATTATGTATCTTGAAAGAGATCTACAATCTGTTATGCCTTTATTCTATTCTCAAAGCGAGATCCGTCAGAAATATTCTGATGATAAAAGCATCCTTCCGTTAAAGGGAAATTTTAAACTTATCCCCTTCTTTTTATCCGAGAAGAACAAAGAAATGATCTCTTTTATTAACGGTTCGTCAACCATTAAAGAACGAACATTGCATTTCGGTTCGAGAGTACCTGAACTTGATAGCTATCAATTATTGGGTTATTTTGCGATTAGTCGTGAGCATTTTTCTGAAAATACGCTTGAAATACTTGAATTGGCAAAAAATGTATTATTGCGTGAATTTAAGTTAAAATCACTTGACAGAGTTTAGTTTTTGGTGTATTATGCACCTATAAATTAAACAAACAAGGACAAACTATGGAAACTAAAATTGAAATTCAATTAGATCGCAATGCTTTAACCCCAATTTTAAGCCAAGTGGCTAATATCATTGGACGAAGTGATAAAGAGATTATGCAACACATTCATTGTAGTGTGAAAGACAGCAATTCAATCTCTTTTACCGCCGTGAATGAATCAATGCAAATGGTTGCCACAATGACACTTTCCAATCCAACAACTGATTGTGCATTTACCTTACCTGCTAAACGCTTTTTAGATATGGTTCGTATGGGTCAAAACGATGAAATTAAACTCGTTGTTGATGGAAATACGGTTAAAGTTCGTTGTGGTCGTAATAACTCTACCCTTGCATCATTGGACGAAAAAAGTTATCCAGTTTTACCTTTTGAAGAAAGTGAAACTAAAATGGTTTTACCTGCTCAAGTGTTATTGGATGCCATTCAATCAACCGACTTTTCAATGGCTAAAAATGATGCTCGTTACTTCTTAAATGGTGTGAAAATGGAGTTCAATAATGAAGAAAAATCATTAAACACTATTGCAACAGACGGACACCGCCTTGCTTACAGAAGCATTAAAGTGGAAAAAGAATTTGAATCATTAGGCATTATTTTACCTTCTACCGCTATTGGTAAACTTAAATCATTACTGAAAGCGGAAAAAGGCGATGTAGAGCTTACAATCGGTCGTGGTGGAAACAATATTCACTTTAAATTTACTGATTACAGTCTTTATTCAAAATTAGTTGATGGTCGTTTCCCTGATTATCGCCGAGTGATCCCACGTGTAACTAATATGGAATTTTCGGTAGAGCGTGAAGAATTCAAAAATATGTTACAACGTATCAAAGTTTTCTCAGCTCAAGAATTTGCCGCAGCTAACTTTGTATTTAATGGCAGTGAATTAACCGTTAAATCAGTGAACCGCCAAAGTGCGGACAGTTCTGAAGAAACTATGGCAGTTGAGCTTAAAACTGAAGATAGTAGCGGTAGCATTGAAATTGGCTTAAATCTTAGCTATGTACTTGATATTGCAACCCACTTAACAAGCGATAAATTGCTATTCAAAGTTATGGATCAAAGTTCACCAGTGATGATGATCCCTGAAACTCAAGAAGAATCAGAAGATACAAAATACATTGTAATGCCAATGCGAATTTAATTAACAACCGCCGAAAGGCGGTTTTGTTTGGTGTATAATATGGAAAAAACGTTTTTTAAAGATGTTAATGAATTAATTGCTTATCTTTACACAAAAGAAATCAGTATATCACCATTAAAATTACAGAAAGGATTATATTTTCTTTATGCCTATTATTCTGCTATGTATGGTTCTAAACTTGATGATGAAGAAGCTGAAATCACCTACGATCTTCCAAGAGAATTATTCCCAGCAGAATTTGAAGCTTGGAATTATGGTCCAGTAATTCGTTCTGTTTATAATGAGAGAAAGGCAGGCGAAGAAAAATATCAAGAATTAGCAAAAAACTTTGATTCAAATCAGTTTTTTAATAGTGATGATAAAAAAGAAGTTCAATCTTTTATTGATGAACTGTTTTCTCAAGTAAATAGAACTTCTGATTTTTTATTAGTTGATAGATGCCATAATGATAAGGTTTGGGATAATTCATTTTCTAAAGGTAAATCAACAATCATTCCAAATGACGATATTATAAATGAATATAAAATTAAATTTTCTAGACAATTATAATATGAAATGAGATAGTTATTTAAGATGAATCTTGACAATGTTTAATTTTTAGTGTAATATACAGCCATAAATTAAGCAACAACAGGACATTATTATGGCTCAAGAAACAACAACCGCACAATACCACTTTCACAATGCAAAAAATGATATGCGTAAATGGTTAGTGGATAATGGGAATAAATTTATTGTTAATATTGAACCAAGATTAGCTGCAAGTTTTAATCGTTTTGTTAAAAAAGAATTTCCTGAAATTTATGAAAAAGCACAGGAAGCGGTAAAATCTGCTAATCGTTGGTGCAAGCGATATTCTCGTGAAGATGTATATTGCTATGTTAGCTATGATAAAAGTTTTGAAATTGGTGCTGTTGATCCATATCCAAAAAGCCCAACAAAAGCACAGCTTCTTTCCGATACAATCTGGCTATTAGCTGTTAGAGTTTACGCAAATTAAATAACAAGGAACTTTATTATGGCACACAGTATTAAATTTCAATTAGATGAAGGGGAATCTGTTGAACTTTCAAATTCAGGTCAGTCTATTGAGTTATTTGTAGAAAACTTGAATAATCGCTGTATGGATAACAATTATAATGGTGATTCTACATTGGTTCGGATTTGTCGTGATGATGTTATAATGCTTCGTAATGCGTTAAATGACTGGCTTGAACAAAACGAATTTAATGCAGAAGAAGAATAATATTTTAAATTATAAAGGAATTAAAATGAATAAACATAAATCCATAAAATCTTATTTAGAGATCAAAAAACGTTCTGAAATGCAAAATAAGGTCCGCGCCGATTATGGCGATGATGTTCACCTTTGTATTGCAATCGAAATTGCGTGGATGTTACTTGCGCGAGATAACAAAAGAGTGTTTACCAAAGCCGATAACGATCCTGAAATGATTTGTTTATGGCAGAAATCTATTAACGGTCATCAAGTAATGCTCTTACCTGAAGAACGCCATATCACCGATCTTCTTGATGAAGAAGCGTATGCGTTCAAACCAAGTCAAGAAATGCTTGATGAAGTATTGAAAAAGTACAATATGAAAGACGACAAGATGCACTATGATTTACAGTTTAATCTTGCTATTTCATATACACGACATCGCAGCAAACTACTTGATGCCTTTGTCAATGCTTAATTTTATGTAAACAAAAACCGCACTTTGATGCGGTTTTGTTTTATCTATTTTTTACACGGTAAAAGGATATGAAATTGCAGGGTGATATTCATAGCCGATTACTTCAAAATCATTTGGCGTTAATCCATTCTGTTTGTTGAGCAGGTAATCTAACGTCAAATTCACACCGTCTTTCAATTTAAACGTTGGTGGCGAATATGGCGCGCGCTGAAGTTGCTCTTTTACTTGCTCAAGCTGATTTTCATAAATATGTGCATTGATAATATTATGCGTTGCTATGGCAGGTTTTAACCCTGTTAATTCCGATACAACCCAAAGCAAGAAGTAACATTGGATCATATTAAAATTTAACCCAAGCGGTACATCGCAAGAACGTTGTGTAGAGTTTAAGTATAGCTTATCACCCAAGATTGAAAATTGATGCTCATACATACAAGGGCGAAGGCAACCTAATTCAAATACAGCAGGATTCCAGAAGGACCATATTAAACCGCGATCATCATTTCTTTCGCGTAATCGACTTACTATATCCTTAAAAGATAACAACCCACTTTGCGAGAAATCGCCTTCAATTTCCCGACTTAATATATTAACGACTTCTTGAACCGCCCAAGAATTCCCGACCGCACCATAAACCATTCCCATATCGTCCGTTCCAGTACGATAAGGACTATTAAGCCACGCTTCATTTTCGTTTGCGTTAGCATCCCAAGTTTTTGCACCGACCGCGCGGAAATCTGCGGCTGAAGTATATCCACGAATATACCCAATCATTTCAGCGATTGCCGACTTCCAAAAGCTCTTTCTTGTGGTAACTAAGGGAAATTTTCCTGAACTCACATCATATTTAAGCTGATGCCCTATTACCGTTAAACAGCGTGTATTTGTTCGCTTATTATCGACCCATTCGCCTTCATTAACGATACGTTCCATTAACTCAAGATATTGTTTCATTATGCCGCCTTTGGTTTGCTTTTTATAAAAACTTTCCCTGTTGGTTTAGATGGATTTTTATTTCCGTAAACTTTCTTTTTGTATTTGTTTTTGCCTGTTGCTTCGCGATATTTCACAAGGTTTTTTCTTGCCTTCATCATATCTTCATCGGTTCTAGGCTCTAGTTCACCTTTTATATTTACGCGATCCTTACTTTTTGCAGCCGCTTTTAAGTATTGATGGCGGTGTGTATAAAGGCGTAATTGCCAATTCAAGCTACGGCATTTGAATTCGATGCCACGCTCATTTAATACATCTTTTGCCTGAAAATAGATACCGATTGAAAGCGGTCGTGTTTTAGCTAAATCAAAAATTAAAATGCCATCTTCGGCGACTTTATTGATTTGATGAAGTAATGGGTATTTTTGCTCTAATGTTACTTGTGGCTTAAATTTCTTTTTGAATTTTTGTACTGGTTTTTTCATAACGATCCTAGTAGTTTGTTAATTTGTTCAATTTGCGCTTCCGTCAAATCCATTGAAGCAAGGCGCACGGCTATTTTCTTTTGTTCGGCAGGTAGTCCAACTAATGATACTTTGCCGTTGGCAACGTCAATAAGACATTTTAGTTTCAAAATATCACTATCGGAAAAATGATATTCTTTAAATAGATCTATTAAGCGACAACGTAACTTTTCTGAAATTGTATTGCACTTATCTTTTTCGATGCGAGATAAAAAGGCAGGGGAAATTTTTAACTTCTCGGCTAATTCTTTCCCTGTTAATTCGTTATCAACACGAAATTTTCTCAACACCTTACTTAATGTTTTTGTATTCTTTAAAATTGACATTAGGTTATCTCATAAAACACTTTTACGTTTTCTTTTGTGATATTTTTAAGTGACTTCTCTAGCCTTTCTATTGCGTTATCTTTACTAAGCGATCCTGTAAAGCAATAGATAGTAATAGGTTGCCCTTGTTCATCGGTTGCCGCGTAAACTTGTTTGCAGGTTAATTCAAACTCATACATATACGCAGCAGGCTTAAATGATTTTTTTATTGAATCAATAATATCTTTTGCAATTACATCGGCAAATTGTTTTCTTAATGCCAACTTTGATATGGTGTCGTCCACTACCCCATTGTTATATCCTTTTCTTCTTGTTTTTCATCAATAATATATTGGTAAATGATAGCCGTAATGATGTTTGGCAGCGCAGGCAAAATATAAAACCACCATTTCACGTGCCAACCAAGTGAAGCAAAATAAAGCAGGGATGCCGAAATTAAAAACGTCACAAAACCCACAATTAAGTGGGTTTTCATAACCTTTCTTAGTCCTTTTATTTTTTCATCAACTTTGTAATTCATCATACATTAAATTTTCGATTGAATATCCAAAATCCTTTGGTGAACTCAACATAATTTGTTGCAAGAGCAATCTATTTAATGTTTTGCGATCTAACATCATCACTTTCTTACTATCAAGTTTATCAAATGTTTCTCGGATCATTTTTGTTACTTGAATCAGCAATTCTTGATTTTGAGTTAAATCAACATTGATTGCATTTTTAACCAACTTAACAAATTTAGATTGATTAAGTCGGCGAGAAATGGCAATTTTTGACTTATGCTCTTTAAGTGCTTTATGCACCTTCGTTTTAACTGAATTTGGAATATTTTTTATAAACTTTTCTTCAATGCTGCTTTTTGCTTCATCTGATTTATGCGCTAAAAAATAGGCTTCCGCTTCCACTATATTTTTTCGTTTTTCATCACGGCGGCGTTCTTTACTGTTTAACTCACTCAGTAAATAAAAGTCTTGATGATAATATTTCCCAGACTGAATAAACTTGAAGATTTCTTCCGTTGTAGAAAAACCTTTTTTATAGCGTTCAACATCAAAGCCTAAAAAGTCAATAGCCTGTTCAAATGTCATATTTAATGGCACTTCAACTTTATTTGCTGCATTTTTCTTTTTGCAAATTTTGCCTTTTTTGTTGGTATATTTTACCACAAAAATACCATTATGTCCGAATTTAAAATCAAAGTATTTCGCCACCTTACCGATTAAAGCCCCTAAATCATTAAATGCAAAATAATGATATGCAAAATCAAATTCAGTATTGTTTTGTGCTGAAATTAAATCAACTTGAATTATTGGTGAATCCACCACTTGATGAAATTTAACCGCTAAACTTAATATATTCCCATTTTTGATGCCGTTTATAATTTCAATATCAAATTCATTAAATGATTTCAGGCTTTCTTTTTCTTCTTCTAAATTCCAAGCAAAAGAATTTAATACAAGAAAATCAATATCGCCAAAATCGTCTTTATTTTCAAAACAAGGGATTTCTTTAATATCTTGATTTCTGACTTTAGAAAAAGCGTTTAACCACTGTTTTACAGCTTGATTGTACTGTTCTCGGCTCACTCTTTGTGAACCGAATTCTTTTGTTGCATTTCCACCCATTATTTATCCCAATCTATTTTGTTAAAGGTTAAGATTTCAAAAGTGTTTTCTTCCATATTGCAAGCGTGTTTAACTAGCAATTCTTTAATCGCACCGCACAACTCTACATTTAAAACTGTAAAGTCCAATATGGTTGCATTGTTAAATTGATGATTGGCATACATTGTTACACATTTTCTAAAGAACTCAGTACCCAGATCCATTACAAAAGCCACTTCTTGATATTCAGTATAAAATTTAATCAGATTGTTTTCGGTATCACCGTGTTTTTCTCTGAAGTTTTTTTCAATACCAAGAATGATGTTAAATAAATTTTTTCCGATGCTTAAAATCTTATCCTTGTTGTCTAATTCAAGCGTATTTTGATTATCTAGCGAGTTAGGTGTAAATGTATCATTTAAAGACATTAACACCGCCTTAACGCTGCTATTGAGCTTGTTTTTGAATTCTCTTGTTTCTATTGCAGAAAGAATATCTATGCCGTACTTGTAACATACGTATTTAAATTGACTTAGTTTTGATGGCTCCAGTTTATCAGCCACCAAACCGTTTTTAATTGCATCATCAAAGCTCATTGTGCCGTCAATAATTGCCGTCATTGTTTGAGTATCTTTAACAAAATAACTACCAGATTCATACATTGGGATCATTTTGATTCACCTTCGTTTTGTTTAATATAGTTTAATACTTCATTACCGTTGGCGCAGGCTAATAGTCCTTTAACCGCATTACGCTTTTCGTCAATTAAATTGACAATTTTTGTTAAATGCTCATTTTCAAATTGCAGCATTTCATAATCTTCAGTAAATCTTTGAGGTTCAAGTTTTCTTGTGATCTGATAAGCACCAATGATTTTAATAAAATCAGCATAACTTCCCATATCATAGTAAATCGCTTCAAGAATATCATCGCGCATATCTCTATTGGTGCGGAATAATGCACGTAAATTCGATGCTTTTTGCATACCCATTTTAGGGATTTTCTGCTCAATTTCTTCTTTTGGCTCTTTTTCTTGTGAAACTGGTTCAACTTTTTTAGCTTTCATTTCGACCCCTCATAAAAATTGGAATTTGACTTCGGTTAAGCATTGACTTTTTATAGCTTTGCCCTTTACCTTGAATAAACTCAAGAATAAGTTTTTCATTCGCCAAGTTTTTCTTTTTCAAATAACGTGAAATTAGCGATATAGGAATGATAACTTCTTTCCATTTATCTTTATTGTCAACATCATTTAGCGGTGCGGCTTGATACTTTTTAAGTTCGCCCACTTTTTCAACAAAGAATAATCGGTAGTCTTTTAAATCAATGTAGTTATTTGTCATTCGGTAGATCCTTATAAAATTCTTGAACACCGACATCACATTGGCTTATCGTTCTTTTTTCAGACTTTAACCAACGATCAAACGCGTTCTTAGTGTAGATTTTATCACTGATAATATCCGATATTTCAGGCAATGTATGGCGATTAATGAATTCTTTTCTTGCTTCCAAAGAGATTAAGAAGTTAGGCAAATCTCGTGGCAACAACAATCTATTTTCTGGACGAGCTGCAACCCAACCAGATTTCGGCACATCAAATATTGATTCCACTTCTTTAAAAGCTCGAATGGCATCGGTTAATATTGGAAAGCAAAAGCGGTTTACATAAGAAGTGTGAACTGTTGCACCTAAATGCAAACCCCAAGTAAATGCTAGTTTTGCAATATATGCCACATTACCATCTTTCATAACTTTATAGTATGGATAGCAAATATCATCAGGTCCGCATAATTGCATTTCTCTTATTTCATCAAGAAGTTTATTTTGTTCTGCTATGTTCATTTATTAGTCCTGCATTGTTGTATTTTATGGCTTAGATTATACCTGTTTTATAAAATTTTGTAAAGCAATTATATAAGATTTTTATCAAATAAATCACTTGACTTTTATTTCTTATTTATATAAAATACACCCATAAATTAACAAAACAACAAGGACCCACAAATGGAACAGCAACAACTTGATCTTTATCAAGCATCTACATCACAAATCGTTAAACAACTAAAAAATGATGGGCAGGATTTTGAATGGTACCCTACCACTAATGAAATGCTAAACGTTGTAGCTAACGATATTCACTCGTGCAATTTTATCGGCAACGGTCATAGCTTTATGGATATAGGATGCGGTGATGGTCGCGTGATTCAATTTATGCGAAACTTCAAAAAAACAACTGAATCCAACTTCAGAAGTGAACTTCCTTTCGGTGAATTTTTTGGTATTGAAAAATCAGAAACTCACTTGAAAAACTTAATCAAGTCAAATGTTGCTATTGTAGGTACTGACTTTTGGGAAACTAGCCTATTAGATAAACAAACCAGTGTTATTTTCTGCAATCCACCTTACAGCGAATATGCACAATGGATGGAATCTATTTTATCTAATGGTTTTGCACTGTCATTTTACTTTATCGTGCCTGAACGTTGGAAAAACAACGAAAACATCGAAAAAGCATTAAAACGCCGTGATTTACGTGCTGATGTGATTTTTGAGGGTGATTTCTTAAATGCTGAACGTGCGGCGCGCGCTAAAATTAACATCGTTCGTGTTGCATCTAAACGCTATTACAGCTCTTTTGATTCATTTAGAAGTAGCGAAAACAAAGTTTTGGATAAACCTAATTTTATTCATACTCGCAGCAGTAATTCATCTGAAGATCCGTTTAATAACTGGTTTGATGACTTATTCAAATTTGACTTAGATGAAAATGAGCGTGAGAAAGTTGAAAAAGCATCTGAAGCGTGTCGTGAAGTTTTTGTAAAATCAAACAACATTCAAGAATTGTCTGATTGGTACAATAAAGATTTACAAGAAATTCAAAGCAACTATAACGCTTTATCTGATCTTGATCCTGTTTTATTTAAAGAATTAGGGGTAAATCTTGAAACACTTAAAAGCGCAGTGAGAAACCGTTTTAAATCCCTAAAAAATCTTTACTGGAACAACTTTATTAACTACTACGAGCCTATTCGTACACGTTTAACACAAAAGAAACGCCGTATTCTTCGAGAGAAGTTATTAAATCAAACTGGCACACTTGATTTTACGGTTAAAAATATGCTTTACATCACCGAGCTTGTAATCGAAAAAGCTAATGATTATTTAAATGAACAAATCACTGATTTTTACAGAAACTTAGCAGATCTTGAAAATATCAAGATGTATAAATCTAATCAGAAAGTCTTTAAAAGCAATTATGATTGGCGTTACAATCGTGAAAATACGCCTTACAAATTAGAGTGCCGAATTATTACGACAGGTGTTTCGGAATCTTACTTTGCACCTAGATTGTGTGATGTTGACGAACGTTTGAATGATATTTGCATCGTTTTAAAAAGTATTGGTTTTAATGTTCAACAAAAAAATCATAACTTCGATGACAGAGTGCCTTTCGGTGAAAAATTGCATTACTATGAGCATAATTTAACCAAAGGTGAACTTGAAGAAGCCTTTGAGGTTAAATTCTTCAAAAACGGAAATTGCCATATCAAATTCCGCAAAGATATTATGTTAGCGTTAAATGTCATTGTTGGTCGCCTTTTAGGTTGGGTAACAAGTGCTGAACAGGCTGCCGATGAAATGGGGGAAAACCTAGATGAAGTCAAACAAAATTGGCACAAATCAGATGGTTTAATGATTACCAATAAAACACAAATCATTGGGCTTCCGAGTTTTATTTAACAAAATCGCCAGAAATGGCGATTTATTTATATAAAACACTTGACAATTTTATATTTTAAGAGTATCATTCAACTGTAAATTAAACAAATCAACTCAAAGGACTTATGTTATGGAAAAACTTATTAAAAAAATCAACTCTTTCATTGAAAATAAAGAATATAATTTTCATTTGCAAGGTGCTGAAGTGGTGGATGCTTTAGATTTACCTTTTAACAAAGGTTATTTGCCTGCTATTTCTTTTTATCGTGATGAAATTAATCGAGATCTTCCGATTAAACATTATTCTTTCTCTAATATTGGTTTTTGTAATGAAAGTAATAATATCAATGGTTCATTAAAAGTAATTAAAGAGCAACACGATTATTTTTTATTTCTTTTATCATTTATTCCATTCCTTGAAAATTGTTTTAATAACAATATTAAGGTAGATGAATCTCATTTGATGATTTTTCGTAATATTATCAAATAATAAATCCAATAATCTAAAAAATCCGCTATTTTAGCGGATTTATTTTTTCTTATATATTGACAATGTTTTATTTTTGGTGTATTATCTAAGTATAAATTTTAATACAGGACACTTTTATTATGCGTTTCAAATTCACTTCTGAAATCTCGGCTTATCGCAAAAATGGGTATTATTGCCGTGATCTTATTAAAGATGAATTAAAGGTTTTTTCAATGGCTACTTACTTTGATCGCGATTTAAGTCAGCCACGCAAACAAGGCGGTTCTTGCCCTTTAGCTTACGCATTAAAAGAATTGGACGGCTTAAAATTAACCGATATTCAGCAAGGTAATTTTTGGGAACATACGGCTGAAAAAATGTCAGCAATTATAGAGTTAAATAATTATCACCAATTACCAAAGCCTGATTTTATTATCCCTATACCTTCATCAAAAGAAGTTGTATTAGACTTTATTGATTGTATTTATTGGGCTTTATGTGTTAAAGAAGATGAACCTATCCTTTCAATTTTCAAGAAAACAAGTGAAATTAAGTCTGTTCCAGTAAACGAACGTAACGGCATTAAAAATATTGCATTTGATATAGATGACGTTTATTTTGATTCGGTAAAACGTGCTTTTAATGGTAAAAACGTTTGGATCTGCGATGATTTAGTTGCATCTGGCACAACAATGATTAACGCTTACCATTTATTGAAATCTCTCGGTGTGAAAACTGTTACTGGATTTTCATTATTCGGACGGAATATTAAATAAAACACTTGACTATTACTTGATTTATGATATAATTCAACCATAAATTTAAACGAGGACAGATTATGAAAACTTACGATGCCATTTTAGCTTTATCTGAAAAACCTTCTATTCGTGAGATGTTTGGTGAATTTTTGTGTATTAGCAAAGGTAAAGATTTTTTCGGTAATGACACTTATGAAGCAGAATTTGAAAAACAAACATTGTCACAATGGCGCGATAAACCTTCTTTTGAAAAAGATAATAAAGTTTCTTTTTTGCGTGAGCTTGAACGTGATGAAGAAAATGGGTTTGTAGCTTATAAACGAATTTATATGGGAAGTAGTTTTCATCGAGCTGAATTAGTGATTCTTTTTGAAAAAGATGGTCCTAATGGATTGGCTTTCAGTTATCTTATTGATTATTTCGATGAACAACCTTATTAAGCGTTAATTCATAATTTTACAAATTTGTATTTTAGTCAGTTTATTCAATTTATTGGTAAACTGACTTCATAAAAAAAACAGTGTTTCCGTGTAGTTTCGTGGCGATGTAGCGTTTCCGCTAATGCCTTAACAATATAAGCCCTACTGTTCTACACAATGTTTCCTCAATGAAAACAAGCATAAAAATCGGCATAGTTTGGTTGTTTGGTCCTGTTAATAACCCTTGCTTGTCTATGCCACCTACTCAAAGGTTACTTAAATGATTAAAATTATTTCAAACCCTGAAAATCAATTTGTTCGTGTTATTAACCTAACACAGCACCCTTTCACCCAAGATCAATTAACCGAATTTAAATCGGCAGGCGTTAAAAATGAAAACATCATTGATACCAATGATGAAATTAAGGCTTTAATTACCTTTAGCGGTGATATTAATGCTGAAATTATCCGTGATCGCGCTAACAAGGTGCGTGATTATGTAAAAAAATTCCGTGATTACGACAATAAAGTTATCGGTTATGCTTTAACTGGCGGTGCGCCATTCTTTCAAACTGCGGTAAATACCGCCTGTTCATTAAACGGTTTTTTACCTATTGCTTCGTACAGCGAGCGAGTTAGCATTGAAACGGTGCAAGCGGACGGTTCTGTTATCAAACAGAATGTGTTTAAACACAAAGGCTTTATTCCTTGCTCTATCGTGCCTGATGCCATTTAAGGGGGTAATATGTATAAAATCCCCAATGGCAACTTAAAACCTGAACACGCCGATAAAAAGGCGCATAATCGCTATAAATTGAGAATGATCCGTAATGCTCAAAGCATTTTAAATAAAATCTCAATTTGCCATATTTATACGCCCTGCGGCGAAAATCAATCTGAATGTGATTTAGTATTTCAAGGCACCGACCCAATCAAGCCTACATCATCATTAAGCCAAGCGTTCAATAGTATTCGTACAAATTGGGAAGCAATCATAGGTGTATTATGCCGAGATCAAAGCGGTCAAAATTATGTTCGCTACTCTATTTTCCAAGTTCAAAGAGAATGTATTGCAGCAGATATTAACCAGTTGCTTTTTAATGCTTGTAAGCAGATTTACGGTAATGCAATCAAAATGCACCGAATTTGTCCTTTTTGGATTGCGATGCCTAAAAAGTTCAATACTGAAGAATCAGACATTACCAAGCAAAAAGAAATCCTGCTTAAAACGTTGAGTTATTTCAAGGTAATTAGTTCGGTTCCTTCTGAATTTGAATACAATGTAAACAAAGCTACACCAAGCAGAGATTCAGATCGGTACTGGTTTAATATTGATTTACGAATGGATGAAGTGGATATTGATATTCCTGCCATTTATGAAGATCAACCCGATGCCGACTTTCAGTATTCAAGATAAAAAAGACCGCTAAATAGCGGTTTTTTTTGTTTGAATTTTATATTGACAAATTTTAACTTTTAATGTATAATCAAACACATAAATTAACACAATAGGGCTTAATCAATGAACAATGAACTTAAATTTGATTTTAAAAACATCACCAAAGATGATGTGGCTAAATTAGCTGCACCGCACTTAAACTATGTGACGTTTGATTATACCAATTCAGACGGTGTTGAATCCGAGCGCAATTTGCGTGTTTTTGGTATTAAATATCATAATAAATCAAATCGTTACCCATATAGTGATATTTATTTGATTTATGGGGTTGATGTTGAAACAAACGAAGCAAAATCTTTCAGATCTGACAGAATTCGAGATTGTATTTTATTAGGTGATAATACAACAACTTTAAGTGTTACACAGTGGATTACTTTATTAGATCCGATCCTTAAAGAAGTTAGTGTTTTGAACAACACTAAAGAAGATAACGACACAGAAAATCATCATTCAATCGTTAATAACGGTGTTTATAGTGTTGCATCAAATTTCAATCGCTGCAAAGAATTTGATATTGCAATCGAAATTGAATGTGTCGGTTTTGATGAATCAGCATCACTTTTATTGGATCACGTTATCAATAAAATCAAAACGATTAAAGATGATGAAAACGCTTCAAAATGGGTTGTAATGAACAATTTAACTAACGGCTTTATTGATCGCAAAAACGATAAAGTCATTCGTTATTTAACGTTGAAAGAGTTTTTAATCCGCATCAATAAATAATCCATATAAACCGACCACTTTATTGTGGTTGGTTTTATTTAATATTTCACTAAATCGCTTGACAAATGTTATTTTTTGGTGTAATATACACTCAATTAAACAACATTATTTAGAGGTTAATTATTATGTTTTATTTAAGTAACATTTACAGCAGAACCCAAAAGCAATTTGATCCAAATACTAAAGTTTGGGTGAAAACTTTAGATGGTGAATATACCGCTATCAATTTTGAATTACAAAAAGAAACCGACACTAAAGTTTTTTACTTTGCTCATTTAAGCAACGAAAAACAAATGACTTTGGGTGATTTACAAGCTCAAATTCCACAGTATCGCAATGACAGAAAAGATGTTCGCTTTGTCTTTCCTGATGAATTGAACGGTTTTTCTGTTATGGCTTATGATGAAAAATTAGCTCTCGAAACCTTTGGTAAAGGTGCAGGTTATTTAGCCATTGCAACTTTTGATGATTTAGCAAAAACCATCAAAAAGAAAAGAATTTTACACGGTCAAAGCTATACAGTTGGTTTAGATTACCTCAAAGACTTTTTGTTTGATCGCCCTGAGCTTGAACTGAATCCTATTTTCCAACGTGGCAACGTTTGGACCCAAGAACAACAAATTGCTTTCGTTGAGAATTTTTTACGCAGACCGCAGGCGGTTAATCGTAAAATCTATTTCAATGACGGGAAAATTTTTAACAAATTAACACCGAACGAAAACAACAGTTTTATTGCTGAAAAATGGGTTTGTCTTGACGGCTTGCAACGTTTAACTGCTCTACTTGATTTTATGGACGGCAAATTTGCTTGTTTTGACGGTCAAGTAACGTGGGATAAAATTCAAAAAGCACCGAACAAACACGAAGTGTTGAGCGACAGCGATCTTGAAATTTATCAGCTTTATATGCGAACCAATCAAGAAGTGATTGACTTCTACGTTGATTTCAACTCGGCAGGAACACCACATTCCGAAGAAGAAATTGAGCGTGTAAAATCACTACTATCTTAATTTTAACAAACCAACAAAACCGCCAGTGATGGCGGTTATTTTTTTGTTTTATATATTGACAAAATTTAGTTTTTGGTGTAATATACGCCTATAAATTAAACAACAAAATATAGGAATCTATTTAAATGTTAATTTCTCAATATCGAAAAGGAAGTGCAGTCAATTCAAATATCGGCGTACGAAATAATAAAGAGTTATTTTTTGACGAATTAAGTGAAAAAGAGCAAAAAACCGCTATTTTTAAAGTGCTATTACAAGATTTCTATGTAATTGAAACCGAAAGACAGGCGTTGTTGAATATTTGGAAAAATATTAAAAACATTCGCGGACGTTACGGTGCTAAATTAAGAAAAGTTTGGCGATATGAAAATCATAAAAATTATTTATCTCAGATTAAAAAGGAAAATAATTTTGAGCAATATCACAATGGTAATTTAGATGCTCTAAAAGATTATGTTCGTGCAAATTATTGCACCTTTAACGCTAAAAATGGTGGGTATGTTTCAATTTTCAAACGTAACCACTTGTGCTTACCAAAAGTTTTAGAAAAGTTTGCATAATTGTATGAACTTACATTAAGGTGAACCGCCAGTAATGGCGGTTTTTTATAAATCAACACAAGATAGGATGAATCAATTAAAATGGTTAAAAAATTTGTTTTACTTGCAAAAGATTACATTATTCCAAAAGGTGAAGATGCCACAATTATTGATTATGATGTAAATAAACGTATTGAAGGGCATATTATTGAAATAGCCGAAAGTTTGAAACTAAAAGAATGGTTTGCTATTTATCTTTGCGGTAGTTATTTTACAGACTGCTATACTTCAAGCAAAAAAGGAATTTTATTGACAGATATTCCCTCAAATGAAGTTGCTCGAATTGATTGTAACTGGAATAATGAACCTATTTTACTCTTTGCAGGCAGTGAAGAAAGCGCAGGATTAAAATACAAGAACAAACCAAGCGAAAAATCTAATATTGATATATCTGCTATTTGCCTTGATTACGAAAGTTTAACCAATCTAAAAACTATCAAAGGATATGCTATAAAAATCAAAAATCCAACCAACAATTTTGGTATCGGTGGCGCGTGGGTTGAGGGGCTTGGCGATATTGCTGTTGGTAGCTTTACTTTACCTTTAGTTCAAGGTAAAGATTTGATTAAATATGGAATTGATGCCGATCCTGATTTTTATTATGAGCGTCTTGTTTTTGGTTATCCTGCTCATAATATCGTTTTAGATAAAGCATCAACACTTGCTATTCAAGAATTAGTGCGAAACACGCACGAAAAAAGAGTTAAATTGATGGAAGCCAAACGTTCTAAAACTGAAAACACGATGACAGAATCAATGCGTAAAAAGAAAGAGATTGAATGGGATAATCTTTATAATGAAGGCGGTGAGGGATTTAACCCTTATCGGGCTGATGAAGTTTTACCTATTATTGAGCCTTTAGATGCTTAAAGCAACAAACCAAATACCGTCAGTAATGGCGGTTATTTTTTGTATTATACATTGACAATGTTTAATTTTTAGTGTATTATACAACCATAAATTAACAATAACAGGACAATTAAAATGTATAAACATAACAAAGGAATCATTAAAGAATCCGCTATTAAAGCCCTTGTTCGTGATCCTTTATTTTCTGCTAGAGTTGAAAAGCCAAAGAAAGGCAAAGGCTCTTACTCAAGAAAAAATCAAAAACGTAATTGGGATTTCTAAATAATAACCGTCATCAATGGCGGTTTTATTTTGCAAAAATATGCAAATTTGTATTGACAAGGTTTTATTTTTAGTGTATTATACCACCATAAATTAAACAACAGGACATTGTTATGAAAATCAAATTAACTCAAAAACAAAAAGAATCTCGCAAAATGTGTAAAAGCATTATGAAGATTACGTGGAAGATTTGTCGCCGTGCAGCTCGTAAATTTGGCGGTTTAGCTAGTCAATATTTCGATATAGCATTAAAAACCGTATGGCGTTCATACAGTGCTAAACAATTAGATTTATTTGCATAAGGCGGTGTAATTATGTTTAAACAATTCGTAGAATCTGGCAAAAAAGCTCGCCGACAATTTATTCAAGGCTTAATTGATGATGGTAAATGTGATGATGCTCTTGTTTACTATTGCATCAATGCTTTATTAGAAGATCTTAGAAACGCTAGAGAGTTGGTCCTTAATGTTGATTTTCGTTGGTTAGACGATGCCAATTTAATGATGAAATTTCGTCAAAATCCAGACGATAAGAATTTAATCGATCCTACACTTCTTAATGAATATTTGGAAATCTCTATTGCCACAGGTGTTGGTTATCCAGAAAATTCTGAATGGGGTACATTCAAACTGGTTCCAATTGGTTTTGCACCGACCAAACTACTTCGTGAGAAATTTTTTAATGAATATGGTGTAGAAGCTGAATTCTCAAGAACTGTTATTGAATTCAAGACTGGCAATAGATGCTTCGTGCCTAAACGTTGTATTTTTAACTATTAAATGAACAAGGAAAAATGATGGAAAATTTAAATTTTGTAGATGAAAACGCCACCAAAGGTTTAATGATTATTAACGGTCAAACTATCAACTTGTTTGATTTAAGTCCACGTCAAGTATCTTTACCTAAAATGATTAAAGGGTTGCAAGGCGTAATCCGTTTTAATGGTTACTCTAATTGGTCCGTTGCTCAACACTCTTTCCTGCTTTCTCATATTGCGGAACGATTTTCAAGCAATCTTGCCAATCAATATTTTACCGCACTTGAAAAAGGTGAGGTGAATAAACTTCCATTACTGGAAAAATTATTGGGCGGTTTAGGAATTGATTTTACTGAAATCAAAAAAGATCCGATTAAAGCATTAAAAAATCGCATTACCATCGGTCAATATATTTCAGCGATTTGTTCTTATGATGCCCTTATCCACGATTTTAGCGAAGCATTAACTGGCGATATTATTCGCCCATTTAAAAAATTGGTGCCTGAAATCGGCGAAATGGAACATAAAATTGATTGCCAAATCCGCAAAATTCATAATGCGTTGCCTGAAATGTCTTTTTTAGTTGATATTTTAGACAAACAACTTGCAACGATTGAAGCCTATTATTTAACAAGAGTTTACGGCAATACATTACTGAATGAAAATGACGACCTTCATATTCGTTCCTTTAATTCAGCGTTTGTAGCAAGCGAAGAATCTAGATTAGTGAGCCAACTAATGCTGATGGACGAAATCAATGAATTTGAAGTGATCTCTGATGTAAATTTATCTTGTTTTTTAAGACAGTCTAAATTGAATATTAACGAAATCAAAGAAATGTCTAACGAAAACTTATTATCGTTATACGTTGAACGTGCGGTGTCTATTAAGACTGCAATCGAAAAACTTAAAGCAACAATGGAGCTATAAAATGACTGAAAACAAAGCTAAATTGTCAGAAGAAATCCTTGCTTTGCGCAAAGAAGGCTATACATTTGCTGAAATCGCTAAAGAGTTAGATGTATCATTAAGTATGGTTTACATCAAAGCAAGAGAACTACGTAAAGAGTACGGCGAAGAAGCTGTTAAGATCCCCCATACCAAAAAACATCTTAATAAGATTAGAGAAGTAGAATCCTTAGCTAAAGATGGATTATCACTCAAAGAAATTGCTCAAAAATGCAAACTTTCAGAGCATACACTTTACAAATGGTTGCATCAAAACAGTGAATTCAAGTACAGTAAAATTAAGGTTAAAGATCGACCTACTGCAAAAATCGCTGATAATGCAACATACAATCAAAAGCGTATCATTGAAGAATACAACAAAAATACAAATGCAACCGTGAGAGATATTGCTGTCAAAGTAAACTTGAGCCATCAAGCGGTTTACAATGCTCTAACCAAAGCAGGTGTAGATCTCACTCGTAAATACTATCTTGCTCAATGATAAGAAGCCTGCTGATGCAGGCTTTTTTATTCATTAAATAACTTCAATTAAATCACTTGACAATATTTAATTTTTAGTGTAATATACACCCATAAATTAAACAAACAGCAGGACACTATTATGTTATCTAAAGCACAAATTCAAGACATTAAAGATTTAATCAAAGCAGCTATGCCTAAAGGTTGGGAAGGTTATGTTCGTTATGTTGAAAGTCGAAAAGACTTGAAGCTAATCATTACCAAAATGCCTAAAGCTGATTTTGAAGAAATGGGTTATGACACGCGAAGTGATTATTATATCAATGTTGGTATCGCTAATAAAAATGCGGATAATTGGGAAGAAGAACACATCGAAGCGAACAGAAAAATGCACAAAGGTTGGTTGCCTGAATATGCTAATGTGAAAGGTAACTTTAAAGCTAACGAGATTGTTAAAGAGTTTGAATTGTATATCCCTGAAGGTTCAACACTTTATCGAGCTAAAGAAACCTTTGATACTCGAAAAGAATTTACTAAAGCGATCTTTAATGCGTTTCGCTCTGCTGCAAACAAATACAACTATGATCATAGCGATGTGATGCGTGATTACTTTAATCGTGGCTATACTTCTCTATTGATGTTTGGCACTGAAAAAAGACCTTGTAAACTAATCTAATTAACCACCGCCCCGAAAGGGGCTTTAAAAAGGATAAATAAAAATGGCACAAATTACTGAACAAGAAATCGTTGTGAATGACAAAGTTTACTTATTAACTGGTGAAATCTATCCTACTGGTCGCTCGCTTTCAAACAATCGTAATTATCGTGATGTTAATTACGGCGAAGAATATGATTTTGAAGTTGCTGCTGAAGCTGTTGATGAACAAGGTTTAACATACATTCTTTATTGGATCGTAACCGAAACAAAAGGTGCGGGATTTGATTGGGATAGCTTAGATTTAAACCGTGAACCACAAAGAATTGCACCTAGTAATTAAACAATTCGCTTGACAATTTAATATTTTACCTGTATAATTAACTCATATTAAACAACACACACAAGGTTAATTTTTATTATGAAAGCATACTCAAATAAACAAGGTCAATTTGTCATTGAATATGATGATGGCGACATTCAAGTTTTCTCACAATCAGCTTTTGCATCACAGGTAAAAGTTGAAGAAGTTAGAAATGGCAAGACTGTTAGCGTAAGTCTAACTCACTTCCCTAGCGTTGCAGCCGTACAACAACATTTTTCAAAATTGGGGGCTTAGTATGAGTATTAAGCCCACCACTGTAAATGACTTAATTGAGCGATTACAGTCGCTTAAAGAGCAAGGCTTCGGTGATGCGGAAATTATTTTATCTAGTGATAAGGAATGGAACCATCTTCGCCATTTATGGAATAGTCAAGTTTGCAAATTTGACAATAAAAAACCTAATTTAGATATTAAAGAATCTCTTGAAGATTGCTGCATTGAAACAAACAATAAACGTATTATTTTGGGGTGACGTATGGGGGATAAAGTTTTAACTGTAAAAAACTTAATTAAAGAGCTAAAAGCGATTGACAAGGAAGGCTTTGGCGATGCGGAAGTGCTTTTATCATTCGATGATGAATGGAACGGTTTTCGTAGATTATGGAGTTCTCAAATATCCTTAATCAACGATGACGGTTCCGAAGAACTTGAAGGATTCCCAACAGATAAAAAACGTATTGTTTTAGGATAAATATGTTATAATTCACAAGGCATTTTATATCGAAATGCCTTATATTTTAACTCAACAAAAGGAAAAATTATGATTGGTTATTTAGCTTTAATTATTGGTTGGATTGCTCACGTTTTAACCTTAAAAGGTAAGCAGCACAAAGTGCAAAAAGAATTTGAAGATGGATTGATTAAGAAAAACGGTTTTCTTGTGTTGATCCGCGAAGATCTTTATGATTTTGAAGGACAAGGCAACTTCTTATTAAACGGTTCAAATGAAACGGCGCGCGTGGAAAACCGCAAAGGACTTCATCAGTTATTATCTGATATTGAAAGTCGCTATATGAAGAAAAACGATTTAAACACCGCCAATAAACTCTTTTTTGTCGGCACACTTGATGAAATTTTGCCTTCTATTCAGCAAAAATTAAGTGGTGATACGTACAAGTGGAAACTGGTTCATATTCACAAATAAACCCAATAAAGGCTGCTTTGGCAGCCTTTTCTATTTGAATCTATCAATATCTATTATCATCTATTGTTATCTATATCAATCTATCAAAAATCACTCTTTAATGTTTTTTATATTGACAAATTTTAATTTTTGATGTAAGATTAAACTCATAAATTTAACACTATAAGGATTTTATTTATGTGGCATAAACGTATCGAACAATTACCCGAAGTTGGATCCGATGTTCTTTTCACTATTCCAAGTCAAAATGATAATAGCATTGATGTCGGTTGGTTAGATAATGGTAAGGATAATGGCTCGCATTGTTTTGTAGGCAGAGCTTTCGGTTATGATTTAAACGATGTTGAGAAATGGCGTTATACTCCATCATTAGATCAATTCAATAAAGTAAGTAACGATGTTATACTAGGCAAACCTTTATTGGTTTACATTCCAAAACTTAACAAATCAGATTGCGCATATCGCATCGGTCGCTTTGAACAAGATCCTGATACGCAGGAAATTTTCTTTGAAAGTGATAATGATGACACCACTTGCTGCATTGAAGATGTTGAAAAGTGGATTTCATTAAGCTCTTTAATTTAAAGAAGGAAACTCAAATGACAAAAGAACTAAATATTGATTTCAATTCCGAAAATAAGGAATTAAACCTTGCTAATTTAGACAAATTAGAACTAGCGATCCACTTGTGTGAAGTTAAGCTAGAGAAAGGATATTCCATTACCTTTCGATAAAGTTGAAGTCGTTGGCTTTAATTACGTTAAACTAAGTCGCCCTGATTTATTTATCCGTTTAAATAGAATCCTTAATCTCTCAAGAAAGGTTAATGTGAATTTCGTTGTTTGGGAAGGCAAAAAACAATCAGCTAAAGATTTTCAAATATTTCGCGTTATTATTGGACGTGATTTAGGTTAGGGAGTTTACTTAAACAAGTTTTTGTGTTAGTATAGCATCGCCTTAGTAAAACAAGGTAACTTTAAAACACTTATTCAGAGGGGGTAAATGAAAATTTACCCCTTTACTTCATTTTATAATTTGACAAGATTTTATTTTTAGTGTAAAATTAACCCATAAATTAACAAACACAAGGATATTTATATGCACTATTTATACATTCTTATTCACAATAACGACAAAATCAGCCGTGAAAACGCTTTAAAACTCTATGCTTACGATAACTCAGATATGTTTGAGTTTGAAGATAGAACTTCCACCGTTAAAGAGATGTGGGCTAAACGGAATCAAAATGAAGAACTCAAAAATCACAAATATAAAAGTGAAGAAGAATTCGCTGAAAAATGGTTTGGCTACACAAAAACTGAAAAGGGTGAATATGGGTTTTATTGGAATCCTAAAGAGCTTTTCGACTGGTATGCTATCGGCGGTCGTTGGGACGGTTTTTTAAACGGCAAAAACGAAATGAACCTTAAAGAATTCAAGGAATGGCTTGATAGTGACAAATTTTCTTCGCCTTATGGATTGATTTTCAATTCTTCAGAAAATGAATTTGTGATCCAAAACATTAAAGAGGAAGAAGAATATAAAGAAAATGCACGTGAAGCATTTAAATATGCGATTAAAGATTTAGATGAAAACGAAGATTGGTGCTTTACTGTTGTAGATTTACACAACTAAATTTAAATAAATGGGTGTTTTATTAATAAATTCTAACATATCACTTGACAAGATTGTTTATTTTGATATAATACATCCATCAAAAGACAACAACGTAATACAGATTACGTATTTAATTAACAAACAACACAAGAGGAAAAATTATGTCTGGCGTAAACAAAGTTATTATCGTGGGTTATATGGGAAGTGAACCTGATGTTCGTACATTACCAAACGGTGCGATGACCGCAACAATCAGTGTGGCGACTTCTGAAAAATGGACTGATAAAGTCACTGGCGAAAAACGTGAAATGACAGAATGGCACCGTATCGTATTATGGGAAAAACAAGCCGAAGTTATGGCACAATACGGTCATAAAGGTACACAAGTTTACGTTGAAGGCTCTTTGCGTACTCGTAAATGGCAAGATCAAAACGGTCAAGACCGCTACACCACCGAAATTAAATGTAGTAACTTCCAATTTTTAGGCGGCACTGGCGGCGAACAAACTCAAGCGCAGGTTAAATCTGCTCAAGCAGATCAAAAACCACAAGCTCAAGCAGCAGAAGCACCACAAGATGCACCGCAGCAACCACCACAAGATCAATTTGACGACAATATCCCATTCTGAATTAAGACCCCTTGCAAAAGGGGTTTTATTTTTTCTTTGATTTATTTAAATAAATCACTTGACAATTTATTATTTTTCACCTATAATTAAACCATAAATTAAACAACACTATGGAGAAAAATTATGCCTAATTGGGTTTTATCAAAAATCAACGCAAGTAACGAAGTTATCAACGCTTTAAAAAACGATAAAGGTGAAATCGACTTTAACACCGTCTTACCTAGACCTGCTATTTTTAAAGAGTTTGGGGAGTTTATTCCTGTTATTTTAAGATCGGATTTAGAGAACCTTGTAAAGCATCTAAATGCAAAAGATAAAGAAAATGGTTTAGAACCATTATCTGAACGACTAGCTAATACCCCTGCGGATAAACTGGCTGAAGTTGAAAAACAAGCTCGTGAAAGCATTGAACGTGAAGCCGTTATTATTGATAAAATTGATGCTAAAGATCTTGCATTACAAGCCTATTGTAAACTTATTACTGGTTCTTCTGATCCTCTTGACTGGAGTACAGAACATTGGGGTACAAAATGGAACGCCACAGAAGTTATCATTGATGATAAATATCTTGAAATGCAGACGGCGTGGGGCTTCCCTTTCCCTGTCATTTATGAACTTTCAAAAAAATTCCCTGATGAAACAATTTCGGTTGAATATGCTGATGAAGATTTAGGTTATAACTGCGGTTCATTTGCGGTTAAAAATGGTGAGATTATCAGTGAATATCTTAATACTGATAATGTTGATTATGAAGTTTCTCGCCGATTTGCTTCTGAATTATGGGGTTACGATCCTGATGAAGATGAAGAAGAAGATGATGAATAAAATTTAAATATAGACCCATCTTAATTGATGGGTTTATTTTTACATTTATCACTTGACAAATTTGTTTTTTATGTTATAATTTAACCCATAAATTAAACAAAACAAGGTTTAGAAAATGTTAATCATTCACCCAACAATCGAGGAAAAATTAAAAAATAAACACGAAATTGATAACCCAAGACACGTTGTATCAAGTCTTTTTGGTAATCTTAATGGCGTGTTATTGATTGATACTCGTGAGAAAAACCTTGTTAAAAATGATGGCAAAGACTATATCCCGACAGAATGGTTTGTTGCTAAACACGGCGGTCAATACTATAAAGTTGTTTTTATCCGTAAAGGTGCAGATATTATTTTAAAAACAGCCTATGTAACAAAACCTAAATACATTCAAATGTATAAAGATCATCAAATTAAAGGCTTTGACATCGCACCGTTAAAAGCTGAAATGACTAAACTACTAAAAGGAAAATAAACAATGAACAACGCCAAAAACAGCCAATTAACAAACAAAGAAATCGAAGATATGATTGCCGATAGTGATAAGTGGGAAGATGGCACATTCGGAACAGATGAACGTTTTGTGGCGGTTTCGCCACGTTGTTTAAAACCGACAACAAAGGATCAAGAAGATGAAATTCAACGTTAATATTCCACAAAAATATAATGCCGCCCTATTAGCGGCATTACCGCAAGGCGTTAAAATCACTCAAATTTTAAACTTCAAAAAACATAGCGGTGAGATTAACATTCTATTCAAAACCGATGATGGCATTGAAATTAACCGCACTTATCAGGTTAAAATAGATGAAGCCAACTTAGATTATATCTTTGTTGAAAAAGAGCCTATTCGCACTCCTATGAGCTTTCTGAAGGCATCGGAAGATTCTTGTCGGAAGCAACTTGCAAGAAGTGATTTATCCCAAGATGCGCGCCACCGTATCGAATCAGAACTTGAACGTGTTTTGTCTGCTATTCAAAAGCAAAAAGAAATCAATCAAGACCAAATGAATCGCAGAAAAAACAATTTAATCAAGCAAGATCAAATGATTGAGCAGTTACAAAAACTTCTTGCAAAAGGTAAAGCGGTCCGAATTTTTTTTGATAACAAAATCTATAAATTTGAACGTTTCTCAGAAGAAATTGGCAATCCAAAATCTCGTAAACGTCACTACATTTACGTTTCAAAAGATAAAGGTGAAATATATAAAATCCACCTGCGCCAAGTTGAAAAGATTTTTTAATCTACTACTCATAAAAGCTATCTTATTTGATAGCTTTTTTTTTTATATTTTTCATCTTTTTTTGTTTAATTCACTTGACAATATCTGATTTTTGATGTAATATACACCCATAAATTAAACAAACCGTTAAGGACTTTAAAATGAGTAAAAATTATGTAGTTGGTAAAGGCATCAAATTTCATTACAGCTTACGCAACAAAATCGGTATTGCATTATTCTTTGCTTTCGCCGTTTATGCAACCTACTCTTGCTTTGATTTATTCTTCGTTGCAGGTTTTGAACCTAGCACGGAAGAAAATAATCAGTTGATCCGACACACTGTATTAAAACTTGCAGGCTTTGGTTGGTTATTATCAATGGTTGTTTACTATATGATTTTTGACCGCCCTATGCGAGCAAAATTAAAAACTATTTTTTAATCCATTTCAATAATAACCGCCGTTATCGGCGGTTACATTAAATGTAAAGGACCGTTATCGAGGTATAAAATGACTAGAAAAACTTTCACCAAAGAAGAAATCGAACAACTAAAAAACAAATGTGATGAACTGGATAAAACCAGAACAGGTATAGTTAAACAACTGGAGCAGGTTGAAGCATCAATTGCTTTATCTAAAGTTGAGTTATTCCTTGCTAAAAATCAGTACAATAAAGGCGATGTAATTAAAATTCACGTTGGTATCGGCAGCCATAAAAAAGAGATGATCTTATGCGTTCCTTTCGATGAAGATTATGATGAAGTCATTAAGAGCCGTAATTACTATCTTGTTTATCAACGTTGCTTTGTATTAAATAAATCTGGTTTAGTTTCCAAAAAACTCATTTACTCAGATTTAACCAACGGCGAAGTGATCGGTACATACGACCGCAAAACTCGTAAAGTGACTTACTTCTAAAATCAAACCGCCATCTTTGGCGGTTTATTTTCATTAAATAACCCATCTTATATATTGACAAAATTTTATTTTTAATGTATAATACAATCAATAAATCAACGTAATTAAGGATTTTAAAATGAAAAATACAGTAGGTTTAAAAACTGTCACTAATCAAAAACAAGATAAAAAACTTTGGATCAAAACCTCAAAAGGTGAATTCACGGCGATGAACCTTGTTAAGATTGAACAGAATGACAATCCATATTACACCTATTACAAAGCCGAATTACACAACGACACACAAATGACGGTTGCTGATCTTAAAAATCAAATGGGATATGTTGGCGACAGTAGTCAGGCTGTATTTGATGATATTGAACAAGGGAAAAACATTGATTTTTTCTCTGAAAAACGTGCATTAAAACACTTTGGTAAAGGTGAAGAATATTGCGTAATTGCGATTTATGATAACTTAATGAATATCGTTAAGAAAAAATCATACAAAACAAGCCGACACGTTACCGTACCGTTAGAGGGTTTAAAATCTCATTTGTTTGGTTTTGATCGCCGAGATAAAGAGTTTTATGCCAAAATTATTGAGTTAAATCCTGTTTTCCAACGTGGAAATGTTTGGACTAAAGAACAACAGATTGCCTTTGTTGAAAACTTTATCCGCAATCCACAATCAGTAAATAAACAAATTTATTTCAATGATGGTTGCATCTTCAACAAATTGGTGCCAAACGATGAAAATAACTATATTGCAGGCAAATACTGCTGTCTTGATGGCTTGCAGCGATTAACTGCTCTATTAGACTTTATTGATGGTAAATTCGCTATTTTTGACGGTCAATTGACTTATGAAATGATCGAAGATTCACCGAACAAGTTTGAAATTTTAAGTGATTGTATGCTTGATTTTAACGATATGTTATTCAAAACCAATCAAGAAGTAATCGACTTTTACGTTGACTTTAATAGTGCAGGCACCGTCCACACTCAAGAAGAAATCGAGCGAGTTAAGTCGCTTATTAAATAGGAAAAAGGGGGATTTATGATTACTGCTAAAGAAGCATTAAGAATTGCAAAACCTGCTGAAATTGAAGCTCAAGAAGCGTTAATTGAGATTGAGAAAATCATCAAAGAAAATGCAGAAAAAGGTTCAACTAGCGTTATTATTCGGAAGGCACCTTATAGTAATTATTTAATGTACTCATCTGACGATCCTGTTTCTAAAATTGTAGTAGAAACGTTACGGAAAAATGGGTTTAAGGTTGATTTATATTACTATGAAGGACAATTTGTTGATTACGGCTTACGGATTGAATGGAGCCAAGTTCAATAAATTTTAAAAGATCTGCTTAATGCAGGTCTTTTTTTATTTAAATCACTTGACAATATTTAATTTTTAGTGTATTATACACTCATAAATTAAACAAACAACAGGACATTGTTATGAACAAACAAACTATCATTAAAATCAAACATAATGCTTCTATTGACGTTATTTGCTTTGATGATCCTAACAAAAGTATTCGTTTTGGTTTACAAGGCTCATTATCATCAAGCAGCTCAATCCGCACCAGTGATTTAAATTTAATCGGTGCCATTGTCAAAAAATTAAAATCTTTAGCCAACAACACTGATAACGGTGATTTTGAAAAATTTGAAATCAATGAAGATGAATTTATCTCATTAAAGAAATATTACGACAGTATTCAAATCAACGTGAAAAGTGGCGGTGACTTTTCTGAAAATGGAATCATTGGCTTTATGACCGCAGAACAAGCTAAAACTTTAGCTAACAAACTTGAAGAATTACTATAAGGGGATGAAAAATGAAAAGCGATTTATTACACTTATCACAAGAAGTATCAGACAAAACATTAAAATGCGTTCAAGCCTACTATGATAAATACTACTTAAAAGAATTTGAATCTTCTACTGGCGAAACAATGGAGTATCGTGAGTTTATCAAAGATACGAAAAAAGCATTAAAAGCAATCTTTGCCGATACTGGTTTTGAATTAGTAGAATTTACCAAAATCCATTTCTGTTATAGCTGCTTTGTGCGCAACAAAGAAACAGGTTTACTTGCCTACCTTACTATTGATGATATTCGTTCGCCAAACAAACTAGGCAGTGGCTTTGATAGCATTTTAGTTCGTCAAGCTGAACACGTGAAAGATTATACTGGCGGTTATCGCTCAATTGGATCGTTTATGACACTGGTTGAAGATTTAAAAAGAATGACAAGCTAATAAAAGTGACCGCCGATTGGCGGTTATTTTTTATCTAAACAGTATTTATTTTTTAAATTATTTTAACTTTTCACTTGACAATGATAGCATTTATCGCTATAATACCCACATCAAGACAAGCAATGGTGCTTAGTCAAACAACAAACAGGACTTACTATTATGAGCAACACTTTATATGAATTATCAACAGCATTTCAAGATTTATTAAACACTTTAACCGATCCTGAAATCCAATTTGATGATGAATCAAAAGAAAACCTTGTTAATGCGTTAAACGGCATTAAAATGGATATTCACGCAAAAGCGGAAAATATGACTAAAATCATTCGTGATTTAGAAGGTCAAGCGGATATGGTTGATGTTGAAATCAAACGCTTACAAGCTCGCAAACAAGCCTTGAGCAACAAAGCAGACTTCTTGAGAGATATTATAAAAGGCACTATGGAGCATACAGGCATTGATAAAATCAATTCTTCCTTATTCTCTATCGCTTTATCAAAACCAAAAGCAGGTGCAGTGATTATCAACATTCCAGTTGAAGAATTACCACAAGAATATCAAAAGGTAACGATTACCGCCGATAAGACCGCTTTAAAAAATGACCTTAAAGACGGTGTAGTGATTGACGGTGTAGAAATTGAAATGAATCGCACCTTATCTATTCGATAACCAACATAAGCGGTAGAAATACCGCTTTTTTAAAAATTTATTTAACAAAGACACTTGACAAACTCTATTTTTAGAGTATAATTAAACACATAAATTAACAACACAAACGAGGATTAAATTATGGGCGCATATTACCAATGGCAATTAAAAAAAGACGACAAAATTGAAGTCATCAAACCTGATTGGCTAAAATTTTTGGAAAGTTTTTGGCATTTTAACGATTATACACAAGCTGCGATGATCTTTATTAAAGAAGCAGGCAAACCAGTTGTTGTAAACACGGTTTGTGACTATGACGATCACCGAGAATGGTTAGATCAAACAATTAAAGTTGTGAAAGATCAAGTTGAACCGCTTACTTCTGGATATTTAGTTAATGATAAAACTAAAACTTATTTTTCATTGGCAAAATTCGTTGAATTCCACAAAGATCATAACTGGTTAATTTCCCCACTAGCATTATTAACACGTTTTGATGTTCACGCTCAAGGTGGTGGTGATTTTGATGTTGATTATTTAACACAAGATCCAGAACGATACGGTGCTGTTTCAGTGTTTAATCCTGAATTAGTTGGTTCTTGGGCTGATAGTGAAGTTCGTTATACCGATGAACCTGTTTCAGATTACCAAGACATTTCGGCAGAAATTGCTTGTTATGAAAAAGACTAGCAAATAATTAAATAAGCGGTAGTAATACCGCTTTTTTATCAACCCCGTGCCGTAAAACTCCGTCCTTCAGGGCGGATATATAAGGCACAAACGGCATAATCGTTTTAAAACTAACTAATCGGATGTAGAATATGGAAAATCATATTCTAAATATTGCCAATGAAACTACGCAAAGCCTTTAAGTTTGAAATAATGCCAAACGGCGAACAGATCCGCAGAATTAAACAGTTCTGCGGTTGCGCTCGCTTTGTCTTTAATCGAGCATTGGCTTGGCAAAACGAGCAATATAAGCAGAATAATAGTTTTAAGTTCAGTTATACGAAAATAACCAATCTGCTTCCGCACTGGAAAAAAGAGTTAACTTGGCTCAAAGATTGTCATTCTCAAGTGCTTCAACAGTCATTAAAAGATCTTGAAAGTGCGTTTAAAAACTTCTTTCAAAAGCGTGCTGACTTCCCGAAATTCAAGAAAAAAGGTTTAAAAGAGAGCTTTCGTTTTCCGCAAGGTTGCAAACTGGAACAACAAAACAATCGCTTGTATTTGCCGAAGATTGGTTGGATTCGCTATCGCAACAGTCGCGATGTTCAGGGTGAAGTTAAAAATGTAACCGTGAGCCAAAAGTGCGGTAAATGGTTTGTTGCGATTCAAACAGAATTTGAATATGAAATTCCAACGCATCAAGGCAGGGAAATTGGAATAGATATGGGTGTTGCACGGTTTGCAACGCTTTCAAACGGTGAATATTTTGCGCCGTTAAATGCCTTTAAAACTCACAAAGGCAAACTGGCAAAACTACAACGCCAACTTAAAAATAAGATTAAATTTAGCCAAAACTGGCAAAAATTAAAGGCAAAGATCGCTAAATTGCACCACAAAATCGCTAACTGTCGTAAAGACTTCTTGCACCAAACTTCAAGCAAAATCAGCAAAAACCACGCGATGATCTACGTTGAAGATTTACAGGTGTCAAATATGTCTAAATCAGCCAAAGGCACAACGGAAGAACACGGCAAGAATGTGAAACAGAAATCAGGTTTGAACCGAGCGATATTGGACCAATCGTGGACAGAGTTTCGCCGTCAGTTGGACTATAAAACGCAATGGTTGGGTGGATTTTTAGTGGCTGTTTCACCGCAAAATACAAGCCGAACTTGCCCTTGTTGCGGTTATACCGCAAAGGAAAATCGCCAAACGCAGGCTGATTTTAAATGCGTAGAATGTGGCTATACAGAAAATGCGGATTTAGTAGGTGCGCTAAACATTTTGGAACGTGGGCGATCTATCGTTCAGGCATAAAAATATCAGGGCAGGACTTGCCCGTAGAGCTTGTGAAGTGAACCGCATTAGCGGTCAGCAGCAAGAACCCACCGAGAGTAACCCACGCAAAGCGTGGAAGCTAGTAGGAATCCCCGTCCTTTTGGGCGAGGAGGATGTCAATATGAAAACTGTAAAATTAAAAGCAAATTCTGTTTCTGAATTCGTTTACGACATTGGTAATTCACGTTTGGTTGTGTATAAAAACGATTCATCTATTCCACGCTCTATCAAATGTGATGAAGATGACGCGCAAAAAATTGTTGAAGGTTACTATGCTGCATCAAATCATTATGTAAACTTCTCAAAAGTACCGATGATTTTTAGTGTACGATATGGACGTGGTAATATTTTTAGTTGATCTGAAAAATAATATGACCTATACTATATAGGTCATATCATTTCGGCGTTATGACAAATGCAAATTGAACAAATACCACCACAAGGCAGAAATTTTCTGCCTTTTGTTTTCAATAAGTATTGACTTTATTTAATATTTATTGTAGAATATAACCATAAATTAAACAACACAGGACACACAAAATGAATACACAAAAAATAAATATCTCAACCAACAAAATCTATCTTTTAGACGTTAGTGGTGGCGTATTTAATTTAATCACTGAGTTAAAAGAAGGTGATGACATTAAAAGTGAAATTAAAAGATGTTTTTATTCTTACCATACAATCGCCATTACAAGCATCAAAGAAGATGGTTCTAGTCTTTTTAAAATGATTGGTTTTTATGATGAAATTGAATCAATTGATATTGAAAATTTATTCCAATCATTAGAAACGTTGAAAGCAAGTCTTAAATATGACATCATCGGTTCACGCTTGCATACCTTCAAGAAGCTAGATATTTATTGTGGCACAAATTTTGCTGAGGTTTACTCAAACATCATCGACAAAAATCAATAATAATCACCGCCGTAACAGGCGGTTTTTTTGATTTTGTATGTTGACTTTATTTAAAATTTATTGTATGATATACACATAATTTAAACAAACAATAGGACATCAAATGGAAATCACATTAGAACAGGCAACTCACGCCAACCTTCATCTGTATAGTGATGTTTACCCTTACGAAATCGTGCGTAAAATTTCTGATAAAACGTTAGAGATCCGCAAAATGAATTACACGTTAACCAATAACGATATGAGCAATCAAGAATGGGAAATTTCTTCAAATGAAAACAATCCTACCTTCCGCATCAGACTGCACAAAAACGGAACTTGGCGCGACAGACGAAAACTTCGTTATTCACTAGATACAGAGCCTAGTTGCTATTACGATTATTCATTCTAAATTAAAAGCGGTCTAACCGCTTTTATTTCACTTGACAATTTTAAAATTTTAATGTATTATACAATCATAAATTAAACAATAAACAGGACAAGCTATGTTTACTTTAAATGATTTAAAAAATCCAACCATCAATATTCCTCAAATTTATTCCGATAAAATCAAAGTATATAATGAAATCATTGAAACTTTCCCATTTAATTTTATAGCAATTCATTTGAATAAAATTACTAACAAGCTGCTTTTAGATATTAAAAACTCAAATGAAACGTGGCGTAGAATACTTACTCTTGATGCTTCACCTGAGTTAGCTGAATCATTTAAGGCTTATTCTAATTTTATTAAAAATTCTCTTAATAAAAATTCTCTTACCGAAGATGAAATTGGACTTTATAATGTTTTTGGTTTAAATCTTGAACTTCACCAAATATCATCTTCAGAACAAATTGCATTAGCTGTTTTTGATATTGAACATTCAATCTTTTTTCATATTAAACACTATGATGATTATGTAAACATTGATGAATTATTACAAATCATCTTGAAACGTATCAGCTCTTTCAAATAACCAGAACAAACCGCCTTTTGGCGGTTTATTTTATTTGATATATCGCTTGACAAACTTTAATTTATGGTGTAATATATAATCATAAATTAAACAAACCATTGAGGATTTATTATGAAACATTTAAATGAACAAGAAAAAGCAGTTATCACTAAAACTTTAGGTAAAATTGAAACTCAACTTGAAGAAAATAAATATGGCACAGGCGTATTTATTGACGGTCAAATCAATGCTATCGCTGAATTGAACAAAACCAGTGTGCTTCAAACTTTGTTAAATGTTATCTATAATGAAGATGAAGTGCCGACCATCAAAGAAATATACGATTTAGTCGGTTCAACACAAGGTATTCAACCGCACATCGTTCCCCATATCTTTAAAAACCGTTGCAAAGAACTCTTAATTAAAGAATTACTTACTTTATCTATTAAATAACTCAATACAAGCCGCTAAAAGCGGCTTTTATTTCAAAAGAGATACTATGACTACACTTTCTTTAGAAAAAGCCGTTACACCCTCTAAATTCATTAAATTTGACGGTTTAACGCTACCTATTACACCGCTTACAATTCAACTTTGTACGGAGCTTGATAAACAAGGGAATGTATTTCTTATCCCTTCCGATCCAAATGCTGCACAATTACGCATCGGTTTAGGTAAATATCCCCTTTCCAAAGAAGAACAATTTGCACTAAAAGAACATTATATTTGTCAAACAGGCGATCTTGATTTATCTGGTGAACCCTTTTTATTGATTTACTGGCAAGATGAAGATTTCGTTGATAATCACTTAAATCTTAATCAGTTAATTCAATTAAAAATATCAGAAATCAAAGATTTATATATTGACAAAGATTAGTTTTAACTGTATAATTTAACCATCTTTTAAACAATACAACCATAAGGATAAACTATGAAATCATTAAAAATCATCGCTGCAATTGCCGTCTGCGCCCTCGCTTCACAAGCTCAAGCTGCACACGATTTTCAAAACCCAAACGACAACAAATTAACTTGTAAAGTCGTGGGTGTATTAGATGGCGATACCATCGACTGCTATGGAAGCGGTAAAAAAGTCCGCGTTCGTTTAGCCGAAATTGATGCCCCTGAAAAAACTCAAGCATACGGTCAAAAAGCCAAACAACTTCTTTCAGCATTAGCTTACGGTAAAACCGTGACCGTTACTTACAATCAACAAGACCGATACGGGCGAATCATTGGTGAAGTGTTCACGGCTACCGACCCAATCACCGTTAATTACCGTATGGTGCAAAATGGTTTGGCGTGGTCCTATGATCGCTACAATAAAGATCGTGCTTATATCACTGCTGCACAAAAAGCAAAAGCAAGTCGAATCGGTTTATGGGCTTCCAAAAACCCAATCAACCCTGAAGATTACCGTCATAAATAATTAAATGCCCCTTATAGGGGCTTTTTATTTGCTTTTAAAAAAATAATTGTCTATAATACACGCATAAAAACATAATAATTTTCATTGTATTAAATACCTCGCAGGCTGCAACCACGCAGCCATTTTTTTTGCACCGCACTTTACCTTTCTTAACGTTTCCTTAACCGCACTTAACACTTGATTAGGTATAATCTAATCATTCCTTAAACAAACACAGAAAGGCTCTTAAAATGGCTAAGAAACAAGTTAAACCAAGCAAATTTGAACGCTTTACCAAAGTTGTTGAAGTCATCAAACAAATCCTTACTTTAATCATTCTTGCGATTGTTCTCTGCTCTACTATTACGAAAGGTTACGCCATTGAAAGTCTTAAAATCGGCGACATTGAAATCAAACTAAGTAAATAAACCAAAACAGCTAGGAAACTAGCTGTTTTTTGATTGTATTATATATTATATAGATTGTTTCACTTGACAAAAATAGATTTTTATTGTATTATTTAATCAATTTTTTAACAACACTAGGAATGATTATGAACATTACCGATCTCAGCAAAGCGATCCTAACCGATCAGTATTTAAATCAAATCAAAAACGCCGCATTTACCGCCGTTTCAAATTATGAAAAAACTCATTCTATTTTAGAAGCCAATCGCGCTGCACTAAAAGAAGCCTTGATTGCTATCAGTAAAATGCAATTACCTGCATTGAATATAGGTGATGCCAAATCCAGAACGTTGCCTTTTGATGAACGTGTTAAAATCAACAATCAAGAACTTGCTAAGTTTTCTTCTGGCTTTTCTATTCGTCCACTTCGATTCTTATTCACTATCCTTCATACGCCATATAATACGATTGATTTTGATAAAATGAACGATGTTGCGATGAAAGATCCTGAATACACAATGGAAAAACTTGAAATCAATGACATTATCAATGAATTTGAGTTGCGCCAAGTTGCATATCATTTATTCTTTGAAAAAATCGGTATCTCTAAACTTGATGAAATTTCTACAACCAATTTTCATTTGAATAATCTTAATTTTTATTCATTTGAAGAACATCTTTTATCACGCATCGCTGATCATTTAGGTTTTCAGCCTGAAAAACAATTTTTTATCTTCGATAAAGTGATTAGTTGCTCTAAGGACCAATATGATGCCATCACAAATCCTTATTTGTCATTTGGTGAACGTTGGGTGTGTGCCAACAAAGATGCTTTGGTTGAAGCATTACCTGCACCGACTATTGATGCACTTATTAAAGCAGGTTCGCAAGATTACTTCTCAGAAGAAAAATTGTTGTCAGCTATCACAAAATATCTAACTAAAATCAAAACAAATTACAGCTCTTATAGTGATATATTTGGTGAATTCAAATTCTTCTGCAAAAGTAGTCTAATCCCTATTTTAGAGATCCTAAAACTGATTTACGGTGAAGATGTTAAGGTTAAAACCTATGATGACATCATTACTAATATGTATATCCCTGTCGGTGGTGGAATTGAGATCCTTTACACTAAAAATAATGAAGTTAAATTCAAACTTCCAGAAGAAACTACTACTCGTGGCGGTGTAACCATCAAAACAAGCGAATTAAGAGCCTTATTGAATGAAATCCTATTAAGCATCAAGGCTTAACAAATAATCAAAAAGCAGTCATAATATGGCTGCTTTTATTTTTATTATTAAATCACTTGACAATTATAAATTATTGATTTATAATTCAATCATAAATTTTCAATAGGACATTTCAATGTTATTCAATCTAAACGATACCGTTAAAATCAATGGTTCATCAACAACCTATTTAATCGTTGGGAAACGACCTGCAAATTCACGTGATTTTGGCGGTAAAAATCAATATTTAGTCATCTTTAACAGTACACTTATCTGCACTCAAGAGCCTGAAAACATATTGATTAAAGTTGATGAAGATTTTAAATTCCGTTATGCGTTACTTGATTATCGCTTAGATCTTTACCGTGATTATCTTAAACGATATACGGCTGAAGGCTTTGAAATGCTTACTTTAGAGCAAATCCAATCAATTAAAATTAAGGATTAAACAATGCGTAATTTAACTTTACTTGAGAACCAAACTTCTGGCGGTTCGGTGTTTAAGAATTTTGTTGAAAAACATACAGGTGATTGGCGTCAATTATCGCCGTTGAATCACTTATTAAAACACAATTATGTTGATGATATTTCCGAATCAGAGGAAATTAACATTGTGGAAAAACTGAAAGAGCTATCCAAAGAAAATCCAAACATTGAATTTTCTGTAATGGCTGAAAATCGTTATGGCTATCGCTTCTACAATGAAGATGACCGCAGCGAAAACACTTATTTAACCGTGCATTGTGATGATTTTATCCGTGAAAATGATAATGTTCCACGTGCCGTTATTTATAAAATTAGTGATGGTGAAGTTCGCACACTTTTACCGCACGTTGAATTTAAAGAATTTAAAAAAGAGGAATAATCCAAATGACACAGATTTTAGAACCACAACCAACGCTTTTAAGCGTTTATGAATACCGCCACTTTATTTACGGCGATAAATTTGTTCCGCACCCCAAAGATGATAGTTCACTTGAAATCAATTTTGAAAACACGCTACTTGAAATATTCATTGGTGAACGGTCCAATTTATTATTCAAACAACGGATCACCAAAGAAGATGTTAATTTACTTTCTTCACTGGCTGAAAGTGATGATTGTTCGTTTGAAAAACTAAACAAAATCTTTGAGCCAACAGGGTTATCTATTACCGATGTTACCGATGATTATGTTTGTTTTGAAATTGAAAATGCGACTGAAAACGCCAATATCAAATTCTTATTAGAGCAACTATTCCACGTTGCAAAAACTCACAAGGGGGGGCTTAATGCAATTTGAAGAACAACTATGCGATGAAATCCGTGAAGAACCATTTGATATTCCAACACCTGAAACATTAAAAAAATTGCAGGCTGATAGATCCAGTTCGGCATATTTCAATAAACCGATGTCAGAAATCTTTTTAAGACTTCATAAGGGCGACTTCTACCCTTACTTTAACCGTGCCAGTGTAGAAAAGGCAGGTTTTAAAACTGAAGATGCTACTGAAAAAGGATTTTACCTATTAAAATTCCCTGATGATTCCGAATTAACTATTGAAGGCTAACTATTAAAGAGGTGCATAACGCATCTCTTTTTTTATCTTACATATTTATCAATAAAAACACTTGACAATTATTTATTTTTAATGTAATATATAACCATAAATTAAACAAACCATTAAGGATTTATTATGAAAAATTTATTTATTCTATTCGTTTCCATTTCATTAGCTGCTTGTTCAACAATGAATAACTGTTCATCAAGCTATGGCGACCAATCTATGACTTGCAAAGTATCTCAATCAACCGACCGAGCGATGGAAAGCGCATCAAATAATGTGATTTATTCCATTACTAGCAGTATTACAAGTTCAATAAACAATGCTATTAACAGCGTTTTACGTTAAGGAATATACGCAAAACATCTAAATAAACTTATCAAATAAAGCATCTTAATTGGTGCTTTATTTATATAAAATCACTTGACAATATTTAATTTTTAATGTATTATGTACCCATAAATTAAATACACACAAGGACACACAAATGAAACAAGAAAACATTTCTTTCAACGGCGCAGAATTATTAGCAGGCTTATTAGTTTTTTTATCTTTTATGATTTCTTTAAGCGGATTATTCACGCTGTTTATCTTCACTGAATCACCTTTTGATACACTTTTTCATATTCTAAGAGTGATTGCGGTTGCTATTGCTATTCCAACATTAACAATCGTTTCAACTGATGTATTTATTCTAAAAAATAATTCATCAAGCATTAAAATCCTTAAAAAAATGCTTTATGTTGCAATCAATAAATAACCAATAAGAACGCTTAAATAGGCGTTCTTTTTTTATTTATTTTATATAAAATCACTTGACAATTTTATATTTTTAAACTATAATTATCCCATCTTAAATAAACAAAACAGGACACAAAAATGACACTTATTATTAACTCTATCCCTAACGCAACATTCAAAGCCGTTGACGGTGTAGCTTACTTACTCGCTATCGAAGGTCAAAATGAATTAGGCGAAGAAGAAAGCGTTGTCGCTCAAGCTGATTACAACAATAATGGCTTATATCTACTCTATCTTGAAGCCAAAAAACGTTGGAACGAAGGCACTTTATCAAAATGCTATATCGTTGGTGTAAAAAATGGCAAATTCTGCTATCGCCGACCTGATATTATGAATTTCTCTGAAACAGCTAAAACATTCGCTAATACTACATTAGCCGAAACTAAAACTGTTGAAGAAATGGAAAAAGATGCGAAAGATCGTGGTTTTTGCACTTTAGATACACTCAGAAATATTGATCGCCGATACAATATGGACTTCTGCTCATTATTAACTGGAGCGATAAAATGAACGTAGGAACTTTGGTCCGCATACTCAATGCGGATCTAAGTTGTGGCACGGCATTATTTAATGGCTTGCCTGCAACTATCGCACAAGAGCCTGCTGCGGTGAATTTCAAAACCCAACCCAATGGCGCAAGAACCACCATTACAGATTTACTTAATCAATTAAAACATCAACAAAAAGACAGTCTTGTTTTAATTAACGGCAAAGAAGTTAGCGGTGTTGTTTTTCATCATTTAACGGCTAATTTAATTTACTAAATCACTTGACAATTATTGTTTAACCTGATATACTTAACCTGTAATTTAAACAACAACAGGACACAATTATGAAAGGTTATTTAGTTTTAAATGAGGACAATTTTAATCCAGAAGTCACTCGATTATACGTCACTCGCGGTGACAACCTTGTAAATTATGAGGGCGTTAAATCCGATAAATTCGCAGGGCTTGAAATTAACAACCAAATCTACTGGATGAATCTATCATTTGCTAATGTAACTCAGTTATCTGGCTCTCTATTTGATTTTATCCATATTGAAGAAAAATGGTTTGCATCCGTTAGCGGTAAAAAAGGTGATCGCAAAGAAATTAAATCAATCACTAAAATTAACTGTCATCACGATGATATTTTTGAGCCTAACAAAAAATACCTTAAAAAAGCAGTGAGAAACTCATACGCAAATGATAGCTTATGGTGGACCCCTAGCGATTTAAGACAATATTTTAAAAACACCTTATTGTAGGAATACATTTATGACACAAACAGCAATTGCCCTTGAAAAATTAGGGCAAATCTTAAAAATCGAAAATGCCAAAGAAACACAAGTCGCAGGCAGTCATTATAAGAATCGTAAAATGGAGCCGTTAGACTTTCTGCAAGAGGTTGCCGTTTATTATGGCTATACCATTGCTTCAGCAACCAAATACTTGCTGCGGTACAAAAATAAAGGTCAATGGCAGGATGACTTACTGAAAGTTGCGCACTATTCGCGCCTGCACGAAATGGAACAAGATCAAGGTATCGGCATCAATAACAGCTTGCTTTATTTACCTGATTCTGAACTTGACAGTATTGAAGATAAACTTATTGCTAAATTACCTGATGTTGGTGTAGAGCCTGCTTCAAAAGCCACTGAAATGTTCAAGCATTTGATTCGATTCGCTCGTGAATATGCAACTGGCGGTGTTTACACTATCACTCGCCAAAAACTATTTGATTGCATTTCTGAAGAAATCAGCAACGCAAAATAACAACATAACAAGTCTGGCGGTTTATAGGACCGCCAATACTCTAAAAAGGAAATTGAATTATGATTAAAACATTACGCAAAAAAGTCACCAAAGAACAAAAAAGACGACACGACCAAACTTATCTTAGCAAAACTAGCGTATTCCGTGTTAGTCGTGAAATGGCTGATTTAGCGATGCAATTCATCACTGAAAATGGTCTTAGAACCAAAAACATTGTTGATATTGTTCATCTAATGGTTTGGCATCTATCTGACAACGGCAAAAAAACAATCAGCCCAAATGTGTTGACATTACTTCCAACACCGCAAGAACCCTTTAAACCATCCGAAAAAACACTTGTCGGAACGGAATTAAAACGCGTTAACGTTAGACATCACGTGAAAGATGCGATGGATTTAATGTGCGCAGCATTGTGCAACACTATTCGTTCACTTCATCCGAACGTATCGTTACGCGCTTATGAAGCACCTGACTACATTCTAAGACTTGCTATCAATTATTGCTCGCAGCTCAGTCAAGAAGATAAGGATGCTTATTCAGCTCAAAGAGCTGAAGATCGACTATTCTCGCTTTCAGTCCGTTACTTCAAAACTGATAGCGAATAAAGCCAGTGATTCAATTTCCTCACCAAAGCCAACATTAGTTGGCTTTTTTATTGTTTTATAATTGACTTTATTCATTATTTATTGTATAATTAAACTCATAAATTTACAAAACAAGGAACATCAAAATGATTAAGACCTTAACTTCTCGCCGCGCGACATCGGCTAAAAATCAAATTAAAAAACTGTTAACTAATAATCCTTATGGCGGTCGTTATGCTGATAAATTAGTTGATGCCATTGATATTTTAAAGAATGAAAGTTCAACTGTTGTTAAATTCAACAGCGATAACACTTCCATTAACCCATATCTAGAGCTTGAATCACGATTAGGTAAATTGAAATTCGCCATTGTTTACTATCTCGGTCATTCAATAGATCAGTGTTCTTCTTACACGCACAGTGTAATGGTTCGTGTAGATCCAAGAGTTTAATTCTTGACTTATTTTATAATTTGTTTTAAAATAAATCATAAATTCAATAAACAAGGGCTATTATGAACAGCAATACTCGTTCTAAAAAAGCAGACATCAACCAACAAATCCTACAAATGCGCCTTAACGGTATGGCTTACCAAAAAATTGCCGATGCACTAGGCGTATCTGTTACCGTTGTGTTCTATGCCATTAAAAAAATGAAAGAACAACACCCTGAACTTTCAAACAAAAATCAAACTCGTGGTGTAAAACCGCCAAAACAAGAACTACTTATTGCAGCAAAATCACTTCTTGAGAAAAACTACACCATCAAAGAAGTAGCGGACACATTAGGTTTATCTTGTGGAACCATCTGCAACTGGAATAAAAAATTCATCAAAATAGATCTGCACAATAAACGTAGTGAACGTAAACCAATCCTATATCCATCTGGATCCGATTTACGTATTCTTATCGCCAAAACATATAACGAAAACACTTCAGCTTCATTAAGAGAAATTGCGGCTAAAACTGGTGTATCACATCAAGCTGTTCACGCAAACTTAAAAGCTCTCGGTGTTGATTTAAAAAACCATCACAAACCCATTTAAAACACAAGGAAAACATTATGAAAGTTACTTTTGAAATTGAACACATCGATCCAACTGACGATTTAACCGAAGATGAAATCTTAGAAAAAATTGAATCTTCTGAAGCCTATCTTGATTTCAACAATAACGAAATCTACATCGAAACAGATAATGGTGAATATGAAGTTGTCGGTCAATTCGCTTGGAATATGGTTAGTGCTGAAAGATAATTTGCTTTTTAAGTGAATTTCGTTACAATGAACTTGTTTTTCATTTTAATACCTAAAACTAGAGGGCTTGCATTATGCAAGCCTTTTTCTTTTCCTTGAATTATTTATATTTATCACTTGACAATTTCTTGTTTTTAAGGTATCATAACCACATAAATTAAACAACAGAGGACTATTATGAAACCTATTTCACAAATGACAAAAGAGGAATTCCGCTCTTTTTTAACTAACACCGATTTCAATATCAGCGATTATGTTGATGAAGGTAATACGGCAGACGGTTTTATTTACGACTACCTCAAACATCTTAACATTAACGCTGATCGAACAGATTTTATCTGCGCTATCCCTTCACCAGAAGAAGGCTATAATCTTCGTGATTTATACGTATCTTCTATTGATAAATTTATTGTCTTTTTCAATATTGATGACAGCTCAGACAGCTTTAGCTCCGAACAATACCTGTTTAGCATTAAAAAAATTATGACTAAAGATGAATTTGAAGAAAAAGCTGAATATTTACTTAAAGATGAATTTGCCGTTAAATCCTTAATGGTTTCACTTAGTATGTTTTTCACATATTAAAAAATGTAATGTTAATTTGATACCGCCTATTATGGCGGTATTTCATAGAGGACCTAAAAATGAACATTAAAGTTATTAAACCGCTAAACGACTACAAAAAAGAATTCATTAAAAAAGACATTCCGTTACTTATTGGTATTTTCGATGAACTGCTCGATAAGAATGTTGAGATTAGCGACAATTTCTTTGATACCGTTTATTTTGCTTTTCATAAAACAAGTGAAGTATTCAGATTTTTTGGTATGGATGATGAAGCGTGTGAGCTTAATTCAGTCATAATGGATAATCTCGATCAGTTCCAAGATCACTTTAATGAATTTCTTGATTTTGACAACAGACAAACGTCTAGATATATAGAAAAGGTTAGAAATTGGCTGAAACAATTACTTGATAAAATTTAATTTTATATATTGACAAAAATAAATTTTTATAATATAATACACATATATTGAAAACAAGGGTATTTAACCCTTACCACAGAATTTATCTGATAGTTTAAATATGTAGTGGTGCGTGTAACTGAGATGATTAGCCACTACCCTTGATGAAAGGTGGGTTCAGTATTGCTTATTGTTGCAAAATGTTATGAAAAGGTTTATCGCTTCATAATCTTGAATAACATTTTCACCAAAACAATTTTGTTGAGTATAAGCGTAGTCAGCAAGGCAATCCTGAAGTCAATTTAAAATACTTGGCAGTAAAATGTTGAGGGATGCGGTGCAAGTCCGTAAAGATAAAACAAACTACCCATAGCTGCATAATAAGTCAAGACTACTTTGACAAGCAGTTTCTCTTGAAAGGCTTAGGTTATTAAACCCCAATTTGCCTTTGGTTGAACGACCCCCTCGATTAGAGGGGTTTTTTATTGTATTTTTATTTAAAATATGTTATACTTATATAAAATCCACAATTTTATAAGGTTAATTATTTATGAGAAAACGTACAATTCGACCTGAGATAGTTAAATTTATTGTGCTTCCAACTAATAATGAATTATCACAGCAATCCGATCCAAATACATCAAAAGCAATCGTAATGCGTAACTTTATCGCTAAAGTCGGTAAAAAACCAACAACCGATGACTTCTTTCGTGCAGGCTACAAAAACGTTGCTTTCTCTGGCACAACTTCACAATCATTCTTTACCGTTAAATTTGATGATGGCAGCTCGTTAAAAGTTGAGGTTTAGTCTATGGATAAATCAAGCAACAGTAATAATTCCAGTAGAGAAAAAATCTTAGCAAGAAATACTGCTCGAAGAAAACTCACTAACCAACTTAAAGTACCTAGCAATTTAATGGATCAGGCAAAAGATATTGCAATCAATATCATTGAGCCTTACCGATTAAATATTTCAGAAAACTTGCCTGCCACTCGTTTTGCTGTCCGTGCTTCGGTGGTGGACTTGCTCGGATGTTTCCTTTCTCACCTGTCTGAAAATGGAATCAAGCCAATCCGTCCTGCGAACTTTCACTCGCAATTAAAAACTCTTTGCCCCGATATTAAGTGCTGCAAGGAACTACAACACCCTAAAGAAAAACGTATCGTATTAGATAAACTCTCTCACCGTGCTATTGTTTCTCTAATACAATCACTAATAAAACCCTGTAATGAAAAAAACCTTATTATCATTACTGGATATATATTAGCTTGTGCCATCGACCTATTTAATCGTGGCATCATCAACGAAAAAGATATAACCCACTTCTACACAACAAGATATAACCTACTTAAACAAGCTACTTCCGAAACAACACTTGAACAAAGTGATTTCACCTTCAACAATTACATCGAAGGACTTGCTGACTTAAAATTCTCTCAGCTATAAAAAACAAAAAGGGTGCAAACTCCACTTTGCACCACTTTTATACACTTTTTACCACTTAACCCAACAATCCCTTTATCTTCTCTCTTAATTCATCTAAATCAACTTTCTTATAGTAGATAAACAAAGATAACCACAACCTAATCGTTCCGACTTTTGGTAATTCATCATAACGACTATTGCCATTATAGATATACTGCTTAATTTCGCTGCTCTTATAAATCTCTATTAAGTCAGATACCTTTAAACCAAACAATTCTTTCAATACCACCAAATCTTTCTTATACATTGGATCTGATATAGATCGCTTTATTAATAAACCCTTATACCTAACTCTTATCGCTTCATATTTTTCTGGTTCACTCTGATTATACAGCTTCGGTCTATCTCTGTATTTTAAACCGTACATCTTACCTATAAAATCTTCTGTCAGCTTTCTCGGCTCATAACCTAACAAACCAAACTTTTCTTCTAATAAAGCAAGTAAACTCAACTCAACTTGATCCGATACAAACTTATCCTTTTCCGATGTCGTTATTCTGTAATAACTAGGTAACGAAACATCTAATAATTCAGCCTTACTTTTTTTAGTTTTCGCCCCTAACAGTCCAAGCAGCTTATTTGTATCAGCTCCAGTTATACCTATCATCTGATTACTAGCTTTCATTAGTCACCCTTTTAATCAATACTACTCATAAAACCTTATTATTATAATCCAAATTAAGCTATAATTAAAACTCCATCAATAAATAAGGATCTAAATATGTTAAAAACATTTAAACTATCCATCATCACAGCCCTACTCGGTACTTCTTTATTCGCTCAAGCTGATATTATTACCGATAGTGTTCAAGGCGGTGATTCAAAATTATCTATTAAACTAGATGAACAACAAAAAGAATCTGAAAAAATTAAATCAATGGATCTTACCGATCCTAACTTTAATCCTTCAGATTATTTCTCGGTCAAAAATAAAGATCTATACAAATTTAATCTACCTGTTAATGGCGGTGTTTATCCTATTTCACCAAGAGTTGACGATCTAAATAGCCATCAAATTAAATCTATCGAAAAAATAAACGAGTATTATTCCAATGTTGTCGCTAATTGTCGTGGCGGTCAATCTATCAATAGATCCGTAATTGACAGCTTCAATGATGAATACGCCAAAAATCAATCAGCTATCGGTATTATTTTAGAAAACGTTACAAAAGGCTATTATTCTGACAACAATTTATTATCCATTGAATTATTGTTACGCAGCCAATTAGATGCTTATCGTTGTGTTTATTTAAATGCTGCCGTCAATTTAGTTGAACAACAAGATTATGTTACTCAGGTTAATGAAAATATTAACACCTTACAAAAACGTAATTATGTACTTAGAAACACTTTTGACAGCATAAGATATATTTATCTTGATATTCCAATAGATCAAATTATTAAAAATCGGATCTACTAATCAATTAAAGCGAGAGAAATCTCGCTTTTTTTGCGCTTAAAACTGTCGAAAAACTGGTTTTCAATAAGATCCAATGTGACATTTAAGCAAGAAAGATCCCAAAATCACCCTTACAAAATCAACTTTCACCACAAAAAACAGCAGCAAAACAGTCGTTTCACCTATCTACTTTTAATTATTTATAGCTTTTTCAATCAAAAGATCCATAAGCAACCAAATTATCTTACTTATCAAACCTATATTTTAAACAACCATCTTTCAATCAAAGATCCTTAATGCCAAAACATAACACTAAAGGATCTGATTTGAATAATTCAAAGCGAAATCGGATCAACCACCATAATATTTAGTGAAAAAATTAAAAAAAGGATCTGAAAACAACAGGTTACAAAAGCTATACAAAACAAAGCATTAAATAAAACAACAATTAACACTAAAAACACACTCATTAATAATAAAAAACTATCAAAAACACTTTATCAACAATATCGCTAATCAATAATTTTAAATTACTCAAAATAATCATTTAAGATCCGCTTTTATACACCAAAACAAACCATCAAAAACACCACTTTAAACGCCCCTAAAATCAACGATCCTAAACAGATCTTTAGCTATACGATTTTTTTCATCAAAAATCAGCTTTCATAACAACACTTAACCACATCAGCATACACGCCGTTTAACGCTTGTTTTTAGACCATAAAAAACCATAAAAAAATAGCTTTTTTATATTGACATTTCGTAAAATCTGCTCACGTTACTTGCAAGAATTTTTTGTAATTTTTCAGCAACCCTATTATTTTTACTTTACGATGATTATTGGACCTCTTATAAACCCTTTTTCAACCTTGCTTCAAGGTGATTTTGTTAGTGTAAAATTTAGAGAATTTTGACACTCAAAACCACAAAATCGAACGCGGCATTTTACTGTTGAAAATCACCATTACTACAAGTAAATTTTGTATTGATTTTATTTACTTAATAACAAGTAATCACAACCAAAACAAAGGCTAAAAAGTCAATTATCAATTGCAAGAAAAATAAGAGAATGAATTAGCATTAAACCTTAAAACAACAAACATTAAAATAAATCAATAAGGTTCAAATAAGCAATATCTAACCAATATCAGATTTAAAGATATATTTAATCAGATAAATTATCTAAGCAAGGAATAAGAATATCTCAGTAAAATAAAAACAATTTAATTTAAGAAGTGAACACAATAACAAAACAAAATAAGCAAAAAATATCTAACACACAAAATGCAAATAATGAGTAGATAGCAAATGAAATCACGAACAACAGCGTATATAAAATAAACGAACCAAGATCGCTTATTACCCTTAAAACCCTAAAAGCCTTTTAGCATCTAAAAAACCATAAGAAAACTAAAAATAAAACCATTGAATAGTGCATTTAACGTATCACCAACAACCATAAACGCCTTTTAAAAGGCTTTTAAGGTATTTTTTAAAACCTTTATTCCCCTAAAGACTTAAAATCTATTGACAAGATGGATCCTTTGTGCTAGGATCCGATCCAGATTAAAGATGATTTATTTTATTTTTATCACAGAACTACTACACAAACTTGAAATCTTTAATCTTATTTGGAGTGATTTTATGAATAAAAATCAACAGGAATCTAATTCTCGCGAATTCTTTTTTGAATTCGACAAAGAATCAGGTAAGTTATTTATTAATATTTTACATAGCTACACCGCTCAGTCGCATAATTGTGATGAAAGCTATTATGGTGTTTTATTTGCTCTAAATAATTTTGTTGCAAAACACTCTGAAGATCCTAACTTCTTTATTGTTGGCGATGCTTATTTTGATAAACAAATTTATTTAGCTATGTATGAAGCTGAAAATTTAAAAATCGTTGTTACAGACAACTTAACTGAAAGTGAAGCTAATCTTTTAGCTGATGAATTTATTGAGTTATATAACAACGGTTTTGATTTAACGTTAAAAAATCTTATTTCATCTAATTTTATTGATTCATCTGATGAAACATTGAAATTGAAAAAAGATAAAAAAATGGTAATTAAAAAGAGATTTTAAGAGGTGATTTATGTTCTCTTTATTTGACAAAGATGTAAAACGTAAAGCGAAATTATTATTCGTATTTAGTCTTGCTGTAATTTTATTGTTTGGTTATAACGCCACTCTATTAGGTATTAATTACAATGGCGTAATGTGGGATTGGCGAGGTTTTATTACTGGTGAATCAGTTGGATTAGATACCGCATCCGTATGGGGGCGCGAACGCTTCTTAATTAGTTATGGTATGACTGGTTATGAAAACTTATATCATCTGGCTGTATTTCTTCACTTAGCTTATGCTGCGTTATTGTTTAAAGCGTTTAAAGGTTCACTATTAAAATGGAAAGAGTTATCGGTTAAAAGTACATTAACAAAAGACGAACACGCCGCTTCAGGATGGGCTTTGTTTATCATTGTAATGTATATTTTAAATGCCGTACTATTCGTACACGAGATGAATGTTACATTCTTGACTGATGTTACTGAGTTCGCGGCACCATATAAATATAATGCTCTTTTACACTATGATTCAATCTTTTATTACGGTGGTCGAGGATGGTTGTTTGTATTACTAACTGCTGCTTATCCTGTTATCTACTACTTAAATAAATGCGTGAACACTAAAGCAAATACAATTGAAGAATCAAAACTGCAAGTTCAAAACTAAAATCACTCTAAAAAACAAAGCCCATACATTGTATGGGCTTTTTTTTATTGGTATCTTCTCTATTGTTGCCAAGCTGATATTTTAAAGTCACCTTTAAAAATATTTTGGTTTGTATTCACAATGGAATCTAGTAATGATGCAAGTTCTGATACCTCATATTTATCATCACCTTTATGAGCTTTTGAATAATCATTTGCTATATCGTTTAATGTTTGTTTATTCAGCTCACTCATAGCTTCTATCGTCTTATCTGTTTCTTCCTCACCTAAAAACGCGGCTAATTGTGCGTTATTTTGCATATACATTCCACTTCCAGTGTAAGCGGCTAATGCTTTAGCTGATGCAGTGACACGCTCTAGTGATGTTTTTATTGGTGAAGTTAAAATGTTTTCCATCGCATTATTTAATAATGAAGCGGAAATCAAGAGTTTCATTTCATCACGCAATAAGTTTTTATCTTCATCATTACGAAGGTAATTTAAATCGCCTTCATCACTTAGTGAAATTCTCACTTGATGTTGCTGATTTGCTTTATGGACTGATTCACGCAATACAGATCTATCCATAGAATAAGGCGGTGAGAACGGCGTTAAAGGCAACCATTCTTCTTCATTTACACGTAAGAAGCCTTCTTCATCATTAAATCTATTGATTTGAAGTAATGCCATTTCAAACCCTAACAAGCGCGTACCAACACTTGTATTTCGATTTGACTTAGTAAGTGATAAATATTCATTCATCGCTTTAGATAGGCAATCATCTTTATGTAAATCAGCTTGCATAATGTCATTAATGACTTTTAACGAGTTATTTACCGCACGACCTTCAATTGAGTTGAATGACTTAACAGACAAGAAGTGTGGAACACGTAAAACTGGCGTGAGTTTTGTATTAGCGTAGAACGATTCAATATGGTAAATATCAAGACCATAAAAATAGTGCCAGTGACCCACTGTTTGTTTTTTCAATTCTTCAAAACTGATACGCTTAATGCTTTCAATTGAGATTTTATCCGATTCCACAAGAATAGTTGATCCACTACCCTGTTCAGCTAAGTTATCGTATGCACTATTTACAGCGAATTTAGCTTCACCAAATTGCTTATCAAGATATTCACCCACTTTTTCATCATCAATTTTTCCGCAGAATTTAGTTGGCGTATTACCTAAGATAGATCCTGCTTCTTTTTCAACCGCACGTTCAAGACCTGCAATATCTTGACCTGCGAATGTCATTGCTATACCTAAAGAACGAGCTTGAGCAGGAATTACGAATGTACCATCAATAACATAAGCATTACATTCATCGGCAATAATTGCTTTTGGCGCAGGTGCGTTGGTTGCTGCACTATCAATAATTTCTTCTTTAGTACCTTCAACTTCATAACCCAAACCAATAGACATCGCTTGTCTTATTGAGCTTAAAGAGAAGTTACCTAAGTTTTTAACTTCAGCAAGTGATTTAGATAAAGCAGGTAATAACGTGATCCATATACGGCGATGCAACACAACATCTGTTGTATCAATTTCAGAGTTTAAAGATCGCATAATATAACCGTAAACATCAGCTAAAGAACCGAATAAACGAGTAAGCTGCATTGTAATGAAGCCTTGTTGCTGATCGGTTTCTTGCGTTTGACCGCCGCCAATTTCAGGTGGCGCGCCATCTGGAATACCGTTAATTAAATGCTCATTAGCCTGTTTAATAATGTTTGGATAAAGTTTCTCGAAGTCACGGCGAGTTCTTGCATTATTAGGCTTCATCATTTCTTCAATGAATTTTTTATAATGCACTGATTTCGTTAAGCCCCAGCCCGGTATATTCTCAATATACATCGCCAAACCTTGAAGATATGGCAATAAACCATCATACATAAACGGTTTGAGTAACAATAATTCTTCGATTGCGCTTAATGTGAAAAATCCGCGCATTGTATTAGCATCTAACTGGAATTTGTAATTATCACGCAAGAATACAAGCGGAGGGCAGATATTTTCGATAAAAGACTGTTTACGCTGCTCCCATACATCACCGCCGCCATTACCTGTACTAGATACCGCGATAAGCAACTGAGAGATTGCTGTTGCTGATAAACGGTTGAGTGCATTAAATTCATTTGAGATTTTACTGCGTTGTGCGCCCATAATATCTTTCGGACCAGATAAGAAATTCACAAGCAATAAATCTTCTTCACGAGAATAATATCGAGCAAGTGAAGATACAGCGTGGAATAATCCTGCTGAACCTTTACCGTCAATCATTGAAAATGAAGAACCTTGAATAAGGAAGTTTAGCGAGTAAGATAATAAGAATTCTGTTTTACCTGCACCAGTTGTTCCCAAGTAATAACTATGTGTGGTATTTTGTCTATTAGAAAGGTTCAACTCTTTACCTGTACGGCGGTCGTTACCCATATAAGTAACACCGTCTGCACCTTTTAATCCAGAAGATTTAGGTTTAGAAGCAGGCATTGGCAAATTATTTTGTCGTTTTATTGCATAACGCATAGCAAAAGCACTTGCAGCTAAAGCTAATTCACCACCCATAGGTAAGATAAAAGCAGATCCAGTGAATAATGTCGTCCAGAAAAAAGAATAACCACGAGAAGTGAAACTATCCTTAAATTTCATTTTTGTTGAGCGAACATCACGAATCTGCTTATCTTTTTTTATCTCTTTTGTATAATCTATTGCCATAATAAGCCTTTGGTTGAACGAATATAAAAAAATATTTTTCTTATTATAAACCAAAATAAAAAACACCTCAAACGAGGTGTTTATTTATTTAATCTTTTTTCTTTATTTCGGATAGTTTAAATCCGTTATCAGTTGCTTCGTGGAAGGCTCCGCAATTTTTATCATTACAACGATAATAACCTGCTCTACCCTTTTCTGCTGCAACATCAGCTTTATAAAGAACTTGTTTAATATGTCCTTTTTTACATTTTAAACATTTATCTTTTAATAGTTTTTCAGTATGACCGTAACTATTAACTGATTGCTCAAATGGATTTTTAAAATCCTTTTCATCACCCCAATAATTCATCTTGCAAGATAAACACTCATATCTATGATAAATATGTGTTGGATCATCTTTTTTAGGGAATGGATTATAAATAATTTTATCTTTACCACAATTAGGGCAAGGTTTATTTACTTTACGGATTTTAAATCCATTATTTGCATTTAAAGACAATGGTTTTTGACCGCTTTCACATTTTTGATTTGTGCATTTACCAAAATTGTATGCTTTACCTTCTTTATTCACGCCTTTAATATGTTCAACCTTTGAACCACAATAAGGGCAAGGTTCTGGCAAGTATTCAATATATTTTGGTGTACCATCTTCTTTAACACTATAAAGTGTTTCGCAAGATTTATTATCACAAACAAACATATTGATATGTTTTATTGTGCCATCTTCCAATTTTTTATCCATTTCAACGTGGCGTAATGCCGTATTGCATTTTTGACATTTATGCTCAGTTAAAGGGAATCGGCTTTCTTGTGTCGGTAAACCGTCTTTATCAACACTATACATATCATTACAACTTTCATTACTACATTTGAAGAAATGATAGTCTTTACCGCTTGCTGTACGACCTTTATTTTCTTTTAATTTACTACCGCACTTTTTACATTCGTGTTCAGTTAAGCGACTAAATGTTTCAACTAATTCATCGCCAAATTGCTTGAATTTTGTTTCACATTTATTACAACTTAAAACGTTTCTAGGCTCACCGTTATACATAAACTTGCGTTCAAAAATATGACCTTCACCGCAGGAAGGGCAAGTTTTACCTGTATCAATGCTTTGTTCTTCAACATAACCTGTTTGATTGATTAAATGGGTTTTAGCATCAGAAAATAATGATTTTAATGTCATCTTTTGAGAGTTCATTAAGGCATTATAGCCAAGTTTATAATTCTCAAGATCTTCTGCGCTCATATTACGCAAATCATCAAATTTTTGTTGCCATTCAGCCGTTGTATCAACCCATTTCATTTCATTAGGTGCATACTTCAATATTGTGCGCCCTTTTTCTGTTACACGGAAAAATCCTTTATCAACAGAAACTAAATTTCTGTCTTTTAAAGTTGAAATGATATTTGCACGAGTTGAATCAGTACCAATACCTGAAGGAATTGAATATTCATCTGAGTTAGCATTACTTTTACCATCTAAGATACTGCGTAACTCTTTATTTTTAACAAATTTCGCCGCGTTAATCATCGCATCAAGCAAAGATACATCATTAAATAGCGGTGGACGTGTAGTTTTACGTGCATTTAAGTCAAATGCCGTTAGTTCTACTTCATCATTTAACTGTAAGGCAGGTAACGCATTATCGTCATCATCCGTTTCTTTATCAGATATGGTGTTATACGCATCTTTCCAAGAGCGATCTATCCACTGTTTACCAGTTAAATTCAATTTATAGTATGAAACTTTATCGTGATTGATTACACCACTAAATGCTTTAAATGTTGCAGGCTTCATTAATTGATAAAGGTAATATTGAGCAACAACAGCAAAAACATTTTGGTGTTCTTCGGATAACGCATTGAATTTAGCCATTGAATCCAATTCACCAGTAGGTACAATTGCAGGGTGTGCCGCTTTCTCTACTTCTTTATCATTCCATACTTTAGAGCCTTTATAAGTCACATCAACCAGTTCAAAGGTTTTGTCCGTAATACCATTCAAACCTTCAAGACCACGCAAGGAATTAACAATATCTGGCACAAACTCAAAATCACCACTCGTTAAATGACGACAGTCTTTATTTCGAGGGTAAGTGATATAGCCTGCTAAGTATAAATCACTTGCAATTTGTTGTACGCGTTCAACGTTCAAGTTAAATCGTTTACCGCACTCTTTTAGCAATTCAGACAAGGATAACGCAAGTGGAGCTGATTCGCTTTTATTGGTTGTTTCTGCTTTTGATACTGGATATTTACGACCTAGAAAAAATTGATTCACAATATCCATCGCAACTTCGCGAGAAATCAATTGACCGCTTTCATTTAAAGCATCTTTACCTTTTAACTCATTAACGATACCTTCGTTTTTTAAGTCAAAAGTAACTTTCATTTCCTTATTATCTTTACTAACTAAACCATTTAGCGTATAAAAATCCTTCGGAACAAAGTTGGTATGTTCTTGTTCACGCTCATAAATCAAGTTTAATACTGGAGTTTGAACACGACCAACAGAATAAACATCTATTGTTCTGGCTTGTTTAACACCTTTAGGGGTTGGCATTTTATTTACCGCACCCAAGATAGAGCTGAATAAAATTGTTAGGTTAATACCGAAAATCCAATCGCTTTCGGCACGAGCTTTCGCAGCTAAACCTTTAGAGAAATATAAGTCGTTATCAGTAATGTTAGAAAAAGACTTTTCTAAATATGAATCTGTTAAACCAGAAGTCCATAATCGACTAACCTTGCCACGATAATTGAAATATTCAATAACTTCATCAACAAGATATTGTCCTTCATCATCTGGGTCGCCTACGTTTACAACTTCATCGGCGCGCGCCAAATAATGCTCTACACTACTCAAAATACCTTCATAGCGTTCAAAAGATCGTTTACCGTCTTTCATATCAAAATTAATGCCTTTCTTAAAAGGCGATGGAATGTAAGGTAATCGTTCTAATTGCTTCCAAGAGAAATCTTCAAAACCATTATATTCTTTTAAATCCAATAATCTTAATGTATGCCCCGATAATGGAATGAAAAAATCATCACCAACACTAAATACATTTTTGGATATAGTACGCACTTCAACACCTTTTTTGCGCGCCCAGAATTCAGCTATCGCTTTATTTACTTTTGGTTTTTCAGCAATAAATAATCTCATTTAACTTCTACCTTTGGTTTATTTAAAATAATAAATTAATTATATCATAAATGTAAAAAAGAATAGCCACAAATTTGTGGCTATTTTAATTTATATTATTATTGATTCGTTACAGATCTTATTGTTTCAGCTTCTTTACCCAACGTTTTTTCGTTAGTTAACGATGTTTGAGTTGCAATAATACTTGATGTTTTTTCTTGTATCATTTGAAGCATTTGATCTTGTTTTAATGATATTGCATTGATATATGCAAGCTCTGCGTATAAACGAGCTTCTGGCATTTTACCAATATCAATCAACCATTGTTTATTCGCTATACGGTTCTCAATCATAGCATTAATTGCACCGCTTAAACTATTTGCCGTTTCTTGCGAAATAGTTGTTACCATTTCTGATAAGGCACCAACATTTGTTAACATTTCTGGTGGAATATCTACCGCACCACAATAAACAGAAAGCGGATCTTGATGATTACCGTTATTTTCATTAAGGCTTAAATCGGCTTTACTATCTGGAAAATAAGTAAGCATTAATTGAGGTGATTTATAAGCGTTGCTATCGGCTATTTTTGCGATAACATCACCTTTTTTAACACTTTGACCGCCATACACGATCACATCTTTCACCGAACCATAACCGAAAACAGAACCATCGGTATTTTTCACCATTAACACGTTACCCATTTCTTGAGAACGTTCAACACCAAGAACTACACCATCGCCCATAGCTTTAACAGGTGTATTGATTGCTGCTACAAAATCCACACTGTTTTTACTACGCTGTCTTTGATTTTCAAAGTCGTAACGATTACCATAAGTACCGCTAACAACTAGGGATTGCTCTAAAGGTGAAGCATAATCACCGCCACATTGTTGTGGGGGTAAAGAATAAGGCACTGTTTCATTTTCATCAGCACTTGTTGCTACATCAAACGTGCCTGTACCGCCCATTCCGCGTTTTAACAAATACGGATCGTTCCCTTCAAAGAAATGCTTAAAGTATGGTCGATTACCGCCTAATAAATAATAATAGTAACCTACAAAATACGGATATTGGAACGCTTCTTTGTTCACGCCATTAACCAAACGCTCTTTTGTACCGTAACTAATAACTTCACCGTGACCGCCGTTGTATGCTCGCACAACGTTTGCCACATTGTTTCTAGGTTGTCCTGATATATCGGTCCAATTTGCTTTATTTAAATAATTTCCAATATTATCCAAGCCAAAAGAAGCTATTTTAATCGCTGATGGTGGATTAAATACAGATTGAATTGTCGGAGCGATAGTTCGAGCTTTATTTTGCCCTGCACCAGATGTTGTTGCATCCTTATAGAAGATACCAGTGATCTGCATTAAACCTCTAGCACCTGTTGGACTTATTGCACTAGGATTGAATCGACTTTCACGCGCAGCAATAGCCATCATCAATGTTACATCGGTTGCAGCAACAGACTGACCTACACCGCCAGTTAATAATGCAGCACTAAATACAGGACGGAAAGATTGTCCTGCTTTAACAACATTATTTGCACCATTTGTTAAACCAGTGATGTCGCTTTGTACGAATTTCCACGTTGATTTACTAGATCCTTTAGGATCGATAGCGGCACGAGGGAATTGCAATTTATTTACAACACCTTTAGGTTGAGCAGGATCTTTCATATTGATAGCCTGCTCTGCTGCTGCTTTAGCTACATCGTCAATACTTGCATTTTGAGCAAATGAAGCACCTGACACTGCTAATAATGTAGTTAATATGCTTAATTTAAACGCTTTCATTACTCACCCTTTGAATAATCAAAAATAACATCGTTAAGTAACTTAATCCCTTCTACCAACTTTTTAGGCTCATACGAGAGATTTTTACCAAGATTAACAGCTAAACAAACCTTTCCTGTTTTATATGGCACGGTTGCCGATAAAAAAGACTGATCGTTAGATGACACATAATCACTTAAACTTAAAAACCCTGTTACACCGTTACTTAATTCAATACGTTGAACACTTGCACCAACAGATAATTCATCACAATCTAGGGCTTCTTTTTTGTAATCTGGTGATTTTGAATCCACCACTACAAATCTATCTAAATAAGGTTGTGCATCATTACAAACTTGCTCGGTATCTTTATTTGAACAAGCACTACTCATTAAGACTAAACCAAAGTCGTGATCTTTTTTATAAACTTGCTCAAGATTAAGCAATTCTTTTAGATCAACAGTATAATTTTCAGACATATTTAACCACTTCATCGCAATAGATGTTGGTTTGAAATAAGATAAATCTGTATTTTTACCTGTTAATGGTGTTGTATGCTCTGGTTTAGGAATTTCAACCTTAGTGTAATCCTTTAATTCAATTTGAGGTTTATCTGATTCAGATTTAATGCGTTTATAGCTTAAAATTAATTCATTACCCTGCTCTGGTGCCGCGTAAATTTTTAATTCATCACCTTGAATTTCACCATAAAAATTACGGTTATTTAAAAAGTTATCCAAAGAAAACTCTATACCGCGATCTGATTTATTAACCTTTCCTACGGTTTCATAAACTTGCTCGCCAGATGTTAAACGTATTACATATTGATTCAAACCGTCTTTATTAGCTTCGATTGAAATCGTATCTAACATTTTTAAGGCATAAGCTAAAGCATCATTACCGCTATAAACTCGATAGAATTTACCTGAAAAATCCACGTTTGGCATTGTATCAGCATTGATAACAGAATTTCGAGCGTGATTATTAATGGTAACAGACAACTTATCTTTAACCATTGTATTGACAATAATTTCAGCTACGGCAGCAACTTCACCAATATCATTAGCTGATAATGTATTTAATAAAACTTGCTCCGTTACTTGACGAGTATCTTCATCTTGATACAACAAAGATTTTAAATAATACTCAACATCAAGATTTTTCTTTAATTCATCAGATAAAAGTTCTCTTGCTTGAGTGTAAATCTGAGAAAGTTTCCCTGATAATTCTTTATCTGATTTATCGCGTTGAACATTCTTTTCAGCAAAGAATTTTTGCAGTTTAAGAATATTACTACGCACACGTTCACGACCTTCTTCTGGTGCATTTTTAAGCCAATCAGACATTTCAGAAGTGGTAACATATTCACCTAACAAATAAGATTTATCAATCACCAATCTAATTAAGTCGGCAGAATAAGTATTTAGAGTATCGTAACGGTAATTGGTATCAATCAATTTATTTACTATTGCAATATCATTTTTTGTTACTTCGCTTTTTTTAGCAAATAAATATCCGTGCAATACTTCAACGGCAGTAAATGGGTTTCTTGCATCTTGCGAGATCATCATTCCTGTTAATGGGAAATAACCTTTTTCATCCAATGCAAAAGTTAGTTCTGCTTTGTGATTATAACGAGGATCTGCATCGTTAATATTTAATACACTAAACGGTACTGATACTGTTTTTACTTCAAATTTTGTTTCTTCTGCATTAACTGAAAATGAAGAAAGTATTACAGATGCAACCGCTAGGGAAATAATTTTCTTTTTAAACATAATTCAACCTAAAAATAAATAAGGATTATGCCAATTATAACATAATCCTTAATAAATTATTACTCAGATTTTGGCGATTCATTCAATACTGAACTATGTCGATATAAAGCCTTTCCTACACTCGGTTTAGTATATCCAACGTGAGGTACACCAAATATTCGATTATTGTTTTGAATAAAATCAGATACCCATTCGGCATTTTTTATACCAGTATAAACCTGAATATGACCGTGATAACAACCAGTATCGCTACAAGAATTAGGGGCTGAAGGCGCAACACCGTGACCCTGAAGAACTAAAATATCGCCTTCTTGCGGTTTACTATTTAACGCAATTTTCTTATAGCCAATTTGTTCAAGCGGTGAACCTGCTTGGAACGCACTGTTTGGTCTTGAATAGTTAAATTTACCACCATCGATCAACGCATCTGCTACATAAGAAGCACAATAACCAAGAGATTTTGTTGCAACCTTGCCGTCACCTGCTCTAATACCCATTCTTTTACCTTTACCGCTTTCAGCAAAACGTTTACTGAATTTAGTTGTATGAGAGTGAGCATATTGAGCCACCATAGCAGGACGAGATTTAGGATCTATTGGTGATGATCCTGCTACATAAGGACCACTACCGCCGCCTGCTGGTCGTTGCCCTGCTAACGGATCTGAGTATTGTTCTTCGCTACTACGTAACACTTCCTGATTATCATAGTTTGTAATATCTATTGGCATATATCCGTGACTATTAGCTGAAGAATATAAACCATCTGATACTAAACCGATGATCGCGGAATGTCTTTTTCGTAAATTTTCATAACGTTTAGCGGTTGATGGTATTGCATCTAAAACAACATCTTCAACATAAAGACCATTTTGATCTGTTGTTTCTACCGTTTGATAAGGTGCAGCAAGATAATCTTCACCTGTTAAATGTTGAATTGCTGCATCCATAGCTACATCATATTCAGAACCGCGAGTTTCTTCACCATCGGTTCCAAATAAAACGGCTGTATTCATATCACCATCGGCTAAATTAGCAGAACTGGTAGAAAAATAACAAAGACCTTCTGATTGTTGTTGCATATTACAAAAACGTTTAACGTTATCAGTATATGCTTTCAAATCTAGTCTATCACCACTTAAAAAAGCATTTTTAGCGGTGTTGCTTGAGTTAAATTGCGATTCTTTTCTACTCATTTCAGAAAATGTTGAAGATTTCGCACCATTACGCAATTTTTCACAGTTATTGGTTGGTTGCGAAGATTCAACAGCAATTTTATTTAACTCTTTCACTACGCGTTGTTTTTCTTCATAAGAACTTCTTGCTGCATCAGCTTGAATTTGCCCTTGCCCGAATAATTTAAGTTTTTCGGAAATTTTATTTGCAAGACCTTCATATTGCGATGATTTATTCACCGCAACCTGATCGACCGAATCAAATGTTTTTGAATCGGCATCTGTTGTAGCTGAAAATGCAGGTAAAGAAAACAAAGTCAAAGTGATTAGCGATAATTTTAAACGCATAAATTACACCTATTGTTTAGCGGCGGCACCGTAAATTTTAGCTTGTTCACCGACAACTTCTTCGGCTAATAAAGCTAATTTAGCTGCTTCCATAGCTTGAACACGCTCTGCACTTTGAATTTTTTGATTTTTAACCCATAAACGCATCGCATTATTTTGTGCCATTTGACGTAAAATTGTTGTGCCAGTTTTTGCACCTGCGATTGCAGATGTATTTTCTGGACCCATCATTTTTTCAGCATAGGTGTTTAAAACTTCATATACTGATACGCCATTTTCTTTAATTTGATTACTAGGCGTTAATTTCGCCGCTTCATAAAAACCTGTTAAAGATGGATTAGCTTGATGATTAGCTCTAACAGATTCCAAAGAGTTGGTTGCTAAAGCTAAATAAGTACCCATACGGCGTTGAATATTAGTTAAACGTTTACCGTTTACCGATAATTCTTGATTCGTTCCAATACGCGCAGGAATATCATACTCACGCACAATATTTGAAATAAATGCTTTTGAAGCATCATCGTGTGATGAATTAAAACGAGTTAATTGACCTGTATGACTACCAAACAACAACGCAGCATTAACATCCGCATCTTTTAAGGTTGGATCATTTGTTTCTACAAACGATTTTTTGAGCTTATTATATTGCTCTACACGAGTTCCTTTTTCGCTAGTGTTTGTTACCGCACGTTGAGCTAAATCTAAAGCGGATGCGTTTGATGTACGTTTCATTACTGAAAATGCACCAGTTAAAGATTGACCGACCGCAAATTGCATACAGTTAGTGATCGGCTGTTCTGCTTCCTCACTAATTTTGTTTATTTGCTCAGTAACATCGTTCATATTCTCATACTCAGCAATAGCATTATTTGCTGTAATTTGAGCTGTACCAACATTTGATAATTGGTTATTAACCGTAGTGACAAATTTACCAATCGCTTTTTCAATATTCGCATCAGACTGATTAAACTTCCTCATTAGAGCTTTTTGCATTTTATCAAGCGTTGTATTGACGGTTTTCTCAGCCGTATTCATCGCAGTTTGGAAATTACCGACTGGAGCGACTTTTTGTTGCCATTTTGCATTATATTGTTGATGCCACTGCATCAATGACGTATAACCTGCGTTATCAATAGGACAATAAAAAGCCATACTTTGTGAAGATGCAAAAATTAATGCACAGGCAATTAATGATTTTTTAAGATTAAATTTCATTATATATCTTCCTATTGTTTAGACACTTGAGTGTAAATTTGAGCTTGAGGACCCAATACTTTATGTGTCATTAAACTTAATTCAGCCGCTTTTAATGCTTCTGTACGCTCTTGCTGTTGAAGCTCTTGCACTTCCATATATAAAGCTACCGCATCCATTTGCGACATATTACGCAATAAAGTTAATGATTTCGCTTTAGCGTTTGCTTCAATTTGCGGACGGCTTAACAATTTTTGCGTATAAGTATCGTAAAGCTCTGCAATAGATACACCGTTTTGTTCTTGCTCTGGAGTTAAAGTTAAACCTGCATTTTTATAAAATGCTAAGAGCGATTTTTGCGGTGTATGGTTATTGGCTACCGCACTTAATACATAAGACGATAAACTGGCATAAGCCGCATACTGGCGTTGTAAACGAGAATACATTTTACCGTTATCGCTTTCATCTTGATTTGAACCAAGATTACGTGGCGAATAAGCTAAACCAGTCAAATAGTTAATCACTGTTTTAACACTGTTATTATCAGTGGTTGCAACACGCGTTAAAGAACCATTTGATGAACCAAATAATGCACCTGTTTGCATATCTTTGTATTGATTTTCACCTGTAAAGTTTTTACGGTTAGTTTCAAATTCTTCCAATTCCCAATTTCCAGTTGGGCTACTTACCGCAGAACCAATTTGTGCGGCTGCCGATGCAGCATTTAAACGCATAGCCATCATACCGTCAGCAAAAGACTGTCCTGCTGCATATTGCATACAGTTTGTTATTGGTTGCTCAAAATCTTCAGTTGCTTTATTGATATTTGATTCTATTTTCTTTTGCGTTTTATAATGTGATCTTGCAGAATTCGCTTGAATTTGACCTTGACCGACTTTAATTAAACGATCTTGAATCGTATTCGTTGCTTTATCTAATTCACCTGAAATCTTCAAGTCTGATTTATCCAATCGCTTAACAAGATTGATCTCAATTTCCGTGATACGAGTAACAAGGTTATTAGTTGTTTGCAAAATAGATGATGCAACATTACCGCCCTTCACGTTGTTATAAACAGAATCCCACTGGCTTTCGTACATTTTTAAAGCAGAATTAACATAACCTGTAATCAAACCACTAACGGTTAATGCTGCGGATGAACTGGTAGAAATACCAACACCTAATGCACCAACAAGTAAAGTATTTAAGACTTTCTTTTTAAATTGTTTCATATTTATTTACCTTGTCCGTAAAGCTGAATAAGTGGTTCACCGCCAAGACTAGATACGGCTTCTGCGGCACTTCTTCTATCAAACTTATACACTGCTTCTGTTGCGATACTTTTTGTTGTATAAAAAATTTCGCTAGTCATACCATACACAGCATTTGCCGCTTCATTACTTAAACCGCCAAGCTGATTGATTTTGCCATAATAAGCATCTGACATACGGCTACCAATTGCACCTGAAATACTATCTTGAGCTGCGCCAATACCTCTATTCAAACCATTGGAAATAGAAGAATTAAGTACATTTTGAACTTTACTCAAGCAATCAACATCAAGCTGTTTCGCACAATGACCGAGTAAATTTGTTGCATCTGGAACAATTTGACTTAATGCACTACTTACCACATAGCCAACTTGACCGCCCAATTTATCGGTTACTTTGTTTAATAGTCTAGATGTTGCATTATTAGCCATAGATACAACACGATCTATCGCATTGTTATACATCGTTGTGATAAGTGTATCAACGGTTTCTTTAGCTACTTCAATCGCTTTATCTAGCATTTTAGTCCAAATTTGTTCTGCGGTTGAATAAATACTCACGCTAACATCAGTATTGATGTCAGTTACTTTTTCTTTATTCATTTTTTCCGCATTTGATTCTTTAACAGCTTGATACACGTTATCTTTCTTGTCTTTTGGAACAGCCTGTATAATTTTTTCAAGCAGACCTTTTGACACTTGAGAAGTAATAACTTGCTGACACTCTTTACTGTCAGTTGAAACAATTGGAAGTTTAGCGGTTTTAACTGGTTGTGATTCTGCTGCAATCGCAGAAAACGCACAAGCAGATAAAGCAATAGCTAATACAGTTTTCTTAAACATACTTATACCGCCTTATCTAAAGATACTATTTGTACGCTCATTAACTTCATTTGTTGTTCGGTTAATTACGCGATTTGTTTGATCTTCTACGGCTGATCCAACATTTCTCATAGCACGATTTGCCGCTTCTGATGCGCTTTGACCGATTTTATCAGTCACTTGTTGCATACATTCAATAGACATAGTTGATGCACAAGTTGATAAATGCGAAGTAATGTTTGGTACGAATTGACCCATTGTATTTCTTAACAACGGACCGCCAACATCACCTAATTTAGATGATATTTTCGATAATTGTTTTGCATACATATTGTTTACGTATGATGTAACATTACGAACCGCAGCAGCATAAGCGTTTTGCAAAAATTCTTTCGCTTTTTCGATAGCGGTATCATATAGTTTAGTTGCCGCTTTTTTAACGTAATCAAACGGATTACTAAATAATTCTGAAATCGACAATGATGAAGTTGGTTGGTTTGTAACACTAACCGCCATACTTTCATCAACCGCAGTTGTTACATTATCACCTTCATTTTGTGGCAAAACAGCTTTCATTCTTTCAGACATAGCTTCGCCAATAGAAGTTGAAATAGTTTCACAACTATCTTGTGATGATGAAACACCATTAAAAATACTACCTGAAGATCCTGTATTTGAACCTGATCCAGATGTTCTTGTAGGAATACCTGCAACTTCACCGCCTGCCATCAAACTATTAACAGGGGCGGCATTTGCAATGTTTGGCAAAGCTAAACTAATAGCAATCGCCGTATAAAGAAGTGATAATTTACGCATAGTAAAGCCTTTGGTTGAACGATATAAATTAAAAATTAGATAAACTTACGATAAATGATTGTATCGCATTTTGATTCTTCTCACCAAAAACAGAGTTTACCACACTACATTTTTGGAAATAACGAATTCTCTCATAAAGCGAAAGTGTACTTTTCATAAACAAGTCATCTTTTCGCTTAGTTTCTTCATCAAGCATTTGATAGTTTTCCTTCTGCTTGCGAAGATAAATGCTTTCAAAAATTGCATTTGCTTGCACTAACAAATTGTGCATAGCTTGCGCATCTTGCGCCACAATCCAGTTGTAGAGTAATGTAAAATACTCAATATTTAACATATCAAATAAAATAATGAGTGAAATTGCATTACTATTTATGTTAACAAAAGATCCGATTGGAGTTTCATTTTTTGAGAAAACATTAAAAATACGAGCTAATTCACCAAAGAAGTGTTGGACTTCTTCTAAATCTTCATTTAATACCCATTTTTCTTTTTCACGGAATTGTCCGAAAATTTGACTGATATTAATATCATTAGCTCTACTTTGATAAACATCCATCATCGCAGATACAATTGCTGAGTTAAATTGCAAACCTTGCTCTTGAAGAAAAGCAAAATTATCCAGTGGAGTAAAATCACTATTTTGCATAAATGTACGCGAGGTCGGTGCAATATTAGGATTTACTGGTAGCGCAGCAACATAAATATGTTGCCCGATATTTCTATCTGGCTTATTGTTTTCAGTAAATTGATGTATTTTACCCTGTTCAAGTTGTACTTTTAAATTATTACGAACTTGAGTAACCATATCATTTGGCGACATACCATACATCTGGCTTGCTGTTTGTGCATTATAAATAGTGATCGCCGCTAACTCACTTTGCGATAAACCTAATAATTTATTTTCAGATTTATTTGCATTTTGTGGTACACTATTCTGCGTTGATGTGGTATTCCGTTTTTTAAGACGATCTACTATCGACATATTAATTTACTCTAAAATAATGAATTAAATGTCTAAATTTTAACATTTATTCATCAATAAAGGAAATCAAATATGGGATTTTTCGACTTTACAACAAAAATATTAGGTGTAAAAGGTGCAAAAGACACGCTTGTTGACGGTGTATCTGGATCATTTAAAAACCTAAAAAAACTTACCGAAGCTAACCGTGCTTCAAAGACAAACAATGATATTGACTACGACAAGTTTTACAATGAAAGCCTTTCAGGTAAATTGCGCTTTAGACAGCGAATGGTCGATGAAGGTTTAAGTGAGAAACGTTATTCTGCTCTCAATCAGAAACAATACAACTACTCTATTGTTATAATGATTTTTAGCATTTTATTTCTGGCGTACTCTATTTTTATGATTTTTAATGGAAGCGCAATGATAGCTTTGATTGCTATTTTAATGATCCTTACTGTTTATTCAGATACATTAAGAAAAGCAGCAGAAATTAGAGAACAAAGTTTTATTACATTCAAAGAGTTTATCACTTCACCTAACCTTTGGTTCCCTACTACAAAACGAGTAAATGATTACTTTAGCATCGAAAATGAAGAACAAGTTAATCATTTGCTAGATGAAATTGAAAAACTACAAATTACTGAAGAAGATAAATAATAAAATTTAAGAAATAAAAAAAACCGCCGATTGGCGGTTTTTTTATTTGGGTATGATTACCAGTTAGTTTTCGGATCTTTAAGACCACGACCGCTTTGACCTTGATCCAATTGAAGATCAGAATCAATACCTTTGTCGATAAGATTACCGAAGCCCATTGTATCTGACATTAAGCCGAACGCAGAAGTACCAACAGCTAAAAGCACACCGATAACGATACCAGAAACACCTGCGAAGTATTTACGTTGGTTTTCTTCTTGTTTGTTTTGTTTGTGGATGTAGTACCAACCACCAACGAACATACCAAAACCAAGTACATACAAGATTGTGTATAACGCAATCAAGGTTGTTGAACTGGTGTTACCTACGGTATTCGCTGCTAAGGCGTTCATACCGATACCTTTAGTCGCTTCACGATCCATTAAGATTCGGCTAGTGTTAGCCGTTGGAGCCGCTAACGCAACTGGTGCAGTTAATGCGGCAATAGTTAATGCTGCAACAGCATTAGACAACTTGCCTTTTAAGGTTGATTTCATAATAATTTACCTTTGGTTGAACGGATAATTTTTAGATTAAGGGTTGAATAAGTTTTCAACGTTTTTAATTTTACTCAACAAAAAATAGAAAAGCAACAAAATAGATCAAAAAAGATCAAAAAAGTTCAAAAAAAAGATCTCGTCTTTTTTTATCTACATTTTCATTCCCATTTTATTTTTTAATTCAGGCTCTACAATTTCAGATTTATAAGACATCGCTTGTTCTGTCATTGATAAAGTGCGCTCATTAATTTGTTTTTGTTTATCGTTTTCTTCCTTTGATTGAGTGTTGTTATTTAAAATGGTTTCTAAATAACGATCCTGCATATCTTTTGCTATGCGAGGATATAAGATCTGTTTAAATAAATCATTAAATTCTTGTTTTTGCTCTCTGATAAACACCGCACTTAATTCATCAAAAGACTTATCAATATGCGTGTTAATTGACATTCCTTTCGTTGCATTAAAGGCATCTATTACTTTATCGGCTTTTTCAATAATTTGTTTTGCTACATTTGGGTATTGTTCTTTTATATCTTTTAACAACACTTCCAATTGTTCTTTAAAACGAGCTTGAAAAATAGGATCCGATTGTCTTTTTAATTGTTCTGTTTCAGATAACGGTTCATAATTTTTATTTAATAAAAATACAGAACGATATGTTGCAATAATTGCATAATCTTCAACTGGAACGGCTTTCTTTAATTTTTCTTTATAATCGTCCGCGCCATATTTATTAATATGTTCATCAGGATCTAATCCATTTGGAAGATTAACAAATGATATTTTTCTATCTGGTGAATAAACTAAAGGTTGATTATCTTTAACTTGCAAAACAGAAGGAAGTATTGATTTATCCATCGCACTTAATCCTGCTCTATCACCATCAAGTACAATTTTTATATTGTCAGCATATTGCGCTGCTTTTAACAGTTTTTCAGCACCTAAACCTGTACCCATTGTTGCAACAGCATTTTCTACACCTGCAACGTGACTGGCAATACAATCCATATACCCTTCTGTAATGATTATTTCATTACTTTTGTTTATAGCATTTTTAGATTCATAAAGACCGTAAAAAACTTGATTTTTATTAAAGATAGCTTTAGTTTCTTCTGGCGTTTTTGAGTTAATATATTTCTCTGAACCATCTTCTTTGGTTCTTCTTGCGCCAAAAGCTACTGTTTGACCGAATTCATCTTTCACAGGGAATGTGATTCGCTCGACAAACATACCTTTCTTCTCGCCATCTCGACTAAAATATTGCCCGTGACCTTGCAGGTTTTCTTTTGAACCATAAGAAGAATTTAATGCTCTACCAGTTATACTGTTAAACGCTTTATTAAATTCATCGCCATATCCAAAGCCAAGACCAAATTTTTCATCAATACGAACACCTTGACTGTCATATTTCTCTAAATTACGAGATTCAACAAACTTCAAATATGGTTCTGCTTGACGTTGAGATTGAAATAACTTCGATGCAGCTTCATTAGCATCTAAAGATAATTGATGTTGAGCAGTGTATTGCGGTTTTCTTGCAATATACGGCATCGCGCGAGGTGGAATATCTGGCTTTTCATCCACACCTAAAGACCAGATTGCCGTTTGATACGCTGCTCTATCATTTTTATCAAACATTGCGGTATAAACTTTAGATAAAGACTTAACGCTATCATTAAAAGACATTACATTATCGTATATATCGCGATAATTTTTTTGCGCGCCTTTAGATTCTAAAATTTTTCTTTGCCCTTTTTCTGCTTGCAAATATTCTTCTGATAAAGCTAAATTTTTGTTTGCTAATTCAACGGAGCGTGAAGCCACACCATTAAGTGATGCTAAAAAATTCAATTTCTTGTTTTCAATTTGCATTTCTGAAATTGGTTTTTGATTCAAGAAATAAGTAATTAGATCATCTGATTCTTTATTATTAAAGCGATAAGCGTTCAATACTCTATCTTTTGGCATTTGAGATAGAGATACAGCAAGCCATTGACTATTTTGCTTATATTGAGCCAAATAATCCAATTGAGCTTCATTGTAATGCGAAGTATCAAATTTCATACTTGATACCATCGCTTGATATTCTTTTTGAGATAGTTTTTCTTTTTGGAATAAATCTAACTGAATTCTTCCAACATTCGCTTGACCGTAAACAGATCTCATAATTCTAGAAAGCGGAATATGGGAATCTGGAGTTTTATCGGCATCAAAAACAAAGTTAGGATGATTGCGATCTGCGGTATAAAAACCACGAGGAATTAAAGTCGTTGGTGTACCATCACTAATCGCTTTACGATAGTGAGCCACATCTGCTGTCACAAGTAATTCACCTAGATCAAGGTTGTTTAATTCCTTATGTCTAACCACATCATTTTGTTCGCGGTCGTGATACTTTTTAGATCCATCACTAATATTATATGTTGTTTTATCTCGCATATAATTATCGAAGTTTAATGGTGTAAGTGATACCCCATTATCAAAACGATGAAGTGGAATATCTAACATCCCATTAAAACCGTTGTAAAGATTATGTATTTTTAAATCTTCATTAAACACGGCTAAATAAGGTGTTTTACCACCAGAAAATGCAGCATTAGCGATAGAGTATGAAAGGTTTGAATCATCTGATAAACCGAATTTTTCAGAGTTAAACTCGTTCTTTAAAAAATCTTTTAGAGCTGATTGAAAACTTTGAGCTGTTGGATAAATCTTTTGTATTTCCGCTAAATCAAATTCAACTTTTTTCAAATAAGGTTTATCGGGAAAACCGTTAGGCGTTGAAAGGTGCATTAAATTGTTATCTTGCAGAAAATCAAATAATGCAATTTGTTTACGGCGATATTCTTGAACTGGATCTTTATATTCTTTTTTATTAGGATCAGCCATTCCAGAGGTTAAAAGACGTTCATAATTACGGTTTAAACCTTCATCAATTAAAAAACGTTCTTCATCTTCTTTCGTTGGTTTATGTCCGTGAATTTGAATATATCTAAATTGTACTGCACCACCGCCGCTTAAATCAGAACTACCGAAATCGTGGAAAACAAAACTATCATCTTTTAGTGCCATACTAAAAGACGGATTATTTTCGTTACGAAAAGGACTGGTTATTTGCACTTTATTTTTGTGACTTAATCCTGTTTCGTGCAAAATTTTAGGGGTTTCTTCCGCAACAAATTGCGCGCGCCAATTACCCAATTGCAATCCAACTTGTCTGTCGGTTGCATTTGATAATAATTGTCTATATTCTTCGGTTGTTAATTGTTCTTGCATAGGTTTTAAATAAAAAAATCCAATCAGTAATTGATTGGATTTTATCATTTTTTAGACTTTTTAGCATTACATATTTGTGCCGATAGTCATTTTATTTTTTGCTAGTGCAGCTTTTTGAGTTTCCTCAAATGTTGCTGTTTGAATTGCTTTCGCTTGTTGCTCTTGCAATTCTTTATTTTTAATAAAGGTTTCAAGCTGTTTATGGTACGGCTCAAATCCTTTACCAAATAAATCTCTAGGTATATCAATACCATTTAATTTAACTAAACGATCTTTTACTAATTGATACGTTACATCATCTTCAAATTTATATTCTGTCGCAATATTCGGATCAGATAAAGCCGTGATAGCAAAACTTTCAAATAATGCGCGCCAAGAATGGAATTTATTTACTATCGGATTAAGCACTCGCATATTATCAAATGCTTCTTTTTCTTTTTGTTCTTTTTCGGTTAAATGATGCGTTAGTTTGTTTTCTTTGTTTTCATCAAGATAAACACTACCAGAAGGCGAACTCTTATAAAGTGAATCCATCGCATCGGCAATATGTAATAAGAAATCTTGTTTAGACATAGGCAAATTATCTTCAACAATATTTGCCACTCTCACACCTAAAAACATACTTCCATCTGATATAAAATTCACACGGCTATTATGTTTAAACCAATCCACAGGACCTATTCTTCGATAACCTTCAAACATTTCAAAACGGCGATTATCTAATTCCCACATTAATAATGGCATTAGACCGCCAGAATGTAAAGATTCAGACACATCAACAAGTTGACTACCTTTAGCTAGAACAAATTTTTTGCCTTCTTGTTGATATTGATCTACAAGACTTTTAATAAAGTCGCCGACCATTCGGTTAAATGTATATTTCATTATTATTGTACCTAAAAAATAAGCCTAAATATAAATCTAGGCTTATTATATCATTTATTGTGCATTTGTTTCAGTTTTTTGTTCAACTGGTTTAGATGCTTCTGTTTTTGGTGTTTCCGCTTTAGGGGCTTCCACTTTAGGGGCTTCTGTTTTTACAGGCTCAGTTTTTACTTCTTGCGATGTTTCTTCAGTAACCGTTGTTTGAGTATCTTTTTTGACTACTCTTTTCTTTTTCGGTTTAACTACCGCTTTTTTCACTGGCCCTTGATATGTTCCAACTTCAGCACCATCACCACGACCGCCAAGATAACCTTTTTGACCGCTTCTTGTGTTAGGTTGCCATTCATTACGGTTAAGTACGAATTCAGGTTTAACAGAAATACGTAATACTGTATCGCCTAAAGTCATATTTTTACTATCACCAACAATATCTTGCGCACTAACTGTCATATATGGTTTAGATACTACACCACGATATAAAAGCTCATAGTAATTGATGATGCCAAGATAATCTCGATGAAGTTGTAACCAACCTTCATAAAGATTTCGGTTAGCCATCATTACACCACGTTGATAACCTTTAGCCACTGCTTTAGTCCATAATTCGCGTTCAGCTTTAATATCTGGATTCAAAGCAAATTTAGGGCGTTTTGGTGCATCTACCGCATAAAGCAAATAATTACGCCAGTTTGGTGCTTGAGTAACTAATCGAGCATCGCTCAAAATTTTATAATTAAACAAACCAACGTGAATTGTATCATCATCAGTTTGCTGCACACGATTTTCAACAAGGGTAACTACTGGCGGTAGAATTCTTCCCTGCATAATAAAGCGTGTAAAATTATATAAATTATCTAGAGCAATAGAGCGATCATTTAAAGCTAAACGAATTACAGCTAATTGGTAAGCATAACCTGCTTGCATACCATAAGATACGGCATTGTCGTTGATTGCTTTATAGCGTTCTTCATCAATTTGCATTTTGAATTCATCAACAACATCGAAAGATAAAACATCAGCCAAAGATGGCGGTAGTTTTTCTTGCTCGTATGGATTGTCATTTATTTCCTTAAAGAAATCTTCAAGAGAAATTTCATCATCCATAATAATACCGTATTGTGCAAATTCATCACTCCATTCAGATGGAATGTTTACTTTCGATTTGCCACCGCTATTAACTGGAATATCACTCACCTTATTTGGTAATGAAGGTGTATTTAAAGATTTACCGTAAGGCTCATTTATATCGCGAGATTGATAAAATACAGGTTTATTATCAATCATCATCGCAGCCGACTTAGCATCAGGTGAAAATTGCACCTGCGGTTGGTTAGTTTGTTGAGCCGTTGTTTCAGCTAAAGTGTATTGAGAAACTGATAATATCGCTAGAAACAAGGCTGATAGTTTTAATTTTTGCATCATCACACCTATTCAAATTTTGATGTGGAAATCGGGTAAATAATTTGAACCGTTTTTGCCACTTCTGAAATTTTAATCGTTGCATTTGTACCAATCTTGTTGTTAATTTCAACTAAGGCTTCAAACGCTGTTTTATTGTTTGCGTGATACGTTGTTATTACAGGGGTCACTTTTAAACCAGAGAAAGGTAAATACTTATACCCTGTTTGCACCGTAATCATATAAACAAGATCTTCTAAATCACCAAAGAACGGCTTAATATCCATTACGGTATTCATTCCGTTTGGTGCATTATAAGCAGTCATAGAACCTTTACCTTGCGGAAGGTTAAACGAGGTGAATTTAGTAAAATCAACTGACGATTTATCAACAGTAGGTTGATGCACTCGTACAAATTCCATTTCTGGTTGTTTTGGCGTTGGTTTGGTTTGGTAATCAATGTTTACTGTATGGCATCCACTGATCGCACTCACAACGCCTAAAAGTGTGAGTAAGCGTAATTTCATACCACCACCTTATTGAGATACTTTTGTTTCAGTAATACAAATGGTTGTTGGACCATTTCGTCTAACTTCAGCACCTTCAGGACAATTAAAGCGAACTGGCGGTGTATTGCTTGTTGTTGCGTGAACTTTATTGTTGCTTTTAGCAATTGCTTCATTCACAACTGATTGAGGTTTATGTTGCACAACTGGAGTAGGAACAACTTGTGCAGGTTGTTGAACTGGTGCAACTGTATTTTGTGGTTGCGGTTGCGGTTGAGCTGCTTGTTGTGTTTTAGCTACTGCGCGCGCAGCATCTTGTGCGGTTGTTGTTACACCATCATTACGCCATTGTGTTTGTGGGTAGGTATCTGGAATAACAATTTTCTTTTGTTGAGCAACGGTTCCGCTATATGACTTGTTTAACGGATCTAAGTTAGCATTATAATCGTTGATTACGTTTACTTTATTTAAATCTTCAACATCTGCTAAACGATTTAATGCTGTTGTTACTTCTTGAGCAAACTTAGCGTACATAACATCCACAACTTGAGGACCAGAAATATCTTTAACCACAGTTGTTGATGAACAACCTGCAAGCACAAGTGATGCAATTGCTGTTAATAAAATTGTATTTTTTTTCATAGTTTTTTCCTTTGTTTTAGAGAAATTGATTACTACTGCGTTATTTTATGCAATAATGCTATTTAATGCAATTTTTATCAACAAAATAATTGAGATTTATTATGACAGATAATCTACCAGTTAATGTACCACAAGAAATACTAAATAATTTATCTAAAAACATCACGCCAGAAAACGCGATGATGCAAGATAGCAATAAAGAAAGACCAGATATTGAAAGAAAAAAACATATTGCAAGATTAAATGAAAAATACACTCACCTTAAATTATTTTTAAATGCGGTAGTGGTTGCAGGTTTTGATGAAGTTAGCTCCGATCCAAATAGCATTTTTCACATAGAAAGAGTAAAAGAGACTGTTGCTCAATTACGCAAATTAGGGTTTTCAAATGTCATTATCAGCACGTTTGAGGAATTTTTATTTAATAAAATGTCTTTTTTTACTGGATTAGATAAAAATGAAAGAAATCTGTTTAAATCTTATTTTCAAAATATTAATTTCACATTAAGTTCGCAGCAAAAAAGTGAATATAAAGAAAATATAAATAAAAATATATCAACCGAACAATTGCACGTTTCAGCAAGTATAATTGAATCTGCTTTATCCAATGAAAATCAAACTTTGTTAGTTATTTTCAAAACAATGTTTACTCTTTGTAATGGTATTGAAATCGGTTTAATCGGGCGTTCGTTGAGAAATTACTTTAAAACAAGATACCCTTTTAACGATCTTGATGATAGTAACAAAAATCAATTCACAGAAATGATGAATTTACCTTTATTCATCCCATCGCAAGATCTAACAAACATCAATGAACAGTTGAAATTATGGATCAAAATGATTCGCCAAGAACAGTTAGATTTATGCGGTATAAAAAACGATGAAAGTACAGGTAAGATGTTAGAGATCGGCATAGATGAAAATTTAGATCAAGCAATCAAAAATACACTTGATAAACTACCGCTATTAGATAATGAACAATTAGGATTGTCATTAAATCAAATCAAGCAATACATCAAAAACGAAGAATACTGGACCTACTTTGAAGCAGGATTACAAAACTTCTTCAATCATCAATTGATGCACTCATAAAAAAAAGCCGCCAAACGGCGGCTTCCTATAACTCTAAAAAAAGGAAAAATCCTCAAGGAAAAATTACACTTTTCATTTTACGCATTTTGACTTGAAAAGCAACTAATAATCGCTTCTTGATTCAAGTTTTTCATAATATTCCAGTGTTTGTTGAGTAATTTCACCCTCTTTAAACAATCGTCTTGCGGATTCCGTCATAGAAATACCGCTTTCCTTAACGATTTCTCTTAACTCATTTGTCACTTCTTGAATGTTATTCAGTTTGTTTAAACGAGAAATAATTTCAGGTGTAAACTCAAGCATTTCACGAACCGCAACACGCCCACCTTTCAAACAAGGCTCTAGACGTTGGATAACACATAAACGCATAGCGGTGATGATTTCAAATAGTTTTGTTGATTGTTGTTCTTCAGGGAACATATTAACAACACGATAAATCAATTCACTAATACTGTTATTAACGTGAATAGTTGTAAATAAAAGACCACCCTGTTGAGCAAATTCAACGGCTGTTGAAATAGTTTCATAATCACGAGATTCCCCTACTACCGCAACATCCAATGCACGGCGCAACGCATTTCGAGCGGAAGCATTAAAACTAGATAAGTGGAATGGTACTTCTGTTTGGGAAACAATTACATCACTATCATATTTAGCAATAAGATTTTCATAAAGCTGCTCAATTGGCGATTCAAATAAAGCAAATTTAGAATAACGAGGGTTTTCTTCCCAGATAAAGTTATGAATAATGGATGAAATCAAAGATGATTTACCTTGACCTGTTGCACCACCGATAAAGATTAAGCCATCTTTTTGATAAACAGATTTACGAATATATTGTTCAACACGAATTTGATCGTAAGTTGGCGGTTCACTTTTGAATATACGAATTGTTGATTCAAAACCGCGAATACCATTAACTAAAACTGGTGTGATATTATAACGATAACGGATAATATCACCTGTTTCTTTACGTGAAACATTATCGGTTTCTTTCATCAACTCAGGTTTAATAGAATAACCACCGTCAATATCATTTGGTCCAGATAATAATACGTTAGCATTTGGGTTATCATATAACGTCATTGCAAGTTGTTGCATATCTTCTTGCGTGATTTTACGTTCAGAAATTCTGAATATATAACCAGACAACTTAACTTTAACCTGCATACCTGTTTTAAAGATAATATCATTTGCTTCTAGACGATAGGCGTGAAACATAAAACGTTCAATCTCATTGATTGAGATGATCCCCATTCTATTTTCACGTGGAAGCATAAGGTATTTACCAATAAATCTACGCTGCACCTTAGTTAAATTAGGTACTAAAACTTTATTTAAGTTTTCGATGTAACCATACTTATTAACGGTAAATCTTAAACCTTCCCCTTCAACTGTATGTTCACCTTCTTCTGTTGCAAACGGATCGAATTCTTCTTCATTATTATTTTGGAATGAATATGACATTACCAACCTCAAACCACTATTAAATTACTGTTAAACAAAAATTAAGATAAAAAGCCGAACCTTTAGTGATTCGGCTTTAGAACTAGGTCATTTTGAAGTATTGTTTTACTTCAGGATCTTTAACGTGTTCATAACCATCTTTAACAGAATCGCGAGCCGCTTCAAGAAGATTGTCGCGCCCCATTCCACGCATCATATCAACCGCAGGATTGGCGGCAGCTTGTGATTCTATTAAAATATCGTTGTTTTCTTTGACGTTTTGAAGATGATTACCATACATTAAACCTGCACCACCAATTAATAATGCCGCAATATTTTTTGTGTTTTCAGGTAACATATCAATGACACGCATTACTGCTTGAGCTTCCAACATTCCCTTAAAACCATCAACAACTTTACCAAAGAAGTTATCAGAATCACTGTTCATATAACCGTTCATCGCACCACCAAGTGTTGCGGTTAATGAACTTCCTGTTGCGCCTGCTACTGCACCAATAACCGCGCTATACTTCATTCGACCACCATTGAAATTTTCAGCAAGAAAATCTGTAACCGTATTTTCTTGATCCAATGATTTACTTAAATCAAAATTAGCAAAATCATTTAATGTTGCCATTTAATCATTCCCCTTCATCGTTTACTTCTGATAAATCAGGTTTATCATCAGTAAGTGTACTTAAAATATTGAGCCACTGATTTTCTTTTGCATAAAAAAACGTTGCTTCATCAAACCGATGTAATGCTATATCGCATAAAATTTGTTTTAAATTATTTTCGGCGTTCGGTTCCGCTAAATAATCACCTGTTGTGAAAGTAGTTAAATCAATAAGGCTACCAATATAGCTTAAAAGCAGACTTTTAGTTGATTGAACTTTATCAAAACGATTATCTATTGTATGGAATACATCAATATGATGTCTTTTTAAACCAAGCAGCAAATCGACAAATAAACTCATTGAAGCATAAGCACTAACGCCAATCACTTGCGATCTACGCTCTATCGCGTTGCGTATTACATTGTGATCCATTACGGCAATAACTGTTGGATATTGATAATCCCGTTTTTCAAACCATTTACCAATCAAACGATCTATTTCAATGTGGAATGTATCTATATCGTCTTGCGAAAATTTATTTTCTGTTAAGGCTTCCAATGACGCATTTATTTGCGATTTAAACATCATTATTAACCAGTAACGGTTAAACCCCAATGAAGCCGTTAAACCTAACTCATTACCTTCTACGGCTTTATCCAACTGTTCATAATAAGCAGGCATAACCAATTTTGGTTTAGGCATATCGGGTATGTTTAGATCCATTTTAGAAAAATCAAACATACTTTCACCTATCGCATTTTCATTGTTGAGGTTTGTTTTATTTCGCCTTCAAGTTTATTAAGCTCTGCAATTTTCTGCTCATTATCAGAAAGTTGTTTATAGCGTGTTTGAGCA
>FLSK01003052.1_pt1 | contig 80319 bp, 85 predicted proteins | sample 1550541 | NCBI WGS metagenome assembly FLSK01 (sample SAMEA4031773, study PRJEB14383) | metagenome | biome: human; feature: oral; material: saliva | place: Philippines | collected 2014
TAGAAATTTTCATCTTCGGCATGTGATCTCTTCCTTACTGTAAATTTAAGAATGCTAAATAAAATGGAATTTTTAATCTGCTAACTCCTACTTCTCTTAGTTGTTCTACCATCACTTACAAAATTCAATAGTAAAAGGCTGTCTGAAATCTAACTTAAAGTTTCAGATAGCCTGTTATTGTAAAGATAATGTTTCTAGATACACATCGGCCAACAAGAACTACATCCTGTTAATACTATTGCTATAGCACCATATAATAAGCCAATCTTAAATATATTTTTTCTACGATATTTACGGTTCATTTTTGTCTCTTTCTTAAGCTTTAAAGTTAATAAATTTAGTAAGTTTCATTAAAAATCTGATCAAATTCGCTTTTTCAATGTCGGCAATATTGCATCCCAAGCCGTTAAAGCCTCCTTTTCACTTAATGGGGAACCAGTAGAATTGTCATCACTGGTACCGAAAGTCATCTTAAATTTTACGCTTCCATCATCTTTTTCCCAGATAAATAGATATCGATTTCCCTGCCACTTAACCAGTTTTTCACTGCCGGCCATGCCATTGATATTGCGCTTTCCTTTGCGTATGGTGCTATATTTCGCCCACGAGAAGAGTTTATCCAAACCACTATCTTTAGTGAAAAGATCTCGTTCTAATAGCGGTTTATCACCTTCCTCCAAAGATCCACCCGTCGTTAGCTCGGCATAAACGCCTTTATAGTCTTTGATTTTGATGCCCGCACTACCAAAAAACGGCTCAGTTCCCTTATCGGCAATAAATCCCTCTGTTAAACAGACACCTTGTTGCTGTGGCATTTCACTATCTTTACGATCTCTCAGCTTGTCGAAAAAATCATTCCGTATATGCCTAATAGCTTCGTCAACTTTACTTTTTTCCAGCTGTTTCAGGTTTTGGGGAGCTTTGCCGTTAACAGGCATAATGCGTACAAAAGCTCTAATGGAATAGGCATCGTTCTTACCTAGCTTGAAATAGAAATAGACATTATAAAGCATTCCATTTACCTGAGTTAATAATGGGCTATCCCATGAAGCAGAAGCCTGTGTGACCATCGCTATCGCTTTATTGGGAATAAGTGTACGGTTTTCTATAAAACTCTCGTTTCCGTTATAACCATTCTTCTGTACCTCTGATACCGATTCTACCATTCCATTCCAATAGTCTGGTTGTACTTTTATCTGCCAATTATTATATCTAAGCCAGCTTGTCCCACTTATACGGTTGGCAGGTAAATTAATTTGGTAACGCCCGCTACAAAATGGCTGTTCAGTCCAATACGTTGCCGCATTTTGAGCACCATTGCTTGCTGTATTTTCTACTGCTGAGTGGGTTTTGGGGTGTTGACTGCAAGAAGACAACATAACACTAGTCAAAACAGTGCTATAAAACATCAGTTTAGAAATTTTCATCTTCGGCATGTGATCTCTTCCTTACTGTAAATTTGAGAATGCTAAATAAAATGGAATTTTTGCTGGCGCCTTTCTTTCCATATTGCGCTTGGTCGATAAGTTTATATGTTTTTAATGATAAGTGCAACTTTACACTATATTAAATAATGACATTATCAAGCACATTGCGTGACATATACAATCCATTTTAAAGAGAATATATTACTCGTTTCTGGTAGGTTTCTGTAAAAAAGCCCGCTAAACAAGCGGGCATATTTTTCTTAAGATTTGCAAAATTACTGTTGCACTTTTAATTTTGCCTGCGCTTCTGCAATACTTTGAATCACAGCGCGTCTATCCAGCGCTTCATTATCGCTATCTAAAACACGGCGCCAATAACTCACAGCGCCAGCATAATCTTTATTTCGATAAGCATCGGTTGCAAGCAACAGCAGACTAGCACTCTCTTTAGCATCTAATTTTAAAGATTCAGCAAGCCACGCTTTGGCATTTTCTGATAAGTTTTGACCATTTTCATAGTAATCAGCAGTTGCCATTGCGCCTAAAATCGCCGCCTTTTTACCTAGCACTTTTTGTGCGTTGTCAAAGCAGATAATGGCTGCATTAAAATCATTATTTAATGCATATGCTTGCCCCAACTCATACCACAAATCGCCATCGTTAGGGTTTGCACGTAATCTATCTTGTAGGCTGAGAATATAATGACTGTTTTTCTGCTCTTTACTTTCTAGCGCAGATTGCACTTCAAACGCTTGGTGAAGTTGCTCGCCTTTTTGCACAATTTGAAAACGTCCACTTTGCGCATAAATACCCACGGCCACTGCAGCTACTAACGCTAATACCAATATGGCTACGATAACAAGCGGGCGTTTTTTGGTAAATTTTTGCGATTTTTCGACCGCTTGCTGCTCAAACTCAAAACGGGCTTGCGCTTCTTCTTTTAACTCAGCCGCTAAATCATTTGGTAAGTGTTGCGCTAACTTTAATGCTTGCTCATAAGTTTCTTGGCTGATTTCAGCACGTGTTTTCATGATTTTGCCTCCGCTTTACGGCGTTTGGTTCGCCAGAAAATAGCAGAAAATAAAATCACCACTAGCCCAACCGGAATCCCCCAAAGTGCCCAAGTGTGCGGGTTAAATGGGGGATTGTAATTTACAAAATGCCCGAAACGTTGAGTCATTATTTCAATGATTTCTTGATCAGACTTCCCTTCATTGACCATCTGATAAACCTCAAGGCGAAGTTTATAAGCCGTCGTCGCATTCGATTCCACTAAGTTCTGGTTTTGACATTGCGGACAACGAAGCGATTTTGCTAACGCCACCGCACGAATACGATCGGCATCGGAATGGAATTCAAAGGTATCTACCATTTCCGCTTTGGCAACAACACTTAGAACAAGCGGTAAAATTAAAGCTATTTTTTGCAAAATTTTTCGCATTATTTTTCCTCTCGTAAGGCTTTTAAGCGAGGCAGAAAATCTTGCTCGAAATCAGGGTTGTAGCCTTTTTGTTGATAACGCACTACGCCGTGTTTGTCGATCAAATAGCTTGAAGGCGCAGAAGAGACTTTCAGGGTTTGAATTAAGAAGCCTTTTTCATAATCATCAATCACTAAATGAAACGGGTTACCCCATTGCGTTAATGCCTCTCTTGCATCATTAGGCTGATCGCTATAAGTCAGCCCAACAATTGGTACGCCCTCTGCTTTGAGCTTGTGCAAAATCGGGAATTCTTTAATACACCAAGTGCACCAACTTGCCCAAACATTAAGAATATAAGGCTCTTTCGGCAAACTGTTATTATTTAAACGTACGTTTGGATCAAGCAAATTTTTCCCGACAAACTCAGGAATCGGCTTATCGCGCCAATCTTCAGTCGGTGAAAGATTATCTTTATTCATTAACGGCACTGTAAGCATTGCTACAATCGCCACCAATAACAACAGCGGTAAAAATAAAAAGGCTTTTTTCATTCTATTTTCTCATTTATTACTTTGTTTATGCGCTTTTCTATTCGCTTGGCGATAGCCAAATAATGCTAATAAAGAGGCAAATACCATCACAATGCCACCAAGCCAAAGTGCGCGAACATAAGGTTTATAATGCAATCTAAACGCATATTCTAAATTGCCAAACTTATCGCCCATGACAATATAAATATCATCTAAGAAATAATGATAAAGCCCAACTTCAGCCATCGTCATGGTGCGTACATCATAATAGCGACGTTCTGGAGTCACTTGTGCAAGCGTTTCGTTCTCTTTAGCAATCTTAAAAATAGCGCGCTCAGCCGTGTAGTTTGCGCCAATCACATCTTGATAATCATCGTAAGTAAAACTAAAGCCTGCTAAAGTGGCAGACTCATTCGGTTTTAATCTTACCCCTTTTTCATCGCCATAATAACTGTTCATCATTGCCCCAATCACGCAAATTGCAAAACCGATATGCGCTAGACGCATCGCAAGCGGTCGAATTTGCCACATATATCGCAAATAAGGCAGATGAGTCAGAATAATCCAAATTGCCAAGCTAATAAAAATTGTCGGCAAAATTTGTAATGAATAAGCAACTTGTGTCAACGTTTGCATAGTGAGTGCTACGGCAAGCAGTACGGCTACTGGCAATAAATAGAGTCGCCATAAGATCTGTTTAGTTGGTACACTCTTCCAACGCAATACGACTGCAATTCCCATCGCAACCATTAACAACAGCGCAAGCGGCGTGAATACGTGGTTAAAATATGGCGCGCCAACGGAAATTGAGCCCCAGTTCATCGCCGTAAAAACCATTGGATAGAAGGTACCAACCAGTACTGCAGAAGCAGCTACGGCAAACAAACCGTTAATCAGTAAAAAAGCGGTTTCTTTTGACCAAAGTAAGAAACGCACTTCACCTTGCCAAAGATTCACACGGAAAGCAAACAAGGCCAATGCAATAAAGCTTAAGCTGAAAAAGAGAATAAGCAATGCCATGCCACGGTCAGGATCAACTGCAAAAGCATGAACAGAAGTTAAAACCCCAGAGCGAACAATAAAGGTACCAAGCAAGCTTAATGCAAAAGCAAAAATCGCTAATAGAATCGTCCAGTAATTAAACACACCACGTTTTTCACTGACAATCAATGAGTGCACTAATGCGGTGCCTAATAACCAAGGCATTAAAGAGGCATTTTCAACAGGGTCCCAGAACCACCAGCCGCCCCAGCCTAACTCATAATATGCCCACCAAGCACCAAGAATAATCCCAGCGGTTAAAAAACCCCAAGAAATCATCGTCCACGGGCGAATCCAGCGTGCTACTGCGGCATCAAAACAACCAGAAACCAAACTTGCCACAACCATAGCAAAGCTAATGGCAAAACCAACATAGCCTAAATAAAGCAATGGTGGGTGAAAAATCAGCCCCACATCTTGCAACATTGGGTTTAAATCTCGCCCTTCTGGTGGTGGTGGAAAACTGCGTTCAAATGGGCTTGAAACTAACAAAATAAATAGCATAAAGCCCAAAGCAATCAGCCCAAGCATGGCTAAGGTACGATGGTAGAACAAGCGGTCAGATTTATCCGCAAAAATGCAAAATACACTTGTCCAAAGTGTTAATGCAGCAAGCCAAAACAACATGGAACCTTCATGCCCACCCCACGTTGCCGCAAATTTAAAGAAATCAGGTAATTGGCTATTAGAATGCTGCGCAACATAGATAACGGTAAAATCATCCGTTAAAAAAGCGTGCGCTAACAGAGCAAAGGAAAGCAGAGAAAACAGCGACTGCACGCCGGTTAATAGCGGATTTAACGCTAAATAATGCGGTCGTTTAAACAGTTCGCTAAAAAGAGAACAACCCACTTGAAAGGCGGCAGCCACCGCCGCCAAAATTAATGAAAAATAGCCCAATTCCGGAAGCATAATAAAATCATCGCAAAAAAATTTGGGCTATTATGCCACATCTATGCCAAAGACTGAGAGAACTAGATCAATCTTTGTCAAAAAACGTCGATTTATTCACCAAAAAATAACCGTTATGGCGCTAAATCAACAACATAATCTGTGACCGCAAACTTGTTTTTGATTAACCCTTGTTGCTGCATGAATTCAGCCATTTTGTCATAAGTGGCAAAATCAAATGCGCTTGGCTTCTCAGTCAGATAAGGCAGCGTATCTTTCCATGCGCGACGATTCAATTCATTATCTAGCTCAGCGGGTTTATAACTGACAAACAACTCCCAGCTTTCTTGTGGATGCGCTTTTAAATAAGTACTCGCTTGTGTTAAAGCCCGCACAAAATCACGATATTTCGGCGCTTCCAGCTTATCTTTATTTGCCACAATAATGAGCTCATCATAATTTGGCACGCCATGCTTTTCAGGGAAAAACGCTTTGCCTTGATGCCCTTCAATTGCAAGTTGATTCAATTCAAAATTACGGAATGAACCAATAACGGCATCAACTTGTTTGCTGATAAGTGAAGGAGAAAGCGACCAATTCACATTCACTAGCTGCACATCTTTAAGGCTTACCCCTGCAGACTTAAGCATGGTTTCTAGTAAAGCCGTTTCAAAGCCACTAACCGAATAGCCAATTTTTTTGCCTTTTAAATCCGCCAGCGTTTTGATTTCACTATTTTCTAACACCACTAAGCTGTTTAACGGCGAATTCGCAAGCGTTGCAATACGAACTAAAGGCAGTTTTTCATCTAACTGCATTTGTAATTGAGGTTGGTAATCTACCGCTAAATCTGCTTTACCTGCCGCCACTAATTTAGGGGGTAATGAAGGGTCAGCTGGCTCAATAATTTCTACCTCCAAATTCTGATCTGCAAAAAAGCCTTTTTGTTGTGCCACAATCAATGCAGCATGATCTGGGTTGACGAACCAGTCAAGCATTAACGAGATTTTTTGCTTTTCTGCCGCTTGGCTATTTAGCGCTAAGGCGCTCGCAAGCAATGTGAGTAAGTAACGTTTTTTCATTTTGTCTCCTTTTATTATTCAGATAAATCTAGCCCCATTTGCCAAAACCCAATTTCTAGGCGAGTGGCTGTGGTAAAAATTTTTTGGATATTCTGTAATTGTTCGGCATTAAGATTGGCACAACATTGATTAAGAAAATCAGCTGTTTCTTTTGCTACTTGTTGAAAATCCTCGCTGGCATAAGTATCAATCCACGTTTGATAGGGATTATTCGGCAGTCTAGGATAGTTATCACAAATATAACGTCCAACTTCAGCATAACCGACAGCACAAGGGGTAATTGCAGCGTAAATTTCTGCTAAACCGCCATTTGCCCCACAATCAAGCAGATAACGCGTATAAGCAATACAGGCTGCACTTTCTCGTGTATTAAAGATTTCTTCTTCACTGATTCCCCATTCTTGGCAATAATTAAGATGCAGCTGGATCTCTTGGCAAATAGCGTCTAATGCTTTACGAGGGGTTTCCATTTGCGCAAAATCTTTTGCTTTAAAAATCGCTAAAGCGAAAGCTCTGCTGTAATGAAAGAGATAGATATAATCTTGTTTTAGATAATGGCGAAAACAATCGGCAGGTAGTGAACCTGTGGCTAACTGTTTGACAAAATCGTGCTCAATATAACGCTGCCAGTCAGACTGCGCTTGCTGAATCAGTTGTTGTAGCATAAAACCTCTTAATGAATATAACGAACCCAAGGTAGTGATCGGCGCAGCCAGTAATCAGTGAAAAAATATAAGCAAAGCGCAATCAGTAACAATAAAAATAGTGCGGCAAACATTAGATCAATTTGCATTCTGGCATTGGCTTGCAACATTAAATAGCCTAATCCTTCTGAAGACCCGACCCATTCGCCAACTACTGCTCCAATGGGTGCAATAGAAACTGCAATTCGTAAGCCTGAAGCTAATGCGGGCAATGCAGCAGGCAAACGCACCTTAAACAACATTGCCTGTGGAGAAATTTGTAAAGTTTGCGCCAGTTGTAACCAAGATTGAGGTGTATTACGTAAACCGTCATAACAAGCAGCCGTAACGGGGAAATAGATAATCAATACTGCCATAGCAATTTTAGAAGCCATGCCATATCCCAACCACAACACCAAAAGTGGGGCAATTGCGAAAACAGGCACCGCTTGGGAGATAACCAGCAATGGCATTAAAAAGGCAGAAACGCGGCGTGAAAGTGTCAGCAATAAAGCAGAAATTAACCCCAATATAAACCCACAAATTAAGCCTAATGCGATTTCAACTAAAGTAACCTTAGTATGGCTGAGCAATAAATCTGTGTGCTGTAATAAACGCTCAAAAACTGCCACCGGTGAAGGGAAAAGATAGGTTGGTAAGGTAAATATTGAAACTACCGCTTGCCATAAGCCAATCAATAAAAAAAACAAGCCAAGCCAATTAGCTAATTTTTTCATGATGCCTCCTGCATTAACTTAGCAATCAGTTCTTCTTGTAATTGCCAAGCGGTTGCTTGCGCCATGTTATGCGGTTTCGCGCCACTTAATTGACTCACTAAATGCATTTGCGCAGGGTGACCTTGCAAAATATATAGGCTATCAGCTAACCGAATGGCTTCTTGTGGATCATGCGTCACTAAAATGACGGTTTTCTCATGCAACAACTCACACGCGAGATCTTGTAGCTGCATACGCGTTAGTGCATCTAATGCGGAGAAAGGCTCATCCATTAAAATTAAATCCGCCTCTTGCATCAAGGTTCTGGCTAATGCCACACGTTGCCGTTGCCCACCCGACAGTTGATAACAAGCTTTGTGGATATGTGCTTGCATATTGACTGCAGCCAATAATGCTTCAGCTTTAGCTAAACTTTCAGCATTTTTTTTGCCTTTTAAATGTTGTGCAAGCTGAACGTTATCTAATACTGAAAGCCAAGGAAAAAGGCAATCCTGCTGTGCCAACCAAGCTAATTTGAGATGAGAGGCAAAATGAATCTTTCCTGCACTTACGGCGGATTGCTCAAGCCCCGCAATCGCGCGTAAAAGCGTTGATTTACCAACGCCTGAGCTGCCTAAAAGCGCAACCCATTCGCCTTGCTTCACATTAAAGTTCAAATTATCAAACAGCGATTGTCCAGCAAATTGCAAAGATAAACCTTGGACTTGGAGGCAAAACATAGCAACCTCATCAAGCGTTCAAAGGGAAAATAACAAGAAAAGCAAAAAGGGGAGAAAATAAAAGAAATGGTTTCATCATTTAGTTTCCTACGTCAGTGTTAACTGTTTCAGGTTCACGGGTATTATCTCAGCCTATGGCACCCCGACTAATATGCTGCAAAATTCTAGTGAAAATCGAGAACAAAAACAAACTTTTCATTTAAATTTTGTGATCTACTTCACATTACAAGCGGTCTGATTTTGAAAATTTTTTGCAAAAAAAGCGCATCCTGTTGTAAATGCGCTTCATCACTTATTATTGTTAGGCGTTATTCTGCCCTTTTTCTGTTGGTAAGATTAAGTTCATGATAATTGCTGCGATGGCACAAAGGCTAATACCTTTAAGTGAGAATTCACCTAGATTGATGAACATCCCACCAATACCGAAGGTCATGACCACAGAAACGATTACCAGGTTACGAGCCTCGCCCATATCCACTTTGGCTTTAATCAGTGTACTCATGCCTACAGCTGCAATAGAACCGAATACGAGCATCATGATACCGCCCATTACAACATCAGGGATGGTTTGTAAGAACGCGCCAACTTTTCCACAAAATGAGATCGCAATCGCCCAACAAGCTGCCCAAGTCATGATTTTTGGGTTAAAGTTTTTAGTGAGCATCACCGCACCCGTCACTTCTGCATAAGTCGTATTTGGTGGACCACCAAGTAAAGATGCCGCCGAGGTTGCAATGCCATCGCCTAATAAGGTTCGATGAAGCCCTGGTTTTTGTAAGAAATTTTTACCTGTTACTGAGCTAATCGCCATAATGCCGCCAACGTGCTCTACGGCTGGTGCAATCGCAATTGGGAGTAAGTAAAGAATAGCTTCTAAATTAAATTGTGGTGTGGTTAAAGTTGGAATTGCAAACCAGCTAGCCTCGTAAACTTTAGTAAAATCAACTAAACCAAGAAAAAGTGAAAGCAAGTAACCGACTAAAATACCGAACATAATCGGAATAAGCTTCATTAACCCTTTAGCAAATACAGCAACGATAACCGTGGTAACTAACGTTACCATAGAAACTAAAATCGCAAGATTTTGCTCAATCTGCATATTTTTACCAACAGCCATATCTACCGCTACAGGCGCCAGTCCTAAACCGATAATAATAATAACCGGCCCTACTACTACAGGTGGGAAAATTCTGTCCATGATTTGTGCACCGCGCCATTTTACTAAAGCGCTAAGCACAATATAAACTAAACCGGCACAGGCTAAACCGCCCATTGTTGAAGGAATTCCCCAATGTTGTATGCCATATTGAATCGGGGCGATAAAAGCAAAAGAGGAGGCTAAGAAAATCGGTACTTGACGACCGGTGCAGAGTTGAAAAAGAAGGGTTCCAATACCTGCGGTAAGTAAGGCGGTGTTTGGGTCTAAACCCGTAATAAGTGGCACTAAAACTAGGGCGCCGAAGGCAACAAATAACATTTGTAAGCCGACAAACGCTTGTTTTGGCGTGCTAATAGTTTGTTGAGTCATGTTAGGTAAGTCCAGTTGATTGAAAAAACGAAAACGTTATCTTTCGACAACTGAAAACTAATTATAGATCAAAACACTATGGCTGGCGATGCTTCTTTAAGAATATAAAAGAAAAATCCCGTTAACTGCTGATAATTTGTTAACGGGATTGTAATTATGCTTTTTCTTCAGCTAAAAATGCCTTGTTGGCTTTATCAAAAGTTTCTAACACTTGCTGATTCGGCATCGGTGTTATCAGAGAAACAATAACAATTGCCAAAATAGCAAGGAAGAATCCTGGAATCATTGAATAAACATCAGGCAATGTCAACCAAAGCGTAATATCTTTCCAGAAATACACCACTAAAGCCCCTGTTAGCATACCAGCAATTGCGCCAAAGCCATTCATCCGTTTCCAAAACAATGACAGCAACACAATTGGGCCAAATGCAGAGCCAAAACCTGCCCATGCATCTTTCACTAAGCCAAACACTTGGCTATTTGGATCTTGCGCAATATAGATGGCTAACCCAGCAACCGCTAATACCATCACTCGACCTAACCAAATCAATTCACGATCGCTTGCTTTTGGTCTTAAAATGCCTTTGTATAAATCTTCGGTAATCGCGCTTGAGCAAATCAATAATTGTGCAGAAAGTGTACTCATCACCGCGGCAAGAATGGCAGAAAGCAATACGCCAGCTGTCCATGGATCAAATAATAATTTTGCTAGTTCAATAAAAATCTGCTCATTATTTTGACTCACTACACTGGCTTTTTCTGGGAATTTGAAAAAATACAACATACCGAAATAGCCAATACCAATCGCACCCACTAAACAGATAACCATCCATGCCATACTGATTCGGCGCGCATTTTTAAGTGATTTCACACTCTCTGCTGCCATAAATCGTACAACGATATGCGGTTGTCCAAAATAACCTAATCCCCACGCCATGAGACTTAATACGCCTAAAACTGTGGTGCCGCTAAACATATCATTATAATTTTTGCCACTCGCTGCTTCTGCCAACGCTAAAGTGGATTTGATCTCATCAATACTACCAATGCTTAATACAACAAAAAGTGGCGTCAGCAATAATGCAAAGACCATTAGCGATGCTTGGATCGTGTCCGTCCAGCTCACAGCTAAAAAGCCGCCAATAAATGTATAAAGAATGGTAGCAACCGCGCCATACCAAATGGCATCTGCATAAGGTACCCCAAAGAGATTTTCAAAGACGCGCGCACCCGCAACGACGCCAGAAGCACAATAAACGGCGAAAAAGAGTAAGAAGATAAATGCAGAAAGGATTTTAATGAGCTTCGTTTTATCACCAAAACGGTTATGAAAATACTCAGGTAAAGTTAGTGCATCGCCACTATATTCGGTATGAGCACGCAATCTGCCGGCAACTAATTTCCAGTTTAAATAAGCCCCGATTGTTAGACCAACTGCTAACCAGGCTTCAATCAGCCCCCCTGCATAAACAGCACCGGGTAAGCCCATCAATAGCCAACCCGACATATCTGATGCACCAGCCGATAACGCAGTAACGAAACTGCCTAAACGGCGCCCACCTAAAATGTAATCAGAAAGGTTATTCGTGACTCGGTAAGCAATCAATCCTATCAGGATCATCGCCACAATATAGATAAGGAATGTTGTAGTGGTTGGATCAAACCCAAACATGCGCGCCCCTTAAGCCTTAAAATGGAGGAAAAGGCAAAAGATTACCCATTTTGGCGTAAAAAATCAATGTTTTAACCGAGAATTAGGTGATCTAATGGTTCATCCCAAGCTGCTAACGGCAATTTTTCTACCTGTTGACAACGATGCGCTATCCCCACACTAATGGCTGAAGATTGACTTAATGTACGATCATAAAACCCGCCGCCATAACCTAAACGCCCATTGTGTTTATCACAAGCCACTAATGGCGTAAAAATCATGCCTAATTCATTTAAAGGCAACACTTTTCGAACATCTAACTTAGGCTCTTGCATGCCAAGAGAATGTGTAATCCACTCATCGTTTGGTTCATAAGCAATAAATAATAAATTACCCGCACTAAACGGATGCACAACGGGTAAATAAAGTGACTTGCCTTGTTTATGCAATATTTCCATCAATGCAAGCGGTGAGATTTCACCATTAAATGGCAAATAAAAGGCGATATGCTGAGCTTGGTAGTGAGCGATTAAATCTAATGCCGGTGCAATAATTGCCTGACTAGCCTGTTGCTGCGCTTTAGGGGAAAGTTGTTGACGTTTGATTTTCATTTCACGCCGAAGAGATTGGCGTAAGGCTTGAAGTGAATCCAATGAAGTGTTCATAACCAGATGGTGTCCGAGGTGCCGTAACCTATTGTAGTCCTTGAACCAGAAGGTTCAAGGGAGTCAAACGTATTCGCCTTTAGGCTTCTTACTCAAGGTAAGCTTGCTCACCGGCGATTAGATGTCCAACTCAAGGTTTTAAATTATCGGCTCAGGGACGTAATAAGCTACGCACACCCCCGACAAGATTTAATATAACGGAAATTCGCTGTTTTTCCTAGCAATAAAAAAATAAAAATAATTAACCGATCAGCTTTTAAGCAGTTTATTGATTCGTATCAATTACGCCTAAATTATTCAATTTCCCTAACGAACTATCAAGCTGGTGAATACAAGCTTCTAACACGTTTTTGTTGTTTTCATTTTTTTGCTTTTCTAATTCAAGCTCGTAATTTAAGTTCAGCGCCACAATTGCCAAGACTTTTTCAAGCTGGATAATACCTGATTGCTCTTTTAAAACCGCTACGCGCTCTTCTAAACGCTCAGCAGAAGCTAATAAATGTTGCTGTTGTTCCGGCGGACAATGCAAGCGAAGCACCTGTCCAAAAATTTGGACTTCAATATAATTTGCCGACATAGGCGTAAAATCCTCACTTATCTATAAAATTTTTGTTATTATGCCATTCTTTCTAAGAATAACAAAGACGATACTATGTCAAATCTTCAACCAACCGAATTTAAGCAACTGATTGCACAATTAGCTATTGAGCTTAATCCCGCTGAGTTTCACGGCTTTTTAAGCGGGTTAATTGCTGGTGGCATTCAAGATGAATCTTGGAAAACACTGACTTATCAATTTACTAATGATGGTCATGCTTTCTCACAAGTTCCTCTTCAAGCACTCAGCCAATTTTATGAAACATTAAGTCAATCATATCGTGAAGCGAATACGCTCTTTTCACTCTGGTTGCCAGAAAATGAAAACGATGGTATAGCTTTAGCTGAAAGCATTGCCGATTGGACAAGCCAATTTATTTTAGGTTTAGGCTTAGCACAACCCAAATTAAATGAAGAAACCGATGAAGTTGGTGAAGCCATTGATGACTTAGAAGAAATTTCAAAACTTGGCTATCATGAAGATGACAGCAACGAAGAATTACTCGAAGCTGGCGAAGAAGTTGTAGAATACTTACGCGTATTATCTCTTTTCCTCCACAGCCATTTTGCATTAAATGCAACGGAGAAGCCAACCAATATCCACTAACGTTACCGACCGCAAAAATTGCTAAAAATTCATCTTCGCAAGCGGTCAAATTTAAAAAAGAATTTGCAAATTCCTGTTTTCGCTAAATTATGAAGGAAACCTCATGACACAATTAAAAAATGATCGTTATCTTAAAGCATTATTACGTGAACCCGTAGATATGACCCCTGTTTGGATGATGCGCCAAGCCGGTCGCTATTTACCAGAATATAAAGCCACTCGAGCAGAAGCTGGCGATTTTATGTCATTATGCCGTAATGCAGATTTAGCTTGCGAAGTTACCCTTCAACCCTTACGCCGTTATGCTTTAGATGCGGCAATTCTCTTTTCTGATATTTTAACTATTCCTGATGCGATGGGATTAGGCTTAAGTTTTGGTGCTGGTGAAGGTCCGAAATTTGCTCGTCCAATTGAAACAAAAGCACATGTAGATAACCTTCCAATTCCAGATCCAGAAGGCGAATTACAATATGTGATGAATGCTGTACGTACTATTCGCCGTGAGTTAAAAGGTGAAGTACCGTTAATCGGTTTCTCTGGAAGCCCATGGACATTAGCTACCTACATGGTTGAAGGTGGTTCAAGTAAAGCATTTACTAAAATCAAAAAAATGATGTACACCGAACCTCATCTTCTTCATGCATTATTAGATAAACTTGCCGATAGCGTCATCTTATATTTGAATGCGCAAATCAAAGCAGGCGCACAAGCAGTGATGGTTTTTGATACTTGGGGCGGCGTATTAGCACATCGCGATTATCAAGATTTCTCATTACGCTATATGCACAAAATTGTAGATGGCTTGATTCGTGAAAACGAAGGCCGAAAAGTGCCTGTCACACTCTTTACTAAAGGCGGTGGCTTATGGTTAGAAGCCGTAGCCGAAACAGGTTGTGATGCAATTGGTTTAGACTGGACGGTTAACTTACACGATGCACGTCAACGTGTTGGCCATAAAGTTGCATTACAAGGCAACATGGATCCAAGTGTACTTTATGCATCTCCTGCGCGCATTGAGCAAGAAGTACAGCAAATTTTAGCTGACTTTGGACAAGGTTCAGGTCATGTCTTCAACCTCGGGCACGGTATCCATTTAGATGTGCCAACTGAGAGCCCGAAAGTGCTGGTTGATTCAGTGCATGAATTCTCAAAGCCTTACCATAAATAATTAAAGAGATCTCAAGCGGTTTGGTAAAACGTTATGAAAATTGAACCGCTTGTTTGAGGAAAATATATGAGAAATCCAATTCATAAACGAATGGAACGTTTTGAGCCTTGGCAACACCTCACTTTCATGGCGTGTTTATGCGAGCGCATGGCACCGAATTTTCAGCTTTTTTGCGAGGTGACGGAACAACCCGATAATAGTAAGGTCTATCAAAATATCTTAAATCTAGTTTGGGAATCTCTTACCGTTAAAGGCGCCAAAATCAATTTCGATAATCAATTAGAGAAATTAGAAGCGATTATTCCAGATGTGAATGATTATGAGTTTTTTGGCGTATTACCAGCACAAGAAGCCTGTGAAGCACTGTCTGAATTACTACACAGCCTAATTGCAGGTGCAACCTTAGAACAAGCAATCCGCATTAGCCAAATTTCATTAGGTACGGTGGCTAGCTATGTGGAAATGCAAACGGGTGAAGAGTTAAATGAACAAGCCTTGAAAAACTCTGCTGAAATTCAAGCCGAATTAGATGTGCAATGGCAAATTTATCGCCTGCTCAATGAGTGCGAAGAACGTGATACTCAGCTTATTCTTGAGCTCAAAAATGAGATTCGCACTGAAGGAATTAGTAATATTGGTGTAAATTTTAACCAATAAACTAAAAATAAACACAAATATGCATTTTAGCTATTTGAGAAATCGGTAGTTTGAATTAAGCTACACACTAGATTGACGCTCCTTGTCATTATTATAGCAACAACATTCTTTTAGAGGATTAACACTATGAACAAAACTGAATTAATCGATGCAATCGCAGCGAAAGCAGAATTAAGCAAAAAAGATGCAAAAGCAGCTTTAGAAGCAACTTTAGAAGCGATTTCTGAAAGCTTAAAAGCAGGCGATGCAGTTCAACTAATCGGTTTCGGTACTTTCAAAGTTAACGAGCGTAGCGCACGTACTGGTCGCAACCCTCGCACTGGCGAAGAAATCAAAATCGCTGCAGCTAAAGTACCAGCATTCGTTGCAGGTAAAGCATTAAAAGATTTAGTAAAATAATCTTAGTCTCTGAATGTACAAAGGCGTTGAAGAAATCTTCAACGCCTTTGTTTTTTTGACTTATCCGCCCGCTTTGCGGTTAATCGCATCAAATAATGCTGTCGGTAACAATCGCCGTAGCCACCAAAATAATTGAGTAGGGAAAGTAACCTGATAACGAGCTTTCGGTTTTTTCGCTGTTAAGGCTTTAAAACACGCCTCTGCGCAAGCTGAAGCAGGCAAAGTAAATGGATTACCATTACTCGCTGCTGTCAGACGTTGTAGCTGTTTTTGATTAAAGTCTTGATGGAAAGAATCATCTAAATCAATATATTGCTTTAGTTTTTCCACAGAATTTGGGCGGAATCGACTTTGGATTGGGCCTGGTTCAATCAAGCTAATATAAATATTTGAACCATAAAGTTCAGCCCTCAACGTATCGGCCATTCCTTCTAACGCAAATTTCGTCGCATTATATGCCCCTCGATAGTGCATTGCTGCAAATCCTAAAATACTGCTGGTTACCAATATTCGCCCATGATTTTGTTTTCGAAAGATTTTTAGCGCAGCATTCATCACTTCCCAAGTTCCGAACACATTCGTTTCAAAAATCTCTCGTAGTGCTGCGCGAGGCACATCTTCCACGCAACCAGGCTGCCCATAACCCGCATTGCAAAACACTGCATCTAATTGACCGCTTGTTTGAACATAATCAAAGGCTGCGTTAATCTCATTACTATCGGTCACATCTAACTTTAAGCATTCAAATCCTTCTTGTTGCAAGCGCATAACATCTTCAGCTTTCCGACAGCTAGCAATAACTCGCCAGCCTTGCTGGCGTAAATAAAGCGCTGTTGCATAGCCAATGCCAGATGAGCAGCCAGTAATTAAGATAGTTGGCATCACTTCACTACTCAATCACGTTAAAGAAACCATCAATTTCTTCTGGCTGACGCGCAAGCGAAATACCAGATTCTGGATCTTTAGGTGAACCCACTAATAATAAGCCCACAACTTTATCGCCTTCTTCGCAATTAAATAGCGCACGTAATTGAGTCCCTTCAACCCATTTTTTGCTAATCCAAACGGTTTCAAACCCTTGCGCATTTGCTGCTAATTGCATTGCATAAGCGGCACAGCCAGTAGTAAGCATTTGCTCCCATGCAGGAATTTTCGGTGCTTCATGATCAATTTTGGCGATCACACCAATCACCATTGGCGCTTGGTTGGCTAGTTTATCCGCTTTAGCCGCATTTTTTTCATCCATATCAAATTCAACTGCTGCTGCTTCTAAGCAAGCCTTTAATGTTGGCATAGCCGATTTTTGCAATACAACAAAATGATAGGGCTTAAGTCTGCCGTGATCAGGGGCTCGTAAAGCCGCTTTAATCATATTTTCTAATTGCGCTTGGTTTGGAGCAATCTCGCCAAATTGTTTACTTGAACGACGGTGATGTAATAATTCTAAAATTTGCATTTTTTCTCCTGAAAATGACCGCTTACTTTAACTGCTCTTCGATCACACCGCCACCAAGGCATACTTCACCTTGATAGAACACCGCTGATTGTCCTGGTGTGACTGCAATTTGTGGTTCATCAAAAATCACTTTTACCGTATTTTCATCTATTGGGAAAACTTCACAAGCAATATCCGTTTGACGATAACGGGTTTTCACTGTACAACGAAGTGCTTCACGCAGAGGTTCACCACTAATCCAATTTAATTGTGAAGCAATAAGCCCGCTTGAAAGCAGCGCAGAATTATCATGTCCCTGAGCAACCACTAACACATTATTGATGAGGTCTTTCTCTACCACATAGAACGGATCTTCGCTTAAGCCTTTTACGCCACCAATTCCTAACCCCTTGCGTTGCCCAAGTGTGTGATACATTAAGCCATCATGACGCCCAACTAACTTGCCATCAACCGTTCTAATCTCCCCTGGCTGTGCAGGTAAATAACGCGCTAAGAAATCTTTAAACTTACGTTCCCCAATAAAACAAATGCCTGTGGAATCTTTTTTCTTAGCCGTCGCTAAGCCTAAATCTTCAGCAATGGCACGTACAATCGGTTTTTCAATTTCGCCTACCGGAAATAGACTCTGCCCAACTTGTTTTTTAGTAATCGCATGTAAAAAATAACTTTGATCTTTATTCTCGTCTAGTCCACGCAACAATTGTGCATTATCATCACTGCCCGCGCGACGAACATAGTGCCCTGTGGCAATATAATCCGCACCTAAATCTTCTGCGGCGTATTCTAAAAATGCTTTAAACTTAATCTCTTTGTTACAAAGAATATCTGGGTTTGGCGTGCGCCCTGCTTTATATTCATTTAAGAAATGTTCGAAAACATTATCCCAATACTCTGCTGCAAAGTTGATTTTATGCAGTTTCATTCCAAGTTTATCAGCCACCGCTTGTGCATCAGCTAAATCAGCTGCAGCAGTACAATAATCGGTGTCATCGTCCTCTTCCCAGTTTTTCATAAACAAGCCTTCAACCTGATAGCCTTGTTGTTGCAAAATAAACGCAGAAACTGAAGAATCAACCCCACCAGACATGCCGATAATGACTTTTTTCTTAGCATTCTCAGCAAGTTGTTTAGGGGAAAGTATTGGAAAGTGTTGGTTATAAGTGTTTGAAATTAACATAAGTCTCCCGTAACTTCGGTTAAGGCGAAGCACATTTGGTGATTTGATAGAAAACTATCACAAAGAAATAAAGCGGCAACATTTGCAAAACATCACACAAATATTACCGCTTGCCATAGATAAATTTATTTTACTTCGTAAAATTTAGGCTCTTCTTTTGCAAAGCGAGCAACTTCTTCTGGATCTGCTGTGCCATCTGCAATTTTTGATTTGAGGTTATCGCATGGCTCTTCACAGTCACACATTTTTTTCATACCTAATGCAGAGATGCCGCCACAGCTCCCTTTTAAGGCATTACCTTTAATTAAAAAGCCAATTGACATTGCAAAAACAACGGCAATAAAAAAGCCGAATGTAAGTAATAAAGTTTCCATTATTCACTCCAATTATTTTTGGTTAATAATTTTCTCAAATTCGCTCGACATTTTGGTTTCAAATGACGAACCTCGTTTAATAATCAAAAAGACAGCTAAATGCTCACGCTCAGCCACTTCTAAAGCTTTATCTTCGCCTAATACAAATAAGCCTGTTGATAAGCCATCTGCAGTCATTGACGTTGGCGCAAGTACTGTAATTGAGGCTAAATTATGTTTTACCGGACGTAATGCTTTCGGATCAATGATATGCGAAAGACGATTACCTTGTTCATCTTCAAAATAGTTACGATAATCACCAGAAGTTGCCATACCTAAATTATGTAGAGGCACTACAATTTGAGCCTTTTCACCTTGCACTAATGCAGGCTGCTCAATGGCAATGCGCCAATCATTGCCTTGCGCATTTTTACCCTTACCGCGTAATTCTCCACCAATCTCAACTAAGTAATTTTCTACACCAAATTGCTCTAATTGTTCTGCCACTTTATCAACACCGAAGCCTTTGGCAATAGAAGATAAATCTAAATAAAGTGCAGGGGCTTTTTTAGTTAGACTAAATCCACCTTCCGTATTGACGCTTAATTTATCAATCCCCACACTAGGCGAAAATTGGGCAATCTGTTCTGCACTTGGGGCTTTATTTAAGCGTTTATCTGGCCCAAACCCCCAGAGGTTAACTAATTTTCCAACGGTAACATCTAATGCACCCTCAGTAACTCGATTTAAACGAATCGCTTCTTGGGTGACTTTAGCAAAATCAGCAGAAACAGTAAAAGGTACATTGACTTCTTGGCTTTGGTTAAAACGACTGATTTCTGAATCTTTTTGATAAGTGGACATTTGATTGTTCACTTCTTTTAAAACGGCATCAACTTGCTGTTGCACATTCTCAATCTTAGGTAAATTTACTTTACCATTATCAATATATTTAACTGTATAGGTCGTTCCCATTGTTTTGCCTGAAAAAGCCATTTGCTCAGGCACTTTTTCGCAAGCGGTCAAAAAAAGTGAACCGATTGCAAGAAATAAAAGCGATTTTAATTTCATTATATCCTCTTAATTGAGATGCCTAGTATTTCATTCTAATGCTAGGTTAAGCATAATTCAGCTCATTAAAAAATATAAAAAGACTGAATTATGTTTAACCTATGACATAAGTCATAGGCAAAAAGCGGTGGAATTTGCAAAACATTTTACAAATCCAACCGCTTGTTATGGTCAGAGATTAGCCACCGAAGTCATCTAATAAGATGTTTTCATCTTCAACGCCTAAATCTTTCAGCATTTTAATCACTGCTGCGTTCATCACAGGAGGACCACACATGTAGTATTCACAATCTTCTGGTGCTTCATGATTTTTCAAGTAGTTTTCATAAAGTACGTTATGAATAAAGCCGGTGTAACCTGTCCAGTTATCTTCTGGCAATGCATCAGAAAGTGCCACATGCCATACGAAGTTTGGATTTTCAGCTTGTAATTGGTCAAAGTCTTCTTGGTAGAAGATTTCACGTTTAGAACGCGCACCATACCAGAATGACATTTTACGTTTAGAGTGTAAACGTTTTAATTGGTCAAAGATATGAGAACGCATTGGTGCCATACCTGCACCACCACCAATGAAGACCATTTCATTATCGGTTTCTTTCGCGAAGAATTCACCAAATGGACCAGAAATAGTCACTTTATCACCTGCTTTTAATGACCAAATGTATGAAGACATTTGACCTGGAGGTGCATCAGGTTGACGTGGCGGAGGTGTTGCAATACGCACGTTAAGCATAATGATACCTTTCTCTTCTGGGTATGAAGCCATTGAGTAAGCACGAATAATATGCTCGTCAACTTTAGACACATAACGCCATAAGTCGTATTTATCCCAGTCCTCGTGGTATTCTTCTGGAATATCGAAATCTTTATAGTTCACCACATGTGGGTCAGCTTCGATTTGGATATAACCACCCGCACGGAAAGGCACTTCCTCACCTTCAGGGATCGCTAATTTTAACTCTTTAATGAAAGTTGCTTTGTTATCGTTAGAAATAACAGTACATTCCCATTTTTTCACACCGAAGATTTCTTCAGGTAATTCAACGTCCATACTGCCTTTCACGTTAACTTGACATGCTAAACGATAGCCTTCTTTCGCTTCACGTTTGTTAATGTGAGAAAGTTCGGTTGGTAAAATTTCACCACCACCACTTTTCACTTTAACAATACATTGACCACAAGAACCACCGCCACCACAAGCAGATGAAACGAAGATACCTTTACTCGCTAACGCGCCTAAAAGTTTACCACCTGCTGGTAAAGTAATTGCTTTTTCTGGGTCATCATTGATGCTGATAGTAATATCACCTGAATCCACTAATTTTGATTTAGCGAAAAGAATGATTGCAACTAACACTAGAACGATTGCAGTAAAGGCTACAACACCAAGTAAAAGAATATTTAATTCACTCATTATTGTCTCCTATAACTGAATACCAGAAAATGACATGAAGCCAAGCGCCATTAAGCCTGCAGTGATGAAGGTAATCCCTAATCCTTTTAAGCCAGCCGGTACATCAGCATATTTCATTTTTTCGGTTAAGCCGGCAAGGGCAACAATTGCCAACATCCAACCTAAACCTGCACCAACACCATACACTGCTGATTCAGCAAAAGTGTATTCACGTTGTACAGCGAAAGATACGCCACCGAAGATCGCACAGTTAACCGCAATAAGAGGTAAGAAGATACCTAATGCATTATAAAGTGCTGGGAAGAATTTATCTAAAGCCATTTCAAGTAATTGAACAAGACCTGCGATAATCCCGATGAAAGTAATAAAACTTAAGAATTCAAGACTTACACCATCAACTAATGCACTATCTTTTAAAACGTGTTCATAAACAAATTGGTTAGCTGGTACAGCAATACCAAGCACCACCACAACTGCAATACCTAAACCGAACGCAGTTGATACTTTTTTAGATACGGCTAGAAATGTACACATCCCCAAGAAGAAGGAAAGTGCCATATTTTCAATGAAGATCGCCTTAACTAATAAGCTAATATAATGTTCCATTGATTATTTCTCCTGTTGCTCAGGTTTCCACGTTCTTAAGCCCCAAATAACGAAGCCAATGATGAAGAACGCACTTGGTGCAAGAAGGAATAAACCGTTTGGTTGATACCAACCACCATCTTGGATAGTTTGGAATACAGGGAAACCTAATAGACGACCAGAACCGATAAGTTCACGTAATGTGGCAACAATTAATAAAATTACCCCATAACCTAAACCGTTACCAATACCATCAACAAAGCTCTCTAATGGACGAGATTTCATTGCAAATGCTTCCGCACGCCCCATTACGATACAGTTTGTAATAATAAGGCCAACGAATACTGACAACTGTTTTGATAAACCGTAAGCAAACGCTTTTAAGGTTTGGTCAACTACGATTACTAAAGAAGCAATAATCGCTAATTGCACAATGATACGGATACTATTTGGAATATAGTTACGAATCATTGAAATAAACATGCTAGAAAAACCGGTTACTAAACTTACCGCAATTGCCATTACGATAGCCGTTTGTAACTGAGTGGTTACCGCTAATGCAGAACAGATACCTAAGATTTGTAATGCAATCGGGTTATTTTTAGCAATTGGATCTAATAAAAGACCTTTTAAATTTACTTTTCCTTCAGCCATTATTTGATTTCTCCTGCTTTAAATTTCGCTAAGAATGGGCCAAAGCCATTTTGGCTGAACCAATAATCAAATGAGCCTTGCACACCGTTACTAGTCAAGGTTGCACCAGATAAACCATCTACACCATGCTCTTTATCTGCAGAGATGCCTTTGTAGATTTTAAATTTCTGATTACCTTGTTCGTCAAATAATTTCTTATCAACGAACTGTGCTTGCCAACGTGGGTTGGCAATTTCACCACCTAGACCGGCTGTTTCACCTTGGTCATAGTAAGTGATGCCTTTGATAGTATTTGCATCTGGTGCAACAGAAACGAAACCATACATTGTTGACCATAAACCACGACCATACATAGGTAACACTACTTGGTTCACATTGCCTTGCTCATCTTTAACAAGATAGATACGTGCTTGGTTAGCACGCACTTTAATGCCTGCTTTATCTGCTTCTTGCGGAATCACTTGGCTTTTAGCTGGATCTTTAATGGCATCTTTTGGTTCAAATTTATTGATCTCTTCAGCCGATGCTTGAACAACATCACCAGTTTGTAAATCAACTAAACGAGGTTCAATGAATTTACCGTATGTTTCTTTGATAACAGAAGCATTATCTTCTTTCATTAAACCAGCAACAGTTAAAATGTTGCGTTGTACGTCAAGGGATTTTTGTTCATCTTGTTTTGCTTTTAATGCCACTGCAGCACCAGAAACAACGATAGAACATACTAAACTTAGCAACACAACGACGGTAACTGTACCGCCTACGCTATCTTTATTAAATTTAGCCATTTGTTCTTGCTCTCCGACGTTTGATATTTGCTTGAACCACGATGTAGTCGAAAATTGGTGCAAATAAGTTTGCAAATAAAATCGCTAGCATCATACCTTCTGGGTAAGCAGGGTTTACTGTACGAATCAATACAGCCATAACACCGATTAACGCGCCGTACCACCATTTACCAGTATTAGTAAATGAAGCAGAAACAGGGTCGGTTGCCATGAAAATCATACCTAATGCGAAACCACCTAATACAAAGTGCCAATGCCAAGGCATTGAGAACATTGGGTTAGTATCTGAACCAATAATATTAAATAAGGTTGCAGTTGCCGCCATACCAATCATGACGCCAGCCATAATGCGCCAAGAAGCGATGCGAGTGAATAAAATCAGTGCACCACCAATTAACAATGCAAGCGTTGAAACCTCACCCATTGAACCAGGAAGGTTACCAATAAATGCATCCATCCAAGTAATTGGTTGACCACTTACTGTGTGTTGTAATGCTGCTTGACCACCTTGTGACCATTGTGAAAGCGCAGTTGCACCAGAGAAGCCATCTGCTGCAGTCCATACTAAATCACCCGAAATTTGTGCTGGATATGCAAAGAATAAGAATGCACGACCTGCAAGCGCTGGGTTCATAAAGTTACGGCCTACACCACCAAAGATCTCTTTTGCAACAACGATACCAAAAGTAATACCAAGCGCTGCTTGCCATAATGGTAATGTTGGTGGCACGATTAACGCGAAAAGAATGGTGGAAACGAACATCCCTTCATTTACTTCGTGGCCACGCACTACTGAGAATAATAATTCCCAAATAGTACAAACAGTGAATACCACTAAGTAAATTGGTAGGAAGAAAATCGCACCTAGCGCCATTTTGCTGCCCCAGCCTGCATCTAGACTTAAATCTAAACCTAAAGCATGCGCAATAGCATAATGCCAGTCATTTGCGATCAATTCATTTAAGTTACCTAATTTAGCAATCGCTGGAATTGCTTGGTGACCTACGTTATACATTCCATAGAAAATCGCAGGAAATAACGCTAAGAACACCGTAATCATCATACGTTTTGAATCTAACGCATCACGAACGTGTGTTGTTTTTTGCGTTGCCGTACCTGGTGTATAAAGCAAGGTATAAATCGATTCAAAGATCGGATAAAGCTTGCTGTATTTACCACCAGGTAAAAACGCGGGTTCCATTTTTTCAAAAAGATTTTTTAAACCCATTTTTAACCTTCCTTCTCAATCTTGTCTAATGCTTGACGCAAGAATGAACCGTAGTCAGCTTTACCTGGACACACGAAAGTACAAAGTGCTAAATCTTCTTCATCTAACTCTAATGCACCTAATAATTGTGCCGAATCGGTATCACCTACTTCTAAATCACGCAGTAATAATGTCGGAAGAATATCCAACGGCATCACACGCTCATAGTTACCAATTGGAACCATTGCACGGTGGCCACCATTTTCTGCGGTAGTGAAATTAAACAATTTCTTACCAAAATGACCTAAAACAGTACGAGTGATTGAGAATTTATTTGGCTGAGGAGTAATCCAACCAAAGAACTCTTTTTCTGTATCTTCTGCAATAACAGATACTTGTAATGCATAACGACCTAAATAATCGTGAACACCAGCGGCTTTTGCACCGTGAAGTACAGAACCAGAAATAACACGGTTATTACCCGCATTTAATTCATTTGCCGTTAATTGTGAAAGATTTGCACCTAAACGTGTACGTACTAAACGTGGATTTTTCACTTGTGGGCCTGCTAATGCAACTACACGGTCAGTGAATAACTCACCAGTAGTAAATAATTTACCGATAGCAATAACATCTTGATAATTTAAATGCCACACTTGTTTAGTTGCGCCAACTGGATCGATAAAGTGAATATGCGTTCCCACTAAACCTGCTGGATGAACACCTGCAAATTCATGCACTTCTACATTTGATACAGAAGGAATATTTGCGCCAGCTGCTTTTACTAAATTCACTTTTGCTAATTTAGTTAATACGGCTAGACCATGTTCAAAATCTGCTTTGTATTCATTGATAATCACAGCCGGATCTGCCGCTAATGGGCTTGTATCCATCGCATTGACAAACAGAGATGAAGGGGTTGCATCTAACGCAGGAACTTTGCTAAATGGACGAGTACGTAATGCTGTCCATAAGCCAGATTCAACTAAATTTTGTTTTACTTGCTCGTTAGTTAAAGAGGCTAATTGTGCTGCCTCATAACGAGTAAAGGTAACTTGCTCATCACCCTCAATTTTGATCACAACGGATTGAAGAACACGCTTCTCACCACGGTTAATAGCAACCACAGTACCACTTGCTGGAGCCGTAAAAACTACGCCTGGATTCTTTTTATCTTCAAAAAGAACCTGACCTTTTCTCACTACATCGCCTTCACGAACTTTCATTGAAGGACGCATGCCCACATATTCTTCACCAAGGATCGCAACTTCCGTCACGGTATTGCCGTTATGGATTACTTGTGCTGGTTTACCTGAAATTGGTAAATCCAAGCCTTTTTTGATTGTAATCATATTATTTGCACTACTTTTGCTTGGGTTAATCACTGACTGCGAATCTCGCAATCGCTTTATTGAGTCGCAACTTTAAACGAATATCAAAGGAATCCCCCACTTATTCCTAAAGTTACATTAAGGTCTCAAATCAGATTCCGTCTAACTTCTAAGAAAGACAAAATAAATGCCCTATTTTAGCCTATAACGGGGGGAGATTCTAGTTAAAGCCACATTATTTGCAAAAATAGCCATTGAAAAAATGAACTTTGTTAATATTTATCAAACAATAAAAATACCTTTAACCACAAAGAGTTAACCGATTAGTGTTTTTTACCAAGCGGTCTAATTTCTGCACGTATTTGCAAAATTCTTTCTAGATTAAACCGCTTCTAGAGCGTAAAATGACACACAAATTTACTCAAATATTGAATACAAGAGACTTAAAGAATGGAACAAGAACAACTTACACACATTAGCATTTCAGATGAAGCACAAGCGCATTTTTTACGCTTATTAGAGCAACAAGAAGAAGGGACGAATATTCGTATTTTTGTCGTTAACCCTGGTACACCAAGCGCAGAATGTGGTGTTTCATACTGCCCACCAAATGCGATTGAAGAAACCGATACCGAATTTCCGTACAACGGTTTTTCAGCTTTTGTCGATGATGTTAGTTTGCCTTTTTTAGATGAAGCGGAAATTGACTATGTGACAGATCCAATGGGATCACAATTAACTTTAAAAGCGCCAAATGCCAAAATGCGTAAAGTCGCTGATGATGCGCCTTTTATTGAGCGTTTAGATTATGTGATTCAAACACAAATCAACCCACAGTTAGCCAGCCATGGTGGTAAAGTCACACTGATTGAAGTCACTGATGAGAAGCTAGCCATTTTACAATTTGGCGGTGGCTGCAATGGTTGTTCAATGGTAGATGTCACGCTAAAAGAAGGTATTGAGAAACAACTCCTCGCCATGTTCCCAGATGAATTAGTCGGCGTTCGAGATGTTACTGAACACCAACACGGTGAACATTCTTACTACTAAAAGCCCACACTAAATACAAAGACAAGCGGCCAAATTTGTAAAACATTTTGCAAATTTGACCGCTTGTTGATTTTGATAAAAATTATTTTGAACAGCCACAGCCTCTTGCGCCCTCTAAGAAACTTTCAAAATCTTCTTTAAAGACCGCACACGCCTTTGGATCGACTTTCGCTTTTTGGTTATTTAGTCTGTGATGTTTTTCAATAAAATAATTGGCGGAATCTTCATCCTGTTCTAAGAACGCATAATTATCACCAATAATCTCAGATAATAGACGATTACTCATATAGTCCCAGGTTTTCTTTTCAGCATCAGATTGCTTGCTATACACTTGTGCTTCTGCTTGCTCATAAGAAAGTCCTGCCAACTGAGGATAAATACATTGTTCACGATTATTAAGTTCGAGAATATACTTTTTTACCTCTTTGTCGGTAATTTTATATTTAGCATTCGGATAATTCGTTACCTCATTGCCACAAGCCGTTAAGAAAAATAAGATTGAAACTGTAAATAATTTTTTAAGCATAGTTTTTGCCCTTTATTAAAAATAAACCATTACTAATAAAAAAGATAGCTATTATTAAATAATAACTATCCTTTCATTATTTACCCTTCGCAGCTTGAGCAGCTTAACAAGTTACGGTTAAACACCTGTGCCGCACTCATTGAGTATTGGTAATAAATAGATTTCAAACCCAATTCTTCGGCAGTTAAATACAACTGGTTCAAATCACGCGCTGGCGTATTTGGATGCACCATAATGTTGATACTCTGCCCTTGGTCAATATATTTTTGACGTTGTGCAGCCTGCTGAATGATGCTTAATTGGCTAATTTCAGAGAAGGTTTTAAACACTTCTTTTTCTTCATCACTTAACTGTGTTAAGTGTTGAACAGAACCATCATTATGTAAAATAGATTCCCAAATCTCTTCTCTATCTAATCCTTTTTCTTGAAGTAATTTCTCTAAGAATGGATTCTTATAAACTGTCTTGATTTTTGATAAATCTTTTACATAGTAGTTTGATTTAAATGGCTCAACTGATGGTGAAACACTACCCAAAATAAAGCTACTTGATTTTGTCGGCGCAATAGACATCAAAGTTGTATTGCGACGTCCATAACCTTTTAATAATTCAGGCTCACCAAAACGATGCGCTAATTCTTGTGAAGCTTTTAAAGTTTTTTCTTGTAATGTGCGGAAAATCTCATTGTTTTTCTGCATCGCTTCAAAACTATCAAACGCAATATTATTTGCCTGTAAATAACTATGCCATCCCAATACACCTAAACCCAATGCACGATGACGCACAGCAAAACGGTTCGCCTTATGTAAGAATGGGATATCTTTACTTTTTTCAATGAACTCAGACATAACAACATCTAAGAAATAGGTTAATACTTCTGGTGCATCAGTATCTTTCCACTCATCAAAATAAAGTAAGTTCATTGAAGATAGACAACAAACGAAACTCTCTTCCGAACTTGATGGCAACATGATTTCTGTACATAAGTTTGAAGCATGTACAGTCATGTTTTTATCTTTATACACATCTGGACGACCAGCATTTGCATTATCTTTAAAGAATAAATACGGAATACCGGTTTCAGTTTTACGTTGTAATAATTTTGCCCAAAGTTGGCGTTTGTATGGATCGCCTGCTTTCATGGATTCTAACCAATCATGCCCTACACAAACACCGTAATACATGAGCTGAATTGGGTTACCTTCAGTATGAATATCTAACCACTCATCAATATCGCCATGTTCAATATCAATATAGCCAGCAAACTGTCCTTTACGGGAAGTTCCTTGTGAAATAACATCAATCACTGTATCAAATAACTTGCTGAAGTTAAATGAACCATCTGATTTACCGTTATTTTTGATTGCAGAACCACGCGGACGAATATCACCAAAATAGGCTGATGTACCGCCACCAATTTTACTCATCATGCCTACTTCTGCAGTAGTTTCCATGATTTCATAAATTGAGTCGCCAATATAGCTTCCAAAGCAAGAAATTGGTAAACCACGATCTAAACCAAAGTTAGACCAAATCGGCGAAGAAAGCGAAAAATAACCACGCGCCATATAGTGGTAGAATTTATCAGCATAACCTTCAATGCCAAGCTTACGCTCAGCATGTTCTGCAATAAAACGAATACGATCTAACGCGGTGGTGCCTTCTAGTAAATACCCACGTTGTAAAAATAAACGGCTATCTTCATTAAGCCAAGCAAAGTCAGGACGAGAATTAGAATAAGTCATCTGCGGTAATCTGTTTCATTTTTTTACTATAATCTGTACTACGTTTGTTAAAGAAATCTGTTTCTTTCGTTGACAGAATTTCAATATCAAACCACTCTGTTTCTTTTAACAATTCAGGATTGATATCATGAGGTGGTTCTAAACCCAATGTACTTAATGAATTGTTATAACGGCTTTTAATGTAATTAAGCACCGTTTCTTTGGTGAGAAAACTTAAATCACCTTCTTCAAAAATCCAATCTAAAATGCCTTTTTCAGCATCAAAAGCTTGATTAGCTAGCGTTTGCAACTCTTCGAAAAATTCAGGCGTAAATAGCTCGCTATGTTCATCACGTAAAATCTCATATAACGCAATACCGAATTTACCGTGAATTTCTTCTTCTTTTGAGGTTGCTTCTACCGCATTAGAGATACCTTTAAACAAGTTTTTGTACTTGTTAAACGACATCATAATTAAGAATTGACCGAATAAAGAAATATGCTCAACAAAAAGTGAAAATAGCACTAGTGAGAGCACAAACTCGCCTTTACCCGCATCCTTATCTTTCATGAACGATTCCATATAGCGGATGCGATTCATTAATGGTTCAATATTTTGAATATCGGCAAACATATCGTTTAAGCCGAGTTTCTCTAACAAGAAAGAATAAGCATCTTTATGGCGCACTTCTGATTCTGCAAAAGTACCGCCTACATCATCCATTTCAGGTTTTGGGAAGTAACGATAAAGCTCGCCCCAGAAACGCTTTACATTTACTTCTACTTGAGAAATCGCCAACATTGCGCGGGTTAATACATGACGTTCATGATCCGTAATCGTAGTTCGATAGTCTTGAATATCACCTGTAAAGTTAAATTCCGTATGTAACCAATATGAATGGCGAATCGCATCTTTAAACTCTAGGAGTTCAGGATACTCGTATGGCTTGATGTTCAAGCGCTTTTCGAAAATATTACGTTTTTTCATTATGTATCGCTCTACCGTTAAGTGTGAAATCGTAGGGGGATTTTAGGGAAAAATTTTTATAAGAACAAGTCTTGACAATTTGCGTTTTTGACTAGGTTCTTGATTTATCTATGTTTATCCTAAAAAAATTTTTTTCGTACCAAAAAAACAATATCTTGTGTTTTATTATTGGAAAAACACAAGATATTGTGATAGTCGTTGCCGACAAGCAATAACCTAATCAGCGTGATAATGCACAAAGGCTTTAACAACACCACCATTGCCTTGGCAAGCTTGTTCAATAGGAGATTTAGAATAAGAACCATCCACGCAGATGGCTGTTACGCCTTGTGGAATTTTATCTGATGATTTTGCACGGAACTCTGTTTTAGTTTCAGGTACTTTAGCAACTTCAACACCGTGACGAGGGGTACATGCAGCTAACATAGCTACACTTAATAGCGAAAAAATATAATGTTTTTTCATATCCATCTTCCTTATAGAAAAAAAATCCATTATTTGCTTTGCAAACCTAATTTGCGAAAGTACTTTGAGCCCAATATAGCTAAAAAAAGCCTAGGACTCAACCCGTTTTAGGTAGAAGTTTATATTATTTCTTTTTTATTGCTTTTTATGCATAATTAAGCAAGAATAATGCATATTTTTGAACTTTTATTGGAATATTTATGAATAGTTTATCAGAAGCATTCAAAGCCCTACTCAAGGAAGAAAAATTTGGCTCACAGAGCGAAATTGTGGCTGCTTTGCAAGAAATGGGGTTTGAAAATATCAATCAGTCCAAAGTTTCTAGAATGCTATCGAAATTTGGCGCGGTAAGAACACGCAATACCAAAATGGAGATGGTCTATCAACTACCTGCAGAATTAGGCGTGCCAGCGACCTCTAGCCCGTTAAAAAATTTAGTGACCGATATTGATCATAACGAATTGTTAATTGTGGTTAAAACTAGCCCTGGTGCCGCACAACTGATTGCTCGCTTACTTGATTCTGTGGGTAAAAGCGAAGGCATTTTAGGCACGATTGCTGGTGATGATACTATTTTTATAACACCAACTGCGCATACTCCAATTATTGAACTGGTTAACCGTATTACAACGCTTTTTGAAACGACACTCTAATGCATATTTTTATGACAGGTGGAACAGGCTTTATCGGACAAAGACTGACGACAACACTTATCCATGCGGGGCATAAGCTCACTATCTTAACTCGCCAAATACAGAGAAAGCCTTCGCAAGCGGTCGCTTTTTGTCATTCACTTGCAAAATTACCTAATTTAAATGGTTTTGATGCTGTAATTAACCTGGCTGGCGAACCTATTTTTGACAAACCTTGGAGCAATGCACAGAAAGCACGCCTCATTGAAAGTCGGGTTACGCTTACTACTCAATTAACACGACTCATTCAACAAAGTGAGCAACCGCCTCACACCTTTCTTTCTGGCTCTGCAACAGGTTATTACGGAGATTTGCCTTTAACTCTAAAAAAAGCAGACGAATCTACCGCTGCTGGAACACATTTTAGTGCTCAATTATGCCAACAATGGGAAGCGGCAGCACTTCAAGCACAAAGTACAGAAACACGAGTTTGCTTACTTCGCACGGGCTTACCACTATCGGTTGAAGGGGGAGTATTAAAAAAAATGTACCCTATTTACCGTTTAGCACTTGGTGGGAAAATTGGTTCTGGAGAACAACACTGGGCATGGATTGCACTAAGCGATTACTTACAAGCGGTCATTTTTTTATTGGAAAATGCAAATTTGCAAGGCGCATTTAATCTTAGTGCGCCAACACCAGTAACCAATGCACAATTCAATGATTGGCTCGCTAAACAATGCCATCGACCAGCATTTGCAACGGTACCAACTTGTTTGGTTAAACTCGCCTTTGGTGAACGTGCGCAACTTTTACTTGATAATCAACCCATTGTTCCACAAAAACTTATTGATGCGGGTTTCAAGTTCCAATATCCACATCTTAGTGATTTCTCTCTTTAAACACATTCCAATTTATCTAAAACAAAAGGCAAGCGTCATGCTTGCCCTTATCTATCTTATTATTTACGCTGAAAGCATTGCTTTTGCGGCAAGAATCGCCTCTTTAACGCGTTCAGGATTTACCCCACCTTTCGCACAACGTTTTTCCAAACAAGACTCTAATGAAAGAATTGGGTAAACATCTTCTGCAATTACTGGATGGAACTGCTGGAATTCTGCAACGGAAAGTGCTTCTAAAGGTTTACGTTGTGTAATCGCATAGACGACTGCTTCACCCACAATATGGTGTGCTTCACGGAATGGAATACCTTTAGCTACCAAGTAATCCGCCAACTCGGTCGCATTTGAGTAACCTTGTTGTGCAGCTTCTCTGGTACGCTCAACATTCACACTAATATCTTCTAATACCAATGCGCCAATTTCTAAACATGCCTGCCAAGTTTCAATCGCATCAAAGATACCTTCTTTGTCTTCTTGCATATCTTTGTTATACGCTAATGGCAAACCTTTTAAAGTGGTTAATAACCCCGTTAACGCACCAAATACTCGACCAGACTTACCACGAATTAGCTCACAAGCATCTGGATTTTTCTTCTGCGGCATTAAAGATGAGCCAGAGGTTACGCGATCAGATAATTCCAAGAATGCAGATTCACCACTATTAAAGAAAATTAAATCTTCTGCAAAACGAGACAAATGCACCATGCTGATTGAAGCGCTTGAAAGTAATTCTAAAACGTGATCTCGATCTGACACTGAATCCAAACTATTACGTGTACCAATACGGAAACCTAAATCTTGCGCTAACACATCACGATCAATGGCATAGGCTGTCCCCGCTAAAGCACCCGATCCTAATGGACAAGTATGCATACGCTGATAAGCATCGCTTAAACGACTATAATCACGCTCTAACATTTCAAAATAGGCCATACACCAATGCGCAAACGTAATTGGCTGAGCACGTTGTAAATGCGTATAACCAGGCATTACCGCATTTTGGTTTGCCTCTGCGGTTAAAACCAACTTTTCTTGTAAATTGCGAATACGATCTTGTAAAACAAACACTTGGGCCTTACACCACATTTTCATATCTACCGCAACTTGGTCATTTCGGCTACGACCTGTGTGTAATTTTTTACCTAAATCGCCTACTTTTTCAATGAGTTTAGACTCTACCCAGCTATGAATATCTTCCGCATCATCTTTTAAAATAATCTCAATTTTAGGTTCAATTTCTGCACGTAATGCTTTAAGTGCCGCAACTAATTCTTGATATTCGTTTTCAGTAAGAATTCCAACTGATTGAATTGCTTTAGCCCAACCAATTGAACCATCAATATCTTGTAATGCTAGACGGTAATCAAAACGTAGAGAATCGTTAAAAAATTTGAATTTTTGGTCTGCTTCTTGTGTAAAACGTCCGCCCCAAAGTGCCATATACGCGCTTCCTTATTAACTTATTAAATGAGATACCGCATTGCGGTTGATTTCTGCTTATTTTGCATAAATATGCAAAATTATTCAATAATTATTTAACTCAAGCGGTTAAATTTTTAAATATTTTGCAAAAAAAGAAAAAACAGACCGCTTGTATAGCATCTGTTTTCCAAAAAGAAAACCTCAAGGTAAGAACCTTGAGGTTTGAAAAATAGATTTAGGATTACGCAGAGATAGTGAGTTGTCCTGCATACAAGATGAAGAAACGTAAGCAGAATACCCCAATTAAGTCGAAAATCGATACTAAGATAATGAATTTCGGACTATATTTAACGGTATGTGAGCCGAAGAGATTCGCAATTAACGGAATTAAAATCCCGATAAGGAATACACCAACCCAGAATACCATGCCCCATGTTCCAGTTAAGGCATTATGTAAGGCTAATTGTTTATCTGCTCCACCGAAGTGTAAACCTACAAAGAAAGCAACTAATAAACCTAATTCGGTTACCATAATTGGCACTTCGAATTTATGGATAAAGTGTACCTCTTTGCTATCACCAGACAATTTCCCTGCAATTAAAATCATTAAGAAAGTTGCCGCAATACCGGATGAAGTACCTGATGCCAAGAATAACGCAGGTAATACTGGGTTATTTAACATCGGATAACTAATTAATGCAGAAAGTAAGAAACCAGTATAAGCACCAAGCACAGCTGCAAAGGTAAAGAGTACAAACTCAATTGGTTTTAATAATTTACTTTCAGCAAAATCAATCCAAGGTAAGATGAATTTAAACATCGGTAAATAACGATTGATTAACACAGCTAACCAATCTTTAAACATGATCGCAATCCATACGACAAGCACTGCCATATAGGCTTGGAACAACATTACCCCCATAGACATTACAGAAGTACCATTGTAGTTAAACATTAACTTCCAGAATGTCCAAGGCTTGGTTAAGTGGAAAACCAACAAGGTTAAGCCTATAAGGGTCGGAATAGTCCCTAAAATTGCCGCACTGCGAATCATCCAGTTTTCACTAGGCTTCTCAATCTTGAAGCTATTACGGTAAGCAATAGCTAATTGCACAGCACCAGATGAAATCCCTAATAAGAAAAGGTAGATCGCAATCGTACTATCCCAAACTAAATTCGGGGTCTGAAATGGAATATGCTCGTTCATTATCGATGCTCCCCTTTACCGAATGGAATATGGTATAGATTTGGTTGCGTACCAAGTGAAACTTTCGTGCGATAAACTGGGTTATCACGCACTTTTTTCGCTACATCACTATTTGGATCATTCATATCACCAAAAGTTAATGCTTTGGTTGGGCAAGCTTCTACACAAGCTGGTTGTTTACCTGCTGCCAGATTAGTATCACGACAGAAGTTACATTTATCTGCAGATTTTTTCTCTGGATGGATAAAACGAACACGATATGGACAAACCGCGATACAGTACTGACAACCTACGCATAAATCAGAATGAACATCCACAATGCCAGTTTTAGGATCTACGAAAGAGGCACCTGTTGGACAAACTGAAACACAAGGCGCATTCGTACAGTGCTGGCAAGATTGGCGGAAGAATTCATATTCTGCGTTAGGGAACTCACCATAAGGTTCGCTACGAATAATCTCTAGGCGAGAAACACCTTCAGGTACATTGTTAGTCGTGCGACACGCATCCATACAAGCTGTACAACCGATACAGGCGGTTTCATCATGAACCATCGCATAACGAATTTTTTTCTCTTCTTTCTCAGTAGCTAGAGTTACTGAGGTAGCAAGCCCAGTGCTTGCTACGACAGCGATTGCACCAGCCCCTGAGACGAAGTCTCTACGGGTGCAAGTCATTATTTATTTTCCTTAGCTTCCTGAGCTTTTAATTCAGCTTCTTTTTTGGCTTGAACTTTAGTATGGCAATCTGTACAAAGTTTAATACGTTGTTTTTCAGGAATGCCTTTCATTGGTTCTTTTTCTGGATGTAATTCATGACAGTTTGCACAAGCAATTTTATTTGCGTGTGTATCATGAGCCCAGAATTTTTCGCGTAATTTATCCGCTGTATGACAGCCTACACAAACTTGATTTTGTTCATGAACAGTACGTTCAAGTTGTGGATTACTTGCTTTACCAATTGCATTGAAACGCATCACATCTTTAACCCCTTTACGGTGGTTTTCAGACATATTGCCATGACAGCTTACACAAGTAACTTGCTGGCCATTATTTGGGCTTTTTGCATCACTTTGGAAGTGTTTGCCCGCGTGGCTAAATGGTTTACCTGTTGCATTTCCTGTTTCGTGACATTGCGTACAATATTTGTTCGGATCACGACGTGCATCTTCAGCAATTTGGCTGTCTGATTTTGCTTCCCACATTTGCTGTGGAAGCGGTGGCATTTCCGCATGCGCGGTAGAGATTGCAAAACAACTTGCAAAAATGACCGCTTGGAGGGCGATTGCTCGCCCTGCTTTTGAGATTAAATTTTTCATTTGGTCACCTCAAGCTTAATTATTTCGCTTCTGCTTTTGGTGTAGTAACTTCTTTTGGCGCTTCTTCAGCAGGTAATAAACCTTTTGCACGCGCTTCTTTGTCCCATTGTGGAACAATTGTACGTAAGAATTCATCTTTTGCAGCTTGTTCTTTAGGAATATCTAAACCAATCGCTTTTTGTGCATTTTCACGAGTTGAGATATCAGGAATTGCAACTGGTGTTGTTACACCGTGTTTCGCTAATACTACACCTAATTTAGCACGCGCATCTGCCGCACGATCGATACCTGTTGCAATAACATGTAACATTACGTCTGGAGCATGCATGTGGCTACCGTGACCTGCTGCAGAGTAGTCCCAACGCCATTGAGCGTGACGAATTGCTTTTAATACATCTTGCATTTCTTCTTGAGTTGCACCAGCATCCCAAGCTGCTTTCGCTTCAAAGTGCGCTTTAACTAATTGATCTTCTAATTTGATCATCGCATCTTTTACTTGTTTTTTGTGCTCAGCTACACGTTTTTGTAGTGTTTCTTTGCTTTGTTCGTGACAAGTTTTACAGCTTGCATCAAATTGATCGAATGGGTTACCAATTTTGTGATCAGTATAAACTTTGCCGTCTTTATCTTTTACTTTCGGCATGTGACAGTCGATACAAGTCACACCGTTTTTACCGTGAACACCTTGTGACCAAATTTCAAAGTCTGGGTGTTGTGTTTTTAACATTGGTGCTTTTGATAATGCGTGAGTCCAGTCAGCAAACTCAATTTCATCATAGTATTTTTCAATACTTGCTACATCAACGCCTTTATCCCATGGGAAAGTTACGTGTGTTTTGTCTTTGAAATAGTATTCAACGTGACAGTTAGCACATACAGCTACACGTTTACCATGTTTATCTAAGTCTTCGAATTTCCAACCAACGGTTTCTAATGCGCGTAAAACGTGAGGACGTGCAACGCGTAATGCTGGTTTACCTTCTTCAAATTCTTTTGATTTAGTATCGTGACAGTCACCACAACCAACTGTGTTTGCGATTTCTGCACCGTATTTAGCCCATTTTGCATTAAAATAGCCATCTTCGCCTTTCTCTTCGATTAAACGAGGAACATCTGGGCCTTTACATGTCCAACAAGCCATTGGTTGCGGACCATCATTTTCATCTTTAGGTGCGCCTGTACGTAAAATTTCACGTACGTCAGTTACTGCATAGTAGTGACCACGAGGTTTGTTATAGTCTTTAGCAAATGAATAACCTGCCCATAGAACTACATAACGTGGGTCTGCAGATAATGCACTACCACGGTCTGTTGATTCAGAGGTTGATTTCCAAGAGTTGTATTGGAGTGGATATTTCTCAGCAAATTTATGGTTCGCTGATTCGATTTCTACGCCTAATTTTTCATGTTTTAGCGCTTTATCGGTTAAAGATTCTGCCGCTTTTTCCTCAGCTTGCGCTGATTGAAAGCAACCTAGCATCGCAATGGCTGTCATTGCTAAAGTTTTGGTTAAACGTTTCACGTTATGCCCCCACAAGATGTAAACAACAATAGATGAGAATGTTTCTTATTTACTTTAAAATCAATAAGATACAATAAATTTTTACGATTGTAAGCATACGAAACGGCAAGGGCTTTTTCTACTAGAAAATGACTTTTTTTTGAAATAAATCAACAAAAATAGGTAGAATACCTCTTTATGATTAGTCTAATACTTTAGTGTTATACTAGACTATAGAAGGGAAAATGAAAGAATCTCAAAAATATAAAACAAAAATGGGTAGTAAAAACCGCTTTTTATCTACCCATTTTTCCTAAAGTTAACCTTATTTACGTAGCAGTTGATAAACTTTCTTTAGCAGTGCTAACGGCAGAATCCGAGGAATCGCTCGCATTAAAAAGATCGGGAATCCAGAAATTGGATCATGGATATGGCAGCGATTTTTTAAACGGTAAAGCGTCCATTCATAAGCGAATTGATTCCAACCACGGCGACGCCCAACCATGCCATTACCTACACGCGCATAAACCAACATATCAGGTAAATTTGCCACTTTTAATCCTGTTGCGATCATTTTGATCCATAGTGTGTAATCCTCTTGTAAACCTTGATAACCGCCACATTCAATCACTTTCGATTTTTGATATGCGACTGTCATATGGTTAAACGGGCAACGCAAGCGGGCAAATTTTCGAATATTTTGCAAATCAGTTGGCACATTACGATAGGCAACAATATCCTGAATATTTTGGCCAAATTCTGCGATCTGACCACCAAAAATAATCACATCTGGGTTTGCTTCAATAAACGCAACTTGTTTTTCAAAACGTTCTGGCACACAAATATCGTCAGTATCCATTCTAAACACCCATTCATTTCGGCAATAATTTAAACCATCATTGAGCGTTTTGCCTAAGCCTCGATTTTGCGCAAATTTAACGGCATTGATTGGTAATTTATCTTGATAGTTTTCCACGACAGCCTCTAATTCTGGTGTCACTGCCCCATCAAATAATACAACGATCTCATCTGCAGGATAGGTCTGTGCCACAAGGCTATCAAAACATTCACGGAGAAATTGAGGATCCTCTTTAATATATAACGACATTAATACTGAAAATTTCATTAGAAAAACCTTTTCATATTGATTGCCAATTTTGGCGAAATAAAAGTTAATAAAGCAATAGCGAGATGTTTCGGGCTATGACTTAATTGAAACATTTTAAAATAATAACTAGCTGCCTGACGTGAGAGATTCATCGCGCATGGATAAGCCAGCATATATAAAGCGTTAATCGCAAAATTTTTCGCTTGCGTTTCCGTTTTCACAAATTTCTCACGAATCACCGCAATTGCTTTTTCCGTATTAGAATTATTGGTTGAAACACTGGCACGCTTAGTATGAAACCCACAAATGCTCAACGGCGCATCAAGTCTAAATGCGCGTAATTTTGCTGAACTGGCAACTTTAAGCATAAAGTCATAATCCTCTAACGATTTTAAATCGGTAGAAAGACCACCTAATTCAAAAAAGAATGCTTTTTGAATCGCAACCATTGGCATACCGCCGATCTTATTCGCTAATAGAATGTTATCTACATTGATCTGTGTAGGATCTGTTGGGTTGGTCACGTAACTAAAACCTTCATTTACCATCACACATTTGGCTGGATGATAAATAAAATTGATATCAGGATTAGCCTTAATGCTCTCCATCAGCATAGCGCATTTTTCTGGTGCGAAACGATCATCATCATCTAAAAATAGTAGCCATTCATGCTGAGCATGGCGTGCCCCAATATTACGGCTCTCAGCAGCACCTTGATTTTGTGCATTACGAATTACTTGTACATGAAAACCGTAATTTTCTGCCACTATGACTGGTGTTTGGGAACAATCGTCAACAATCACTACCTCAAAATTTTGTTGAGTCTGCTCAGTCAAACTGGCAAGCAGCGCTGGAATTTCGGTATGACGATTATATGAAGGCACGATAATACTAAACATTTTTAGCCGTTTCCTTTTGGTAAAAAATTGTTTTAATTCGACCGCTTGTTCCAAATAATGAGAGGAACATGAGTAAGACAAACATAACACCCGGATAAGCATAAGTGTCTGCTTTCACATTTAATATGGTTAAAATCAGCATTGTTGAAATCACAAACTTCCAACTACCGTTAAACCAGTTATCCGCGATTCGCTTAACAAAATAGAAAGTAAAAACAAAGCACGCCAGAATATAACCAACTCCGCCATAAAGCGCTTGGCGAATAAAGCCTGAATCTGAACCGCCATAATAGCTCCATCCATTTGGCGCATAATATAAGCCATCTCCCATCAATAACTGTTTTGTTGTTGGCATAAACAGATGCTTATTTAACAAAGTATCTGTGGAAGAGCTCAAACGCTCTCCCCCGTTGATTAAGTTAATGATGGGTTCTAGAGCATGTTCAACATAAATATTCTGTGGATAAAAATACGCTAAACCTACAATAAGCACACCAAAAGCAATCAATGCAGGCAGATAACGCCAACGAAAATAGATGACGATGCTTAGCACAGAAAACATAAGGAAAGTACGGCCAGAAATTAAACCAATCACTAGCAATAAAAATAAGTAAATTCCTGCTAACGGCTTTGTTTTTGCATGATAGGCTAATAAAAAATGTAATAACATTAAATAAAATGCACTTAATGGAAAAAACGCCGATGAGGTTAAGTTATATAAGCGATACTCTTGCTCAGATCCGATAAATCGAGGTAAATGCCCTCCCATTGGTGCATTTGTATTGATGGCTAAATCAATTATAAAAGGAACTCCTAACAAGGCTAGGATCCCAATTGTAGCCTGTAATAGAATACCTAACTTGAGATCCCGAATTAACTGAGTTTTACCTTGATTTTGTTGATAAAACGCATTGTAAATCACTACGCCAAGCCCAAAGGCAATAAGCGCTTTGATATACATGCTTAAAACACCTAGCTCTTTTGTCCCATTAACAAACAATGGAATACAAGAAACTGCACAAAGTGCAACGCAAGCAAATAAACTATCTAGTGGTAAACTTAGACTCGTTTGACGTTTTGAGAACCAACGATAACCTAAATATAACAAGGCAATTCCACCAATAATTAAGCTCATTCGTAGCACATGGAAAAACCAAGGATCGTATAAATAAAACAGACTAATCCAAGCACTCATTATTGATTTCTCTTAATCGCAAGTAATTTTTTTAAAGGATACTTCAACCATTTTTTCACTGTATTGTGATGCAAGGCACCTCTTAAATCAGCTAAATTACTGATTAAATTAGGATTTTCAATCGCCATCAGCGGACGAACAACTAAAGTTTTCAAATTAAATTGCTGCCCAAATAAAATGTAATCATCAGCCAACCAAAACGGTTGTGCACTGTTGGCTTTAGTTAAAAAGGTTCGTGCCGCTGATTTTTTAATTAAATAGGCAACCGTCCCCGCAAAATAATCTTTATAGGGATAGGCATAACGATAAGCCGTATTCCCAATTGGTTTACGCCAAAAAGTAAAAGTGGTGGGATAATTGATTTCAAGTTCAAGATCATCAAATTTCAATATTTTTGATTGACCAACTAGAAGCATATCTGCACTTGGTTTTTCAGCTAATAAAGCATCAAGCGTAATTTGAAAATTAGGTGCAAATAAACAGTCATCTTCACATACTAAAGCGTATTCTTCTTCGCCAATAGTTTCATTATCTACAATGAGTTGATACACACCTAAATGGCTTAATGTGCAGCCAATTTCGCCCTTAGTAACAGCACGCCCATAATGTGCTTGAAATGCCTCAAAATCAAATCGCGCGCTCAACGCTGCTTCTTCTAGTTGCATAGTGTTAATCGCATCAAATAGGTAAAAGTCAGCCGTATTCGGTTGCGAAAAAAACAGGGTTCGACGTTCGCCATCCTTTGCTAAGGAAATTAAATATTTTTTCATACGGATTCCGTTTTTTCGGTCTGTGTTATATGCACCGGATATTTAAAATAGTAAACAATAGAAATCAATAAACGCACTAAACTGCTACCAATAAAGGCATAGGCAACGCCATAAAGTTGTTCGTTTCTAAATAGATAAAATAACCCGACAAATACTGCAATCGCAATAATTTGGCGAGTAAATAACTGAACTTGTTTACCTAATAGCAACATATTTTGCGAAAGCACCCAAGAAAGCCCTGCAATAATGGCATTAAGAATAAACAAGACTAACACTGGTGCAACTTCTATATACTTCGCACTAAAGAAAAAGCGAATAACGGGCTCTGCTAACCAAGGCACACAAACGATAGCTCCCACGCTCATCAATGCAACCACCGCCAACACAGCTTTTAGCCGATTCTGACGATTTAATAAGCCAGAATAGTAATAATCCGCCAGCATATTAATGAATTTGGTCATTAAAGAGTCAAAAGCAATACAAACGGTATAAAGGCCCAGTACATAATTGCCCATTAACGCCATAATTAAGAATTTATCAAGGCTTGATGTTGTTGCGCCGAAGATTTGCAGTAAATTCTGTTTTGCCCAAGTTTTAAAAAAGAAAGTACGATCAATTTCACTGACCTGATTTTCTTTGCGAAAATGACGATCCATTTTTGCAAGATAGAGCAAACAAGCGACCGCTTGTATGCAACTAAAAGTACTTAATAAGTAAAAACCTGTTTCTAACGACTGCTCACCAAATCCGTAATAGGCCGTACCATAAATCAGCACCATTAGAACTGGCTGTTGCAACGTCAACAATCGGTAAATTCGCATCGCTGGATCAATTTTGCTTTTCTCTAATGTCATCGTCAAAATCGCAGTAAAGACAACATTAAGCACAAACAAAAAGTGTGCCTGTGTGAAGTCAAAGAACCAAACTGCTAAATTTGCGACTAAAATGGCAAAAATTAAAAAGAGAGAAAAATAGCGCCGCCAGTGTAAATACTGTTTTTTACGCATAGCTAATGCAATTGCAAAACCTACACCGCCAGTGCTGATAGTCACGACATAAGAAATGCTCGTGACAAAAAGTTGAAATCCGCCTCGGTCTGCAACCGAAAGCATATGGGCTAGAATAAAAGAACTGATCATCGTCAACCCCATACTCAATAAGGTGACGAAAATCAGTTTAATAAAGTTGCCATTAGAGTTGGTAGATTTTGGCATAGTCGATGTCTTTCGTCCATTGATGGTAATAACCCGTATTTTTTCCGTAGGAGTTATCGCAAACCTCATTTGGCAAGCCTAGTAAACAAGAGAAAATATGCCCATGTAAACGGCTGGTTACCACATTATCGTAGCTTAAGAAAACAGCCTGACAACGCTCAATGACTTGCATCGCATGCTGATACCACATCTCATTAATTTTATCTTTTAACCAACCAAAATGGAATCGATTTGCTAATTTAGATAAACGGCTACACCAAAGCTCAAATTTCATATCACTTGGCAATAAAATATCATCCCAGTCTTTAACATCTTCTAAATTTGAGAGCTTAGCTTGCACTTGCGCTTCAATATGGCTTTTTTCGATATCTTTACGCAAGAAATAAAGCGTTTTTCCATTCGATTTTGTACGATCTTTTTGTGCTAATGTTCCATAGAGTTCATGTGCCATATCTGCCGACAATGCAACATTTGATGAAAAATGAGCTTTCATTAAATCGAAGGTTTTAATATCACGGGCAAACAAATGCAAATCTGGATGCGCTGAGAAAATTTTTGCAGAACGTAACATAGCCGCTTCATTCGAGAAATGTGCTGTTTGCGGTAACAAAATAATCCGATTTCGTGGGAAATATTGCACAATATCTTCACGCATTTTTTGAATACTTGGGTAAAGATCGCCAAAGTTGCCCCCACCATGACATAAAATAGTGGTATTCGGTGTAATATATTTTTTTGCCTCATCAATATCAAAGGCTTGCAAACTACGACGTAAGCGAATACGAATATCGTAATCTTTGAAAAATTGTTCTGTGCCTGCGTAGATAAGCAAGTCACCTACATTTAAATGCAACGGATAGTCAAAATATACAACATCTTGTTTATCGATAATCAATTCAGCAATTTGTTTTAATTCTGCTTTACGTGCTAATAAAATTTCATTCATAAGTAATCAGATCCAATATCAAGTCAATTTCAGATTTTCGACCGCCAATCTTGTGCTAGGTTCAACCTAAAATTCCGAGTAAAATAGCGCAACATTTTAACAAAATCTATCTAAAAGCGCGAAAATTTTAAGGATAAATATGTTTTACCTCACTAAAATCATTACTGCAATCTTACTTCCCCCTTTTAACCTTGCAGTTATTTGGCTTGGTTCACTTTTATGTTATCGCCTGAACCATAAAAAAACAGCAAGAATATTAAGCTTTTTAGGAATCGGACTGCTTTATTTACTCAGCACGCCTTATTTGGCAACGAAATTAAGTGATTCTTTAGTCAAAAATGACAACCTCAGCTTAAAAGAATATCAAAGCGCTCAAGCAATTGTTGTGCTTGGAGGTGGTGTACGAGACAGCCAAGAAATATATGGTAAAACCACCGTTGGTACTTATGCACTTGAGCGTATGCGCTATGCTGCTTATTTACAAAAAGAAACTGGTTTACCCATGCTGATTACCGGCAGCAGCCCAAACGGAACTTCAGAAGCTGCATTGATGGCAAAAGAATTTGAATACTTTTTTAATGTACCGACCACATGGCAAGAACACCAAGCAAAAACCACCAAAGAAAATGCAAACTTTAGTCGCCCTATTTTAGAGCAAGCAGGTATTCACAAAATTATTTTAGTAACAAACCAATGGCATATGCAGCGAGCAAAAATGCTCTTTGAAAAACAAGGCTTTGAAGTTTTACCAGCCAGTATCGGGCATGGCGTTACGCCACCAGACTACATCGGTTGGACTTATTTTATTCCACAATCTGGCGCAATGGATAGCAGTATGGTCGCCCTTAAAGAATGGCTTGGTTATTGGAAAGAAAAATAATTTAACTAGAAGAGTCCTTAGAAAATAAGGTCTGAAAACTATTAAAAAAGTAGTCATTTGATCTGCACTCCAAAAGTTAGACTAACCTTCTAACTGATTAAGGTGCAGATTTTTTATGACTAAATACAATCAACTTTTCAAACAACAAGTTGTGAATTTCTATTTCGAACATCACGAAAGCCTTGCTTTCACGTTGAAACATTTCAACTTAGCGGCAAAAACCGTTAGATGTTGGATTGCACAATACAAATATTCAGGTACTAATGGATTAGCGGTATCTCTCATTTAAAGAGGTTTAATAATCTTTTATATATTTTCTAAATAATAAATCAACAACAATAGACAATATCAAAAAAACTACCGATTTTGATAAATGACTCGTTTCACCTAAGGGGGTAAATGTAAGAGTTAGCATAAAAATGAATATCGCTATTAACGTAGTAAATAAAGACATCAATAATTTGAATTTAATCATAATCAGATAAATCCCCCATTTCTATAGTCTTTAGTAGCTTGATCCAACATCAATCTACTTCTTCCTTCAAAATCAAGGTTGTCTAAAATAACCCCATATCCTCCGCCTATGAGTTTCCCAGGTGTACCGAATACTCCTCCAGCAATATGATGTAAACACTGATTTGTAAGTTCCTTCATAATTAACCTCATTATGTAATGTTTAGATTATGCTCCTATATTAGCAATCAAATAATAATGATTATCATTACTTTAATCAAGATAGTGTATTTGCAAATTTAAGAACTCCGACTACTTATACATGTGAAGAAAACTTAGATTTACTTTCTTATTTATTAAAAACAAGAAAAGGAAATTGTTTGGATAATGCGGCAATGGAAAGCTTTTTTGGGCGAATGAAAACGGAGTGTTTTCACGGAAAATCATTTACTAGCATTGATGAACTGGAAAAGGTTATCAATGATTATGTGCGGTACTATAATGAAGAACGAATCCAATTAAAATTAAAAGGACTGAGTCCGATACAATATCGAAAACAGTCCTTTAAATAACAGTCTAACTTTTGGGGGCAGATCAATTTTATAAATGACTCCCTTTTTTCTTTTTATTTCACAAAACTATCGTAAGTTAACTCATAATTATCGCCATCTCGGCTATATGAAATATAGCGCGGGAATTTCTCGCCTTGATATTTCTTTACTGTAATATCTTTATTATCACTGGTTTTAAATTTATAAGTAATTTCTTGATACGTTTTTCCATCACTATCTTTTACAGAACGCTCAGTTTTCTTTAAATCCACATTTGGGGTTGGGTATAACTTTTTCCCATTAGTTGTTTGAAAACTACTCGGTAATTTATCGTAATAACTTAGCTGAAATGCAGTCGTAAACAAATCGAAAGTTGGCATACTGATCGGCTCTTTTTTCAGCGTTTCTTTTGCTTTACCATATTGAATCTGTTTTGAATCAATTTCAGCCAATGCATAAGTTTTACCATTACGAATATCACGATAACTCAACATATGAAATTGTTGATTTTTTTCTAAACCATTTGCTTTAAATACAATGTTATAAAGTGGCACATTGATTTTCGAAACAATCGAATATTGCTGCCCATTATTTGTAAAATGCACATAAGCAGGCATTAAATAGTTTGAGCTATATTTAATATTATAATCATCAGCTAAAGCGCTTGAAATTGCTCCGAAAGTGGCAATACCAGCAACAACTAATTTTTGAAAATGTTTCATTTATTTTTCCTCTAAAGGCATGTTTTCAAACAGTCTTAAAATCGCGTGAGGATCTTTTAACTGTTCAGCTTTTTCCACTTCCATTTTTGTTAAATGAGGTGAAAAATATTGAATAAAATCATACATATAATTACGTAAGAAAGTGCTACGTTTAAAAGCAATTTGCGTCATACTTGGCGAAAATAAATGGCTTGCATCAACTGCGATTAAATCGCTATCTGCTTCTGTATGCGCCATCGATGCCATAATCCCTACCCCTAAGCCTAAACGAACATAGGTTTTAATTACATCCGCATCAGTTGCAGTAAAGACAATATTCGGCAAAATACCTACTTGATTAAATGCTTTGTCTAAATCCGATTGTCCGGTAAAACCAAAGGTATAAGTAATCAAGTCGTATTTACTCAGCTCTTCGACAGTTAAATCTGTTGAATGGTTCGCAAATTGTGCTAAAGGATGTTCCGGCTTAACAATCACTGAGCGATTCCAAGTGTAACAAGGCAACAAGATTGTCTCTTCAAATAAATATTGCGCTTCTGTGGTAATCGCTAAATCAACCGTGCCATTCATCAGTGCTTCATAAATCTGAGTTGGCGAACCTTGATGCAAATGTAAACTAACATTTGGATATTTTGCTTTAAATTTTTCAATAACCGCAGGTAAAACATAACGAGCTTGTGTATTAGGTGTGGCAATACGTAATACTCCACGATTCGGCCTAGTCTGTTCTTCAGCAACCGCACGAATACTTTGAACTTTCACCAATAATTCACGAGCAATTTGCGTAATTTTTTCACCCGCTGGAGTAAGCCCTTTAATGTGCTTACCGTTTCGTTCAAAAATATTGATGCCTAACTCACTTTCAAGCAATCTTACTTGCTTACTAATACCGGGTTGTGAGGTATAAAGCGCCTCAGCCGCTTCAGTAATATTTAAGTTTTGATTAACAATTTCAACAATATAACGTAACTGTTGCAATTTCATACGGGAAGTCCTGTTTGCTTTTTTTATTATGTCGCCGTATGGTATAAGAATTGGTGCGTAATTGCCAGTTCTTCGCCATTTTTTGCTAAGCAAGCGGTTGCTTTTCGCAATTTTTTTACAAAATTCGACCGCTTGTTATAGAAAATGATTGCCGTCTGTGTAAAAGCGCCGTATATTCCTTAACATCATATAAAAAACCATCATAAATTAGGAGTGAACCTGATGAAACACATAACAAAACTTTCGTTATTAAGCCTTGCACTTTGCTCTGCAAATGCATTCGCTGCACCAAAAACTTTCGTTTATTGTGCAGAAACTTCACCAACTTTCCTTAACCCGCAATTTGCGACCGATGGCATAACCTTAGATGCCACAGGGCAAGCGATTTACGATAGACTAATTGGTTTTGAAGGCGATACAACAAACGTTATTCCAGCATTAGCGGAAAAATGGGACGTATCAGAAGATGGTAAAACTTACGTTTTCCACTTACGCAAAGGGGTAAAATTCCACAGCAATAAGAATTTTAAACCAAGCCGTGATTTCAATGCCGATGACGTATTGTTCTCATTTAATCGTCAATTAGATCCAAACCACCCTTACCACAAAGTATCTGGTGCTAACTATGAATACTTTATTGGCATGGATATGCCAAACATCATTGATAAAATAGAAAAACTAGATGACTATACCGTTAAAATAAGCTTAAAAGTGCCAAATGCACCATTCTTAGCTAACCTTGGTATGGATTTCACTTCTATTTTTTCTGCAGAATATGCCGATCAAATGATGAAAGCAGGCACACCTGAAAAAGTGGATAATGACCCAATTGGTACTGGTCCATTCCAATTTGTAGATTACCAAAAAGATTCTAGCATTCGCTATAAAGCTTTCCCTGAATACTGGAGAGGTAAAGCAAAAATCGATCGTTTAGTGTTTAGCATCACACCAGATGCTTCTGTACGTTTAGCAAAACTACAAAAAGGTGAATGCCACGCAGCGCCTTATCCAAATCCATCAGATATTGAAACACTGAAAAAAGATCCGAACATCAACTTAATGACTAAACCGGGCTTAAACGTAGGTTACTTACATTTCAATACAGAAAAAGCACCGTTTAATAATCAAAAAGTTCGCCAAGCATTAAGCTATGCCATCAACAAAGATGCCATCATTGAATCAGTTTACCAAGGTTCAGGCGAAAAAGCGAAAAACCCAATTCCACCAACAATGTGGAGCTATAACGATGATGTGAAGGATTACGATTACGATCCTGAAAAAGCAAAAGCGTTATTAAAAGAAGCGGGCTTTGAGAACGGTTTTGAAACTGAAATTTGGGCGATGCCGGTTAGCCGTCCATATAACCCAAATGCACGTCGTATGGCTGAACTTATTCAAGAAGACTGGAAAAAAGTCGGCGTGAATGCAAAAATCGTCAGCTATGAATGGGGCGAATACCTCAAACGCTTACGTAATGGTGAGCACACCACTGGAATGATGGGCTGGAACGGCGATAATGGTGACCCAGATAACTTCTTAAACACCTTATTAAGCTGTGCATCAGTTAAAGCGGGGGCGAACTATGCACGCTTCTGTAATGCAGATTTTGATAAATTGCTTGATGAGGCAGTACAAAGCAATGATCATGCAAAACGTACTGAGTTGTATAAACAGGCACAAGTGTTCTTTAAAGAACAAGCACCATGGGTAACCATTGCGCACTCAACAACTTACTTCCCTGTGCGTAAAGAAGTGAAAGGCTATATTGTAAGTCCATTTAGCTTACATGACTTCTACCCTGTAGATTTAGAGGAAAAATAAACATTTTCTTGTTGCTCTCTCCCACCATGGGAGAGAGTGTTTCCTCAAAGAAGCTTTCACAAGCGGTCAAAAAAACCAAAAATTTTACTAATTTAATTATGTTTTCATTTATTTTTAAACGTATTTTAATGGTTATCCCAACTTTCATTGCGATAACCTTAATTACTTTTGCTTTAGTGCATTTAATTCCTGGGGATCCAATTGAAATCCGAATGGGTGAGCGTGGGCTTGATCCTGCTATGCATGCGCAAATGATGGCGCAATTAGGGCTAGATCAACCATTACCAACCCAATATTTCAATTATATTAAAGGGGTATTATCTGGCGATTTAGGTAACTCATTTCGTAATAATGAGCCTGTCCTAAAAGAGTTCTTTACTCTCTTTCCTGCAACGGTTGAATTAGCATTCTTTGCGCTGCTTTGGTCATTAGTCTTCGGCATTATTTTAGGTGTTATCGCAGCGGTAAAAAAAGATTCATGGATTTCACACATCGTCACCAGCCTTTCTCTCACAGGCTATTCGATGCCTATTTTCTGGTGGGGCTTAATTTTAATCCTTTATTTTTCAACACCATTAGGACTACCGGCATCTGGTCGCTTGCCTTCCGAATATTGGATTGAAGCAAATACGGGATTTATGTTGATCGACACTTGGCAATCCGATGAGCCTGGTGCATTTTTAGCGGCAATTAAATCATTGATTTTACCGTCTATCGTATTAGGAACAATTCCGCTCGCTGTAGTCACTCGAATGACACGTTCATCCATGCTTGAAGTATTAGGTGAAGATTATATCCGCACAGCTCGTGCAAAAGGGTTAAGCACTACTCGCATTGTGATTGTACATGCGTTACGCAATGCTTTAATTCCTGTAGTAACGGTGGTGGGTTTAATTGTAGGGCAACTGTTATCTGGCGCAGTATTAACTGAAAATATTTTCTCATGGCCTGGTATTGGTAAATGGATTATTGATGCGATTAACGCACGTGATTACCCTGTGTTACAAGGCTCTGTGCTCATTATTGCCTCTATTATTATTCTAGTGAACTTAACCGTAGATTTAATTTATGGTGTGGTGAATCCAAGAATTCGTCATACTTAATTCGGAGTGATTAACTTATGTCTTCAACTACGCTTTCAGCCCCTGTGCCGAAAACGCCTTTGCAAGAATTTTGGCACTATTTCTGCCAAAACCGAGGGGCGGTAATTGGGCTGACTTTTATTGCGATTGTCCTTTTTGCCGCTATCTTTGCTGGCTGGGTCGCGCCTTATGATCCTATTGAACAAAACCGTGCTGCACTGCTTTTACCACCAGCTTGGTTAGAAGGTGGCAATACCTCTTACTTACTTGGTACTGACGATATTGGGCGAGATATGCTCTCTCGTATTATTTATGGCGCACGTTTATCTGTCTTTATCGGACTGATTATTGTTCTACTCTCTTGTGTTTTAGGGGTAATCTTAGGGGTATTAGCGGGCTATTATGGTGGCATAATTGATATTTTAATTATGCGCTTTGTCGATATTATGCTTGCTATTCCAAGCCTATTATTAACCATTGGGGTGGTCACCATTCTTGGTCCATCACTAATGAATGCTGCGATTGCGATTGCAATTGTTTCTATTCCAAGCTATGTCCGCTTAACACGCGCTTCCGTAATGAGTGAAAAAAACCGCGATTATGTTATCGCCAGCCGTGTTGCGGGCGCAGGCGTATTACGCTTAATGTTTATTGTTATCTTACCTAACTGTTTAGCACCGCTTATTGTACAAATGACAATGGGGATTTCTAACGCTATTTTAGAACTTGCCGCTTTAGGTTTCTTAGGTATTGGGGCACAACCGCCTACACCAGAACTTGGTACCATGTTGGCAGAATCTCGTGGTTTCATGCAGTCGGCAAACTGGTTGGTGACTATTCCAGGCTTAGCGATTTTATCTCTCGTACTTGCCTTCAACTTAATGGGTGATGGCTTACGCGATGCGCTTGATCCAAAACTAAAACAATAGGAGAGAAAGATGGCACTTTTAACTGTAAATCAGCTTTCTGTCCATTTTGGTGATGAGAAAGCACCATTTAAAGCGGTGGATAGAATCAGCTACACCGTCAATGAAGGCGAAGTCTTAGGCATTGTTGGCGAGTCTGGTTCAGGTAAATCCGTCAGCTCATTAGCAATTATGGGGTTAATTGATTTCCCCGGCCGCGTGAGTGCGCAATCGTTAGAATTCAATCAGCATGACCTGCTTGCATTAAAGCCAAAAGAGAAGCAAAAAATTATCGGGGCAGATGTGTCTATGATCTTCCAAGATGCCATGACTAGCCTCAATCCAAGTTATACCGTTGGCTTTCAAATTACCGAAGCGCTGAAAGTACATCAAGGTGGCAGCAAGGCTAGCCGTCGTGCTCGTGCAATTGAGTTACTGACCATGGTGGGCATTCCCGATCCAGAATCTCGTTTAGAGGTTTATCCACATCAACTTTCAGGCGGGATGAGTCAACGTGTCATGATTGCCATGGCAATTGCGTGTAATCCAAAACTATTGATTGCGGATGAACCGACAACCGCATTGGATGTAACCATTCAAGCACAAATTATCGACTTGTTACTTGAATTACAGCGCAAAGAAAATATGGCGCTTATTCTCATTACTCACGATTTAGCCTTAGTCGCTGAAGCTGCGCATCGCATTATTGTGATGTATGCAGGGCAAGTGGTGGAAGAAGGCCGCGCAGCAGAAATTTTCCGTACTCCGCTTCATCCATACACTCAAGCCTTATTAAAAGCCTTGCCGGAGTTTGCAGAAGAAAAATCTCGCCTGCAATCATTACCAGGTGTGGTACCGGGCAAATATGACCGACCACAAGGCTGCTTGCTTAATCCTCGTTGCCCGTATGCAACGGATAAATGTCGAGAAAGTGAGCCATCATTACAGCAATGGGAAGGCCGTCAAGTGAAATGCCATTTCCCATTAAATGAACAAGGCAAACCTAGTTATGCTTAAGCGAGGACAGTGATGAGTAATTTGCAAAAAAATGAACAAAACGCACCGCTTCTCGATGCGATTAATCTCAAAAAATATTACCCAGTAAAACAAGGCATGTTCAAAGCGCCCAAAATGGTTAAGGCAGTTGATGGCGTTTCATTTACCCTTGAGCGTGGCAAAACGCTTGCCGTGGTTGGTGAATCGGGTTGTGGTAAATCTACACTTGGACGCATGCTAACCATGATTGAACATCCAACCGAAGGCGAGCTCTTTTACAATGGGCAGAATTTCTTGGTCAACGACAAAGCCACAAGTACTTTGCGTCGTCAAAAAATTCAGATTGTTTTCCAAAATCCATATAGCTCACTCAATCCACGTAAAAAAGTAGGAGAAATTCTAGAAGAGCCACTGATTATCAACACTTCGCTTTCTAGTAAAGCACGTAAAGAAAAAGTGTTAGCAATGATGGCAAAAGTGGGGCTGAAGCCAGAATTCTACGACCGCTATCCGCATATGTTTTCTGGCGGTCAACGCCAGCGAATTGCGATTGCGCGTGGGTTAATGCTTAATCCGGATATCGTGGTGGCTGATGAACCGGTTTCAGCGCTAGACGTCTCTGTTCGTGCGCAAGTATTGAACTTGATGATGGATTTACAAGAAGAGTTAGGGCTTTCTTATGTGTTTATTTCGCATGACCTTTCGGTAGTCAAACATATCGCCGATGAAGTGATGGTGATGTATTTAGGCCGTTGTGTGGAACAAGGCGATGTTAATCAGATTTTTGAAAATCCAAAACACCCTTACACACAAGCGCTACTTTCAGCAACACCGAAACTGGATCAAACTGAAAAAGGCGAGCGCATTAAGCTTACTGGTGAGCTACCAAGCCCACTTAAGCCGCCAAAAGGTTGTGCTTTCCACGCACGTTGTTGGAAAGCAACTGAACGTTGTAAAATTGAACAACCTGCACTAACACCTTATGCAGACACACGAAAAATTGCCTGCTTTATGGTGGAATAATTCTACAAGCGGTTTGATTTGGTAAAAAATTTGCAAAATCAGACCGCTTGCTATTGTTCATAAAAATAAAAAATCCGCTTAAGATCTATCACTCAAAGCGGATTTTTTAATTTATTTGCTAATTAGTGTGCGTTTTTTTCTTCAAAACGACGCGCTGCTTCGTCCCAGTTCACCACGTTCCAGAATGCTTTAATGTAGTCTGGACGACGGTTTTGGTAGTGAAGATAGTAAGCGTGTTCCCACACATCTAAACCGATAATTGGGAAACCTTCAGCGCCCGCGATTTCTTTACCCATTAATGGAGAATCTTGGTTTGCGGTTGAAACCACAGATAATTTACCATCTTGGCCTAATACTAACCATGCCCAACCTGAACCAAAACGCGTTGCTGCTGCTTTTTCAAATTCTGCTTGGAAAGCCTCAACTGAACCGAAATCACGTTCGATAGCCGCTTTTAATGCGCCTTGTAAAGTTGTACCCACTTTTAAACCTTTCCAGAATAAAGTGTGGTTAACATGCCCACCTACGTTATTACGTACAGCCACACGTTTTTCAGCTGGCACTTGGTTTAAATCTTGAATCAATCTAGCTGGGCATAACGCTAATAATTCAGTATGCGCTTCTAATGCTGCGTTTGCATTGTTGATGTATGCTTGGTGGTGTTTAGTATGGTGGATTTCCATTGTTTCTTTATCGAAGAATGGTTCTAATGCATCATAGACGTAACCTAATTCTGGTAATGTATAAGCCATATAAAAATTCCTTTGTAGTTATTAAATTTGATTTAAATATAACAAAATTGACTAAAAAAAGCATTGTTTTTTGATCTAAATTAAGAAAAGTTACCATTATTTTACTAATTTGTATTTCCTTTCAAAAATCGCTGAAAAAGCATTGACAAAGCAACCGTTTTACTCCATTCTTCGAAACATTGTTCAAAACAGTAAATAGCCTATGCAGCACTTAATGACCATTATTACCCGCACCATGATTACCATTACGCAAATGCGTTATGCGGGTGAGTGTTGCTAATAGAAATGAATTCACAAGACCCGCGATATGCGGGTTTTTTTGTATCTTAATTTTGTATATTAAATTTATTCCACGGGAGAAACTATGCGCGTACTTAAATTTGGAGGCACTTCACTTGCCAATCCGGCTCGCTTTATGCAAGCAGCTGACATTATCGAAAAGGCTCATTTAAAAGATCAGGCAGCAGGTGTGCTGTCTGCACCCGCCAAAATTACCAACCACTTAATTGCGATTGTCGATAAAGCTATTGCAGGTGAATCCTTTGAAGCAAACTTAAAAGAAGCGACAGAGATTTTCCATAATATTATCAATGGCTTATATGAAGTAAATAACAACGTAAAACGCGATGAGTTACTCGCACTAGTAGAAGCTGAATTAACCCAAATTCAAGGTGTAGCAGCAGAAGCTGCAAAAAGTAAAACATTACCAGATGCTGTAGCTGCTACGATTCACTGCCGTGGCGAAAAACTCTCTATTGCAATGATGCAAGCATGGTTTGAAGCTAAAGGCTATGATGTTACTAATATCAATCCGGTCGAAAAATTATTAGCGCACGGAAACTATTTAGAATCTTCTGTAGATATCAATGAATCAACCAAACGCGTTGATGCTGCCTCTATTCCAAAGAAAAATGTGGTGTTAATGGCTGGCTTTACTGCAGGTAATGAAAATGGCGAATTAGTGTTATTAGGCCGTAACGGTTCTGACTACTCTGCCGCTTGCTTAGCTGCTTGTCTAAAAGCGGATTGCTGTGAAATTTGGACAGACGTAGATGGCGTTTATACTTGCGATCCGCGTTTAGTACCAGATGCTATCTGCTTAGAATCAATGAGCTATCAAGAAGCAATGGAGCTTTCTTATTTCGGCGCAAAAGTAATTCATCCTCGCACCATTGGGCCACTTGTTCCATTAAACATTCCTTGCTTAATCAAAAATACGGGAAATCCAGAAGGCAAAGGCACCTTAATTGATGGAAATGCCGCAACAGATGGTTTAAAAGTAAAAGGTATCACCAACCTTGACAATGTTGCCATGTTTAACGTTTCAGGCTCTGGTATGCAAGGTATGGTAGGCATGGCATCTCGCGTATTCTCTACTATGTCAAAAGCGGGTATTTCCGTTATCTTAATTACCCAATCTTCTTCTGAATACAGTATCAGTTTCTGTGTGCCTGCAAAATCTGCAGACAAAGCACTCAATGCATTAAACAGTGAATTTGCACAAGAATTAGCAGAACATCAACTTGACCCAATCGACATTATTAAAGATTTATCTGTTGTTTCAGTAGTGGGCGATGGAATGCGTACCGCAAAAGGTATTGCGGCACGTTTCTTCTCTGCGCTTGCTCAAGCAAACATCAGCATTGTTGCGATTGCACAAGGTTCTTCTGAACGTTCAATTTCTGCTGTAGTGCCTTTAAACAAAGCCATTGAAGCGGTTAAAGCAACTCACCGCGCATTATTTAGCAATAAAAAAGTGGTTGATATGTTTCTTGTCGGTGTAGGTGGCGTTGGTGGAGCACTTATTGAGCAAGTAAAACAACAAAAGGAATTCCTCGCAAAGAAGGACATTGAGATCCGCGTTTGTGCATTAGCAAATTCAGATAAGATGTTGCTTGATGAAAACGGCTTAAATTTAGAAAACTGGCAACAAGATTTAGCCAACGCAACGCAACCCTCTGACTTTGATGTGCTACTTTCATTTATTAAATTACACCATGTGATCAACCCAGTATTTGTCGATTGTACTTCAGCACAATCTGTAGCAAATCTCTATGCACGTGCCTTAAAAGAAGGTTTCCATGTGGTTACACCAAATAAGAAAGCAAATACTGGCAGCTATGCTTATTATCAAGAATTACGCGAAGCGGCTCGTCAAGGTCAGCATAAATTCTTATACGAAACCAACGTAGGCGCAGGATTGCCTGTTATCGAAAACCTCCAAAACCTATTAGCTGCAGGCGATGGCGTTGAAAAATTTGAAGGGATTTTATCTGGTTCACTCTCTTTCATTTTTGGTAAATTAGACGAAGGCTTAACACTTTCACAAGCCACCTTATTAGCAAAAGAGAAAGGCTTTACTGAACCAGACCCGCGAGATGATTTATCAGGCGCAGACGTTGCGCGCAAATTACTCATCCTTGCACGTGAAACGGGTTTAGCCTTAGAACTTGAAGATATTGAAGTGGAAGGCGTATTACCAAAAGGTTTCTCTGAAGGCATGAGTAAAGAAGAATTCCTCAACGTATTACCAGAAATTGATGCAGAATTTGCTAAACGCGTACAAGCTGCAAAAGCTGAAGGTAAAGTATTACGTTATGTTGGCTCTATCAATGGTAACAAATGCCGTGTAGCGATTGAATCAGTAGATGAAAACCACCCACTTTACAAAGTAAAAGATGGTGAAAACGCCTTAACCTTCTTAACGCGATATTACAACCCAATTCCACTGTTATTACGTGGTTACGGTGCTGGTAATAGCGTAACTGCAGCCGGTATTTTTGCGGATATCCTTCGCACCTTACAAGGAGGGGCAAACTAATGGCTTTACGGATTTATGCACCAGCTTCTAGCGCGAATATCAGCGTTGGATTTGACTCTTTAGGCGCGGCAATTTCACCTATTGATGGCTCATTATTGGGCGATGTTGTACAAATTGAAGAGTGTGATAGCCCATTTGAACTTGAAAGTGTTGGCTATTTCGTACGCAAACTGCCAAAAGAACCGCAAAAAAACATCGTTTACCAAGCATATGTCTTATTTAGCGAGCGTTTAAAATTACGTGGTGGCCAGGTAAAAAACCTGCGCCTCACGCTTGAGAAAAATATGCCTATTGGTTCTGGTTTAGGCTCAAGCGCTTGTTCAATCGTAGCTGCGCTAGTAGCACTTAACCAATTCCATGATCAACCTTTTTCTAAGATGGAATTGTTAGAAATGATGGGCGAATTGGAAGGCAGAATTTCAGGTTCTATTCACTACGATAACGTTGCCCCCTGCTATTTGGGCGGCTTACAGTTAATGACGCAATCGCTAGGCAATATTTGCCAACCATTGCCGTTTTTTGACGAATGGTATTGGGTGTTGGCTTACCCAGGTATTGAAGTTTCAACGGCTGAAGCACGTGCAATTTTACCGAAAAACTACACACGCCAAGATATGATTCAACAAGCGCGTTATTTAGGCTCCTTTGTGCATGCCTGCCACACGCATCAAGATGTCTTAGCCTCCGTGATGATGAAAGATTTAATTGCGGAACCTTATCGGGAAAATTTACTACCAAACTTCCCAACAGTTCGCCAAGGCTGTAAAGATTTAGGCGCTCTCGCTGTTGGAATTTCAGGCTCAGGCCCAACCATGTTTGCGATTGCCCCAGATTTAGAGCATGCGCAAAAATTAGTGGCTTATTTAGAAAAAGAGTATCTACAAAATAATGAAGGCTTCATTCATATTTGTAAAGTTGATAACCAAGGCGCTAGAGCGTTAGGCTAGAAATAACAAGCGGTCATATTTGCAAAATCTTTTACAAATATGACCGCTTACTTTTAAAAATAATTAAGCTATTTTCTTATTAAGCTGATTTTTTCTTCAAGATTGCATAAAGCTCATCTTTAATCGCGAGTTTCTCTTTTTTGAGTACTTCAATTTCTGAGCCTGTGGCAATTTCAATGCCAGATTCAAAATTTTTAATTTTTTGATCTAGCTCATTATGTTTATCAAATAGACGAGCAAAATGCGCATCTTCAGTTTTTAATTTTGAGATTAAGTCACGAAATTCCGGAAACATAAAGGACTCCTTATAGTTTAATGAATGGGTTCTTTTTCACTATTTATACTACGCTTTTTAAGGTAAATTACCTGTATTTTCTTTCTAAAATTTGAACTAGATCACAAAATTTTTTACAAAAAAGCACAGTCGAATCCGTTATTTATCAATTTAGCGGTTATAATGCGCACCAAATACTCACAGAGGCAAAAATAATGCGTTATAAAGTTCTCTTAGGCCTATCATTGGCATTGCTGAGCAACCCACTTTTCGCCCAATGGAAAAAAATCAATGACCTTGATTACACCTGGGGGCCATTTAAAATTTACAATATCAGCTTATTTACTGAAAACGGCGAATATACGCCAGAAAGCCGTCCGCTGATGCTCACTTTAAAATATGATAAACCCGTTGATGGCCGTGATTTTGCTATCTCAATCGCCCGCGCGTGGTCAAATCTTGGTATTTCTTTAAAAGATAAAGATAATGCGATTGAGCGCTTGCGTAAAACATTACCTGATCTGAAAGAAGAAGACTCTCTGAGCTATATTGCACTATCGGATAAAGGCTATTTTGTCTTGAACGATCAAGTGATTCCAGAAGAGTTTTACGGTGAAGTTAATGATGCTATTGTGGCAATTTGGCTCGACCCTAAAGTAGATATTAGCCAAACTTTAACAACGAAAAAACGCCCAAATGTGCAAGATGTCCATATTGCGGAATATAATCGACCAGAAAAAGAGAGCCACTTTGGTTTAATTCAATTACCGTCATTAGATCCAAGCAAAGAAGAGTTAAAGGATGAAGGGGCAAGTACCGAACAAGCGGTCGATTTTGAGCAAAGTTTAGAGAAAACAGGCAAAATCACACCACCTGCACCAATTAAGGTAACACAGGAAAAACCCAAAGTAGAAAAACCGAGCCAACCAAAAACTGAAAAAGCACCGGAAGAAGCTAAAAGTGAGGCAAAATCGCAAGATACGCCTGCACAATCTGCAGAACCAGAAAGCGCCCCAAAACAGGAACCCGTAGATCCAAAAGAACCTGAAAAAGATATTCAACCTATTGCGGATCCTATTCCTGATAATATTCGAACCTCTTAAATAATAAAGGCTTTACTTCCAACGAAGTAAAGCCTTTTTGCTAACCATCAAATTTCGATTTTAATAACGCTAAATCTGATTGCCAATGGTGGTCAATTTCTGCCAGCCAATCTGCAATTCCTGCTTCCCAATCGCCATCATTATCTGTTTGCGCCAATTCTGCTAATTGTTGCAATCTTAGTAAGCCAATAGAAGCAAAAGCGCCTTTTAATTTATGCGCCTGTTCAGTCAATAATTTTCGATGAATCGCATCTGGCGTGCCTTGCCAATCTTGATATGCTTGTTTGAGCGAAAGAATATAACTTGGTGCAAGAGATTCAAATAGCACAATGCTCTTTTGTAGCCCTTCTTCACCTAACACTGAACAGAGTTCTTGAATCAAAGTACCATTTAGCCGCCCATCAGCAATCATATCTTTTTCTGCAAGCGGTCTAATTTCCACCTCATTTTGCAAATCTGAAGATGGAGAATCTTCGCCAAAATGTAAGGCTAAACATTGCGCCAAGCATTCTAAAGAAAGTGGTTTACGCAACACATCATCCATGCCTTGCTGTTGATATTCACTTTTGGTTTGCATCATATTCGCAGTAAGCGCAACCAGAAGCGGTAAATAATCAATCTCGCCTTCATCATATTGCTCACGCCATTGTTGTGCCAGCTGGGTGCCTGTGGTATCGGGTAATTGAATATCCAATAAAATCAGATCAAAACTATGCTGCTCAAATTTCTGCTGAGCTTGCTCGCCAGCCATTGCAACTTCAATTTCACACCCAAATTTTTCGAGCATTGAACGTGCGACAACCACATTCAGTTCCACATCTTCAACCAACATCACTTTCAAGCCGTAAGGTTTAATTTGTAACGCTTGTTTTGCTTTGCCCTGTTTTGCCTCAAAACTAAAAATAAAAGTCGCACCTTGATTTGGCTCACTTTCAACCTGTAAATCACCATTCATCAATAACGCAATCTGCTTGGAAATTGCTAATCCTATGCCGCTACCTTGCGCTTTTTTCGCTTTGGAATTTTCAGCTTGGTAGAACATCTGGAAGATTTTATCTTGCTCTGCAAGAGGAATACCAATTCCTGAATCTTTCACAACAAATTGAAAGTGTTGTGCATCAGTTTGGTAAATTTTTAATGAAATCTGACCGCTTGGTGGCGTGAATTTAACTGCATTGCTAATCAAATTCCACAACACTTGGCTTAATCGTGCGTTGTCTACCTCAATAAATTCAGGGAGGTTATCTGGATAATCTAGCGAGAACTGAATCGATTTCTTAGCCGCCAATAATTGCGCAAAATGGCTAATATCGTGAATGATTTGCGTAAATTCAACGGGTTGACGAAATAACTCAATACGTTGGCTATCAATTTTTTCTAAATCAATAATATCGCTAAAAATATAGCCTAATGACACAGCACTGACGTTAATGGTTTGCAAGTATTCGCGTTGCTTTTGGCTGAGTTCCTCTTCTAACAACATTCGACTTAACCCAATAATGCCATTTAAAGGTGTGCGTAATTCGTGGCTAATGGTTGCCATCAGCTGGGTTTTATCTACGCTATTTTGTTTTAATTTGGCAGAAAGATAGGCATCTTGTGCGCGCATGACATTTAATTCGTACACGCTGCGTTCTAACTTTAATCGTGAACGTTCAAGTTGTTCTACAATCACATTGAAAAAATAAAGTACAAAAGGCGCAGAAAGCAAACCGAAAAGAATTGAACGGAAAATATCGCCAGCGACAACCGTGCCAAAGAAGACATAATTTAAAATCGATTGAATCAGGATGGCAAATATCCCTAACACAAAAATGCCTAAAATCGCCGAGCGAACCTTCCCGAGTCGAATAACCCAGTTCACATAATTTTCGCTACATTTTTTAAAGATACTTTTTCTCATAAGGCAGCACGTCTTTCTACAATAACGCCAACAGAACTCGCTTGTGCAACCGCTTTCGGTTTATGTAATTCTAAACGCAACGCCTTAATGCCGAATTTTTGTTGTAAGAGATCAGCAACTCGATGAGCAAGTGTTTCCACCAATTTAAATGGCTGACTTTCGACAACATCAATCACTGTTTGTGAAACCTCTGCATAATTTAGGCAATGTGCTACATCATCATTTTTAACTGCTTCGGTAAAATCCCATTCCATTTCTAAATTAAATACTAATCGCTGTTTAATGGTATGTTCCCAGTCATAAACCCCAATTGAGGCAAATGCGGTAAGTTCGTGAATAAAAACTTTATCTGTCATCGGATCTCCTTTTGAGATTTTTTTTAAAAGTTTGGGTAGAATAACGCAGTTTTGTCATCTCTCATAGAAGGAAAATATATGACATTCACAGGTTATGCGATGATTTTATTTGCCTACCTGCTCGGTTCATTCTCCAGCGCTATTACTTTTTGCAAATTAGCTGGCTTACCTGATCCTAGAGAACATGGCTCAAATAACCCAGGTGCGACCAATGTTTTACGCATTGGTGGAAAAACTGCCGCATTAGGGGTGCTGATGTGCGATATTTTAAAAGGAATGTTACCTGTCGCACTTGCACTGCATTTAGCCCTGCCGCCATCAACCGTAGGCTTTGTTGCATTAGCTGCCTGCCTTGGACATATTTTCCCTATTTTCTTTAGATTTAAAGGTGGAAAAGGCGTTGCGACTGCATTTGGTGCCTTATTGCCATTTGGATATGCCATCTCGGGTTTAACTGTTGCCACTTGGTTAGCCGTCTTTTTAATTTCTGGCTATTCTTCATTAAGTGCAGTCATTGTGGCACTCATTCTTCCTGCATTCGTTTGGTGGTTCCAACCTGAATTTACCTTTCCGATTGCGCTGATTTGCTGTTTTATTTTATATCGTCACCATGAAAACATTCAGCGATTATGGCGAGGACAAGAAGAAAAAATTTGGGATAAATTTAAGACAAAAAAATAGTGCAGACTTGCTGCACTATTTAACCCTATCTTGCCATACTCACTTTCTTCGCAGAGCAATTATTTTCAATCACATCTTGCTCGGTCATATAAGCATAACGGCATTGACGCTTAAGATGCTGAATTTCATCTTTTGTCGGTGAACGCTGTGCCCCTAAACGTAACTCTTCCATTGAGAAACTACTTACCATCGCATTTTCATCTGATTCATCTTCACTTTTAGCGGCGTCTTTAGAAGATGATTTGGCTGTTTTGCTACTCTCATTTTTCGCACTCGCTTTGGCATTCTTAGCAGGTTTTGCTTTATCTGCCAAGCGTGATTCCTCTTTTACTGGTTCAGCTTTCTCAGTTTCCACTTTGGTTGAAGCGAGCTTAGGAGACTCTGTTTTTCCAGAAACCATTTTCTCAGCAGCCGCTTTCGGTTTATCCAAAGGTGTCTGGGATTTTGTTTCAACCACCTTCTTCTCTACCGGCTTCTCATTTGTTACTTTTGTTTCTACCGTTTTTAATTCGGTAGTTTTTGGTTCCATAGCTTTGGCTTCCAATGCTTTTGGTGCCGCAACTTTTGGTTCCGTAACTTTGGTTTCTACAGATTTTTCAACGACCGCTTTTTCTGTTGCTGATGTTTCAGGCTCCTTCTTCACATCCTCTTTTTTATCTACCACCTTTGCAAAATCTTCTGCTTTTTTGACCGCTTGTTTATCGGTTTCTTTTTCTTCTTGTGTCACTTTAACTGATTGTTCTGACACTACTGCAGGTTTTGATTCGTCTGGTACTGATTTAATTTCTGTATTTGCGGTTTTTTCTGCGTTTTGTTTAACGTCTTTTGTAATATTTTGATTAGTGTTATCGGCTTGATTAGAGATCGCATCATCACATCCTGCTAATAATGCGCAAAATCCAATCACGGTGAAGAGACTCTTCATAACCTACCCTTAAAGTAAACCTATAATAAAAGCGAGGTAAAATAAACTTACCTCGCTTTACATTATATTACAATAAAGTTGTATTGACAATTAACGCATTGTCACAAACTCTTCTGAACCTGTTGGGTGAATTGCAACGGTATTATCAAAATCTGCTTTCGTTGCGCCCATTTTGATTGCTACAGCGAAGCCTTGAATCATTTCATCCACACCAAAACCAATACCGTGTAAGCCCACGATTTTCTCTTCTTTGCCGACACAAACTAATTTCATTCGGCAAGGTTGGCGATGTTCTGTCACTGCCGTGTACATCGCAGTGAAAGAAGATTTATACACTTTCACATTTTCTTCGCCATATTGCTCAATCGCTTGTGGTTCAGTTAAACCGACTGTACCAATTGGTGGATGGCTGAATACAACAGTTGGCACAAGGTTGTAATCCAAATGTTCATTCGGTTTATTATTGAATAAACGCTCAGACAAACGGCGACCTGCCGCCACCGCAACTGGTGTTAATTCAATCCCACCTTCAATGATATCACCCACTGCATAAATGCCAGGCACATTGGTATTTTGGAATTTATCAACAATAATTTGCCCGCGTGAATTGGTTTTCACTCCCGTTACTTCAAGATTGATTACATCTGTTGCCGGTTCACGACCAATTGCCCAAATTAACGTATCCACCGTAGTTTCACGACCATCTTGTAATTTCAAGGTGAGCGAACCATCCGCATTTTTCACCACTTCTTCAGGCAACGCTTTGGTATGTAATTGAATACCATCTTGTGCTAACACTTCAACTAAGGTTTCTACAATCAGTGGATCTTGATTACGCAATGGCGCATGTTGGCGTACAAATAAATGTGTTTCGCTGCCTAAGCTATTTAAAACACCCGCTAATTCAACCGCAATATAACCAGCACCGACTACTGCAACACGTTTTGGTAATTCATTTAAATCAAATACACCATTTGAATCAATCCCATATTCTGCACCTTTTACTGCAGGAATACTTGGTCGACCACCTGTCGCAATTAAGATATGATCTGCAGTCACTAATTCCGTTGTACCGTCTGCATAGCTCACTTCAATCGTTTTCGCATCTTTAAAACGTGCGAAACCATTTAAGACATCGACATTATTTTTCGCTAACACATTATTGTAAGAAGTATGAATACGACCAATATAAGCTTGGCGACTCTCGACTAATTTCGCGTAATCAAACTTTTTGACTTCTACATCAAAACCATAAGCTGGTGCATAACTGTTAATCGCTTCTGCAATTTGTGCGCCATAGAACATCACTTTTTTCGGCACACAACCCACATTCACGCAAGTACCACCTAAATGTTTTGCTTCGATAATTGCGCATTTTTTACCATAGCTTGCCGCACGGTTAATTGAGGCAATCCCGCCAGAACCGCCACCAATTGCAATATAGTCGTAATGTTTAGTCATCATTTTATCCTTTCTTTAAAAAACAAAAACGAGGTATTTTACCCCGTTTTTCTCAAAAAGTTTTAAATTGTTGTAATAGCTTAATGCTTGGATTCTTTTGAATGGTGCGCACTATTAAGCAAACGATCAATATGCGCCATCGCAATCGCTGAAATAATAAAGGAAAGATGAATAATCACTTCCCACATCATTGTTTTTTCAGCTAATTTATGTGCATTGATAAATGTTTGCAGTAAATGAATCGAAGAAATACTAATAATTGCCATCGAAAGTTTCACTTTTAAAATTGTCGCATTGACGTGATCAAGCCATTCAGGCTGATCAGGATGATCGTCTACATTCAGTTTAGAGACAAAGGTTTCATACCCCCCGACAATTACCATCACCAAAAGATTAGCAATCATCACAACATCAATTAAATTCAGCACCGCCAACATAATGGTGTCTGAATCCATTTCATTTAAGTTCACCAACAAGTGATAAAGTGATTTCGTGAATTTATAAGCATAAATGCCTTGTACAACAATAAGCCCAAGATAAATCGGCAACTGTAGCCAACGACTGGCAAAAATAATATTCCCGAGAATGTTCTCTCGTAGTTTTTTTTCTGATTGCATGTTTCCCCAAAAAACGTCTAAAAATAAGCGGGCGGATTTTACTGATTTTTTGCAAAAAATTGAAGAAATTTTACCGCTTGCATTCTCATTTACACCCATCTAAATGAGAATAATTCTCAACTGTTGACTTTATAAAATAGAAATATTAATATTATTATGGTTTCAATAAATATATAAAAGGAGACAAAATGAAATCATATCGTTACTTACTTGCGGCATTATTAGGCTTAAGTCTAACGCAATGGGCAGAAGCAAAATTCAAGGTTGTGACCACTTTTACTGTTATTCAAGATATTGCTCAAAATGTCGGCGGTGACGCAGCAGAAGTCGAGTCAATTACAAAACCAGGGGCTGAGATTCATGAATATGAACCAACCCCGAAAGATATTGTAAAAGCCCAATCTGCAGATTTGATTTTATGGAACGGACTAAATTTAGAGCGTTGGTTTGAGCGTTTTTTCCAAAATATTAGCAACAAACCTGCCGTTGTAGTGACAACAGGCATTGAACCGCTTTCGATTTATGAAGGCCCATACAAAGGCGCACCAAACCCGCATGCGTGGATGTCGCCATCTAATGCGTTAATTTATGTTGAAAACATTAAAAATGCATTTATTAAATACGACCCTCAAAATGCGGCTGTTTATGAGAAAAATGCGGCTGCCTATGCAGAAAAAATTAAACAGCTAGATAAACCATTGAGAGAAAAATTATCTTCTATTCCAGAAGCGCAACGTTGGTTGGTAACTAGTGAAGGCGCATTTAGCTATCTTGCTAAAGACTATGGTTTAAAAGAAGGTTATTTATGGCCAATTAACGCTGAACAACAAGGTACGCCACAACAAGTTCGTAAAGTCATTGATTTAGTTAAAAAAAATCACATTCCGGTAGTCTTTAGTGAAAGCACCATCTCACCAAAACCAGCACAACAAGTTGCTAAAGAGAGCGGTGCTAAATATGGTGGCGTGCTTTATGTTGACTCATTATCAACTAAAGATGGTCCAGTACCAACCTATATTGACTTACTGAACACGACTGTTTCTACTATTGTAAAAGGATTTGAATAATGACTACCACCCCGCTTGCCTCGATTCGAGTCGATAATATTACCGTGCGCTATAATAATGGCCATACGGCAATCTATGATATGTCTTTCCAACTAGAGGGCGGCACAATCTGCGGCTTAGTTGGCGTAAACGGGAGTGGTAAATCAACCCTTTTTAAGAGCCTGATGGGTTTAGTAAAACCACAAGAAGGTGAAGTTCGATTATGTGATTTACCAATCCAGCAGGCGCTTAAAAATAACTTAGTCGCTTATGTTCCGCAATCAGAAGAAGTAGACTGGCAATTTCCCGTTTCTGTTTACGATGTGGTGATGATGGGGCGCTATGGCTATATGAATTTTCTGCGTATTCCTAAAGCCGTTGATAAACAGAAAGTTCAAGAAGCAATGGCGCGTGTGAATATTACTCACCTAGCAGATCGCCAAATTGGTGAGCTTTCTGGCGGGCAAAAAAAGCGTGTTTTCCTCGCCCGTGCCCTTGCGCAACAAAGTCGTATCATTTTATTAGATGAGCCCTTTACTGGCGTTGATGTACAAACTGAAAACGCTATTGTAGATTTATTACAAGCCTTACGTGCAGAAGGTCATCTCATTTTAGTTTCAACGCATAATTTAGGTTCTGTGCCCGATTTCTGTGATCAAGTGGTGATGATAAATCGTACGGTCATTGCAGCTGGTAAAACCGAAACAACCTTTAATCAACATAATCTTGAAAAAGTATTTGGTGGTGTACTTCGCCATATTAAATTACTCGGGCAAGATTTACATGATGATGAAGATAGCCGCGCAGTTACCGTGTTAACGGATGACGAACGCCCCGCTGTGTTCTACGGCAACACTAAAGAAGATCCCCCTGCGCCAACCACGCAAAAATGCCATTTTCCTAAAGCCGATATGGCAAAAGAAGATAAGTAGGAGCAACTATGTGGGAGATCTTACTTGAGCCATTCGGCTATGAATATATGAATAAGGCAATAATTCTTAGCACCGCTATCGGCGCGATTTGTGCCTTTCTTTCCGCTTATTTAATGCTTAAAGGTTGGTCGCTTATCGGCGATGCGTTATCGCATGCTGTCGTGCCTGGTGTCGCTATCGCTTACGCCTTTTCCTTACCTTATGCGGTAGGCGCTTTCTTCTCTGGGATTTTAGCGGCTATTTCCATTCTTTGGATTAAATCTATCTCTAAAATCAAAGAAGATGCCGTTATCGGCTTTATTTTTAGTACCTTTTTTGCATTAGGCTTATTGATTATTTCGCTCAACCCGACTTCCGTCGATGTACAAAATATCATTTTGGGGAATATTCTCGGCATTGCAGATGAAGATATCACTCAAATTGCGATTATTATTGGCGTTTGTTTAGTGCTACTGCTTCTATTTTGGAAAGATTTACTCCTCATTTTCTTTGATGAAACTCAAGCGATTACAGTTGGACTTTCACCCATTTTCTACAAAGTATTGTTTTTTACCTTACTTAGTGCTTGTGTTGTAGCCGCATTACAAACCGTTGGAGCGATTTTAGTCATTGCAATGGTCATTACCCCTGGCGCAACCGCTTACCTATTAACGGATAAATTTAACCGCTTGTTAATCATCGCTGTCTTACTTGGCGCTGGTACTTCTGCCGTAGGCGTTTATTTAAGCTATTATTTAGATGGTGCAACGGGAGGTGTTATTGTTTGCTTGCAAACCTTACTCTTCTTAATAGCATTTCTTTTTGCCCCGAAATATGGGCTGGTTAATCGCAGAATGAAAAAGGCAGGCAAACATGAATGATTTAATGAATCTAATTACCGAGCCGTTGCAATATCCATTTATGCAAAATGCGCTGATGACCTCGCTTATTGTGGCAATAATCTGCGCAATGCTCTCTTGTTATATTGTGCTAAAAGGTTGGTCTTTAATGGGCGATGCCATTTCACATGCCGTTTTGCCAGGTGTGGTATTAGCATTTCTACTTGGCATTCCATTAGCCATCGGCGCATTTTTCTCAGGCATTTTCTGCGCTTTAGGTGTGGGGTATTTAAAAGAGAATAGCCGCATCAAAGAAGACACCGCAATGGGCATCGTTTTTTCAGGTATGTTTGCTATTGGTTTAGTGATGTTTACCAAAATAGAAACTGAGCAGCACCTCACTCATATTCTACTCGGGAGCATTTTGGGTGTAAGTAATGAACAGCTACAACAAACCGCTATCATTGCTGCCATTGTGTTTAGCATTCTCATGATCAAACGCAAAGATTTATTGCTTTATTGCTTTGATGCCAGCCACGCCCGTGTTGCTGGACTCTCACCAAAATGGTTGCATTATGGTTTACTTATCTTACTGGCTCTCACTATTGTTAGTAGTATGCAAGTCGTTGGTGTCATTCTGGTAGTCGCAATGCTTATCGCCCCTGGCATTATTGGGCTAACACTCACCCAATCCTTTGATAAAATGCTGCTTATTGCAACGCTAAGTGCTTGCACAGCAAGTTTACTCGGTGTGATTCTCAGCTATCACTTTAATGCTTCAACTGGCGCTTCAATCATCTTAATACAAGCGGTCTTTTTCTTAGCAGCGCTTGCATATTCTCGGTTGAAAGTGAGATATCAGAAATAAAAAAACGGCATAGCAGGAATCCTCTTACTATGCCGTTTTTGCATTTTTTATTTATTTTTCGACCGCTTACAACAGTGCTCTTAAAATACCTGTTGCGGCAATAGAAATAATTACCGTAGGGAGAAGAGAAAATCGCATCATCGCCAAAAAAGTGATAATAACCGCAATCGTATTTGCTGCGTTACCAGAAAGAATAACCGGGGCAATAATAGAAATTAACACACAGCCCGGAATGGCTTCCATAATGCGTTCAGTCGTTGGGCTAAGTTTACGATTACGTAATACTAAAAAACCAACAATGCGCGTAAGATAAGTTGAAAAAGCCATGAGAAAAATGGTTAAGAAAATATGCGCATCCATTAGCTACGCCCCTCTTTTCTACCAAACCAGTAAGCAGCAAGAATGCCAGATAACGCTCCTGCAGGCACATACCATGCCCCTTCAACCAAATGATAGGTTGCTCCAGCGACAATTAAGCTGACGAACCAAGGTCGTGCAGGGGAAAAGCCTTTCCACATGCCTTTTAACATCACCATAAAAATGGCAGTAAATGCCATATCAAAGCCATATTGTTCAATATCGCCTAAAATCGGGCCTAAATAAGCACCTAACGTGGTAAAAATAAGCCACATTAAATATAGGCTGATAGAAACCCCCATATAGTAGGCGACATTGATCTGTTTTTGTTTCGCTTTTTGCGCATCCGCCAAAGACATTGCCCAAACTTCATCACACATAAAAAACAGCATACCCAGCGCTTTTAAGCGAGGAATATTTTTCATATAAAGAGAGAGCGTCGCGCCCATAATAATATGGCGACAATTGACCAACACCGACATTGCCACAATCAATGCAATGTTGGTTGGATTTGTCCACAGACTAATGGCAGTGAATTCTGAACCGCCCGCAAAATTCAAGCCGGTTAATGCCCCTAATTCATAATAGTGCATCCCTTTTTGTGCCCCTTGTGCGCCTAAAACCATCGCAAAGGGGATAAATCCAAGCATAATAGGAAAAGATTCCTTTATGCCGCGTTTAAAGTTGTGTTGCATTTTAGTTCCTGTTTTATTGTCATTTTTCTTTTATATTAAGGTGCCCAAGCTTCTTCAGTCAATTTCTTCCCGAAATAACTTTCAATTAAACGCTCTGTAATCGCATGTTGAGGGGAAAGTAAAATCTGTTTTGTTTCGCCATACTCCACCACCTCGCCCTCATGCATCACTAGCAGCTTATCAGCTGTGTGTTTAATTAGACCAAGATGTTGTCCAACATAAATAAAGGCTAACCCAAGTTGCTGTTGCAACTGCAACGTTAAGTTAACTAATTGCGTTTTTACGGAGAAATCTAATGAGTTCGACGTATCATCAAAAATCAAGATTTCTGGGTCTAAAATAAGCGCACGTGCTAAAGCCACTCGTTGTTTTTGACTGCTAGAAGCTTCTGAAATCGGAATCAGTGCATGTTCTTTATATAAGCCAACCAATCGTAATGTTTGAAAAATTTTCACGTTACGATCTTCTTCAAGTAAATGGGTAGCCAATTTAAGCGGAGCATCTAAAATCTGTCCAATGTTATGGTTAGGGTCAAACGCCTCATTCAGATCTTGGAATACCATACGAATTCGTGTGGCTCGAAAGTGATAATCGCCATAATGTAGCTCTTGCCCTCGAAATACAATGCGACCTGAAGTCGGTTCGATTAAACCAATTAGCATTTTTGCTAACGTAGATTTACCCGCGCCATTATCGCCAATAACCGCTAGCGTTTCACGCTTGTTTAGGGTAAAAGAAGCATCCTTTACCGCATAGAAATCCTGTTTACGGAAAAGTCCAATATGCTCAATAAACCGCTTACTTAACTGCTCAACTTCTAATAGTGCCATAATGAGAAAGGTTAAAAAATTCAAGAATCAAAAAGACCGCCTTTGCAAGCGGTCTTTATTTTAAGAAAATTTGCAAAAAGTTAGCAAATTATAATACGTTTACGCAGTTTAAATCTTCGAAAGATTGCTCTAAACGTTTAGACATTGACTCTTCCATTTTACGTAACCAAACACGTGGATCGTAGTATTTTTTGTTTGGTGAATCAGGACCTTCTGGGTTACCTAATTGACCTTGAAGATAGGCTTCGTTCGCTTTATAGAACTCTAAGATACCGTTCCATGATGCCCATTGGGTATCGGTATCGATGTTCATTTTGATTGCACCGTAGCTGATTGCTTCACGGATTTCTTCACGAGATGAACCTGAACCACCGTGGAATACGAAGTTAATTGATTTTGCCGGTAAATTACGCTCTTTAGAAACGAACTCTTGTGATGCACCTAAGATAGATGGTTTTAATTTCACGTTACCTGGTTTGTAAACACCGTGTACGTTACCAAATGCTGCTGCAACAGTAAAGCGTGGGCTTACTGGGTTTAATTGGTCGTAAACGTATAATACGTCTTGTGGTTGAGTATATAAACGAGCTTCATCTACATCTGAGTTATCTACACCATCTTCTTCACCACCAGTAATACCGATTTCGATTTCAAGGGTCATACCCATTTTATCCATACGAGCAAGGTATTCACGGCAGATTGCCATGTTTTCTTCCATTGGCTCTTCAGATAAGTCGATCATATGAGATGAGAATAATGGACGACCTGTTTCTGCAAAGTGTTTTTCACCAGCATCTAATAAACCGTCAATCCATGGAAGTAATTTTTTCGCTGCGTGGTCAGTGTGAAGAATAACTGGCACACCATATTCAGCTGCTAATGCGTGAACGTGTTTTGCACCTGCGATAGCACCTAGAACATCTGGGCGAGCGCCTGAAGCTGGTTTAATACCTTTACCTGCATAGAATGCTGCACCGCCATTTGAGAATTGAACGATAACTGGTGCTTTAACACGCGCAGCTGTTTCTAATACTGCATTGACAGAATCAGAACCCACACAGTTTACCGCAGGGATTGCGAAGTTATGTTCTTTTGCATAAGCAAAGATTTTTTGAACATCTTCACCTGTTACTACGCCAGGTTTTACGATATCTAATAATTTAGCCATTTTTACTTTTTCCTTATATGTTTGGGAGGATTAAATCCATCATTGACGTTTGTGAGAAGGTGATCACTTTTTAAACATAAGTCGCTTAAGATAAATACGCTCCATTGTCTTGTCAGAATGCCATTTAGCAGATCTTGGACACTTAGCTAAATAACCTTGAGAGGTGCCTGTATTTTGACCTGCAATATTATGAATGCATTCCAACTGTGCTTGTCGCTCCAAACTGGAGCCAGATAAGTGCCTTGTATTGTAGGCACTGGAACTTCCATCACTACAAGCAGTTAATAATATAACACTAACTAATAGACAGGGAGCTGAGGCTTTAGGCTTATTTATCATAAATTAGACCTTAGATTAGCAATTTTTTCCAATTAACCGTTCGCACGTTTTTCAAGAATTTCAACTGCTGGTAATACTTTGCCTTCTACAAATTCTAAGAATGCGCCACCACCGGTTGAGATGTAAGAGATTTTATCTGCAATACCGAACATATCGATGGCTGCTAAAGTATCACCGCCACCTGCAATAGAGAATGCACCATTTGCAGTTGCATCAACAATCGCTTGTGCCACGATTTCTGTACCTTTGCGGAAGTTAGGGAATTCAAATACGCCAACAGGGCCATTCCAAAGAATAGTTTTCGCACTGCGGATAATTGCTGCTAATTCTTCTGCTGATTTATCACCGATGTCGAAGATTGACTCATTTTCAGCAACTTCGTTTACGGCTTTTTCAACTGCTGGTGCAGTTTCAGAGAATTCTGTACCCACGCGCACATCTACTGGTACTGGAATATTGGTTGCTTTTGATAAGCGTTGTGCTTCAGGGATTAAATCTGCTTCATATAAAGATTTACCCACATTGTGACCTTCAGCCGCAATGAAAGTATTTGCGATACCGCCACCAACGATAAGTTGGTCAGCTACTTTTGAAAGGCTGTCTAAAACAGTTAATTTAGTAGAAACTTTTGAACCACCAACAATCGCTAACATTGGACGTTGTGGTGCTTTTAATGCTTTTCCTAATGCGTCTAATTCTGCTGCTAATAATGGGCCCGCACATGCAACTGGTGCAAATTGTGCCACACCGTGAGTTGAAGCTTGTGCACGGTGTGCTGTACCGAATGCATCCATTACAAATACGTCACAAAGTGCTGCGTATTTTCTAGATAATTCTTCTTCGTTTTTCTTTTCACCTTTGTTTACACGCACGTTTTCAAGAACAACGATTTCGCCTTCTTTTACTTCTACGCCATCTAAATAGTCACGCACTAAACGTACTGGAACCCCTAAATCAGAGGCGTTTAAGTAATCCACTACTGGTTGTAATGAATCAACTTCTTCAAATACGCCTTCTGTCGGACGACCTAGGTGAGACGTTACCATTACTTTCGCACCTTTTTGGAGTGCTAATTTTAAGGTTGGAATGGTTGCACGGATACGTGCATCTGAAGTAACTTTGCCATCTTTAACAGGGACATTTAGGTCTGCACGAATAAATACACGTTTACCTGCTAAATCAAGGTCTGCCATTTTGATAACTGACATAGTGAGTTCCTCTTTTTTAATCAAATTTAAAAATCTAATACGTTCTGATTATACCATTTTTTGTGTAGATTAGACTAACCTAGATCAAAATTTGTGAGTTTTTGTAAAAAAATCACCATAATCGACCGCTTGCTTTACACACATTTACTTCAAATGAAGCCTACCAATGAATCCAGAAGAAGTAAGATAGTGAACCTAAAATGATAATGCAGAGTAAGTTCAATAATAGCCCTACTCTCACCATTTCACTTTGTTTAATATAACCTGTCGCAAATACAATCGCATTGGGTGGTGTTGCAATCGGCAACATAAAGGCAGCTGATGCACCGCAAGCAATAATTGCTGCTAGCGAAATTGGGGGTAAACCCAAAGAGTTTGCTACAGAAATAAAAATCGGCAACATCAACGCAGCACTGGCTGTATTCGAGGTAAATTCGGTTAAGAATACAATAAAAGTAGCCATGATACTGGTCATAATCAGCCAATGTTTATTGCCAACAAATGCCACAATACCATCTGCCAAAATTTTGCTTGCACCAGTGTCTTTTAACACAATACTTAAGGTTAAACCACCACCGAACAGCATTAACACGCCCCATTCAGTACGCTCTTGTACCTCTTTCCAAGTTGCCGTGTTAGTGATACATAGCCCAATCACAGCAATCATGGCAATGACCGCATCAAAACTTTTAATTGGCTCTTTTAAGGCTAATGCTTGACGCAACACTGGCTCAATTAAACTACTGAAAGTTAAACATAATGCAGTCAAAATAAAGATGAGTAATGTTGCGATACGTTTCGCATTAAGCGGAATATGCTCAATTTTAGCCTCAAATGGTACATTAAAATTAGGGCGTAAAACGACTAATAAAGAGAATACCATAGCTACCATCAATAATGCCGCAACGGGAATCCCATAAGCTAACCATTCAGAAAAACTCACTTTAATTTGAGCAGCTAATAAGGCATTAGGTGCGGAACCAACTAATGTCCCCATTCCGCCAATACTGGAACTAAACGCAATGCCTAACAGAACAAAAACATAAACTCGACGATGTTGGTTAAAATCTAATTGATGAAGAATGCCAAGTGTTAATGGCAACATGAGGGCTGCAACAGCAGTATTATTGATGAAAAGAGAAAGCCCAGCGGTAACAATGAAGAGATAAATAATGGTTAATTTCAGCCGACCTTTTGCCAAACGGATAATGTGGTTGGCAATCCACAGGTCAATTTTTTGCATATTTAATACGGCAGCGATAACAAATCCGCCAAAGAACATAAAAATAATGGGTTCAGAGAATGGTGCAAAGGCAGCCTTGGTGGAGAGAACATTGAGCATAATGGCGAAGATTGGCACCATCAGAGAGGTTACGGTGATATTAAAAGCTTCGGTGAGCCAGAGTATCCCGACGAAAATCAACAATGCCAATCCTCTATTTTCTTGCGTTGAAAATGGCAAGGTATTGAGCAAAGTAAAAAACAGTATGAGATCGAGAGCGAGAATAATCACCCCTCTGAGTGGATTTTTAGTAGTTTTGGACATAATTGCCTCTTTTTTATTTGTTATGGTTGGTTTGCATATTCATCTCTTAACGAGATAAAGCGACAATATCCGATTTTATACAGAAAAAAAAGAGGGGAAGCGGTCAAAAAATCACTTATTTTGTAAAGAAGGTGTTAAAAATCCGCCATAATGGCGGATTAAATTTTAGTGAAGCTTCATAGATGGACGTAAGAAACGGTTGATTTGGCCGACTAATAAAATCAATCCCGTTTTAAACCAACCATGTAATGCCACTTGATGCATACGATAAAGTGAAAGGTACGCTAGACGTGCAATTTTCCCTTCAATAAACATATCCCCCTTCATCAAGTTCCCCATTAAGTTGCCTACGGTGCCAAAATGAGAGAATGATAACAGAGAACCTTTATCACGGAATCTGAATGGCTTCATTTCCTTCCCTTCTGATAACGCGACAATGTTTTTACCACATTGTGTTGCCATTTGGTGCGCAGCTTGTGCACGTGGTGGAATCGCCTTGCCATCTTGAATCAATGCTGCACAGTCACCAATCACGAAAACATTTGGATCGATTGTAGTTTGTAAGGTGTCTTTTATTTCAATTTGATTTAAGCGATTGGTTTCAAAACCGAGTTCTTTAGTAAAATCTGGCGCTTTGATTCCTGCTGCCCAAACCATTAAATCGGCTTCAATCTTTTCACCATCTTTAGTTATCAAAGCGCCCTCAACAGCTTCAGTGATCATCGTATTTAAACGTACATCAACCCCAGCTTTACGTAATTCAGAAAGTGCTGAATTAGACACTTTTTCTGTTAATGCGGGAATTAAGCGAGGGCCGGCTTCAACTAAAGTTACTTTCAAACTAGCGCGATCTAATTTACCAAAGCCATATTCATTTAGGTGCGCTACTGCATTATATAACTCGGCAGAAAGTTCAATACCCGTTGCACCACCACCTACGATAGCAATTTTTACATCTTTATCTTGGCTATGTGAGAATTTTAAGAATAACTCCAACATACGTTGTTGGAATTGTTTTGCTTGTTCAGAACCATCTAAGAAAATACAATGTTCTGCAACCCCTTTGGTGCCGAAGTCATTCGATTTACTACCGATTGCAATGATCAATTTATCATAACTAATATGGCGTTCTTTAACCAACTCTTCCCCTTGCTCATCAACAATCGGGGCTAAAATCACTTCACGTTGTTCGCGATTAACGCCAGTTAAGGTGCCTTGCTGGAATTGGAAGCCATGATTTGCTGCATGCGCGCGATAACTTACTGCATCAGTACCATCATCTAATGAACCGGTTGCCACTTCATGCAATAAAGGTTTCCATAAATGCGTTGGGTTGCGATCAATCAATAGAACTTTAGCACGCTTTCTTTTGCCTAGTTTGTTTCCTAAATAAGTCGCAAGCTCCAGACCGCCAGCGCCACCGCCTACAATCACGATTGTTTCCATAAAAAATCTCCGAAAAATAAATAATAAAATCTCAAAACTGCCTTAAATTTTAAGGGCTTCACAAAGAATGTCTAGTAGGTTTTAACTTTTTTTTAACTTTCCGACAAACTTGAAGAAACAAATCTTAATGGCTGACGGCATTGCCTACAAAGGTAAGTTCGCTGTCCTTTTAATATGGCATTATGCCGACGAATAGATAGCTGATGTATTTGACAGTCGCATTGGTAAGCAAATTGCTTTTCCACACTTGCAACATCAAAACAGTGATAGGTTTCTGCTGCCACACCTAACACCGTTTCCATCATCATCTTCCACTCTTTACCATGTGGTTGAACACGCCCAAAAAGCTGAAAAACCAGTAAATGCGCCAATTCATGTGGCACAACCTGACGAATAAATTGCTCTCCATTTTCTTGTAATAACACAGGGTTAAAACGAATTTGATTGGTCTGTAAATAAGCTACGCCCGCTTTTTTACCTTTTAGTGCATAACTAATTTCTGGCAACTCAAACGAGCGATTAAAATAACTTTCTGCTTTAGCTAGATCACGTTTTAACTGACGTAACACTTGCATTTTCAGCTCAGGAAAATTCATTATTTAGGACAATCCATTGGCTGCCATTTTTTATCGTAACAAATATAAAGCTCTGTTTTACTTGCGCCTAAATACAAGCGGTCTAATTGTGGATTATTTTTACGCATCCAACGAAATAGCTCATTTTTTGGCATATTCTTATTCGGCAGTTTTAAACTATAAAATAACTCGCGCTGCTTTTTAAAATAGCTTTCTGCATCATTAAAAGCACAAGCACCATGCTTTTCCCATTCTCCTTGTAATAAGGCTGCACCTGGGGCTTCAGGCAAATACTGTTGAATAATCTGACTTGGCACTGGTGGTAAATCCCCTTGGCAAAAGCGCGGATGATCTTCAATGCGTTTTGCATTTTTATTTTGTGGCCACAAACCGTGAATGACCCAACCAAAATTATCCCCAACACATTGATACTGTAAGCGTTGCGGCACATTGCCTTGGTTTGCTTCACGCATGGATTCACAAAATGCCGGCGACCATGAAAGTGCCAACATATAATAATCAACTGGTGCATTATGCTGACCAAATTTATCATTTGCCATATTGGTATCATAATCCACTGACACGGCTGATTTTAACAATGTTTCTGGTGGCAGATTTGCCTGTGTTTGCACACTAACAATCGCTTGCTCATCCGTTTTATCGGCTTCTCTTGGGTAATTTTTTTCATTCTTCTCAACAAAATAATAAAGGACGACCAAGCCGATTAACGTAATAAGCTGCCAAATAATTTTTTTGGTTTTCTGATTCATATTTTCCCTAATTAAATTTGATATTTTGTTTTATCACCAATGTCAAAATGTAACGGCATGCGCCATTTTTGAATGCTGAGCACTGCTAATAATAGTCCACTAATAATAGAAATAATTTGAACGACAATCGCGACATCAAAAACAGATGCGATCCATAATCCAGCTATGAGAATGGGTTGAAAATTCAAGCCAAAAACACGGAAGCAAAAATATTCTTTATAACTTAACCCACCAATGACAAACAGCATCGCGCCAAAGGCAAGTAACGGCAAACCAAAAATCTGACATAACAGCCCAATCCACACCGCAAATTGGAAAACATAGCGATACGGTTTAAGATAAAGATGCACAGAAGAGGCGAGCATCACGCCAGCTATTAAAAAACCTTGCTGTGCGATTTCCGCTGCGTAAGGTAAAAGTAACATCATGACTGTTGCCAATACAAAGCCCGAACGATAAATACTGACCGTTAAATAATCCCAAAAATCCATGGGAGATTGAATATGCGGATCTGCCATAACGCCTCCAAATCTTGAATCCAGTTGAAAAGAAAGCGGTCGAATTTTGCAAAAGTTTTACAAAATCCAACCGCTTGTCAAAAGATAATGCTATCCAATTATGCCTTACGACTGTCTTGGTAAGCTTTTGCTGCTTTCACAAAACCTGCAAATAACGGATGACCATCACGCGGTGTTGAAGTAAATTCTGGGTGGAATTGTGCTGCAACAAACCATGGATGCTCTGGCACTTCAATAATTTCTACCAATTTACGGTCTGCCGATAAACCTGTCACTTTTAAGCCTGCAGCTTCAATTTGTGGCAATAACACGTTATTAACTTCATAACGATGGCGGTGACGTTCTTCAATCGTTTCTTTACCGTATAATTCACGCGCTTTTGAACCTTCAACGAGATGACATTGTTGTGCACCTAAACGCATTGTGCCACCTAAATCAGAAGCATCTGAACGAGTTTCCATTTCACCTTCAGCATTTTGCCACTCAGTAATTAAACCAACGACGGGTTGTGGACAATCTTTATCAAATTCTGAAGAGTTAGCTTGCGTTAACCCTGCCACATTACGTGCATATTCAATTAACGCAATTTGCATTCCTAAACAAATACCTAAATATGGAATTTTGTTCTCACGCGCATATTGTGCGGTACGAATCTTACCTTCTACACCACGATAACCAAAACCACCCGGAACTAAAATTGCATCTAATCCTGCTAATAATTCAACACCTTTGGTCTCAATATCTTGTGAATCAATATATTTAATGTTTACCGTTAAACGATTCGTTAAGCCAGCGTGTTTTAATGCTTCATTTACCGATTTATAAGCATCTGGTAATTCAACATATTTACCGACCATACCAATAGTCACTTCGCCGGTTGGGTTAGCTTGGCGATAGAGTACTTGTTCCCACTCAGATAAATCTGCTTCAGGACAATCTAAACGGAAACGTTCGCAGACAAAGCTATCTAAACCTTGAGATTTTAATAATTCAGGAATACGATAAATTGAATCAACATCTTTTAATGAAATTACCGCACGTTCTGGCACATTACAGAACAATGCAATTTTCTTTTTCTCATTTTCAGGAATCGCACGATCTGAACGGCAAATTAAAACATCTGGTTGAATACCAATAGACAATAATTCTTTAACAGAATGCTGTGTTGGTTTAGTTTTTACTTCGCCTGCTGTTGGAATATAAGGTACCAACGTTAAATGCATAAATAACGTTTTTTCACGACCAACATCTACAGCTAATTGACGTAATGCTTCTAAAAATGGAAGAGATTCAATATCACCAACTGTACCACCAACTTCCACAATCACAACATCACGACCTTGACCACCTTCAATCACACGTTCTTTGATTTCATTGGTAATATGTGGAATCACTTGAACTGTTGCGCCAAGATAATCTCCGCGACGTTCTTTACGTAAGACCTCAGAATAGATTTTACCGCTAGTAAAGTTATTGGATTTACTCATTTTTGAGCGAACAAAGCGCTCATAGTGACCTAAATCTAAATCGGTTTCTGCCCCGTCTTGTGTGACAAACACCTCACCGTGTTGGGTTGGACTCATTGTACCTGGGTCAACATTGATATAAGGGTCTAATTTCATGATAGTCACGTTTAAACCACGTGATTCAAGAATAGATGCAAGAGACGCTGCTGCAATTCCCTTACCTAAAGAAGAAACAACGCCGCCTGTTACAAAAATATAATTCGTTGCCATTTTATTTGCCTTAGAAATAATAAAAGAAATGGATAAAATGAATGGTAATAACCATCAGGACGGGAACACAGTTTACAGTAAAACGCTGCATTTCGCTAATAAAAATTAACAATTGGGAAGAATCTCGCTCCACAAGCGGTAGGATCTTTCAAATATCTTGCAAAAAATGTCATCTACGCCTTATATCTAAATTTAAAACATCTAAAGCCTATCGTTCTAAGTTAAAGTCTTCTAAATTAACATCTTTTAAAAAACAAAAACCCCGTCACATTCCGTAACGGGGTCCTCTCTATTCAATCCAGCGATGCCCTACTCTCACATGGGGAAGCCCCACACTACCATCGGCATTACAGCATTTTACTTCTGAGTTCGGTATGGAGTCAGGTAGAACTACTGCACTATGGTCGCCGGAATATCCGGTCATGATTCATCTCATTATCTTATCTATTCTTCTTCTCAAAACCAAAAACAAGCCTCAAAACCTTTCATTCCCACCCAAAAA